>Ga0114910_1000428_pt1 | contig 21276 bp, 21 predicted proteins | sample MalvireepMed_908_FD_83500 | JGI IMG/M metagenome (GOLD analysis project Ga0114910, IMG submission 83500) | Marine viral communities from the Global Malaspina Expedition - Malaspina viral metaG DeepMed_908 | ecosystem: Environmental > Aquatic > Marine > Oceanic | place: Mediterranean Sea...
CTCGCCATCAAGCAGGATGCACAGAATGCGCAGACGCACCGGCTGGGACAGCATTTCCATCAGCTTCGCTGCTTCGGCCATGCGCGGTTCCATTTCGAGCATGTCTTGTGCTTCAAGCATCACGGCGGTCCCATTGGCAAACATCAATAGTCTCTTATATAAGAATATTCCTTGGACATTTCAACCGGCAAATTCCCGGGTGCTGTCACGCACGATGAGTTCGACCTCGAGAATTGTCGTCTCGATCGCCGGGTTGCTGTTTGTCCGGATATGGTCAAACAGCATCTGGGCAGCATACCGTCCCAGCTGCTGGCGAGGCTGGTGAACAGTGGTCAGCGCCGGAATGAAACGGCTTGCGATGCCGATATCGTCAAATCCGACCACCGATACATCATTGGGCACCGATACCTCGTGCCGTGCCAGTTCGGAGATGAATCCGAAAGCCATCTGGTCGGACTGGCAGAAAAGCGCGCTGGGGCGCAGATCGAGCGCAAGCCAGGCCTGAGCTGCGCGTGCGCCTGATTCAAGACTGAAGTCGCCGTTAAAAACATGAGAAGGGTCCAGCGCCAGGCCCCTCTTGGCGATCTCCGCCTCTGCGCCCGCGCTTCGTGTGTGGGTCAGCACATTGTCTTGCGGACCGGTAAGTATTCCGATCCGGCAGTGCCCCAGTTCCGCAAGATGCCCGATCGCCATCCCGGCGCCGCTGGCATTGTTTGCGCGTACCGATGAAAACTCACCCCTCGGCGTCCATTCACAGGCAAAGATGATTGGTGGCGCCCCGTTGCCGGAACTGGCCACCGACAAGATTTCATCGGGCAGCGAGCCATCCAGCGCAATGATTCCGTCGGCCCGCGTTGCGTGCAGATACTCAAGCACAAGCTGCGGCTTGGTATGGGCCTGCCTTGTATCGACAACGAGCATGTTGATATCGACTTCCGAAAGAGCCGTCTCGATGCCTGCAAGAATCTCCGAGAAAAACGGATTTCCCAGATTTGGAACCAGCACAACGATTGCGCCGGTGCGCTGACGCCTGAGATTGCGGGCCGACAGATTGACCCGGTATCCACTCTTTTCTGCCGCGGCAAGAACGGCATTACGTGTTGATTCTGCAACAGTTTCCGGTTTGCTCAACGCCCGGCTTACAGTCGCCGTCGAGACTCCTGCAAGCCTTGCGACATCGGTAATCTTCGGCGCTTTTGTTTCCATGGTGAATTGCATTCCTGGCTCTGCGAAAACGGGGTTGAAGGGCCGTTCGCAAATAGCACTTGACTCCAAATCTCTTCGCGGTCAACCTTTATGTAATCGATTGCACTGCAGCATTTTCATCGCCGATGTAATCGATTGAAAACGGTGTGAGGACACCGGTGGGCCCGGAGCGTTGCGGCACAGCAGCGAGGCCGGGAGGAGGAACATTCCTGGGAGGGAACTCGATGAACACAATCAAGCTTTTTCTGGCCGGTGCGTCCGCTCTGGCACTCTCGACATCCGTAAATGCCACAGATCTGGAAGTCACCCACTGGTGGACATCCGGCGGCGAAGCCGCGGCCGTCGCCGAATTCGCCAAGGCGTTTGACGCCACCGGCAACAAATGGGTCGATGGCGCCATCGCTGGCTCCGGCGGCACCGCGCGGCCGATCATGATCAGCCGCATCACCGGTGGCGATCCGATGGCCGCCACCCAGTTCAACCACGGCCGCCAGGCCGAGGAACTGGTCGAGGCGGGCCTGATGCGCGACCTGACCGACATCGCCACCGCCGAGGGATGGAAAGACATCGTCCGTCCGTCAAGCCTGCTCGATTCCTGCACGCTCGACGGCAAGATCTACTGCGTGCCGGTCAACATCCATTCGCAGCAATGGCTGTGGCTTTCCAACGCGGCCTTTGAAAAGGCCGGCGTGCCGGTGCCGACCAACTGGGACGAGTATGCCGCCGCAGCACCCGCGCTGGAGGCCGCAGGCATCATCCCGCTCGCCATGGGCCAGCAGCCCTGGCAGACCTCGCTCGCCTTCCAGGTGCTCGTCGTCGCGCTCGCCGGGTCGGATGTCTACAACAAGATCTACGGCGACAAGGATGCCGAACTGGCGGCCGGCCCCGAGCTTGCCAAGGTGTTCGAGGCAGCCGACAAGGCGCGCGCCATGTCGGCCGATTCCAAGGTTCAGGACTGGAACCAGGCTACCAATATGGTCATCACCGGCCAGGCCGCCGGCCAGATCATGGGTGACTGGGCGCAGGGCGAGTTCGCCGTTGCCGGCCAGGTGGCCGGCACCGATTACACCTGCCTTCCGGGCCTGGGCGTCAACGAGGTGATCCAGACCGGCGGCGACGCCTTCTACTTCCCGGTCCTCGACGATCCGGAAAAGACCGAAGCCCAGGGCGAACTGGCCAAGCTGATGATGTCGCCGGAAGTCCAGGTCGCCTTCAATCTCAAGAAGGGCTCGCTGCCGGTGCGCGGCGACGTCAGTCTCGACGCCGCCAATGACTGCATGAAGAAGGGCCTGGACATCCTCGCCAAGGGCAATGTCATCCAGTCGCCCGACCAGTTGATGAGCGCAGACTCGCTGACCCAGGTCAACGACCTGTTCGTCGAGTTCTTCAACACGCCGTCGATCACCGCGGCGGATGCGCAGAAGCGCTTCGCCGATATCGTCGCCAGCGCCGACTGAGCCTGACAGCAAAGCAGAAGTGACTCCGCCACCGGCTGATACCCGGTGGCGGGGCCCGAAACCAGCAATCTGGGGTAAGGCGACATGGCGGCGGACCGGAAACCGAGTCAACTGTTGCGGAACATGAACGCGAAAATCGCGGCTGTTCCGATGATCCTGACAGCCTGCGTCGTCTTCCTTGGCGGAACCTTGTGGACGATCACCTATTCGTTCACCAACTCCAAGCTGCTGCCGCGGGAAAAATTCGTCGGGCTCGACCAGTACGAACGGCTCTGGAGCTCGAACAAATGGCTGATCTCCATCGAGAACCTGTTCATCTATGGCGTCCTGTCGCTGATCTTCTCGTTGCTCATCGGCTTCCTGCTGGCAGCGCTGCTCGACCAGAAGATCCGCTTCGAGAACACCTTCCGCACCATCTTCCTCTACCCCTTCGCCCTGTCCTTCATCGTCACCGGGCTGGTCTGGCAATGGATTCTCAATCCCGATTTCGGCATTCAGAGGGTTGTGCGCAATCTCGGCTGGGAGAGCTTTACCTTCGATCCGCTCTACAATGCCGAAATCGTCATCTACGGCGTTCTGATCGCCGGGATTTGGCAGGGAACCGGGCTGGTGATGTGCCTGATGCTGGCGGGCCTGCGCGGCATTGACGAGGATATCTGGAAGGCTGCACGCGTCGATGGCATTCCGATGTGGAAGACCTATCTGATGATCATTATCCCGATGATGCGCCCGGTGTTCATCACCACGCTGGTGATCATCGCCTCGGGCATCGTCAAGCTCTACGATCTGATCGTCGCACAGACCGGTGGCGGACCCGGCATCGCCTCGGAAGTACCAGCCAAATACGTCTATGACGCCATGTTCCTGTCGCAGAATCTCGGCCAGGGCTTTGCCGGCTCGACCATGATGCTGCTCACGGTGCTGATTGTGCTGGTTCCCTGGGCCTATCTCGAATTCGGAGGAAAGAAGCGTGGCTGACCGTCTTGTTACAGCCGGCCCCGTACTGGCCGATTCTCCGCGGCTCGAAGCCGGACCGCGCGGCCGCAAGCCACGCCGGTCGATCAGCCGCGCCAACATCTTTCTCTACGGGACCCTGATCGTCTTCGCGCTCTACTATCTGCTGCCGCTCTATGTGATGATCGTCACCTCGCTCAAGGGCATGCCGGAGATCCGCCTGGGCAACATCTTTTCGCCACCGGTGGAAATCACTTTCGAGCCTTGGGTCAAGGCCTGGGCGACGGCCTGCACCGGTCTTAACTGCGAAGGTCTGTCGCGCGGCTTCTGGAACTCGGTGCGGATCCTGGTCCCCTCGGTGGCACTGTCGATCGCCGTGGCCTCGGTCAACGGCTATGCGCTGGCCAACTGGAGATTCAAGGGCGCCGACACCTTTTTCACCATCCTGATCTTCGGCGCCTTCATCCCTTACCAGGTGATGATCTATCCGATCGTCATCCTGTTAAGGGAGATGGGGCTCTACGGGTCGCTGACCGGGCTCGTGCTGGTGCATACGGTCTTCGGCATGCCGATCCTCACGCTTCTGTTCCGCAACTATTTCACCTCGGTACCGGAAGAGTTGTTCAAGGCCGCGCGCGTCGACGGCGCCGGCTTCTGGGGCATCTATTTCAAGATCATGCTGCCGATGAGCCTGCCCATCTTCGTGGTGGCCATCATTCTGCAGGTCACCGGAATCTGGAACGATTTCCTGTTCGGCGTCATCTACACCAAACCCGACCTCTACCCGATGACGGTGCAGCTCAACAACATCGTCAACTCGGTGCAGGGCGTGAAGGAATACAACGTCAATATGGCTGCAACCATTCTCACCGGGCTTGTTCCCCTGATCATTTATTTCATATCGGGCAAACTGTTTGTCCGCGGCATTGCCGCCGGCGCGGTGAAAGGCTGACCCATGACCAGCGTATCCATCAAAGATCTGTGCCTGAATTTCGGCGAGGTGAAGGTCCTCAAGAATCTCAATCTCGATATCGAGGATGGCGAGTTTCTGGTTCTGTTGGGCCCTTCGGGTTGTGGAAAATCCACTCTGCTCAATTGCATTGCCGGCCTGCTCGATGTCTCGGACGGGCAGATCTTCATCAAGGACAAGAATGTCACCTGGGAGGAGCCCAAGGACCGTGGCATTGGCATGGTGTTCCAGTCTTACGCGCTCTATCCGCAGATGTCGGTGGAGGGCAATCTGTCGTTCGGCCTGAAAAATGCCCGCATGCCGAAAGATGAAATCGCCAAGCGGATCGCCCGCGCGGCGGAGGTGCTGCAGATCGAGCCGCTGCTTCAGCGCAAACCGGCGCAGCTTTCGGGCGGACAGCGCCAGCGTGTCGCCATTGGCCGGGCTCTGGTCCGCGATGTCGATGTCTTCCTGTTTGACGAGCCCTTGTCCAACCTCGACGCCAAGCTCCGCGCCGAGCTGCGGGTCGAAATCAAGCGCCTGCACCACCGGCTCAAGAACACCATGATTTACGTCACCCACGATCAGATCGAGGCGCTGACACTGGCGGACCGGATTGCCATCATGCGCAACGGCATCATTCAGCAGCTCGACACGCCTCACGAAATCTACAACCGCCCGGTCAATCTCTATGTGGCCGGCTTCATGGGCTCACCGGGCATGAATTTCATCGAAGGTGAAATATCCGGCGCCGGTGAATCCAGTTTCAATTTCGCCTCCACCCAGATCCCGCTCTCGCGATATCCGTTCGTTCGTGACGACCGGCCGAACAAGGCCATCTTCGGGATCAGGCCGGAGCATGTGACTTGCGGCGACGTTGCGGCTGATGAACCGTTCAGCGTCGAGGTGGAAATCGAGGTTGTCGAACCGATGGGCGCGGATACCCTTGTCTGGGCCGTGCTCGACGGCAAGGAATTCCGCTTCCGGGTGGACGGGCAGAGCGTGCTGCAATCCGGTCAGACAGTTCGCATCGGGTTCGATCCGGCCAAGGCCTCGATCTTCGATGCGGCAAGCGAATTGCGGCTTTGAAGAGCCGGTCTGTCACGCCTGCGTGAACCCGTATTGTTTCCGTCTGTTTGCCATGGATACGGCCATGAAAACCGGCGAACCAAATGAAATCGAGCCACTCCAAAATAAGGAAAGTTCAAACCGATGAATTTCTCATTTCAGCTTTACAGCGCCCGGAATTTCAAGCCCTGGTCGGATGTCCTGGCGATGCTCGCCGCCGCCGGCTACAAGAATGTCGAAGGGTTCGGCGGCGTCTATGAAGACCCGTCTGCATTCCGGAAGCTGATGGATCAGAATGGTCTGGCCATGCCATCAGGCCATTTTTCCATTGATGCGCTGGAAGGCGATCTTGACGGAGTCCTGGCAACCGCCTCGACCCTTGGTATCAGCAAGATCTTCTGCCCGCATATCGCCGCCGACCACCGCCCGTCCGACAAGGCCGGGTGGCAGGCATTTGCAGCGCGCCTGAGCGCCGTGGGCAAGAAGGTTCGCGCCGCCGGCTACGGCTTTGGCTGGCACAATCATGATTTCGAATTCGTGCCGCTCGCTGACGGATCAAGCCCGATGCAGATCCTTCTGGAGGCCGCCCCGGAGCTGGAATGGGAAGCCGACATTGCCTGGATCATTCGCGGCGGCGCCGATGCGGCGGACTGGATTGCCCGTCACGGCGGCAGGATCACCGCTGTCCACGTCAAGGACATCGCTCCGGAAGGCGAAGCGGGTGATGAAGACGGCTGGGCCGATGTCGGCCACGGCACCGTCGACTGGGCAGGGCTGTTCGGGCAGCTCAAGTCCGGCGCGCCGGCGACACTGTTCGTCATGGAACATGACAACCCATCGGACGCCGGCCGGTTCGCATCGCGATCCCTCGACTGGTGCCGTGGCGCAGCGGAGTAACGGATATGGCGAAAGTTCTCGGCGTTGGCATCATCGGATGCGGCAACATATCCACCTCCTATCTGGCTCTGGCACCTCTGTTCAAGGGCATCGAGATGCGCGCCTGCGCCGACATCAATGCCGAGGCCGCCAAGGCCCGTGCGGCCGAATATGGCATCCGCGCCCAAAGCGTTGAGGACATGCTGGCCGCCGACGACATCGACATGGTCGTCAACCTCACGGTTCCGGCAGTGCATTACGCGGTCTCGGCCCAGGTGCTCGATGCGGGCAAGCATGTCTATTCGGAAAAACCCTTTGTTCTGTCGGTCGAAGAGGGCCGGGATCTGGCTGAGCGGGCCGCCAGAAAGGGGCTCCGCGTCGGTTCGGCTCCCGACACATTTCTCGGCGGCGCCCATCAGCTGGCGCGGCATCTGGTCGAGGGCGGTGCTGCCGGCCGCATCACTGGCGGAACCTGTCATGTGATGAGCCCCGGCATGGAGCACTGGCATCCCAACCCAGACTTTTTCTTCAAGCCCGGCGGTGGCCCGATCCTCGATCTCGGACCCTATTATATTTCCAATCTGGTGCAGCTGATCGGCCCGGTCGTCCGGGTGGCTGCGATGTCGTCGATCCCCAGCCCGGAGCGCAAGATCACCTCCGAACCACGCCATGGCGAGATGATCAAGGTCGAGACCCCCACCACGATCCATGCGGTTCTTGAATTCGCCAATGGTGCGGTCGTCACCCTTGGCGCCAGCTGGGATGTTAAGGCCCATGGCCATCGTCCGATGGAGCTCTACGGCACCGAAGCCAGCCTTGTCGTTCCGGACCCGAATTTCTTCGGTGGCACGGTCGAACTGATCGGGCAGGGTGGTGAAGCCATCGACCTTCCTTCATGGGATCATGCGCTCGGTGTGCCCAACCAGGAGCATAAACAAGGCATGATGGCCAATTATCGCACGGCGGGCCTGGCCGACATGGCGCTGGCTATTCTCGAGAACCGGCCTCACCGTTGTTCGCTTGAATTTGCGCTCCATGTGGTAGATGTGATGACGGCCATTCTCCGTTCGGGAGAAACCGGTGCGTTCATTCGCCCGACCACAAGCTGCGAGCAGCCGGCCCCGCTTGGTATCGAGGAAGCGGCGGCGCTGCTGAACAAGAAAGACATCTGAATATGTGGACACCCTCACCCGACCGCTACGATTCCATGAGCTATCGCCGCACCGGCCGGTCCGGGCTCAAACTGCCGGCGATCTCGCTTGGTCTGTGGCACAATTTCGGTGGTGATACGCCGCACGAACTCAAGCGCGAACTGTGCCGCACTGCGTTTGACCTCGGCATCACCCATTTCGATCTCGCCAACAATTACGGTCCGCCTCCCGGCTCCGCCGAAACCGCGTTCGGCGAAATCCTGAAGACCGATTTCCATGGCCTGCGTGACGAGATGGTGATCTCGTCAAAGGCCGGCTACGGCATGTGGCCCGGACCTTATGGCGAGTGGGGCAGCCGCAAATATCTGGTCTCGAGCTGCGACCAGAGCCTCAAGCGCATGGGGCTCGACTACGTCGATATCTTCTATTCGCACCGCTATGATCCCGACACGCCGCTTGAAGAAACTATGATGGCGCTGGATCATATCGTCCGCTCCGGCCGGGCGCTCTATGCCGGCATCTCGAGCTACAATTCAAAGCGCACCAAGGAAGCCGCCGCAATCCTCAAGCAGCTCGGCACCCCGTGCCTCATCCATCAGCCGAGCTATTCGATGATCAACCGCTGGGTCGAGGACGACGGCCTGCTCGACACGCTCGACGAGGAAGGCATCGGATCGATCGTCTTCTCGCCGCTGGCCCAGGGCATGCTGACCAGCAAATACCTCAATGGCATTCCCGATGACAGCCGCGCCGCGCAGGAAAAGTCGCTTCAGGCCGGCTTCCTGAACGAGCGCAATCTCGGCAACATCAAGTCGCTGAACGAAATCGCCAAGCGCCGTGGCCAGACGCTGGCGCAGATGGCGCTTGCCTGGGTGCTGCGCGGCGGCCGTGTCACGACAGCCCTGATCGGCGCCAGCAAGCCGCAGCAGATCATCGATTGCGTCGGCGCGCTCGACAATCAGGACTTCACCGAGGCCGAGCTTGCGGAAATCGATACCTATGCCCGTGATGCTGACATCAACCTCTGGGCGGCGTCCGCTGAACGCAAGGGACCAAAGAGAAAATGATAAGAAATCCGATTCTGCCCGGCTTCAATCCTGACCCTTCGATCTGCCGGGCAGGACCGGACTATTATATCGCCACATCGACCTTCGAGTGGTACCCGGGCGTCCAGATCCATCACTCGGCGGATCTGGTCAACTGGCGGCTGGTCGGCCGTCCTCTCAACCGCGCCAGCCAGCTCGACATGCGCGGAAATCCCGATTCCTGCGGCATCTGGGCGCCGTGCCTGTCCCATGCCGACGGGTTGTTCTGGCTGGTCTATACCGACGTCAAACGGCTCGACGGCAACTTCAAGGATGCGCACAACTACATCGTCACTGCGAAAGACATCACCGGTCCCTGGTCCGATCCGGTCTACATCAATTCCTCGGGCTTTGACCCCTCGCTGTTCCACGATGATGACGGACGCAAATGGTTCCTCAACATGGTCTGGAACCACCGCACCGATTCCGTCGGAGGAAGCCCCAAGCACCCGGCCTTTGCCGGCATCCTGGCGCAGGAATATGATGCGGACGCCGGCAAGCTGGTGGGCGACCCGGTCAATATTTTTGCCGGCAGCGATCACGGGCTGGTCGAAGGCGCGCATCTGTTCAGACGCGATGGCTGGTACTACATAACAGCGGCCGAAGGCGGTACCGGGTATGATCACGCCGTCACCATGGCGCGCTCACGCAAGCTGATCGGTCCTTACGAACTGCACCCCGACACCTTCCTGATGACCTCCAAGGACGCGCCCGACGCCGTGTTGCAGCGCGCCGGTCATGGCCAGATGGTCGAAACCCCGGAGGGCGAGGTCTATCACACCCATCTCTGCTCGCGGCCCTTGCCCGGCGTTCGCCGCTCGCCGCTCGGGCGCGAGACCGGCTTGCAGAAATGCATCTGGGGCGAAGATGGCTGGCTGCGGCTGGCCCAGGGCGGTCTGGTCCCCGATGTCGAGGTGCCGGCACCTGATCCGGCGAGCCGCAAGCTGCCGGATGAGGCCATCCATCGGGATTTCACCGGCGACACCTTGCCGGAAGAATTCCAGTGGCTCCGCACGCCGCACCCGGAGCGGATCTTCACGATGACCGGTTCGGCCCTGCGATTGCACGCGCGCGAATCCATCGGCAGCTGGTTCGAACAGGCGCTGGTCGCCCGGCGTCAGGAGCATCTGTGCTTCCGAGCCGAAACGACCCTGAAATTCGCGCCGCGCACTTATCAGCAGGCTGCCGGGCTGGTGCATTACTACAACCGCCACAAGTTCCACTATCTCGCCGTCACCTGGCATGAAGAGCACGGCCGTGTGCTGTCCATCCTCAGTTGTCCCGGCGACTGGCCGCACGGCAAGCTGCAGTTCCCGCTCGAAAAGCCGGTTGCCTTGCCAGGAGATGGTGTGGTTGATCTGGCGATGAATGTTGATGGCGCGGACCTGCGGTTCTTCTACAAAGTGTCCGGCGAAGACTGGCGCCCGGTCGGCCCTGTGCTTGATGCCAGCGTGATCTCCGATGAAGGCGGACGCGGCGAGCACGCCTCGTTCACCGGAGCCTTCACCGGGATGGCTGCCTTTGACACCTCGGGCAGCGTAATCACGGCGGACTTTGACCGGTTCGCCTATATTCCGATGGATGAATGATGCGCAGCACACTGTGCATCTATGAGATTGGCACCGGTTCGGTCCGGGAGGTCCTGGCGACTCCGCGCCTGATCGAGGCGCCGAACTGGACACCCGACACTGCATCCCTGATCGTCAATGGCGATGGCCGCATGTTCCGGGTTCCGCTCAAGACCCCAGAGCTCGTTGCAATCGACACCGGGCACGCAACCAAATGCAACAATGATCATGGCATCTCGCCAGATGGCAGCCAGCTGGTCATCAGCGATTCCACCGATACCGGACAATCCTGTATCTGGGTTCTGCCAATCACCGGCGGCACTCTGCGCCGGATCACCACCAATGTCCCCTCCTGGTGGCACGGCTGGTCACCTGACGGCAGGACGCTGACATATGTCGGCCGCCGCGAGGGGGAATTCGGTCTGTACACAATTGGCGTCGAAGGTGGTGTCGAACAGCATATTGTCAGTGGCGGCGGCCATTATGACGGTCCGGATTATACGCCCGATGGCGCCTGGATCTGGTTCAATTCCGATCGTGGCGGCAGCATGGACCTGTGGCGGGTGCCGGCAGCTGGCGGCGCGCCCGAGCGGATGACCGATGACGACCGGGTCAACTGGTTTCCGCATCCTGCGCCCGATGGCAGCACTGTGCTCTATCTCAGCTATGAGCCCGGAACCGAGGGCCATCCGCGCGACCGGAATGTGGAACTGCGGTTGCTCGATACGGCAGACGGCTCAGCCCGCACGCTGCTGTCGCTGTTTGGTGGTCAGGGCAGCATCAATGTGCCCTGCTGGTCACCCGACGGCAGCCGGTTTGCCTTCGTCCGCTATCAACCGGGCGACAGCTGAGCACGCTCAACCAGAAGCCTGAAGCAACCTACCAGTGCGGAGGCGGCTGATTGGCGGGCGGGCTGTCGGCGCCATCTTCGAGATCCTGAAAACGGTCTGTGAGACGTCCCAGCTCGGTGCGCAATTTCTCGGTCTGTTTCCAGCCCTCGGTCAATTGCCGTGACAGATCCTCTATCGCTGCTTGCTGATGTGCGATCAGTTCCTCAAGCCGCACCAGACGTGCATCAGTGTCCATGCTTGTCTCTTCCTTGCCGGTCATTGCGCGATTGCCCCGAGTTTAGTCCGCCATGAATCCGGCAGCTGAACCGGCCGCCGCGTGGTGCGGTCGACATAGACATGGACAAATCTGCCGTCTGCGAAAGCTGTTTCCTCGTCATTGCGGAACAGCCCGATTGCATAGGTCACCGATGATCCGCCAAGCCGCGCGACGCTGACGCCTGCCGTGATCCTGTCCGGAAACATCGCTTCGGCGTGGTAGCGGCACCCGGTCTCAACCACCAGTCCGACGATTGCGCCAGCCAGCGGATCGAGCAGTCCCTGTTCCATCAGCCATTGATTGATAGCGGTATCGAACAGCTGATAATGAACCACATTGTTCATGTGGCCATAGACATCATTGTCGGCCCAGCGGGTCTGCAGGCTGCTGAAGACCCTGAAGTCGGTGCGCGGAGGCGGTGGGGATCGTGTCATAAGCCAGCTTTCACCATGTCATGGGCGCGAGAGCAAGAGTGCAGGCCAAGGCCGCCTCACAGCTGCGGCCATGTTGAAAACGGCAGGCCACGAAACTGTGCGCTCATTTGATTCTGGACTTTGCAATCAGAACTGTCGAGACTAAAGCATCGGCCCGAAAATTTGTATCGATTTTCGAGAAGCCTCAGAGGATGTTCAAGGGGACAAACGGACTCGGCGTTTTGAATTTGCGCAGTGATGTTTAGGACCCGAAACCGCGCCCGCGACACGGTGGTGGTGGCGAACCAAGAAAAAGACGAGTGGACATGAACGACATTGCCATTGAGCTGAAGGGGATCGACAAGAAGTTCGGCCTCGTTCACGCAAACAAGAACATCAACATGCGTGTTCGCAAGGGCACCATTCACGGAATCATCGGCGAAAACGGTGCTGGAAAATCGACGCTGATGTCGATCCTGTACGGTTTCTATCAGGCCGGCGCCGGCGACATTTTCGTCGATGGCAGGAAAACCGTGATCCGGGATCCGAACGCCGCCATCGCTGCCGGTATCGGCATGGTTCACCAGCATTTCATGCTGGTGGAGAATTTCACCGTGCTTGAAAATGTCATGCTGGGCGCCGAAGAGAGCCAGGTTCTCAACGCCGGTATCACCAAGGCCCGCCAGGAACTCAAGCGGCTCGAACGGGAATATGAGCTTGATGTGGATCCGGACGCGATCATCGAAGAGCTGCCGGTCGGCCTTCAGCAGCGCGTCGAAATCCTCAAGGCGCTTTATCGCGGTGCCGAAATCCTGATCCTCGATGAGCCAACCGGCGTGTTGACGCCAGCGGAAGCCGATCACCTGTTTCGCATCCTCGAGCAGCTCAAGTCCCAGGGCAAGACCATCCTGCTGATCACCCACAAGCTGCGGGAGATCATGGCTGTCACCGACGAAGTCTCGGTGATGCGCCGCGGCGAAATGGTTGCAACCCGCACCACGGCGGAGACCTCGGTGGAGGAACTCGCCGAACTCATGGTCGGCCGCCATGTGCTGCTGCAGGTCGACAAGGGCCCGGCATCGCCCGGCGACGTCCTGTTGTCGGTCGAGAACCTGTCGGTGCGCGACAGTCGCGGCGTCGACATGGTCAAGAACGTTTCGTTCAATGTCCGGGCCGGCGAGATTGTCGGCATTGCCGGCGTTGCAGGCAACGGTCAGTCCGAATTGCTGCAGGCCATTTCCGGCATTCGCCGTGCGGCCTCCGGCAAGGTGTTCCTGCAGGGCGAGCCGATCCATGTCACCGGCCTTGCCGATCCCTCGGAGCTGCGTCACCGCGGTCTTGCCCATGTTCCGGAAGACCGCCAGCACATGGGACTGGTACTGAAATTCGACGAAAGCGAGAACTCGATTCTCGGCTATCACGATGATCCGAAATATCTCAACGGCATGTTTCTCAACATCGATGCGATCCGCAAGGATGCCGCCGACAAGATTGAAAAATACGACATCCGCCCGCCAAATCCGCGGCTGAAAACCGCGAACTTCTCCGGCGGCAATCAGCAGAAGATTGTGCTGGCGCGCGAAATGGAACGCGATCCGGCGGTCCTTGTTATCGGGCAGCCGACCCGCGGCGTCGATGTCGGCGCCATCGAGTTCATTCACAAGCGCATCATCGAGATGCGCGATGCGGGCAAGGCTGTTCTTCTGGTTTCGGTCGAGCTGGACGAGATCCGTTCGCTCTCGGACCGGGTTCTGGTGATGTTTGACGGCCGCATCGTCGGCGAGCGGGCGCCTGATGCCAGCGAAGGTGAGCTTGGGCTGCTGATGGCCGGTGTCGAAGATTCCAAGGAGGCAGCACAATGAGTGCACCCTACGCGAAGCTGCCCGCCTGGGTGGATTACGGATTGATCCCGTTGATCAATCTCATCGTTGCCTTTCTGGTTGCGGGTCTTGTGGTGCTGGCGGTCGGCGAGAGCCCGCTGCGCGCTGCAGGTCTGTTGATCGAGGGCGCATTCGGCTATGGCGAGGGCATCGGCTTCACGTTGTACTATGCCACCAATTTCATCTTCACCGGACTGGCCGTCGCCGTCGCCTTTCATTGCGGGCTGTTCAACATCGGCGGCGAAGGCCAGGCCTATGTCGCGGGCCTCGGCGTGGCGCTGCCCTGCCTGTGGCTCGATCAGTTCGCCCCCTGGTATATCGTCTTTCCTGCCGCCATCCTCGGATCGGCTCTGGTTGGCGGCTTGTGGGCAATGATACCGGGATGGCTGCAGGCCAAGCGCGGCAGCCATGTGGTGATCACCACCATCATGTTCAATTTCATAGCCTCCAGCCTCATGGTTTATGTGCTGGTGGATGTGCTCAAACCTGCCGGTTCAATGGCCCCGCAAACCCGCGCCTTTACCGATGCCGGGCAGCTGCCGCGGCTCGACTGGCTGCTGGCCTCTGTCGGCCTTGATATCGGCGGTGCCCCATTCAACCTGTCCTTCCTGCTGGCGCTGGTCGCGGCCTTTGTCGTCTGGGTGGTGATCTGGCGCACGAGACTTGGCTACGAGATCCGCACCATGGGGCACAGCCCTTCGGCGGCAGCCTATGCCGGCATCCGTCAAAGCCGCATCATCATCATCACCATGATGATGTCGGGCGCGCTGGCCGGCATGATGGCGCTCAACCCGATCATGGGCGATCAGCACCGCATGCAGCTGGATTTTGTCAGTGGCGCCGGATTTGTCGGAATTGCCGTGGCTCTGATGGGCCGCTCGCATCCGGTGGGCATTGTCCCGGCGGCCATCCTGTTCGGAATGCTCTACCAGGGCGGTGCGGAGATCTCCTTTGAGATGCCGCAGATCTCGCGTGACATGATCACCATCATCCAGGGATTGGTGATCCTGTTTGCCGGCGCCCTAGAAAATATGTTCCGTCCGGCAATCACATCGTTCTTTGCGACTTTCGGCGGCGCACGCTCCGACAAACCCTTGCCAGCGGCGGAGTAAGGCCATGGAATATTTCGACACGCTCATCGTTATTCTGCAATCCACCATTCGTGTGTCCGTGCCATTGATCCTGGCGGCTCTGGCGGGTCTCTACTCGGAACGGGCCGGCATTTTCGACATAGGCCTCGAAGGCAAGATGCTGGCGGCGGCCTTTGCCGGCGGCGCCGCTGCCGCGGTCACCGGGTCGGCCCTTATCGGCCTGTGTGGGGCAATTGCGGTGTCGGTCTGTCTGGCGCTGGTGCATGGTTTTGCCTCCATCACCCAGCGCGGCAATCAGATCGTTTCGGGGGTGGCCATCAATTTCATCGCTCTGGGGGCCACGGTCATTCTCGGCCAGGCCTGGTTCCGCCAGGGCGGGCGGACACCACAGCTGAGCGGCGATTCCCGTTTCACCACGGTCGAGCTTCCCTTTGCCGCCGAAATCGCTGACATTCCGGTTCTGGGATCGATCTATTCCAACCTGCTGTCAGGCCATTTCCTGCTCACCTATCTGGCTTTTGCGTTGATTCCGTTCACCTGGTGGGTGCTTTACCGGACCCGTTTCGGGCTCCGGCTGCGTGCCGTTGGCGAAAACCCCGGCGCGGTTGATACCGCCGGAATTTCGGTGACCTGGCTGCGCTACCGGGCTGTGATCTGTTGCGGCATCCTCTGCGGTATCGCCGGGGCCTATCTGTCGATGGCCATGACCGCCGGGTTCGTCAAGGGCATGACCGCCGGCAAGGGCTTCATTGCGCTTGCGGCGCTGATCTTTGCCAAGTGGAAGCCGGTCAACGTCATGTTCGCCTGCCTGCTGTTCGGCTTTCTTGATGCCATGTCGATCCGCATGCAGGGCAACGAGCTGCCGATCATCGGGGTTGTGCCGGTACAGTTCATGCAGGCACTGCCCTATCTGCTCACCGTAATCCTGCTTGCAGGCTTCATCGGCAAGGCCATCCCGCCGCGGGCGGGCGGTGTGCCTTATGTCAAGGAACGATAAAATGGCGCATGATCTGTTTGAGGCTGCCCGGGATGCCATGGCCAAATGCCATGCGCCTTACTCGAAGTTCCCAGTCGGAGCTGCCATCCGCGCCGATGATGGCAAGATCCATGCGGGTGCCAATATAGAGGTGCTTTCCTTCCCCGAAGGCTGGTGTGCGGAAACCACCGCGATCAGCCACATGGTCATGGCCGGCGGAACGCGCATTCGCGAAGTTGCGGTGATCGCCGAAAAACTGGAACTGTGTCCGCCCTGCGGCGGATGCCGGCAGCGGCTGGCCGAATTCGCCGATGCCGACACCCTTATCCATCTCTGTGACGCCGAAGGTGTCAAGAAGACGCTGCGCATGGATGAGCTGCTGCCTTATGCCTTCGAGACCGAGGTGATTGGATGACGACGGCGGTCGATGTTCTGACGGAACGGCTGCGTGGCCTGATGCCGCGCCACGCATTGGTGCTCGGATCCGGTCTCGGCTCACTGGTCGAAACGGTCGCCGATCCGATCCGTATTCCCTATGGCGATCTGCCCGGATTTCCCGAAAGCGGCGTTTCCGGGCATGCCGGAGAGGTGGTTTCCGGGCTGATCGGAAAAACCCCCGTGGTGATCCTGTCTGGCCGTGTGCACTATTATGAGGACGGCAAGGCCGATGCCATGCGGACGCCGCTTGAGGCGCTCAAGGGCATCGGCGTGAACAATCTCATCCTCACCAACTCCGCCGGATCGTTGCGCCAGGACATGCCGCCCGGATCGGTGATGCGGATCACCGACCACATCAATTTCTCCGGCACCAATCCGCTGTTTGGCGAACCCAGTGACGGCCGCTTCGTCGGCATGACCAGCGCGTACGACGCCGGGCTTGGCGAGCGCATGAAGGCGGCGGCGCAAAGCACCGGAACCGAACTGCATGAAGGTGTTTATATGTGGTTTTCCGGCCCTAGTTTCGAAACGCCGGCGGAAATCCGCATGGCGCGAACACTGGGCGCGGATGCTGTTGGCATGTCGACCGTCCCCGAAGTCATTCTGGCCAGATTTTTCGGTATCAACGTCATTGCTGCTTCGGTGGTCACCAATTTCGGCGCCGGGATGACGGGCGGCGAGCTCAGTCATCAGGAAACCAAGGACATGGCGCCGATTGGCGGCAAACGCCTTTCGGCAATCCTGACCGCAATGTTTGAAAATCCGGACCAGACCCATGGCTGAAACAATCGATCTCACCTCACCCAGGGCCGTTGCTGCAGCAGCGCTTTCCTGCCTCGACCTGACCGAGCTTGGTGACGCGGCAACACAAGACACAACGCTGGCCCTGGTTGATCGCGCTGTGAATGACCACGGCCCGGTGGCGGCCGTGTGCATCTGGCCGCGTTTCGTCGCAGCCGCGCGCGCCAGGTTGGGACAGAATTCTCCGGTACGGATCGCCACAGTGGTCAACTTTCCGTCCGGTGACTTGCCTGTCGAAGAGGTTGTTGCAGAAACCGTTCGCGCAGTGGCCGACGGGGCGGACGAGATCGATCTGGTCATCCCCTGGAAGGCGCTGATTGCCGGTGATGAGCAGCCCGTGCGCGACATGATCCGCGCCGTGCGTGCAGCGGCGCCCGCGCCGGTCACGCTCAAGACCATCCTGGAGACAGGCGAGCTGAAGGATCCGGCGCTGATTTCACGTGCGGCCGATATCGCTTTGGAAGAACAGGCCGATTTCATCAAGACATCGACCGGCAAGGTCGAAGTCAATGCCACACTTGAAGCCGCACGGATCATGCTCGAGGTCATCCAGCGATCAGGCAGGAATGTCGGTTTCAAACCCGCCGGCGGTATCCGCACGGTAGATGATGCGCGAGCCTATTTCGCCTTGTGTGAAGACATCCTCGGTTCTGGCTGGGTGTCGCCCGCAACGTTTCGCTTTGGCGCGTCCGGCCTGCTTGGCGACATTCTCGCCACGCTCGAAGGGCGGTCCACGGCAACCGGGCAGGGAGAAGCCTATTGAGCTTCCTTCCGCAGGAGATCATCCGCACCAAGCGCGATGGCGGCGAACTTGATCCCGCGGACATTGCAGCCTTCATCCGCGGGTTCGGCGATGAAAGCGTCAGTGAAGGTCAGGTCGCGGCTTTTGCCATGGCAGTGTTCTTCAAGGGCATGAGCAGCAAGGAGGCTGTGGCCCTGACAGTGTCGATGCGGGATTCGGGCGAAGTTCTGCAATGGCCGGAGCTCGACTGCCCGGTGGTCGACAAGCACTCGACCGGTGGTGTCGGTGACAATGTCTCGCTGATGCTGGCTCCGGTTGCGGCAGCCTGTGGACTGGCGGTGCCGATGATTTCCGGCCGTGGACTTGGCCACACCGGCGGAACACTCGACAAGATGGAATCGATCCCCGGCTACACCGCGATGCCGGACAATGCGCTGTTTCGCAAGGTGGTTGCCTCGGCGGGCTGCGCCATCATCGGTCAGACCGGAAATCTGGCGCCTGCAGACAAGCGATTCTACGGAATCCGGGATGTCACCGCGACGGTCGAATCTGTGCCGCTGATCACCGCCTCGATCCTGTCGAAAAAGCTTGCCGCCGGGCTCGGCGCGCTGGTGCTTGATGTCAAATGCGGCAATGGCGCGTTCATGGACAACCTGGACAGGGCCAATGAACTGGCGCGCTCGCTGGTTGACGTCGCGGTTGGCGCAGGGATGCCGACAACCGCGCTTGTGACCGACATGAACCAGCCACTGGCGAGTGCTGCCGGCAACGCCGTGGAAGTCAGGAATGCGGCGGATTTTCTGACCGGCAAGGCCCGCGACAGCCGGCTGCTGGAGGTCACGCTTGCGCTCGCTGCCGAGATGCTGGTCTCTGGTGGCCTGTCAACCAATGCGGAAGATGCAAACGCCCGTGCCCTTGCCGTGCTGGACGATGGAAGCGCCGCCGAGCGGTTCAACAGGATGGTGGCCGAACTCGGTGGTCCGCTGGATTTCCTTGCCGATCCGGACCGTTATCTGGATGTTGCGCCAATCGTATCGCCCTGCCTTGCCGGGCAGGAAGGCTATGTAACCGGCTACGACACCCGCGCGATCGGGTTGAGCGTTGTCGAACTTGGTGGAGGCCGCACCCGGCCGGGCGATCCTGTTGATCATGCTGTCGGATTGACGCAATTGCCGCCCATTGGCACGCGTGTCGAAAAAGACACGCCGTTGGCGTTCATCCACGCCAGGACCGGCGATCAACTGGCAGGCGCTGATCGGCAATTGCGCTTGGCGGTAAGGATTGGCGATGCGGCGCCGGATATGTCACCTGTCGTCCTGGGCCGACACGGATAGCGCGGAACGAAGGGAATGAGGCTAGTTGATGAGTTCCATTGTGCTATTTTTGACCCGATAGGATTGCAGCTTTGACATGAAGCTCATGCCGATCAGGGTAGAGGAAAGCGCCTTGTCCTCAAGCACGAATGCCTCGACGTTTCCGACCGAAATTGCTCCGATCTCCATCCGCTCAAGATTGACCAGCGCAGCACCGGTCTTGCCGTTGGCCGTCTGCACCTGATGTTTAAAATCCGATTTCGAGAGATTGATCCCAAGATGGCGTGCCGTTGACTTGTTGATTGCCACAAAGGTGGCCCCGGTGTCGATGAGCCCTTTGACGCTGCGGCCATTGATGCGGAAGTCAGCAGAATAATGGCCTTCCCGGGACATGGGAACAAGCGCCGCACGCACTCCGGTCGCATAATGCGCGGTCGGTTTGGCAGCAGTCTTCTGCACCTCGGCGGCGAGGGGCGAAGGGGCCTGGGTCCCGGCTTCCGGTTCAGCCCGTTGCGAGATCAAGGCGGAAATGTCCCGGGCATAGTAAGGCAGGCCCGAAATCACCAGCACTGCGCAGGAAACGAAGAAAATATTTTTAAACATGCCGGCACCCTTCCTAATCCCGACTATTCAACAGGCTTAAGGCTAACACTCGATGAAACGGCTTTTGGTCAGAACCAAAAACAGCCCGATTGGTTAAGGAAATCCTAACGGATGCGCAGTTTGAACTTGAATGCAGGTGTCGGTGTAGTTGCAAAGGGTTCCCTTGCGAAAGGTAAATCCAGTTTCGCTTTTCAATAACAGGCTTAACAATACGATAATCTTTGCAGCCTAATTCTAGGGAGCCGGACAAGCCAGTCATGACAACTGGGACGTCGCCTCTCGACGTTCACGGCTATTGCGGTCTGTTTTCACTGTAGCCGAGTTTTGTATGACGAGTATTCACACCAATACGGGTGCAACCGCAGCCCTGCAAACGCTTCGCGGCATCAACAATAGCATGCAGACCACACAGAGCCGGGTCGCCTCCGGGTATCGTGTTGAAACCGCCGCAGACAACGCGGCCTACTGGTCGATTGCCACCACCATGCGTTCGGACAACAAGGCATTATCCGCCGTCGAAGATGCGCTTGCGCTCGGCGCAGCCAAGGTCGACGTGGCCTTCAGTGCCATGGAAGCCTCCGTTGATATTCTTGACGAGATCAAGGCCCGCTTCGTCACCGCGCGCGAGCCCGGCGTTGACAGGGGCAAGGTGCAAAAAGAATTTGACGAGTTCAAGCAGCAGCTCCTCAGTATCGCTCAGTCCGCTTCCTTCAGCGGAGAGAACTGGCTTTATCTCGCCACCCCGGAAGACGCTGCCAACAATTCTTCCGACAAGGAACTCGTAGGCGGATTCACGCGCAACAGCGACGGCCTGATTTCCGTGCAGACCATCAAGCTGGATTTCCGCGACGAGACACAGGTCGCCGAGCCGTCAGACACCTGGGCCATGTTCGATTTTATGACCGGGCACATCGGCGATCTGGGCATCGCCACCAGCCCGAATTTTGCCTGGGATGCAGGCTTCAGCACAGGGTGGGTTCTTTTCAAGAGCCCGAGCCCGGCGGTCGCCGGTTATCCGTCGGTCACTGAAATCGAGCTCAGCAGTTCGACAACCAATGCCGAGCTCGACGAGATGATCGTCACCATCGACGCCATGCTGCAATACGCCATCGAAAAGGCTTCCAACTATGGTACTGTGAAATGGCGGATCGACATGCAGTCCGAGTTCGCGCAGAACCTGTCGCACACCATCGATATCGGCGTCGGCCGTCTCGTTGATGCTGACATGAATGAGGAATCAACCAGACTGAAGGCGCTGGAGACGCAGATGCAACTGGGCATTCAGTCGCTCTCGATCGCCAATGCGAACGCCCAGACGCTGCTGTCGCTGTTCAACTGAGCGGACCGTCTTTAAGTCCCGCCCATTGGCGGTTGCCGATGGGCGGAGACGAATTCGCGGGCTGGCCTACTTGGTGCCGTACATGCGGTCGCCGGCATCGCCCAGACCGGGCACGATATAGCCCTGCTCGTTCAGATGGCTGTCGATCGAGGCCGTGTAGATCGGCACATCCGGATGCGCCGCCTGGAAATTGCGGATGCCTTCAGGCGCTGCCAGCAGGCACAGGAAACGGATATTGCGGGCGCCGCGCTCTTTCAGC
>Ga0114910_1000429_pt1 | contig 21267 bp, 27 predicted proteins | sample MalvireepMed_908_FD_83500 | JGI IMG/M metagenome (GOLD analysis project Ga0114910, IMG submission 83500) | Marine viral communities from the Global Malaspina Expedition - Malaspina viral metaG DeepMed_908 | ecosystem: Environmental > Aquatic > Marine > Oceanic | place: Mediterranean Sea...
GCAAAAACATCCGGCAACCCTTGCGCTGCAAGCCGCGCGGTCTTTTGCGCGAAGAATGCATCGAGCAGCCGCAATGCTTCGGCATCGGTGTTGCCGCTAAGGTGATTGTAGCCACCCATCGCTTCAAGCCGCCGTTCCGAGACCCGGTATTTCTTGCGGCGGCGTTTGCCGTTGATCTGCGCCAGTACCGCATTGAAATCCGCAAACAGCGGCAGCTGGAAGCTCGGGTTCTGATGAAACACCCGTGGCAACGCCGAAAATGGCACCCGGCCGGCTGCCTCTGGCGTCATCTTGTCAAACAGCACGATGTCGGCGGACAGGCCGGCCCGCGACAATGCCGATGCGAGCTGGCTGGCCGAAACCGGTTCGCTGGGACAGCGCCGCTTTGTGCCGATCAAGCCTGTGTTTTCGTTGGAATAGGCGGTTCCGGCAAACCGGGCAACTTTCAATCCGCCAACCGGTTCAATCTCGAGCGGCAGGAGGGCGAACGGGCTGCCATCCTGTTCCAGCGTGACCAGGAAGATCTCCGTGCCCGTGCCTTTGCTCCAGGCGTCGACCCAGGCTTGGCTTTGATGGAACGTCATTGCCGGATCGGTTTCAAGCGCCTGCCAGAATGCGCGAATTTTGTCCGGGTCTGATGCGATTGTTGCCGAAAGACGGTGCGCCAGGGGCGAGGTGCGCTTGGCCGATGGTGCCAGCGGTGCGGATAGTTCCTGTGCATTTGCCATGGTATCGACGCTCTCGCAAAATCCAGCTTACGGGCGCGAACATGGGGCCGGAGTGACGAATTTCGGGTAAATTCCAGCGGGAACGAGGCAAAAAGCAGCTGTGAAGGCTAATGCGGCGTTAACGCCTGGAGCGGGGGCGCCTTGGCCGGGCCTTAAATCAGACCTGCTTCTTCTTTGCAGGCCCTTCCATCCAGCGGATCACGAACATTGCCGGCACCACCCAGAGAACGCCCGTAAACAGGAAATAGAGCAGGTGCACATACCAGGCCGATTCCGCCAGCCTGTATGTGGCGACGGTCGTGGCAACCAGCGCGTAAACCACCACCAGCGCGACGATGATAACGGTTCCGATGAGTTTCTTGAGGCGGACGGGCATGGACAAGCCTTATAACGGTGCCGGACAGAACTGGATATACCGACGACATAACGGCTTTGACACCGAACGCAAGGGCAAGCGGAATCTTCCAGTTGACCGCGACGGCATGCCGCAAAGCCATTGGTCTTGCCTTGCTTCATGCTGTGGTGCACATGTCCGGCAGTTGTTCAAAGGAAGAAACCGTAGATGACTGCCACGACCACCGCTCCGCTTGTTGAAGTTCAGACGGCCCAATCGCCGGATGCCGGCAAGGTGATTGCCGAGCAACAGCGGATTCGCCACAATCGTGCGGTCCAGCGCATCTGGCTCGCCATTGTGCTTGTGGCAATTTTTGCACTTGTGCTGGTGGGCGGCGCGACACGACTGACCGATTCCGGCCTTTCGATCACCGAATGGAAGCCGGTTCACGGTGTCATTCCGCCAATGAGCGAGGCCGAATGGCAGGAAGAGCTGGAGCTTTACCGGCAGATCCCCGAATATCAGCTGATCAACAAGGGCATGAGCCTTGATGATTTCAAGACGATTTACTGGTGGGAATGGGCCCATCGTCTGCTTGCCCGTGGCGTCGGCATTCTGTTCGGTGTGCCGTTTCTGTTCTTCCTGGCCACCGGCCGAGTCGAAAAGCGGCTTCGCTGGCCTCTGTTCGGACTTCTGGTGCTGGGCGGGCTCCAGGGAGCCGTCGGATGGTGGATGGTGGCGTCCGGTCTGGTCGATCGCGTAGATGTCAGCCAGTACCGGCTGGCCACGCATCTGACACTTGCCTGTCTGATTTTTGCTGCGATCGTCTGGGTCATGCGCGGACTGGCGCCGCATTCCGCCGATCCGGTTCCCAGCGATGGTCTGCAGCGCGGGGCAGGTGCGCTGGTCGGTCTCGTTCTGGTGCAGATCTATCTTGGCGGTCTCGTTGCCGGTCTTGACGCCGGACTGGCGTCCAGCACCTGGCCGCTGATGAATGGCGCTATTGTACCGGAAGGTCTGCTGGAGATCTCACCTGCCTGGCGCAATTTCTTTGAAAACGAGCTCACGGTGCAATTCGTTCACCGGCTGGGCGGCTATCTGCTGTTCGCGTTGGCGCTATGGCATATGCTGGCGTCGATCAAGCATGGCGCAGGCAGCACCCATTGCCGCCGCTCCATTGTGCTGTTCGGCATGATCACCCTGCAGGCCTTGATCGGCATCGTTGTCATCCTCACCCAGGTGCCCGTCAGCTGGGCCTTGATGCACCAGGGTTGGGCCGTGCTTGTGCTGGGCTTCGCCGTGGCCCATTGGCGCGGCTTTTACGGAGCCTATGCGATGGACACCAGAGTCCGCATCCGGAGTTGACCATCGGAGGCTGCCGGGAGACGGTGTCAGACAATGCCGCGATCTTGAAGAGGAGGGTGCAATGGCGCTGTTCAAGCTGTCCCGTCACCGCCGATATGTCTCCGACGAAGAGTATTACGCTTGGTTCGAGCTTGCATACACGACGGTCGATGTCTGTGCTGCGGCGCTCTTCGTGGCGGGGTCCATCATGGGGTTCTACGATGACTGGAGCACGGCTGGAACCTGGTGCTTCGTCATAGGGTCAGTGTGTTTTGCACTGAAGCCGACGCTGCGCATCATTCGCGAGTTGCGCTACGTCAAGGACAACGATCTGGAAGACCTCGCCAAGCGATTTGAACCGTAAAGCAGCATTGTAGCGGCAGGCAGCAGGGTGCGCGCTTGCGAGATCAACCTGCTGCGCTGCGTCGGACAGATGCTGGTGAGCGAACGCTCAGCCGCCGATCATCAGATCGAGGTTCTGCACCGCGGCCCCCGAGGCGCCCTTGCCGAGATTATCCAGCGAAGCCACGAGATTGACCTGGCCCGAGCCCTCTGTACCGCAGACATAGAGCTTCATCCGGTTCGTACCCACGAGCTCCTCCGGATCAAGCCGGGCCAGACCGGCGCTTTCCGCCAGCGGCACGACGCTGACTTCACCGCCCGCTGCATAGTGCTTCTCGAGAGCTGCATGGACATCCGCCATCGACGGATTGCCGGTCATAAGGTCGAGATGGAGCGGTACATTGACCAGCATGCCCTGCGCAAACCGGCCGACAGCCGGCGTGAAGATCGGCCGCCGCGTGATTCCGGTGTGGGTCATGATTTCGGGCACATGCTTGTGTGCCAATGTCAGCGCGTAGGCAAAATAAGCCGCCCCGATCGCGTCGTTGTGCGAGGCGTCTTCCATCTGCGCGATCAGCTGCTTGCCGCCGCCGGTATAGCCCGAGACCGCATTGACGGTCACCGGATACTCCGCAGGCAGCAGGCCTGCGGAAACAAGCGGCGCGATGAGGGCGATAGCCCCGGTGGAATAGCAGCCCGGGTTTGAGACGAACTGAGCACTGGCAATGCGCTCAGCCTGCCCGGGAGAGAGCTCGGCAAATCCATAGGCCCAGTCGGGATTGCTCCGGTGGGCGGTCGATGCGTCGATGAAACGGGTTCCTGCATCAGCGGCCAGCGCCACGGCTTCCCGCGCTGCATCGTCGGGAAGGCACAGAATGGCAATGTCGGCATCGCGCAGAAAAGTCTTGCGCACTTCGGCATCCCGCCGCTGTTCTGCCGGCATTGACATCAGGTTGATATCGGTCCGGTCCTGCAGCCGCGAGACAATCTGCAGGCCTGTTGTTCCGTGTTCGCCGTCGATAAAGATCTTGGGAGCCATCGGGCTTCTCCGTTCATGCGTGAAATTCAGGGACTTGGGCAGAGCTTCAGATACAATATCGGAAGCTGAAAGGGAGCTGGCGCGACTTTATCGTCGCGAGCGGCGTTCTGCGAGTAGTCCGAGATAATGCATGGCGACAGAGGCTCCGGCAATCGCGGTGATGTCCGCGTGATCATAGGCTGGAGCAACCTCTACAATATCAGCCCCCTTCATATCAAGCCCTCCGAGCTTCTGCAGCACCGACAACATTTTCGCGCTGGAGGGGCCGCCGGCGACAGGGGTTCCGGTGCCGGGTGCGAAAGCCGGGTCAAGGCAGTCAATGTCGAAGGTGACGTAGCAGGCCGCATCGCCGACATGCTCGAGGATGGTGGAGGCGATCTGGGCGGCGGTCATGTCTTCCACCTCGTGTCCATAGAGGATACGGATCCCGCAGTCCTCGGGCGCATGGGTCCGGATTCCGACCTGAATCGAGCGTGTCGGGTCGATCACGTCATCGCGAACGGCACGGCCGACAAATGAGCCGTGATCGATGCGCTTGCCATCATCGAACCAGGTGTCCTGATGTGCATCGAACTGCACCAGGGCCAGCGGTCCGTATTTGGCTGCGTGTGCCTTGAGCAGCGGCCAGGTAACAAAATGGTCGCCGCCCATGCTCATCAGAAAGGCGCCGGATGCCAGGATTTTCGCCGCCTCGCGTTCGATTGTCGCCGGTGTCTTTTGATGATTGCCGTAATCGAGCAGGCAGTCGCCATAGTCGATCACCGCCATGGCCTCGAACAGGTCACGCTCAAAGGGATATTGCGGATCATTGTCAAAGATAGCCGCCGCTCTCCGGATTGCCTGCGGCCCGAACCGCGCACCTGGACGGTTGGAGACAGCCGCATCGAACGGAATGCCCCAGACCACGGCATCCACGCCCTTGAGCGACTTGGTGTATTTGCGCCGCATGAATGACAATGCCCCGGCATAGGTCGGATCGCTCGCCGCCGATGTCAGCGAACGAGCGGTAAAGGCATGATCGATGGATTTGTTGGCCATGGTCTGGTTCCGGATGCAAGAAAGCTTTGGGTCTGTCTAACCCAATCACGCGGCATGATAAAGCCGGACTGACGGCATGGCGCGCTTTGGTCTAATACCGCCAGATCGGCGGATTCAGGGTTTGGGAAGCTTTGCAAGCTATGATCAGAAGCAGAAAACAGCTTCCAGAAGGCAGGAGACGGAGTTGAGCATGAGCGCTGCCGGGCCGCCATCGGCTTCATCAGAAACGCTGTATGCCGTCCAGTATTTGCGCGCGGCAGCCGCGTTGGCGGTGCTGCTTTATCATATTTCGGCTTCCTCGCAGGATACCTGGGGACTTGATCCCGAGCGCATCGACCATGTTGGGGCTGCTGGTGTTGACCTGTTCTTTGTCATCTCCGGTTTTGTCATGGCGATGATTGTCGCCCGGCCCGGGGATTTCGACGGCAGGGATTTCTGGTTGCGGCGCATTGCGCGGGTGGTGCCGGCCTATTGGGTGATCACGCTGGCGGTGTTCCTGTTGGCCTGGGTCATGCCGCACCTGTTCAAGGAAGCCACGACCGCCCTGCAGGCCCTTCTGATTTCGCTGTCCTTTGTTGCACTCGAACACGGCAACGGCAATACCGGCCCCTTGCTTGTGGTGGGCTGGACCCTGAACTACGAGATGTTCTTTTATGGTATTGTTGCCCTGACAGCCGGGCTGTTTGGCGACCGGCGGTTGATTGGGACCTCAGGGGTTATCGTCACGCTGGTTGCTGCGGGCCAATGGATCCGGCCGGCAAATCAAACGCTGCTTTTCTACACCGATCCGATCCTGCTGGAATTCGTTCTGGGAATACTTGTGTTCAAGACCTGGAACCAGACACGCGCGACCGGGCCTGGCCTTGCGCCGCTGGCGGTCTTCGGCGCTGGCTGCGTCTTGTTGTTCCTCCAGTGGGAGCGCCCGGTCGGAGACATGCGCATGCTGTTCTGGGGCGTGCCGGCGGCTGCCATATTATACGGTGCTCTGGGAACGCTGACCTTCCGCAGCGCTCTTCTGGCACGCCTGGGCGACTGGTCATACGCGCTATATTTGACCCACGTCTTTGTGGTTTCGCTCTATATCAAGCATATCGTTTCACGGGTCACTTTCATCGAGCTTCCCTGGCAGGTTCACTATCTGATCCTGGTTGTGTCAGCTTGCGCAGTGGCGGCGGTTTTCCATGGTTTGGTGGAGCGCCCATTGTCGCGCTGGGCGTTACGCAAGATGCGAGGCGGCGATCCTGTTGCGCCGCGGGAGGCTTCAGCCAGATCTGCCTGACTGTCGGTCGGCCAGGCCGCTGTGCCAGGTCCGCAGCTTTCCGGTCACCATAAAAAAAGACGGGGCCGAAGCCCCGTCCATAAAGACATTCCGATATTGTCCCGGCGACTTAGCGCTTGGAGAACTGGAACGAGCGGCGGGCCTTGGCCTTGCCGTATTTCTTACGTTCGACAACACGGCTGTCGCGGGTCAGGAAGCCGCCCTTCTTGAGAACCGCGCGCAGGCCCGGCTCGTAATAGGTCAGTGCCTTGGAGATGCCGTGACGAACCGCACCAGCCTGGCCGGAGAGGCCACCGCCGACAACGGTGCAGACAACGTCGAACTGGCCCTGGCGGGCAGCGGCGACGACCGGCTGCTGGACGACCATCTGCAGCACGGGGCGTGCGAAGTAGGTCACGAAATCACGGCCGTTGACGGTGATCTTGCCGGTGCCGGGCTTGACCCAGACGCGGGCAATCGCGTTCTTGCGCTTGCCGGTTGCGTATGAGCGGCCAAGGTCGTCGACCTTGCGCACGTGCACAGGTGCTGCCGGTTCAGCTTCAGCAGCGGTCACGGATGCGCCGAGCTCCTCAAGCGAATTGAGTTCAGCCATTATCAGGCGCTCCTTTTGTTCTTGGTGTTCAGCGAGGCGACGTCGAGGACGGTCGGCTGCTGGGCTTCATGCGGATGTTCCGCACCGGCATAAACGCGCAGGTTTTTCATCTGGCGACGGCCAAGCGGGCCGCGGGGAACCATGCGCTCGACAGCCTTTTCGATGATGCGTTCCGGAAAACGGCCTTCGAAAATCTGGCGCGCGGTGCGCTCCTTGATGCCGCCGGGATAGCCGGTGTGCCAGTAGTACTTCTTGTCTGTGTACTTCTTGCCGGTCAGGACCGCCTTTTCGGCATTGATGATCACGACATTGTCGCCATCGTCAACGTGAGGGGTGAAGGTGGCTTTGTGCTTGCCGCGCAGGCGGTTGGCAACAACAGTGGCCAGACGACCGACGACGAGATCTGTCGCGTCGATGATCAACCACTTCTTTTCCACCTCTGCAGGCTTCTGCGAGAAGGTTTTCATTGGAGTTCTCTCTTCATTCAGGATCCGGAGCTGATCAAGTCAGTCGACGGACGTTTCTTGTTGCTTGTGTTGTTCCTGAAGGTTGCAATGCAGCTTCCCAAAACAACGGATGCGCCGAAATCCGAAGATTCCGACGCTGCGTGCTTATAGGTGAGGTAAAATTTGTCGTCAAGCGACGTATTACGGCGAGATCGTCAAATAAGTCAATAAAAACAAGACGGTACATGTACGGTATTTTGATACCGCAAATTTCATCCTCTAAACCGCTCACACACGTGGCGGAATCGAATAGGTCGCCGTGGCATGCGCCACCAATTCTCCGCCGGAATCGCTGATAGCGATGTCGGTCACCACAAGCCGTTTGCCGAGTTTAAGGATCGTGGCGTTTGCATCCAGCGGCCCGGGCTCGGGCTTCATCAGGAAGTTGATGTTGAGATTGGTGGTCACGGCAAGCGCTATCCGGCCGATATGGGCAAGGATCACCGAATAGGCCGCAAGGTCGGCCAGCATGAACATCGTTGGCCCGCTCACCGTACCGCCGGGCCGGAGATGCTTGGTGTCAGCTTCGAGACGGACCAGGGCGGTCCCCGGCGCCACGTCGACAACCGTGATGTTGTCGCCGTTCGTCTTGATCTGCGGAAACACCTCGTCGAGGTAGCTTGAGACCTCTGGAGCAGACATCACGGGAGCGGCAGGTGGGGGCATGGGCGGGTTCCTGTAAGGAGGGTGAGGGATGTGGCCCCGGTAGGCAGCAATGTCGCTTGCCGGGATACCACGGCGTTGCGTCATTGCCTCTTATGCAGCGCCAGAATCTGCGTTGCGGTCAAAATCGCGGAAATTGATTGGATGGTCAACGCCGCACGGGGTTCTCGCCGCCGGTTGCGCGGGTTAAGCTCAAGGCAAATCAGGCAAAGGGTCTTACGCATGAGTATCGTCGAGTTGAACCAGGATGCGGCGGCTTTGGTCACGTCGGAAAAGATTGGCAGCGTCTTGCGGCTGGAGATGAACAATCCGCCTGCCAACGCGCTGTCTATCGCCATGATGCAGGCGTTGAAGGCCAAGCTGGACGCGACCCGCCAAGACAAATCCATCCGCGCGGTGATCATTGCTTCGGCAACACCGGGAAAGCTGTTCTCCGCCGGCCATGATCTCAAGGAGTTGACCCTCCATCGCGCCGATGAGGACCGTGGCAGGGCATTCTTCGCCCGCACCATGAAACTCTGCGCCGAACTGATGCAGGCAATCGTTCATCTGCCGGTTCCGGTGATTGCCGAAGTCGATGGCCTGGCAACCGCCGCCGGATGCCAGCTTGTGGCCTCCTGTGACCTGGCGTTTTGTACCGATACATCCGCATTCTGCACGCCGGGCGTCAATATCGGCCTGTTCTGCTCCACCCCGATGGTGGCGCTGAGCCGCAATGTGCACCGCAAGCAGGCCATGGAAATGCTGCTCACCGGTGAAACCATCGATGCCTCGACCGCACGCGAATTCGGGCTGATCAACCGCATCATGCCGCGCCAGTATCTGGGGCAGGTGGTGATGAAATATGCCGATGTGATTGCTTCCAAATCTCCTCTGACCGTGAAGATCGGCAAGGAAGCGTTCTACCGTCAGGCCGAGATGTCGCTGGAAGATGCCTATGAATACACCGCCGGCGTGATGGTCGAGAACATGATGGCCCGCGACGCGGAAGAAGGCATCGGCGCTTTCATCGCCAAGCGCACACCGGAATGGACCGGCGAATAAACGGGCGCGGTCCGGCTGTCGTCCGAACGTTGACAGTTTGGTGTCGAACTCGTATGTTCACTTTATGTTCCATGGCGGCTAGAACGGGGATGGTTTTGCACCAGCACCGTCCAGGGAGTTTTCGCGATGAGTATTGAACCACGCATCACCTTGATCACGCTTGGCGTTGCCGATGTGGCCGCCGCGACTGCATTTTATCAGCGGCTCGGATTCAGGCGGTCTTCCGCATCCAATGATGATGTCAGCTTCTTCCATATGAACGGCACGGTGTTGGGGCTATTCGGCAGGGACGCGCTGGCTGCCGATGCCGGGCGTGAACCGACCGCGCCGCAAGGCTTTGAAGGCATGGCGCTGGCGCACAATCTGGGATCACGCGAAGCCGTTAATGCAGCCTGGGAGTTCGCGGTTCAATGCGGCGCCGAGCCGGTGAAAAAGCCGCACGAGGTGTTCTGGGGCGGCTATTCCGGCTATTTCGCCGATCCGGATGGCCACCTGTGGGAACTGGCGCACAATCCGTTCATGGAATTGGACGCAAATGGCCACATGACCTTGCCGGACTAGATCAGTGATCGGCAAAGGAGCCGCAGGTTCTATGAACGAGGATGTTCTCTGGCGCTCTGAAATGGCCTGCCGCGCGGCGTGGCCCGCCGAAACGGATTTCTGCTTTGCCGGCTGGAGTGCTCGGCGCAGCGGCGGAAACATCCGCCGTGTCAATTCGCTCAACCCGTTGCCCGGCTTCACCGGACTCGATGATGCAGCGATCGACCGGACCGAGGCCTTTTACAGGGGATTCGGACAACCCGCCCTTGTCCGTCTGATGTCGTTCGCCGGAGCCGCCTCGGAGGATCGGTTGGCGCGCCGCGGGTATGGGCGCGAGGGCGCAACCACCACATTATGTGCCGACCTCGGGAACCCGGTAGCTGTTGCCGGTTCCCGCGCAAGGCTGTGGGAACACCCTGGTCCCGCATGGCTTGCGGCACGCAACCGGATCGCGGTGTCCGACCCGGCGATCTTCGCCAAGATGCTGCAGATGATACAGCCTCCAAAGCGGTTTGCCGGAGTGCGGGTTGATGGGGAAATCCGGTCGCTGGCTTATGGCGTGATCGTTGACCGTATGCTGGTGGTCGAGTCCGTCGCCACCGACGAGGTTTACAGGGGCAGGGGGCTCGCCAGGCAAGCGGTCGGATCGCTGTTGCATTGGGCCGCGGCGCAAGCCGCAGACCGGGCGGTGTTGCAGGTGGTTACCGACAATGCGCCGGCACGGGCACTCTACCGGTCGCTCGGCTTCGGACGTGAGTTGTTCGACTACTTCTATATGCGCCAGCCGCAATCGTGACGCCGGCCGGTCATGGCCTCAACCGGAGCAGCGGGCGGGTTTTGAACAAGCTATCCTCGTCATAATCGGCTGCAGTCGGATCGCAGCGGATCACCCGGCAGGAGTTCGTGTCGCGTGCCGGCACGCTGGCCCAGACGCCGATCGACGGCCTTTCGCACATCAGCGACGAACTGACATAGCGATCATAGATCGGCAATCCGCGTTTTGAGGTGTGTCTGAGGATCGCTTCACCTTCATGAATAAGGGCCGCGCGAATGTCGCCGCAATTGTTTTTCGTGGTCTCGATGCGGCTGATCGCGCTTGCCGGGCTGACTGTGGCTGAAAGCAGCGCCACCATCGCTGCAGCGCTCAAAAACATGCTCTGGGTGATTCTTGATTTCGGTTTCATCGGGGACTCCGCCTAGTGAATGCAATCCATCATGAGGAACGATTGTGGCGGCGGTTTGGAAGACGGTCCGCAATCTGATGCTTGACGCTGCTCTGCGTCATTGCCACAAACAGCGGACCAGAGTTTCGGAAACCCGACCATGAACCACGACGCCTACGACAATGCCTATATTTCCGGAATCCTGCAGTCAGTGAAAACCATTGCTGTGGTCGGCGCGTCGGCCAACGACGTGCGCCCCAGCTACTTCGTCATGAAATACATGCTCGACAAGGGCTATCAGGTCATTCCGGTCAATCCGGGGCAGGCGGGGCGTGAAATTCTTGGCCAGATGACTTACGCGAAGCTCAGCGACATCCCGGTCGCCATCGATATAGTCGACATTTTTCGCGCGTCCGATGCCGTGCCCGGCATTGTCGAGGAGATGTTGGCGCTTGTCCCGCTGCCGAAGGTTGTCTGGATGCAGTTGACGGTGCGCCATGATGAGGCTGCCGCTCGCGCGGAAGCCGCGGGCATAAAGGTGGTCATGAACCGCTGCCCGAAGATCGAATATGCGCGCTTGTCCGGCGAAATCGGCTGGAACGGCGTCAACTCAGGCCTGATTTCCTCCCGCAAACCGGTGATGCGGTCCGGATTTCAGAGTTATGGGCTTCGGGTGAAGCCCGGTGGCAGCGGAGAGTCGCAATAGTTTGGTGTTTCCGGGATCTTTCCAGCGATAGCTCGCAAGGCCAGGTCCCGCATTCGCGAGCGCTGGCCATAGTTTTGATCCAATCCGCCGTAGGATGGCCTGCTTCAGACCCTTGTTTCAGCTCGGATCGGACCGAAAAAATGGAACCTTGCGCATGGGCATGGTGAAACGGCTGTTCAGCCTGTTCCGGACAGTCAGTTTTCTCGCGGTACTCTCTGTCTCGCTTGCGACAACCGCCGTGAGCATGGGGATTTGGGCGGTGTCACTGACCGCGCAGGTCACAACCATGACGGCGAGTGCTGCCGCCACCGCAATTGCCCATCGAAAAGCCATCGCCGCCGCAGTCGTACGCACCAAGGCAAAGGCAAGATTGCGCCGTGCTCTCGTTGTCTTGCCGATAGCAGGCATCGCCGCAGCGGCGGCGTTTGAAAGGCAGGATTATCTGGAATGGAAAGAAGATAATCCTGAAGGTGATCTGGAGGAATATGGCTGTGAGCTAAGCGCCGTGTCGACGGAAGTGATCGATGAAGTGTTGCAGGATCTGCCCGAGGCGGTGCGCCCGTCGAAGGGGTGGCTTCTGTCACGGGTTCCAAGCTGTGAGACACAAGCCACAGGCCAGGATCTTGCCGGCAATTGAAGCCGGACGCCGCCTCGTGTGGACGTTTGAGATCAGACTTCTGCGCTCGTCTCTTGGATTTCACGTAGCTTTTGTGTGGTGGAATTTATTTTCCTTCTGCTTGTGTCTTTGATGGGTGGGAAGGGCGCGAATGCGGCTGCGGCGCAAAAATCTTCTTTGACCATGGCGCGGACATGCGGGATAACCACCTCCACGTTTACGTCGGGTACTAAGGGAGAAGTCCATGTCGAACAATCAGCCAGGTTTTGATACACTAGCCATTCACGCGGGGGCGCAGCCCGATCCAGCAACGGGGGCGCGCGCCACACCCATCTATCAGACCACGGCCTTCGTGTTTGATGACGCTGATCATGCAGCCTCCTTGTTCGGCCTGAAGGCCTTTGGCAACATTTACACCCGCATCATGAACCCGACCCAGGCCGTGCTTGAAGAGCGGGTTGCAGCGCTCGAAGGCGGTACAGCGGCACTCGCGGTTGCGTCGGGCCACGCGGCACAGCTGATCGTGTTTCACACCATCATGAGCCCCGGTGACAATTTTGTCGCCGCCAACCGGCTCTACGGCGGATCGATCAACCAGTTCGGAAAAGCCTTCCAGTCATTCGACTGGCACGTGCGCTGGGCCGATCCGGCGGATATGGGCAGCATCGAAAGCCAGATCGATGAGCGCACCAAGGCCATTTTCGTCGAAAGCCTTGCCAACCCGGGTGGCACCTTCGTCGATATCAATGCCATTGCCGAAGTCGCGCGCAAGCACGGCTTGCCGCTGATCGTCGACAACACCATGGCGTCACCTTACCTCATCCGCCCGATCGAGCACGGTGCCGACATCGTCCTGCACTCTCTGACCAAGTTTATCGGTGGCCACGGCAATTCGATGGGCGGCGTGATTGTCGATGGCGGATCGTTCGACTGGTCGAAATCCGGCAAATATCCGGCCCTGTCCGAGCCGCGCTCGGAATATGGCGATATCGTTCTGCATGAGAGCTTTGGCAATTTCGCCTTCGCCATTGCCTGCCGTGTGCTTGGCCTGCGTGATCTTGGTCCGGCCATTTCTCCGTTCAACGCCTTCATGATCCTGACCGGAGCGGAAACCCTGGCGCTTCGCATGCAGCGCCATTGTGACAACGCGCTGGCTGTTGCCGAATGGCTGACCAAGCATGACAAGGTCGACTGGGTGCATTATGCCGGTCTGCCCGATCATGAAAACCACGCCTTGCAGCAGCGCTATTCGCCCAAGGGCGGCGGCTCGGTCTTCACCTTCGGCCTCAAGGGCGGCTACGACGCAGGCGTCAAGTTTGTCGAAGGTCTCGAGATGTTCTCGCACCTGGCCAATATCGGCGACACCCGTTCGCTGGTCATCCATCCGGCCTCGACCACCCACCGCCAGCTCACGCCCGAGCAGCAGGTTGCCGCTGGCGCCGGCCCTGACGTGGTGCGGCTGTCGATCGGCATCGAAGACGTCAAGGACATCATCGCCGATCTCGAACAGGCGCTCGCCAAGGCCTGAGCCAGCACTTTAGCAAATGCAACAGCAAGCGGCCCGGTTTTCCTGAAAACCGGGCCGTTTTGGCTTGAGTTTATAAGCGTGTCTGAAGCGCTCGCCACCGTCCCGGCGAAACACCAAATGCCGATGTAAACTGCCGTGTCATATGCGATTGGTCGCTAAACCCGCTCAGGGCCGCAGCGTCTGCCAGAGTCACGCCTCGCGAAATCGCATCGCGTGCCCGGTCCAGCCGGCGCATGGTCAGGTAGCGATAGGGACTGGTGCCCAGTGCTGTTCGAAACTGGCGCGCCAGGCTGTAGCGGTTATGCTGGGTGACATGCTCCAATTCCTCGGAGCGAACAACGCGATCGATATTGGCATTGAGATAGTCCCGGGCAATTGCGATCGCGCGCGCATCAATCGGAGCCGGCTGCAACCGTCCGGCAGATGGATCCTGTGCCAACAGGCTTTCCGCGAGCAACAGCGTAATCTGATCGAACTGCATCGGCTCAAGCGGGTTGTCCATATCACCCAAGGCGGTTTGCAACACGCTCAAAAGCCGAGTGTCGCCAAGCACTGCATTTTTGACAAAGGGCAAGGCTGACGCGGAGGCCCCCAAGGCATCGCGAACAAGCGAAGGCTCTAAATAGAGCATACGGTAGCGAAACCCGGAGCTTGAACCGGCTTGCCCGTCATGCACTTCATCGGGGTGAAGGACAATGACATCGCCTGATGTGCTGTCAGATCGGGCGCCACGGTAGTGAAAGCTCTGCACGCCATTGATCGTATAGCCAATTGAATAGGTGTCGTGGCGATGTGGTCTGTAGGCTTTGCCGGAAAAATAGGCCTCGATCCGCTGAATGCCGGTTTGGTGTGGAGCAAACACCAGCCAGTCCTCTGCGCACGATCGTTCAAGACCAGTTGCCACCGGATCTGTTTGAATAAGGTTTGCTTGTGACACGTTCGATATCAGCCATACATATCCAGGAGACTGCATTGCCCCCCGCCAAACTTAATATCATAACCTCGTCTGATAAACAGATATCCAAGACTTTTGACCCGCATATTGTTGGCGATATCAATGATTACCAAGTCAAAGTGGCCAAATTCGGTGATGTCTTTGACTGGCATTCCCATGCCGCCGAGGATGAAGCCTTCCTGATCTTACGCGGCAAAATCGCCCTTGATTTCAGAGATGGCAGTGTGGAGCTGGATGAGGGCGATTTCCTGGTCGTCCCGCACGGGGTGGAGCACCGCCCGCGATCCCTGACCCATGAACCTCTCGTCTTGATGTTTGAGCCCGCGACAACCCTGAATACCGGTGACGTGGAGAGTGAGTTGACGGTCAGCGCTCTCAAGCGCCTCGCGCCCACTGACCAGAATGGCGGTGCACAGGAATGAATTTCGAAAGCAAGATTGCCATTGTGGTGCGGGATGATCTGGCCACATGGCAAAAGTTGAACGTCACCGCGTTTTTGACGTCCGGACTTGTGGGTGCAAATGATGATCTGCTGGGCGAGCCTTACATGGATGCAGACGGCAATGCCTATCATGCGCTGGCCATCCAGCCGATGATCGTGCTGGCAGCGGACGCAGCGACGATCCGGAAAATCTATGAGCGGGCCATGACCCGCAACGCCAGGCTCTCGCTTTACACACATGAGATGTTTTCAACCGGGCATGATGCTGCAAACCGCGCCGCTGTCGCCCAGTTTCATGCCGCTGATTTGAACGTCGTGGGTCTCGCGCTTCGCGAAGAGCGCAAACTGGTGGACAAGATCACCAAGGGCGCAAGAATGCATCCTTGATCAATGCGCGTGGGGGTTGTCCGAGAGCCTTGGTGCTGCTCTTATGCAGGCCAAGAGAGGGCGTTCGATGGCACGTTTCATTTGTCAGATACTGTGGATTTTGCTGTTGGGCATGGCTCCTGCCAAGGCCGAGATACTCACCTCCATATCGTCCGCCAGCATCGACGATCCCAAATCCTTCTGGCGTGCGGCCATGGAAGAGTTTTACGGTCGCTATGACAATGGCCGCAAATGCTGGGTTGCCGGAGGAGCGTCTGAGCCGCTGTGCATGCGCCCGCATCTGCTGTCCAGCGTGGTCGAGAACGGTGTTCAAACCCTCTATGTCGCCATGGCTGGCTATGCGATGACCCCACAGGGTGGGCGCGCTGACTGCCATGCTTGTGGGGGCAAGCTCGGGCTGGTGGTTCTGAGGCCCCAAGGCGACAGACTTGCACTGGTTGCCAGCAACAGCCTCTCAGCCGATGTGGGCTCCTGGGGGCATGTTCCATCTGAAGACGCGTTTCGCGTGGTCCCGCTGGGGAACAACAACCACGGCTGGCTGATGGCATTTGCCTATACCGGGCAAGGCTATACCGAGGGCAATGTCACGGTGTTCGGTCTGCTGGGTGACAGGATCGCCGACCTTGGCGCGATACCGACCCATTCGGACAATGCCGGCACCTGTGGAGATGGTATGGGGACCTGCTACAGTCACATCTACGAGGTGTTTACTGATCCCGTTCCAGGCTCCGGACTCTTTGGTGATCTGCTGGTTCGCAAGGTGGAAAGTACAAATCCCAATGCTCCGGGCAGTTTCAGAGTGAGATTTTCATCCGAGGAACTGAAATATGCCGCGCCGGAAAGCCTTGACGCGGCGATGGGGCAATAGGGGTCTGCTTGATCTCCCGCAATAACGGCGGCTGAAAATCGCGATAGGCTCTCATCCCAAGCAAATGATGGAGGCCTTTCATGTCTGATAACACTGTACGAACCCTGATGGCCGCGGCGGCGGTTGTGGCATTGTCGGCGGTCCCGCCGGTTCAGGCCCAATCGGCCAACCCTGCCTGGCTGGATAAACTCTCCGAGCAACTTGCTGTGGAGAAGGGCTGTGAAGTCGACTATTTCCTCAACATGAAGGAAGGAGAGCTGGCGGGACGCCTGACATTTGAAGCGCGTGCGCAGTGCGCCGATGGACGTCAGTTTGACGGGGCGTTGACCGAACCTGCCGACAGTTTCAGCATCAGCGAATGCGACGTGCAGGTGTGCTGAGGCCAGCCGATCATCTCCCGCGCCGGTCTGCCATATCGGCGGCAAGCCAAGCCATGCGATCACAGAACCACAATTTGAACATCGAGGCCAGCATGGCGCCGGCGAAGCTTGCCCATGGGTCAAGCACCCACAGGCCGTAGGCGAGGGGAATGGTCGAAAGTCCCGACAGGCTGCTCAGTGTCATGGCTGCCTTTGCGTGATGCGCCGGGATTGGGCTTGTGTTGCGCGCCAGCCACCAACGCTCGCCCAGCACCGCCTTCGACGCCCAGTTGTCCAGCCGGGCAGGTGGCGGGAAGGCGCGCGGGTTGATGATGGTCCAAAGGACAAGCAGGCCAAGGAGCGCCAAGCACCACCAGCCGATCCAGACGCGGGACCAGATCGCAAGCGACAGCAGCGCCAGTATCGGCACCCTGGTCCAGAAGCTCCAGGGATTGGCATGACGCGCCCAGGTCGCGTCGCTCATCATCATCGATCTTTCAATTGCTTTGTCCAGTCGCATTGATGCATCCTTGCTCATCGCTCGTGCCCTCGGTCCGGACGGCACCCCGGGCAGTCAACCGCCGCGGCACCGTCTGATCCCTATGTGCGGACGAGGCGGCTGCCGGTTCAATTTTAAGGGTGCATTATCATGACAAAGACAAATTTCATTCCGGTCAGTCCCTCTGTCCAGCCTGAGGTGTCCAGACCGGATGCTCATAAGATTCTTGCAGGGGATCCGGTTCACACCAGCTGGAATCTGGAAGAGCGCGACGGTCTCTATTGCGGCATCTGGCAGTCGACGCCGGGCAAATGGCGGATCTCCTATGACGAGTGGGAGTATTGCCACATCCTCGATGGCGTGTCCGTCATTGCCGAGGATGGAGGCGAGGCAATGACCGTCAGAAAGGGCGACAGTTTCATCCTCAGGTCGGGCTTCAAGGGAAGCTGGGAAGTGCTTGAAACGACTCAAAAAGATTACGTTATAAAAATCTAATGTAATAAATTAGAAAATGCTGCTAAGTGCGATAACGAACGCGCTGCGATTGATCCACTCGCCGGACGTTGGCCGAGCGGTTCGTGACAATGCTCAGCGGACAATCAGGCGTTCAAGCCCATGGAAATGGTAGCTGTCGCGATAATGCGGCGCTGTCTCCAGCGTGAGCTCCGGCAGGCGTGAAAACAGCACGGACAGCGATTGCTGCAGCTCAAGCCGCGCCAGTGGCGCGCCGATGCAAAAATGCAGGCCCGCCCCGAAACTCACATTCTTCTGGTCCGGGCGGCCGGGGCGGAACGCGCCAGGCGCATCGAAGGCTGAGGGATCGCGGTTTGCAGCTCCGAGCAGCAACGCCACCTGCTCGCCCGGCTTCAGCGTCACCGGTCCGAGGTCGATATCCTCATAGGCATATCGGGTGAACATGTGCAGCGGCGCGTCATATCGCAGCGCCTCTTCAACCGTCGCTGCGGCGGCTTCTGGCCTGTCGAAAAAGCGGCGCGGATCGCCTCCTTGTTCGAGGATGGTTTTTACCGCATTGCCGGTCTGGTGCACGGTGGCTTCATGTCCGGCATTGAGCAACAGCACGCAGGTCGAGATGAGCTCGTCATCGGTCAGTTTCTCGCCGGTGTCGCGCACCGCAATCAGCGCCGACAAGAGATCATCCGCTTTGTTGTGCCGGTGCTCTTCGATGTGGGCGGTCAGAAATGCGCCGAATGCGGCCGAGGCGTGGTTGGCACGTTCCTCGGTCTTCCGTGAGCTCTGCGGCACATACATTTCACACATGGCATGCGACCAGGCGAGCAGGTCATTGGCATGGTTGACCGGCACGCCGAGCAACTCGCAGATGATTGTCAGCGGGATCGGCGTGGCAAAGGACGGCAGCAGATCAAACGGCTGGTCGGCGGGCAGGGCATCGACGAGCTCATTGGCCAGCGCACTGATACGGGGCCGCAATCTCTCCACTGAGCGCGACACAAAGGCGCGATTGACCAGCGTTCTAAGCCGCGTGTGGGCCGGTGGTTCGCGCTCGAGCAGCGAACCGCTTTCGATCCGGTCGAAATCAGCCAGATGGCCACGCCCTTCTGCCGGATTGAGCGGTGCGCCCCAGCGGTTCTCACGGCCAAACCGCCGGTCGCGCAACAATCCATTGACCTGATCATAGCCCGCCACGCACCACATGCCATACTCTTCCCAGTAGAACACCGGCGAGTTGCGTTGCCTCTCGGCGTAAAATTGGTAAGGATCCTGAACAAAGTCAGGCGCTGAGGGGTCCTGGGAAACGGAAAGCGTGTGTAGGGTCATGGCCGAGCCTTTAGCGCGGAATGAAACTCGACAAAATCGGTAATTTTCGCCGTGACCAGTTTTTAGATCGCCAGTGCTCTGGTTTTCCCATCCTCTGGCAGCTCAACATGAAGGCGGTCCACATGTCCATGAATGAGATCCACAGTCTTGATCACACCGTCATTCTCTGCCGTAACATGGCGGAAACGCGGTCGTTTTACCGCGATGTCATGAAGTTCACGCTGGAAGTGGATCGCGAAAACTGGGCCAGTTTCCGCGTTGGCGCCACATTGTTGAGTCTGAGACCGCGCGGCAAATGGTCGGCGTGGGATGATGGCAATTTGGAAACGGGGGCGGCTGGCGTTCAGCTGGCGTTCCGCGTACCGCTTCCCGCCGTCGACACTTGCCATTCGGAGCTTGTCGCTGCTGGCGTCGAAATCCTGCGTGCGCCGACCGATCTGCCGGACTGGCGCCACCGGACGCTGTTTTTCCGCGATCCGGAAGACAATCTCATCGAGATTTACGCCGAATACTGAGGTCGTGCTCCGACCTGAAGCAGACGCCGGGTGTTTGACTTCCGGCGTCCCGATCGGGAAACGCCCCATCAGGCGATGCCCAGCGATCGCATCAATGGCAGCGGCTGCGGCCTGATACCTGCATCCAGCCGGAGGAGGCTGGCTGGACTTCCACCGTGCGCGCAACCGTCTTGATCACCGGCGGCACTTGCCGCGCGATGGTGCGGGCGGGTTCAATCACCACAGTACGGGTGCGATGCGCATAGCGTGCGGGTATCCGTTCATGCACGGTGCGGGCAGGCTGCACGATCACGGTCTGGGCGCGCGTGGCGTATTGCGCCGGGTGAACAACCTTGCACAGGGTTTTCTTGCCATGCACGTGGCGCCATTCCCACCCGACAGATTTTGGCCGCACCATTACCGTTTGGTGAACAGTCCGGGTGACCGCCGGAATGTGCCGGGCAACCACATGTGCGGGTGTGACCAGGACCTTTTCAGTCACCTGGCCATAGCGTGCGGGGATGGTTTCATGGATCACGCCGCCAGGGCGAACGACGACCTGCTGATGCACGGTTTTATAGACTGCCGGCTGATGAACCTGTTGGTAGCAGGCCAGGGTCTTGCCGCCGGCAAGGGCCTGTGAGGCGAAGGAAAAAGCGACAATGGTCGCGGAAAGAATGCGGCAAGTTTTTGATAACTCGAACATTTTACTCACTCCCTTGTTGCGGCAGCGGCTTTCTTGGTGGCCGTCTCCGCGACTTGCAGAAAGAGTTTGCCGCACTCTTGCGTCTGTGGAAAGCAAAACGTTAACTTTTGTTAACCGCTCAAATCCGCGCAATGCCCGGATCTCGGTATCTGCAAAGGCTTTGGCAGAGCGGCGCAAAAATAGACCGGGCGGCGACGGGTTGTTTCTGTTGCCGTCGGCAGGCCAAAGATTGGATGCGGCGCGGCAGCAAGACACCGCCGGCCGAGATTGTTCGGACATTTTCCACAAGAAGCGCCGACAAATTGAAAACCGTAACTTCAATTTAACGCCCCTCGTAAACAACGTCCGGGAGCCGTTTCGGCGCCTTGCGTCTTGAAGCGGCGGGGGGGCACACTCTATGTAGTGGGTTCAATGAGACTGATTCTGGGCAGGCTTTTGTATCTGCCGGGCCGTTTGACAAGGGAAGCGCAATGAAAAATACAGTTGATACCGCCATGGCCCTGGTGCCCATGGTCGTTGAACAGACAAACCGCGGCGAACGGTCCTACGATATTTTTTCGCGGCTCCTCAAGGAGCGGATCATCTTCATCACCGGTCCGGTTGAAGATCACATGGCGACGCTGGTCTGCGCCCAGCTTCTGTTTCTCGAAGCCGAGAACCCGAAGAAGGAAATCGCCATCTACATCAATTCGCCCGGTGGTGTGGTCACAGCTGGCATGGCGATTTACGACACCATGCAGTTCATCCGGCCGGCTGTGTCGACCCTGTGCGTCGGTCAGGCAGCGTCCATGGGATCGCTTCTGCTTGCTGCCGGTCACAAGGACATGCGCTTTGCCACGCCCAACGCCCGCATTATGGTGCACCAGCCTTCCGGTGGGTTCCAGGGGCAGGCTTCGGACATCGAGCGTCATGCGCAGGACATCATCAAGATGAAGCGCCGGCTCAATGATATCTATGTCACGCACACCGGCCAGGACTACGAAACAGTTGAAAAGACCCTGGACCGCGACCACTTCATGACTGCAGATGAAGCGCTCGGCTTTGGTCTTATCGACCGCGTTATTGATAAGCGCGAATATGTCGAGACGGATTCTTAAGCGACCGATCGGGGTCGTTTGGTCTGAATCAGGCGTTGTTTTCGGAACGATGCGCTACTCCTGCAACATGTTTGTGTGTGCTTGGGGTGGTACAAGTTCCGCATCGCGCTAATATAGACGTTAAGTCTATGTTCAATTTCTCTGGCGTAGCATTGCCAGTGAGACGGGGATTCGTTGCCACCGGCCGCAGGAATGGTTACC
>Ga0114910_1000433_pt1 | contig 21156 bp, 19 predicted proteins | sample MalvireepMed_908_FD_83500 | JGI IMG/M metagenome (GOLD analysis project Ga0114910, IMG submission 83500) | Marine viral communities from the Global Malaspina Expedition - Malaspina viral metaG DeepMed_908 | ecosystem: Environmental > Aquatic > Marine > Oceanic | place: Mediterranean Sea...
CCAAAATGCCGACAGCCGGATCGAGAATGCGGTGCCGCGCGCTGGCGCCCCGGCAAGCTTCGCCGATCTGACCGAACAGCTCGCCCCGGCGGTGGTCAACATTTCCACCCGCCAGCGGGTCGAGGTGCAGACCTCCAACCCCTTCGCGGGCACGCCTTTCGAAGGGATGTTCGGCGATCGGCAGCAGGGCCAGCCGACCACCCGCGAGGGGCAGTCGCTCGGCTCGGGCTTCATCATCTCATCCGATGGCTACGTCGTGACCAATAATCACGTCGTCACCCCGCAGGGTCGCGGCACCGTGGAAGAAATCACGGTGACCATGCCCGACGGCACCGAATACGAGGCGGAACTGGTCGGCAAGGATGCCGAATCCGACCTCGCCGTGCTCAAGATCGATCGCGACGAAGACTTCCCCTATGTTGCCTTTGGCGATTCCTCGCAGGCACGCGCGGGCGACTGGGTGATTGCGATCGGCAACCCCTTCGGCCTCGGCGGAACGGTGACCAGCGGGATCATCTCGTCGGTCCTGCGCACCGCCGGTGCGGGTGCCTATGACCGTTACATCCAGACCGACGCCGCGATCAACCGCGGCAACTCGGGCGGCCCGCTGTTCGACATGCAGGGCAACGTGATCGGCATCAACAACGCCATCCTCTCCCCCTCGGGCGGCAGCGTGGGCGTCGGCTTCGCCATCCCCGCAGAGATCGCCGCGCCGATCGTGGAACGGCTGCGTGATGGCGAAACGATCGAACGCGGCTATCTGGGCGTCAGCATCGGCCCCGTGACCAACGATTTCGCCGCCGCACTCGGCATCCCGCGCAATCGTGGCGAGGTCGTCCAGTCGGTGGTCGAGGGCGAAGCGGCGGAGCGTGCCGGGATCGAAGCGGGCGACGTCGTGATCGCGGTCAACGGCCGCGACGTGACGCCCGACCAGACGCTCTCGTTCCTCGTCGCCAATATCGCGCCGGGCACGACGATTCCCGTCACGCTGATCCGCGATGGCGAACGGCGCACCGTCCGCCTGACCGTAGGCACCCGGCCCAGCGCCGAAGAGCTTGCCCAAGCGCAGATGTTCGACGGGAACGACGACGAAGACGAGATGAACGCGCCGCTCGACGGTGGTGAGTTCCTCGCCCAGAAGCTCGGCATCGGGGCGGTCACCATCAACCCCTCGATCGCCCGCCAGCTCGGCGTGCGCACCGACATGCGCGGCCTCGCCATCGCGGCGGTCGATCCCAGCTCGGATGCGGCGCGCAAGGGCCTGCAGCGGCGCGACATCATCCTGTCGGCCAACAACCGGCCCGTCACCACGACGGACGAGCTCGAAGCCATCGTGCGCGCCGCCGAAGAGCGTGGCCGCGAAGCGGTGGTGCTGCGGGTTCAGCGCCCGCGTGGCCCGTCGCAATATGTCGCGGTGCGCATCCAGTAGGATCGCGACCGTCTCGACAAGCAAAGGCCCCGTCGGAGCGATCCGGCGGGGCCTTTTGCTTATGCCGGGGCCGAAGGACTTCGGAGGTCCCGCCGCCGCCAACAAAGATGGGCGTTAGTATATCTGCTCGCGCTGCTGCGGAGGGACCGTGGGAGCCTCGTTCCGGCCCGGCTGCGCGGGCTGGGGTGACGGCCGGGGTGTCGGCGGAGACTGCTGCTGCGGGGGCTGCGGACGCGCGCCCTCGTTGCCGCCGCCGATCGCGCGTTCGAGGAAATCGTCGTCGACCGCCTGCGGCTCGCCATCGGCCCCTGCACCGGGGGTCCGCGCACGCTCGGTCACGCTCTCGCTCGCCGGGCCTTCCTCGCCCCCGCGGCGGCCGGGCTCGATCAGGTTGCCCTGCTCGTCGATGAAGTAATAGTCATCGGGATCGCCATAATAGAATTCCTCGTCCGGCTCGACCTGCCAGTCGGGCAGGTCGGTTTCGGTGTCGAAGGGTTCGACCGGGCGGTCCTTGACCGCAAAACGCATGAAGGCGGAGAATGCCTGGGCCGGCGCGCGCCCGCCCGACAGGCCGCCGACCGCCTTGTTGTCGTCGCGCCCCATCCACACACCGGTCGTGATGCCGGAAGAAAAGCCGACGAAATAGCCGTCCTTGTTGGAGCTGGTCGTGCCCGTCTTGCCCGCGACCGGGCGGCCGATCTGCGCGGCGCGGCCCGTGCCGGTCTGCACCGCCGCCTGCAGCAGGTCGGTCATCTGCGAGGCGACGTAATCGGGCACCAGCCGCACCTCGCGCGGGGTCTCGCGCTGGTAGAGCGTCTCGCCGCCGGTCGTCGTCACCTTGACGATGCCATAGGGCTCGACCGCCATGCCCCCCGCCGCAACGCTCGCGAAAGCGCGGGTCATGTCGAGCAGGCGGACCTCCGAACTGCCGAGCACCATCGAAGGGAAGGTGGAAATCTCGGACGTGATCCCGAACCGCCGGGCCATCGATGCGACCGTGCCGAAGCCGACTTCGTTGCCCAACTGCGCGGCGACGGTGTTGACCGAAAAGGCGAAAGCCTGCCGGATCGACATTTCACCGCCGAAGCGCCCGTTCGAATTGCGCGGGCTCCAGCCGTCGATCGTGATCGGGGCGTCGACCACCGTATCGTCGACCCGGTAACCCGATTCGAGCGCGGCGAGATAGACGAACAGTTTCCATGCCGAACCCGGCTGCCGCTGGGCGACCGTGGCGCGGTTGAAATTGCTTTCGACATAGTCCCTGCCGCCGACCAGCGCGCGGATCGCGCCATCCCGGTCGAGCGCGACCAGCGCGCCTTGCGCACCCTTGGGCGCGTTGGACTTGATCGCGGCGGTCGCGGCGCCCTGCATGCCGACGTCGATGGTGGTCCACACCTCGATCGGCTCGAGCGTATTGGGCAGCAGAATATCGAGCTGCGGCAGCACCCAGTCGGTGAAATAGCGCACCGAGTTCTGCCCGGTTTCCTGCTTCAGCTTCACGGCCGAGGGATCGACCGAGGCCTGCTCGGCAGTGATCCGCCCCTGTTCCTGCATCAGCCGCAGCACGACCTGCGCGCGGCCCACGGCGGCATCGACATCGGCGGTCGGCGAATAGCGGCTCGGCGCCTTGACCAGCCCGGCGATGATCGCGGCCTCGGCGGTCGAAAGGCTGGTCGCAGGATGGCTGAAGAACTTGCGGCTGGCGCTGTCCACGCCATAGGCGCCGCCGCCGAAATAGACCTTGTTGAGATAGAGTTCGAGGATCTGTTCCTTGTCGAACTTCATTTCCAGCGCCAGCGCCAGCACCGCCTCGCGCAGCTTGCGGTCCATCGTGCGGTTGGAGTTGAGGAAGACGTTGCGCGCCAGCTGCTGCGTGATCGTGGACGTCCCGCCGACGCGTGCGCGCGATCCGGTGACGCCTTCGACCAGCGCGCCGCCCGTACGCCAGACATCGATCCCGATATGCGAATAGAAGCGACGATCCTCCACCGCGATCATCGCCTGCTTCATGGCATCGGGAATCTCTTCCTTGTCCAGCCACTCGCCCGGGCTCGGCCCCAGCTCCACGATGGCGCTGCCATCGGCTGCGCGCACGACGATGGTCTGCGCAGTCTGCGCGGCCTTGAGTTCGTCGTAGGAAGGAAGCGAGCGTGCTGCGAACGCGACCGCGAGGACCAGGAACAGGACCGCGAGAGCCGCCAGCCCGGCGGCCCACATGACGGTCAGGCGCAGCCAGCGCGGCGTCTTCTCCCACGTCCGCGCCCCGGGAAACCTGCGTTCCCCATTTGCGCGCGTGATCCTGTGTCCCGCCATTTAGCCAGCTCGTCCCAAATTACGGTGCATAGCGGCACCGGTGAATTCGCCGCTATGCATAGGCGAAGGTCAATGGCGAATGAACGACATTATTTGGCCTCAATTCATGAATCAACTGCCAACGGGCGGATCGCCGGCTGCCTCGAACTCCAGCGCGACCGAATTGATGCAGTAACGCAGGCCCGTAGGCTTGGGCCCGTCGGGGAAGACATGGCCCAGATGGCTCTCGCATTTCGCGCACAATACCTCGGTGCGGGTCATCCCGTGCGAGATATCCTGCTTGGTCTGCACCGCTTCGTCGTCCGCCGGGCTGTAAAAGCTCGGCCAGCCGGAGCCGCTGTCGTATTTCTCGGCACTGGTGAACACCAGCGTGCCGCAGCCCGCGCAGTGATAGTCGCCTTCGTCCTTCAGCTTGTCGTAGGCGCCGGTGAAAGCCCGTTCGGTCCCGCCTTCGCGCAGCACATGGAACTGTTCACGGGTCAGGCGCTCGCGCCACTGGTCTTCGGTCAGGTCGAGTGTGTCGGACATGGGGATATTCTCCTTTGCAGGATATATGGCCCGTACCCGGCTCGCGTTCCAGTCCCGCCCCGTTTCGAAGCCCTTCGAGCAGGATCAGTCGTCGAGCTGCGAATAGGAGGGCGGCGGCTGGATCACATCCATCCGCTCACTGAGCAGAGGGCCGAAGCTGGGCCTGCTCTTGAAGGCGGCGTACCAGTCGCGGGTCGGCTGGTGATCCTTCAGATCGATCCCGCCGAGATAATCCGCGACCGAAAGCTGCGCGGCGGCGGCAATGTCGGCGAGGCTCAGCTGCGGCCCGGCGAGCCACGCGCGGTGATCGAGCAGCCAGTCGAGATAGTCGAGATGCGCGTGCGCCAGCTTCATCGCCTCGCGGATGATCCGCGAATCGGGCGGCTCGCGCAGCACGAGGCGCTTCTTCATCCGCTCGTGCAGCAACGGCATGGTGACATCGCCGAACAGATTCTCCTCGAACAGCGCGACCAGCCGGCGGATTTCCGCCCGGTTCAGGGCGGAACCGTTGATCTTCGGCGCGTGGTCGACCGTCTCTTCGAAATATTCGCAGATCGCGGTCGAATCATTGAGCACGATGCCCTTCTCGGTCTCTTCCAGCACGGGCACGCGGCCCGCGTGGTTCATGTCGAAAAAGTCGTCGTCGGCATTCCACGGATCGATTCGCTGGAGCGCGAAGGGCACGCCCTTTTCGCGCAGCAGGATGCGTACCTTGCGGCTGAAGGGGCACAGGGGGAACTGGTGGAGGGTCCACATAGGCGTCTCAGATGAAGGAAAGCGCGCCGCAAATCCAGATGCTTGCGGGGCAGTTGGGCGGCAGGGCCGCGGCTAGATGCCCGAGGCTTCCAGCATCAGCAGGCAGGGCGGCATGATTTCGTCGAGCGAATTTTCGGCGAGGATCGCGGCCGCCTGCCTGCGCATTCGCGCCTCGATCGCCGGCCGGTCGAGCCCGGCCTCGTCCATCAGCCATGCGCCCGACTGCACGAAGAACTCGCGCCCGCGCTCACCCAGCGGCGGATAGGCCAGCGCCGCCTCGTCGCCCTGCCGCTGACGCTCCGCAATCAGCGCGAAGGCAGCCGCGCAGCGCAGCGTACCCTGCTGGTCGGCGGGCAGCGGCATCGCCTCCTCGCTCTGCATTTGCGGCGCGGGGGCATCGGCTGCGGGCTGGGCGAGGAGAAAAACGACAGGGAGGAGGTTGGCGATCATGCCCCGGCCCTATACCTGACGGGCGAGCGCGTCGCTGCCGATTTTCGGGCGACGGTGCCAAAACACGACGAACCGTTTGCCGTAAGGAGCCTGCCTGCATGTCCGACCATTCCTCCCTCCACCTTCTGATCGGCGGCGAGAAGCTCTCCGGCGGCGGTCGCGAAATGCAGGATGTCATCGATCCCGCAACCGCCGAAGTGCTCGGCGCGCTGCCCCATGCGAGCGCCGACGATCTCGACACCGCGCTGGCCAATGCGGACAAGGGCTTCCACGCCTGGCGCCGTGAAAGCGCGGACAAGCGTGCATCCGCGCTCACCAAGGCGGCATCGCTGCTGCGCGAGCGGGCCAAGGACATCGGCATGCTGCTGACCCGCGAACAAGGCAAGCCGATCAAGGAAGCGATCGGCGAAGTGATCTACTGCGCGATGCTGTTCGAATTCTATGCCGGCGAGTGCAAGCGCACCTACGGGCGCGAGCTGGTCCGCCCGACCGGGCAGAGCGCGCGGGTGATCTACGTGCCGGTGGGCCCCGTTGCGGGCTTTGCCGCATGGAACTTCCCCGCCATCAACGTCGCGCGCAAGGTCGGCGGCGCGATTGCGGCGGGCTGCTCGGTCATCGTCAAGCCTTCGGAAGAAACGCCTGCGGCAGGCCTCGCGCTGGTGCAGGCACTGCTCGACGGCGGGGTGCCCGCCGATGTCTGCCAGGTGGTGTTCGGCGTGCCCGACGAGGTCAGCCGCCACCTGCTCGCCAGCCCCGTCATCCGCAAGGTCACCTTCACCGGCTCGACTGCGGTGGGCAAGCACCTGACCAAGCTGGCGGCGGACGACATGAAGGTCACCACCATGGAACTGGGCGGCCATGCCCCCGTGATGGTGTTCAAGGACAGCGACGTCGACACCGTGCTCGATACGATGGTCGGCGCGGCGTACCGCAATGCCGGGCAGGTCTGCGTCAGCCCGACGCGCTTCCTGGTCGAGCAGGATCTGTTCGAGAATTTCCGCGACGGCTTCATCGAACGCGCCAAGGCGATCACCGTGGGCAACGGGATGGATCAGGACACGCGGATGGGCCCGATGGCGAACGAACGCGGGCCCGAAGGCCTCGCCAAGAAGATCGCCGATGCGAAGGACAAGGGCGCCAAGCTTGGCACCGGGGGCGAGCGGATCGGCAACCAGGGCTTCTTCTTCGAACCGACCGTGCTCAGCGAAGTGCCGACCGATGCGGAGATCATGAACGAAGAGCCGTTCGGCCCCGTCGCGCTGATCAATCCGTTGGCCAGTGCCGATGCCATCATCGAAGAGGCGAACCGCCTGCCCTACGGCCTTGCCGCCTATGCGTGGACCAACGATCCCAAGCTGCGCAGCCGCCTTGCCGCCGATGTCGAAGCCGGGATGCTGGCGATCAACGGCGCGAGTGTGAGCGCGCCCGACGCGCCCTTCGGCGGGGTCAAATGGTCCGGCCACGGGCAGGAAGACGGCGCGGAAGGCGTGATGCACTGCATGGTGCCCAAGACCATCCACGAAAGCTAATGCGTGCGAGGGGGCGGCCCGCGCCCCCTCCATTCGCTTCAGCGCGCCACGCGCGCAGGCTCGATCCAGCGGCGACGCTCGATCGTGTCGCCCGCCAGATCGACGATCAGCAGTTCGTCCCGGTCCGGATAGCCGAGCAGGATCGACAGGCGCGTCGCGTCGAGCATCTCCATATGATGGATCGCGACATAACCGCGCGCCACCAGCGAGGATGCGAAATCGTCGAGCCCGCCGATCAGCAGGCGGCGCCCGCGCGGGCCCGCTCCGCGCAGTTCGGCATCGAGCGTGAAGTGCGTGGGTGCGGGCACGCCGAAGCCGTCCACCACATCGGGCGCGGTGCCATCGACCACGCCCGCCACCGGCCAGATGATCCGGTGGCCGCGCACCAGATTACGCTCGTTGGGCAGCAGCGAAACGCTTGCTCCGGTGGCCTTGTCGATGATCAGCACATTGCTGACCGGCACGCGATAGTCCGCGCTCGACATGCTGGTGACCTTGCGATCGCGCGGCCCGCCCACGGTCGCGAGCAGCCAGTTCGTGCCCGCGATGGGCGACACGCCGGAGACGATCGCGGCCGGCGCGGACTGCATCGTGTCGACCTCGCCGAACTCCGCATCCTCCCGATCCCCCATCGGCAGCATCGGTTCGCACGCGGTCAGCAGGCTTGCTGCCAGCAGCAGCGGCAGAATCTTCATCGTCACCCTCCCCTTGCTCGAACACATCATGCCATCATTTGGCCCGGTTCCATACCTCCATTTTGCAGCCGCCCAACTGTTCGGCACATTCCTTTGGCGCGATTGCCCCATGTGGTGTATTGCACATCATGGCTTTCACGGAGCATCCTCTGCGGCGTGAACTGGTGCACGAGATGCACCTGCGCCGTTTCGCTCCGGTTGCGGCTCCCGCGCGCATCATCCAGATGGTCTGCTTGGTCGAGGAGGAGGAGCGCGAGGGGGAAGAGCGGCACCTCGCCGATCCGCCCGCCCACCCGCATGCGCAGGAACGCGAGCGTCGCCATGCGGTGCTGCATTTCGACGACGGCATCGTCTTCCTGTGGGAACGCCATACCGAGGCGACGACGATCACGCTGATCGCGCGCAGCGAGGTGCGGGACACGCCCGAGGCGAACGCGCTGGTGCAGTGGCTGGCGACATGGCCCGGAGTCGTCCTGCGCGCCACCCGCGTGTTCGTGGAGCCGTCCGAAAGCGAGGCCGAGGCGCTGCTGCCCGAAATGGGGTTCGAAGAGCAGGATCTGGTATCCTGCCACGTCTGTTCGAACGTGCGCGTCTGGTCCGATTTCCGCATTCGCGAGGATGGCTATGGCCGCCTGCTGCTCTCCGCCCCCGGGCGCGAGCCCGACGATCTTGGCCGCATCGTCCAGCGCCTGCAGGAACTGGGCAATTACCGCAATCTGGCGCTGGTGGGCCTGCCCCCCGTCCAGCGGCTGATGCCCGAGCTCAACACGCTCGAAACCCAGCTTGCCGAATATTCGCAACTGCTGATCGACGACGGCAATGGCGAGGACGAGGACCTGCTGCTCGATCTGTCCACCGTCTCTGCCAAGCTGGCGCGGCTGCGGGCGGAGAACAGCTATCGCACGAGTGCGAGCCAGGCCTATGCGCAGATCGCCGCCGACCGGCTGGAGGCGCTGAGGGTGGAGCCGATCGAGGGATACCAGAGCCTGCGCGACTTTACCGAACGCCGCCTGATCCCCGCCACCCGGACGATCGAGACCTTCAACGGGCGGCTGCGGCGCCTTTCGGAGCGCAGCGGCGATGCCATCGCGCTGCTCAACACGCGGATCGACACGCGGATCAAGGCGCAGAACCTCGACCTGCTGCGCTCGATGGAAAGCAGCTTCAACCTGCAATTGCGGCTGCAGAACCTCGTCGAGGCGCTGTCGGTGATCGCGGCGAGCTATTACGCGGTCGCGCTGATCGCCTACATGGCGAAGGGCGCGGTGGGGCTGGGCAAGGGCAACATGGTCGACGTCGCCATCGGGCTGGTCACCCCGGTGGTGATCCTGACGATCTTCCTGCTGGTCTCGCGCATCCGGCACAGGTTCATCCGGGAAACCGAAGTGGCAGCCGATCGTTCGAAGTAAAGCGTTCCTAGGAAACCCACCGAAAAGGGTTTATAGCGCAAGTGTGACGTAGCGTCATTGTGGGTGAGGAGAGGAAGAAAACATGAAGAAATCTCATGGCTTTGTCGGCAGCATGGCGATCGCCTGTCTGCTCGTTTCCGCCGGGTGCAACAGCCGCGCGGACGAAGAAGCGGCTGCGCCCGCACAGACGGCCGAAGCGCCTGCGACCACCGCCGCCGAACCTGCGGCACCGGGCGCCGACATGGAACTGGCCAACTTCACCGGCGATCCCGCCGCGGGCGAGAAGGTCTTCGCGGTCTGCACCACCTGCCACTCGGTCGAAGAAGGCGTAAACAAGACCGGCCCCTCGCTGCACGGCATCGTGGGTCGCGAGGCCGGGTCGATCGCGGACTTCAACTACACGGACGCGAACAAGAACAGCGGCATCACGTGGACGCCGGAAGAACTGTTCGTCTATCTCGCCGATCCGCAGGCGAAGATTCCGGGCACCAAGATGATCTTCCCCGGCATCAAGGACCCGCAGCAACGCGCGGACCTGGTCGCCTATCTGGAAACCCAGTCTTGAGGCGTATGGCCTGAGGCGAATTCGCCGGGCTTGAAAAAGGGGCGCTCCCGCGATGGCGGGGGCGCCCCTTTTCTATGGGTGTCGTTAAGCAGACAGGCTTTGCGCGCAAGCTCGCCGGATCAGTCGACCTTCGGGCGGCCGTCCTCGCGCCGTTCCTTCTCGGCCTGTTTGCGCCGCATTTCCTCGGCGGCCTTGCCTTCGGGCGTATCCATCGGATGGCGGTTGGAACGCTTGCGCATGAAGATCAGGAAAATCACGATCGCAGCTACAAGGATTATGACCAGCGTCATGATGTTGAGCGGCGCGGCCACCGCCAGCAGGGGCAGATTGGTTACGGACATAGGGGATTTCTCGCTTTCTCCCCATCCGCCGATATTTCAACGGGCGGGAACGCCGTCGCGTTCCTGACGCCCGGGTCGGGACGTCAGGCCACCGCGTCCATCCGCGCCAGTTCGCACTGCGACCAGATCTCGCTCAGCGCGTCGATCAACCGCCCGATATCGCCATCGGTATGCACCGGCGACGGGGTGATCCGCAGCCGCTCGGTCCCCACCGGCACGGTCGGGTAATTGATCGGCTGCACATAGATGCCGTGGTTGTCCATCAGCCAGTCGCTGATCCGTTTGCACTTGTGCGCATCGCCCACCATCACCGGGATGATGTGGCTGGGATTGGCGAGATGCGGGATGCCGATCGCGTCGAGCTTGCGGCGCACCTGCGCCACGCGATCCTTGTGCCGCGCGCGCTCCAGCTCGCTGGTCTTCAGATGCCGGATGCTCGCCGCCGCGCCCGCCGCAACGGCGGGCGGCAGCGCGGTCGAGAAGATGAAGCCGCTGGCGAAGGTCCGCACGAAATCGATCAGGTCGGCGCTGGCTGCGATATAGCCGCCCATCACGCCGAACGCCTTGCCCAGCGTGCCTTCGATCACCGTGATCCGGTCCATCAGGCCTTCGCGTTCGGCGACGCCGCCGCCGCGCGGCCCGTAGAGGCCCACGCCATGAACCTCGTCGATATAGCTCATCGCGCCGTGCTTTTCGCACACGTCGAGAATCTCGGCGATCGGGGCGATGTCGCCATCCATCGAATAGACGCTTTCGAAGGCGACCAGCTTGGGCACTTCGGGGCCATAGTCGGACAGCTTGCGGTCGAGGTCTTCCGCGTCGTTGTGCGACCAGATCTTGTAGGGCGCACGGCTGTGGCGGATACCCTCGATCATGCTGGCATGGTTGAGCGCGTCGGAGAAGACGACGCAGCCGGGGATCTTCGCGGCCAGCGTGCCCAGCCCCGCCCAGTTGGAAACATATCCGCTGGTGAACAGCAGCGCGGCTTCCTTGCCGTGGAGGTCCGCCAGCTCACGCTCCAGCTCGACATGAAAATGGTTGGTGCCGGAGATATTGCGCGTGCCACCCGCGCCCGCGCCGCATTCGTCCAGCGCATCGTGCATCGCGTCGACCACGACCGGGTGCTGGCCCATGCCGAGGTAGTCGTTGGAGCACCACACGGTGACGGGCTGCGTTTCCTCGCCCACGAAGCGCGTGGCCTGCGGGAAGTTGCCGCGATGGCGCTTGATGTCGGTGAAGACGCGGTAGCGCCCTTCCTCGCGAACCGCGTCGAGCTGGTCCTTGAAGAAAGCATCGTAGTCCATCGGGGAATTCTCCGTTTCGTTCATTATAGCCCCCTCATCGCATTACTGTGCGCCCGCTTGTCGCGCGCGGCAATAGCCCAGCCCCATAGCGCACCATCGCGCAGCGGCAGGGCGAAAAACAGATGTTCGATCGCGCCGAGCGCGGCGAGCGCGAACAGCAGCGTCGCGGCGGTCTCCGCCCCGCCGCCCGGCGCCATCGCGGCGCGCACGCCGAGCCACACGGCGAGCATCACGGTACCCGCGATGCTCAGGCCCAGCAGCGCGGTAAAGCGGTTGGGCCCGAAATAGCTGGTCATGTAGGCGAGGTGGCGCGGCAGGATATCGGTGCTGGCATTGGGCACGCCCGCAAACAGATTGAGCTTGGAAAGCAGGCGCAGGCCGAACAGCAGGCCGAACACCTGTGCGCCGATCGGATTGGGCTGCCCCCAGGCCAGCGCGACCAGCATCGCCGCCGTCGCTGCCAATGCGATCTCGTGGTGGATCACCGCCGCGCTCGCCTGCCGGAAACGGGCAATCCCGTGGGCCTGCGCGGTGCGGGGTTCGCGGCGCGGGCCGGTCACGCCGCCGGTCAAGAAGGCCAGTTCGTGCCAGCCCCAGATCGCGAGCGCCCCTGCAAAGCCCAGCGTCGCGCCCGCAACCCCGGCCATCGTGTGCGAGGCGATAATCATCGCCAGGCCGCCCATCCCGACCAGCCCTGCCAGCACGAGGCTGCGCGCGAAGCTGCGGCGCGGCGCGTTGGCCGCCCACGCGATCAGCCCGGTGGCGAAGAACCACACCATGATCGTCGCCAGCACGGGCAGGACATGGCCGGAAAAGCTCACCATGCGGGTTGCAGACGCACGCTTTGCGGCAATTCGTTTTTCTGCGCGCGGTGGAAATACATCCGCGCGAAGTTCCAGCCCGCACCGGCCATGCCGCTGGCGCGCTTCGCCAGCCCGCCGATGCCGCCCTGCGCCTTGCCGTCCTCGATCCGCAGCGATGCCTGACGCAGCGCCTCCATATGAGCGCGGAACTTCGGGCTGTCGGTATCGAGCTCGACCGGGAAGACCTGCCGGGCGATCTGGTTGCAGACCGAGAAGACCTTGTAGTCATACTCGGTCGGATCGACGCCAAGCGCCTGGTGGAACACGGGGCGCGCGTGGTCGCGCACATACATCGTGGCATAGACCGCGAGCAGGAAGAAGCGGATCCAGAGCTTGTTGTGGCCCTTCAGCAGCTTGGGATCGGCGCGCATCAGCATGGCGAAGGCCTCGCCATGGCGGAACTCGTCGTTGCACCACTCCTCGAACCAGTCGAAGATCGGGTGGAACTTGTTTTGCGGGTTCCGCTCGAGATGGCGGAAGATCGTGATGTAGCGGGCGTAGCCGATCTTTTCGGACAGATAGACCGCGTACCAGATGAATTTCGGTTTGAAGAAGGTGTACTTCTTGGTCTTGGTCAGAAAGCCCAGATCGACGCCGATCCCTGCATCCTTCAGGCTTTCGTTGATGAAGCCGGCATGGCGGCTCTCGTCCCGCGCGAGCAGCTTGAACAGCTGTTTCACATCGGGGTTCTTCGTGCGCCGCGCGATCTCGGCATAGAGCACGCAGCCGGAAAATTCCGATGTCATCGAACTCACCATGAAATCGGTGAACTCGGCGCGCAGCGCGGGCTCGAGGTTTTCGATCACGCCCTTGAAGCTGCCCTTGTCCTTGAAGTGCCGCTTGTTCGGGTCGCCTTCCATATCGGCGATCAGCTGGTCCCACTCCTCGCGCACCAGCGACACGTCGATCGCATCGAGCGCGTCGAAATCGGTGGTGTAGAAGCGCGGGGTGAGGATCGTGTCCTGCGTGGCGAGGGCCATCGCCTCGTCGCTGGTCATGATCTTGCCGCCATGCGCAGGCGCGATCTTGGCGCTCTCAATTTGGGCAGGCGCGTTCATTTGATCCTCCCGGGATTGAAGCTGACTTCGTAGAGTTCGCGAAGGTCGAAATAGGCGGCGATCCTTGTGATCGCCTGTGCGATCGGCCCGGCACGGGTGACCGTGGCCATGCGATCAAATTGCGCGGTCTCGCCGAAGGCGATCTGGATCGGCGCGCCGTGAACGCGCACCTTGTCGCCCGGACGAATGCCGACTTCTTCGGCCAGTTCGACATGGGCGTGGAAATGCGCCTCGCTCTGTTCGACCGAGATGCGGCAGGGAATCTCGAACCGTCGCGGGCTCTCAGGCGTATGGGCCATCAGGCGGCCTCCCCTTCCAGCAGCACGGCGAAGGCCGCGCGATTATCGTCTCCGAAGCCGACCAGTTCGCGCCGTTCGCCAGTGGCCGGATCGCTCAGCGTCAGGCCGCCATCGGTCCACTCGGTCAGTTCGAACGGAGTCTCGTCGCCGATCCCTGCGCGCTGGCGAACCAGCACGAGGCCGCGCATGGTGGACCGGATGAAGCCGCCCGTGCCCGGTTCGACCTTCGATACCGTTGCGCCGGTCGCCGCATCGCTGATCAGCACGCCGCCGTCGGACGCGTCGTGGAAGAAGAGGCTGCGGCTCGCGACCTGTTCGGTGCCGGCCGCCGCGCGCGAGGCTTCGGGCACTGCGTCACGGTCGACGAGGCCGAAGCTCGATGCCGCCGCGAGCAGCAGGGAGAGGACCGCGATTCCCCCGATCATCGCCAGCGGCACCTTGGGGATCGGCGCGTCATGATCGTGAGGCACGCTCATGCCAGCGCTCCTTGCAGGGCAGGCTCGGCGCGGGCCGGAGCCGGTGCGGGCTTTGAATCCCCTTGGGCATCCTCTTGGGCATCCCCTTGCGTATCGCCGCGCGCGATCTCGCTTTGCACCGCGACCGCATCGGCCAGCTTCTCCGCGACCGCCGCCGCATCGGGCAGCGCGCGCAGCATCGGTTGCGGACGTGCCAGCCGCCAGGGCCGGGCATGCGGCCACAGCAGCAGGTAGCCGAGCGTATGCTCGCCCACCGGCTCCAGCGCGATCTCGCCGAAGCCGTGGCCCCGGTCGTTCAGGTGCGCCGCGCCGATCTTGGCCAGCGGCAGGTTGATCGTCTTCTCGATCGCCATCCCGATATGCAGGATCACGCGCTGGTCGGTGAGGATGTAGGTGGTGGTCCGCGCCGAGACGAAGGCCAGCCCATGCAGCAGCGCGAGCGCGGCGGCAGCGCCCAGCAGCGTCGTCAGCGCACCGCTCACGCTAGCGTTGAACACCAGTGCGAAGGCTGCGAGCAGCGCGAAATAGCCCGCCACCCAGCGCGCGCGAAACGCGCTGCGGGCCAGCACCATCGTGTCGGGCTTGCCCTGCCACAGCACGCGCTCGTCACCCTGCGGGCTCCACAGGGTATCGATCTGAGCCTGGCTCAGATTCGTGCGCCGGTCCTTCATGGTTACCCCGGGTGTGCTCACAACAGCGGCTCCTGCCGCGCGGGCGTGGCGTAGAGATAGCCACCGCCGAAATAGGCGACGATCCGCTCTTCCTCGTAAAAGGTGATCCGGTCGGATGCGGCCGGTGCCGGAGCGCCTGCGAACTGCGCGGCGTTGAGCGCGTCGATCACGATCACGCCCTTGCCCTTCTTCACGACCGACATCGCCATCGGAACCAGCACGGTCTTGCCCGCTTCGGTCGCGATCTGGAGATAGCGGATGACGTGTTCGGCACGGTCGATCCACACTTCGGTGACCTCGCCGACGGGCTGCTTGTCCGCCCCGATCACCATCATGCCGATCGGGTTGGGATCGCGCGCGGCGATGGCGATGTGGTCTTCGAGGTGGAGCGGCACGATCCGCGCGCGCCCGTCATGCGTGATGTCGGGTATCGGCTTGCGCTCGGCCCACGCTGCCGGGCCCAGCCCGTCGATCAGCGGATCGCCGGTCGGCACGAAAGGCGCGCCATGGGCCCCGAAGGAAGGCTTGGCCGGAATGTCGACCCGTTCGCGCCGCCCGTCCTCCGCCGTCACCGTGCCCCGCCCGTGCGGCAGCTTGAACGTCTTCACGCTCGCCCGGCTGAGCGGACCGCCGGGGCTTTCGACGAAACCGCTCATTTCGTTTTCGAGCGGATAGCCCTCGCGCCGGTCTTCGCGGCGCAGGTAGAAGATGAGCGCGATGAAAAACAGCACGAAGGCGAGGAACACGAGCTCCGTGATATCGAGCGTGCCCACGAGATAGGTATCGGTCATGTCAGCTCTCCTAGGGTGGCGATCATGTCGGGAACTCCCGGAGTCCGAAGGGTCGGGCGAGAGGTTGCGCGCCCTCCGGCCGACGGCGCGCGACCAGCGGGCCGAGCGCCACGAGCGCGGCCAGCAGGAGGACGATTTCGATGATGTAGACGCTGGCGTAACCCGCAGCGGGGGTGTTGAGCGCGCCCGAGAGTCCGCCCGCCGAGGCCGTTTGCGAAACGAGATCGCGCAAGCCTCCGCCGATGGCGATGGCGACGCCGGCACAGCTCGCCTGCACCGCGCCCCATGCGCCCAGTGCAAGGCCTGCGCCCTCGCCGCTCGCGCGGGCCATCGTTTCGGTCAGCGTGCCGACCGAAAACAGCCCGAGGCCCAGGCCGATGGACGCAGCGCCCGCGAACAGCAGCAGACTCGACTCGAAGGGCGCGGCAAACAGCACCAGCAGGAAGGCGGTGATCCCGGCGACGAGGCCGGTGCCCGCGAGCCGCAGCGGGTCCGCGCCGCGCGAAAGGCTGCGCCCGGCAAGGCAGAAACCCGCCAGCGCGCCCGCCGCCCAGGCGCCGGTGAGCATGGTGGTGGTGCCGACCGATAGGCCGAGAATCTCGCCGCCGAAAGGCTCCAGCAGCGCGTCCTGCATCGCGAAGGCGGCGGCGCCGATGCCGATCGCGGCGAGCAGCCGGGCGGTGCGTTCTTCGGCGATGAAGGCGCGCCACAGAGACGCGAAGCTGGGGCCGGCCGGGTCCGAAGGGCGCAGCGAAGAGCCGCGCGGCTCCTGCTTCCACAGCGCCACCAGGTTCAGCACCAGCGTCACCACCGCTGCACCCTGGATCACCTGCACCAGCCGCGTGGCCGAGAAATCGACCAGCAGCGATCCGATCGCCAGTGCGGCCAGCATCGTGCCTGCCAGCAGCATCACGTAAAGCAGCGCGACTGCGCGCGGGCGCTTGTCCTGCGGGGCAAGGTCGGTGGCCAGTGCCAGCCCTGCGGTCTGCGTCGTGTGCAGCCCCGCGCCGGTCAGCAGGAAGGCGATGGCTCCGGCAATGATGCCCAGCGTCGCCTTCGCCGGGTCGGACATCAGCAGCAGCGCGAAAGGCATGATCGCCAGCCCGCCGAACTGCATCAGCGTGCCCAGCCAGATATAGGGCACCCGACGCCAGCCGAGCACCGAGCGGTGCGTATCGGACTTGTGGCCGATCAGCGCGCGCAAGGGTGCCACAAGCAGCGGGATCGCAATCATCACCGCGACGAGGCCTGCAGGGATCGACAATTCGACGATCATCACCCGGTTGAGCGTGCCGGTCAGCAGCACGCTCGCCATGCCGACGCTCACCTGAAACAGCGCAAGGCGCAGCAGCCGCCCCAGCGGCAGGTCCGCACTCGCCGCATCGGCGAAGGGCAGCCACGCGGTGGCCACCTTCATCCAGCTTGCGGCAAAGGGCGGAACCGCGCTCATCCGCGCCGGACCAGTTCGATCGCGTGGGAGGTGTAGAAGCCGCTGGAGATGCACTCGCTGCGATCGATCCGCCACTCGGGCAGTGCAGTGGCGAGCCGCGCGCGCAGCTTGCTCTCGACCAGCGGCACGAGGCGCGGCGAGCGGTCCGAACGCGGGAAGAGCTTGCCCGCCTGGTACATCGCGAAGAGCAGCGGCGTGCGTGGCACGAAAGTGAACAGGATGCTGGCCGAGGTGCGCTGAGCCAGCGTGGAAAGCGCCGCGATCAGATCGCCCTCGCGGTAGTGGATCAGCGAATCCATCGCGACGACGTGGCCGAAGTTGCCGAATGCAGGGTCCAGCATGTCGCCCGCGTGCCAGCGGATCTTGCCGTGACCGACGAAAGACGGTTCGCGGCGGCGCGCGACGTCGACCAGCCCGGCGGCGACATCCACCCCGGTCACCTCCGCACCGCGACAGGCCGCAGCGACGCTGAACGCGCCGGTCCCGCAGCCTGCGTCGAGCACGCGGGTGCGCCGCAGATCCTGCGGCAGCCATTCCAGCAACAGCTCGCGCATGGCCTCGCGCCCGGCACGCACGGTGGCGCGCACGCCGCTGACCGGCGCATCAGACGTCAGGTCGATCCACGCCTTCTGCGCGGTGCTGTCGAAATAGGTCGCCAGACGATCGCGGTTGCTTGCGTATGTCGATCCTCCCAGGCCCTTCTCGTCATGCTGAGCTTGTCTCAGCATCCAGACATCCTCCTTCAAAGCCTTCGCAGAAATAGGGCTGGACCCTGAAACGAGTTCAGGGTGACGGGTGGAAAGGGTTTGTGCCTCGCCCATCACTCGAACCCCAGGAAGTCGAAGATGTCGCGATCCTTCATCGCGGTTGCTTCGGACGGGTCGACGCCGTCCCACAGCAGCTGCGCGAGGCGGATATATTCGAGCTGCGCGGCGAGCACTTCGGGGCACTCCTCCATTTCGAACAGAGTGCATTTCTTGAGGCGCGAGCGGCGGATCGCATCGAGATCCTGGAAATGCGCCAGTCGCTGCATGCCGATCTCGCCGCAGAAACGGTCTATCTCGTCGGTCTCGCGGCTGCGATTGGCGACCACGCCGGCGAGGCGCACATCGTAGTTCTTCGCCTTCGCGCCGATCGCGGCGACGATCCGGTTCATCGCGAAGATGCTGTCGAAGTCGTTCGCGGCGACCACCAGCGCGCGCTCGGCATGTTGTAGCGGCGCGGCGAACCCGCCGCACACCACATCGCCCAGCACGTCGAAGATCACCACATCGGTGTCTTCCAGCAGGTGATGCTGCTTGAGCAGTTTGACCGTCTGCCCGACCACATAGCCGCCGCAGCCGGTGCCCGCAGGCGGGCCGCCCGCCTCGACGCACATCACGCCGTTATAGCCTTCGAACATGAAGTCCTCGGTCCGCAGTTCCTCGGAATGGAACTCGACCTGTTCCAGCGCATCGATCACCGTGGGCATCAGCTTCTTGGTCAGCGTGAAGGTGCTGTCATGCTTGGGATCGCAGCCGATCTGCAGCACCCGGTGGCCCAGCTTGCTGAAGGCGGCGGAGAGGTTGGACGACGTGGTCGACTTGCCGATCCCGCCCTTGCCGTAGACCGCGAAAACCTTCGCGCCCTTGATCTTGTCGCTCGGGTCGAGCTGGACCTGGACGGAGCCGTCGCCGTCACCCCGATCAATGGCGGGCGGGGACTGTGTGCCTGCGTCTAGCATCATATTCTCCTCATTCGGCCGCGACCACGCCTTCGAGCCGATCTTCCAGATCGTCGCTCGCCGCGCGCAGGGCTGCCAGTGTGTCTTCGTCGGGTTCCCAGAGCTTGCGCTCGCAGGCTTCGAGCAGGCGGTTCGCCACCCGCGCAGAGCTTTTCGGGTTCAGCGCGGAAAGCCGCGCGCGCATCGCTTCGTCGAGCACGAAGGTCTCGCTGATCTGCTGATAGACCCACGGCTTCACATCGCCGGTCGTCGCCGACCAGCCGAGCGTGTTGGTCACGTGGCTTTCGACATGCCGCACGCCTTCGAAGCCGTGCTTCAGCATGCCTTCGTACCACTTGGGGTTGAGCGTGCGGGTGCGCGTTTCGAGGTCGATCTGCTCGCCCAGCGTGCGCACCTTCGCCGCACCTTGCGTGGCATCAAGGATGTAGACCGGTGCCTCGCTGCCTTTCGCGCGCGAGATCGCCCGGTTCATGCCGCCGAGCCCGTCGACATACTGGTCGAGATCGGTGATCCCGACCTCCACGCTTTCGAGGTTCTGGTAGGTGAAATCGACGCTGGCGAGCGCTGCGGCGAACAGCTCGCGCCGCTGCACCGGCGCGCCCTTGGGGCCATAGGCATAGCCCTTGTGCGTCTCGAACGCGTTGGCCAGCTCGTCCGGATCGCTCCACACGGCGCCATCGATCAGCTGGTTGACGTTGGCACCGTACGCACCCTCGGCATTGGAGAAGACCCGCAGCGAAGCGGTTTCCATGTCGCAGCCATGCGCCTGCGAAAAAGCGAGGCTGTGCTTGCGGACATAGTTCTGTTCGACCGGCTCGTCCGCAATGCTCGCCAGCCATGCGGCTTCGGCCAGCATCCGGGTTTGCAGCGGCAGCAGATCGCGGAAAATGCCCGAGAGCGTGGCGACGATGTCGATCCGCGCACGCCCGAGTTCTGCAAGCGGGATCAGTTCCGCGCCGCTCAGCCTGCCATAGGAATCGAGCCGCGGACGCGCGCCGATCAGCGCCATCGCCTGCGCGAGTTGGGTGCCCTCGCTCTTCAGGTTGTCCGTGCCCCACAGCACCATCGCGATGCTTTCGGGCGTCTTGTCTTCCGATGCGCGGTGACGGGCGAGCAGCTGTTCGGCCTGCCGTGCGCCTTCGGCAACCGCGAAGCTGCTCGGGATGCGGAAGGGGTCGAAGCCGTGAATATTGCGGCCCGTGGGCAGCACGTCCGGGTTGCGCAGCACGTCACCGCCCGGCGAGGGCAGCACATAGCCCCCGTCGAGCGCGTGGATCAGCGCGGACATTTCGTCATTGCTGTCGAGCTTGTCTTCCAGCGCCTCACGATCGGCATCGGGATCGGTCTGCTCGATCGCGTCGAGCAGGCTGTCGCGTTCCTCGCCTTCCGGGTTGGCGCCGAACACATGCAGCCCATGCGGGATCAGCGCCCGCTCGAGTTCGTAGAGGCGGCCCGACAGATCCTCGATATCGCCCATGACAATATCGAGCGTGTCGCACGCATCGGCGATCATCGCTTCGACCGAGGCGCGTTCTTCCGCGTCGCTCGACCCGCGCCAGCGCTCGGTCAGGGCCTTGAGGTCGGCGAAACCCTTGTACAGCCCCGCCTCGGCCAGCGGCGGGGTGAGGTAGCTGATCAGCGTGGCCGACGCGCGCCGCTTGGCAAGGATGCCTTCGGACGGGTTGTTGGCCGCGTAGAGGTTGAAGTTGGGCAGGTCGCCCAGCAGCCGCTCGGGCCAGCAATCGCCGCTCAGCCCCGCCTGCTTGCCGGGCATGAACTCCAGCGCGCCGTGCGTGCCGAAATGCAGCACCGCGTCGGCACCGAAGTCGCGCCGGATCCAGCGGTAGAAGGCGGAGAAGGCATGGGTCGGCGCAAAGCCGCCTTCGAACAGCAGCCGCATCGGATCGCCCTCGTACCCGAAGGCGGGTTGTACGCCGACGAAGACATTGCCGAGCTCGATGCCGTAAATGTGGATCGCGGAGCCATCGGCCTGCTGCCTGCCCGGCGCGGGGCCCCATTGAGCCTCGATTTCCTTCAGGTGCGGTTCCGCGCGGACATGCTCGTCTGCGGGAATACGCGCGGCGACATTGGCGTCGGCGCAGAACATATCCGCATTGCCGTGCAGCACCGCATCGCGCAGCGCCTCGACGCTTTCGGGCACGTCGACCGCGTAGCCCTCTGCGGCAAGCCGCACGAGCGTCGCATGGAGCGATTCGAACACCGCGAGGTGCGCCGCCGTGCCGGTCGCGCCCGAATTGGGCGGGAAGTTGAAGATGACGATGGCGAGCTTGCGGCTCGCGCGTTCCGCCTTGCGCAATGCGACCAGCTTCGCGGTCTTCGCGGCGAGCGCAGCGGCGCGTTCGGGATGGCCGCGCATCGCACGCACCGGCCCTTCGGCCTCGTCGCTGCGGCCTCCGAACAGGCTCGGCGCAATCGCCCCCTCAAGCTCGGGGATGGCGACCATCATGGTGGTTTCCAGCGGCAGCAGACCCATCCGCCCCTCGGC
>Ga0114910_1000435_pt1 | contig 21071 bp, 30 predicted proteins | sample MalvireepMed_908_FD_83500 | JGI IMG/M metagenome (GOLD analysis project Ga0114910, IMG submission 83500) | Marine viral communities from the Global Malaspina Expedition - Malaspina viral metaG DeepMed_908 | ecosystem: Environmental > Aquatic > Marine > Oceanic | place: Mediterranean Sea...
ATGAAGTGTGGGGATTTGATCACTGGAGTACCATCTTTTTACTGTGCCGTACCAAGGGAGTGAGAGGACGAGGAAGCCTTAAAAAAGCTTTTGAAACTGGAGCTCTGAAAATTGAAACGATGGAAGAAGGAAAAAAATTCGCCCGCCGTATTATGGATGTAAAACCTTTTTACGCCAATTACAAGCGTCGCGCCTTCATCCAGGCGATGATCCGTGTTTTTCATGACAGCCGCTACAATCACAGGACATTCTTGAAAAAACTTGGATTGGTGAGAGATCGTCTTTATGATTGCTCAACAGTAGGTCTTTATCTTCAACGCATTGATGAAGTCATGAACTACAGTACTCCAAAAAATCAACGAGTAAACTTTTACTACCAATGGGGTGATCCTGATTCCATTTTTCAAGTGAAAGCGGCATAATTTAATGAAAGGATTCACAATCTGCCCTAATTGTGGCGGAAATGGATTCACGAAGCACGTCTTCGAGGCAGAAAAAGTACAACTGCAATGCAAGGCGTGCTTCTCCCAGGGGGAAGTTCCCGATGACAAGTTTTTTCTCCAGACATATGAGGACAAGGATTGGCTGAATGAGTGGTCGAAAGTCCATTATCATGGTCCGTGTCTCGATCATACACTATTCCGTAAGCTTACAATCGTTCTCGATTGACTTGATTTTTTAAATAAACAGCTTATACTATTAAAGAGGATGCCATAATGGGTCCTTTAAATCTTGCTTTAAAAGGAGATAAACATGAATAAAGCATTATCTATTTTCAACCAACTAAGACCAGTGTCCGTTGGTTTCGACAGCCTCTTTGACCATTTTGAACGTATATTTGATCAAGCAGATCAACCTTGGTCAATACCGAACTATCCTCCGTATAACATCGTTAAGACGGGATCAGCCACATATGACATTGAATTAGCTCTCGCCGGTTACGGCAAGGAGGACATTTCCGTGGAATTCGCTGACGGTTTATTGAATGTAAGATCAGCTAAGCCAGAATATATTAACACATCCAAGGAACCAAAACCAAAAACTTCTGAGGTAAAAAAAGCCTTGCATCTAGGAATAGCAAAAAGATTTTTTTCTAAAGTTTTTACTATCGCGGATGACGTTGAAATAAAAGGAGCTGAACTGAAAGATGGATTACTGAAGGTTTCCCTCGAAAAAATACTTCCTGAAGGAAAAAAGCCAAGAACTATTGAGATAAAATAGTAGTAAATGTTATAAAATACCCCTATAATTCGTGACGTAATTAATCGAAGGAGTTGAGGTATGCGATTACCCAATAGTCCCGTCCGTAAAGTCCACGAATGTAGGAAATGCGGTGATGTATCATTAAAATTCTGGAATCCCGCCCTTGACCAAGTTTATACGAAAGAAGAGTGGGAAACCGTTAAGATGGAGGGAAAAGAGGCCTTAAAAAGAATTTTAAAGCCCCTGGAGGATACGCCTATTTTTTTTCTTGAGTAGCCTTAATGAGCACATGTTCCAATTCCTTGGGACGTGAACGCATGCTTTTCTTGCATAATTTATCCAACAATCGTCTGGACTTAACCGTCATTTGCTGCGCTATATATTTTGCCATTTTATCTCCTTCCTTTTTCATTTCTTTCTCCTTTTTAATGGTTTCTGTTTTCACTGTACGTTTCCTCTTGATCCTATGTCATTTTCTCGGTGATAGGCATCAATAACGGTATGTATCTCTTTTAAAAAATTCTTACAAATTCTTATATCTCTCTCTAATGAGGCAATGCCAAAAAACAATTCACAAGGTTCATATGTTTCTTTTACAGCCTCCATAACCACATTATAGACATGTTTATCACTAATTTTATTTTCTAGATCTTTACAACGTTTGGAAAACTCTTTTAAAAGTTCTCTTTCCGTCATGTCCAAATCAAGTTTTATGATCATTTCTGTCATTTCTTTCTCCTTTTTAATGGTTTTTTTAGTGCTTTAGCCAAGTGTCTTTTTCCTGTTCCTTCTGGCATGTTATATTGCATAGGACCCGTTCCTTTTTGGTTTGGTAAATCCATTAATGTTGCCCTAGGTTTATTATCTCCTGGTATCATTTCAATAGGTCTGCCATCTGAAGCGTGCGTTTTAGCTATTCTACCCTCATGACTAAAAGGGTTTAAAATTTTTTCAACTTGTTTTTTTCTTCTTCCTAAATGCACGCCCATACTTTTTCCTCCTTATTCATTTTATCCCCTTTCCTTCAGTTAATTGTTCGACACTCGTAGAGGTCTTGTTTTTTCATTAGTTCAAACAGCTTATCCTGCCACATTCTCTTGAACCCTAAATCCTGGGCCAAGGCAGAGGCACGGGTAAGATCCGCCACTCTTTTCCAAAATTTTTGGGCGGGAGTCAGTACTACAATAAAATTGGGCATCAGTTTTTCCTCTCATATTCCTCGATGAGCTTTGGATCCACGTACTCCGCTTTCTGCTGATCGACCCATGCTTCATGGGCCGACCATTCCTCATCGGATACAATGGCGTTCGTCAGCAATGATCCGCGTTGAGGATGTTTGGTGTTGAGTTCCTTCACCATGTCCCTGAACTTGAAAATTGGTTCAGTACACATAGGACAAAGTGAAGTGAGATTGAATAAAGGTAATTGGTTATGCTGCTTTGGCATCGCTTTCTCCTTTCCCAAGTTTAATCATAGGGAGTATATTTTTCCCCCTCACGTTCAGCTCCAATAGCAAACCTTTTTCTTCTGCAAGGCTTACATCAAGGTTCAAAGTAATTGATCTCCAGGATCTTTTTTCATCCCCATTATCTTTTTGGATTTGTTTTAGAACACTTATGTCCACCACTTCCAGTAAATGAGAACGGTCACCGTTCAAAGAACCACCGGCGAAAAACTTGTCATTGCTGACGAGTTTCGCGAGCATGACTCTTCTTTCCTGTTCGGTTTGCCCCTTTTTAAGTTTTTTTAGGAATACCGCGCTAAAGAGCTGCGGTCCCAGGTGTTGTCGTGTTAGTTCTTTATCTAATAAGTACATTTTCTATCTTTCTGTTAAATGTTTAGTATAAATTATAACATTTTATTATATAATGCAATGTTTATCTTGATTTAATTTATCCCTATTTTCTGCCATTTTTAGGAGTCCAGGGCTTCATTCTCTTCGGAGTCAGGCTTCCTTCGAGCATTTTCTCCGCCTCTTCCCTCGTGATCTCCCCCGCGTCCACTTTTTTTCTCATCTGATTGATCGCGCCCTCTGATCTTCTCGCGCCGGAAGCTATCGGCGTCGGCCACATTGTGACGGCGTCCTGGAGATTCAGTCCGAACCTCTGCTTTCCATCCTTCGAGAGCCGTCCTTCGGGGGACAACCTCTCTTTTTTATTTACGATGTTGTTCGCCCTTGGCGTCGGCCACATTTTTTGTTTCTCCTCGAACAGGATCGCATCCGAGAGCTTCGCTCCGAATGTACTTTCAGGTTTGTTTTTCTTCCTTAGGATGTACGCGCCGCCTTTCGTCTTCTCCACTCTGCCGGACTGTTCTCCCCCTTCAACCATTCCCACCGTCGGTGTCGGCCATATTTCTCTATGCTGAACGGCATCCTCCAAAGTATTAGTGAGAGGATTTCTCCCCGTCTTCGCCATCGTCTCTGGTTTTCTTGGCATCAAGTGACTTCTCGCCATTGGTGTTGGCCACATTAGTGAGTCCCTTACTTGTCTCGACAGGCTCACCGTCCTATTTTTTTTTCTCGCCTCCTCGGATGTCATTTTTCCGAGTCCTCTTTGTCCTCCGTCACCCTCCGCCGTCGGTGTCCTCCAAAAAATACGATTCGAGGATGCTGCATCCGAGGTAGTAGACGATTTGCGGGACCAAACTATTTCCGAGGCATTTAAGTCTGTCCACCCTTTTGGGTACCCCATAATCCACTCTACCCACGTCGGGTTCAAGGTCCCACCACCCTTGCGTTCCTTGACTGCCGTCGTAAGTCCAACCTGTTTCCCTATTCTGATTCTCCTCTGGATGGAGGGGTCCGACAGGTTTCCCCTGTCCCTGTTGTCCGATGCGTTCGGCGTCGGCCACATTTTCTGATCCTCTTTCATTACTTCCCGTGGAAGATTTGATCTCTTGTCCTTGTCCTTCCAATTGTTGATGTTGCCCGTGTCCTTCCAATCCCTCGACAGGGGCGTCGGCCATGTTTTGCGATCCTCCAATTTCACCGCCGCCGGAAGCATCACTTGATGACCCTTCTCCTCGACCCACTTCGCGTACCGTCCGTCGTCGTTCACGTCCTGCTTGTGCATTCCCTTCGATGGAGTCGGCCACAGTTTTTGATATTTTCCCTCCTCCAGGTTCATCTCCTTTATCTTCTCGGGGTTCTCCAGAATTCCCAGAACCGCCCGCCGTCCCAGACCCAGGCTTCCGTCCTTGTTGTTCCTGTTGATCTTGCGCAAGTTTCCGTTCTTTGTCAGCTTGAACTTGTCGTCTTTCCCTATGATCGCCCCCGTCGTTCCGTCCGAACTCACTGGAGTTGGAAAGATGTCCCACTTCGGCTGCTGATCCTTGTCGGGGGATAATTGTATCTGTTCCATCAGAGATCCCGGGGGAACCGTGGTTCGTCCGGCCGCCAGTCGTTTTCCCTTTTTCCTCTCCAACGCCTCCTGACTTCTCTTGTTGATCCCCACCGCCGTTGGCGTTTGCCACAATCCAGATTCTTTCTCTTTGGTGGTTCGCACCGACGCTCGAAGCTGAAATACTAAACGTCCTTGTTGAGTACATTTGATCCGCCAGGTTCTGGAGTACGGTGTCCAGACCGAGTTTAATGTGTCCACTAACGTTCTCTCCAATAACCCAAGTTGGCCTGAGCTCCTGGATAAGTCTAAGATACTCTGGCCAGAGGTGTCTTGGATCTTCTTCACCTTTTTTTCTACCTGCGACGGAGAAAGGTTGGCAAGGGTATCCTCCCGTAATAATGTCGATTTTTTTATTGTCGGAAATAATTCCGTCTGATCTGAGTTTGTCATAGCTGAGCTCCTTTATGTCCGTATATTGTTTAACACGAGGCCAATGCTTTGCAAGGACCTTTCTTGGATATTCCTCAATATCGCAGAAAGCCACCGTTTCAAATCCACCGGTCGCCTCCAATCCCAATGAGAACCCACCGATCCCACTGAAGAGATCCAAGTGCCTAAGTTTACGTTCGTTCATTTTTTAAAAAAATTAATCATAAATTAAAACTATTATAAAAATTATTATAAATATTAAAAATGTTATCATTTTTATGTCCCTACTGCGAGAAGTTTTTTCATCGTTTCTCCTGTTTGCAGCCGTGTGGTAAAACATTTTCTCCGACCGTGTGGTAAAACATTTTCGCCCGGGATCGTGTGGTGGATAATTTTCTCCGACCGTGTGGTAAAACATTTTCTCCGAGGCCGTGTGGTCGAATATTTTCTCCACGGAAATTTTCCTGGGTTTTTCACCACACCACTCATAATTCAAGATTTTCTGAAAATTTATTAAATATCATTCATCATTTTACTTTCTCCTCTCTTCATCAACTACAATAACTTCTTCCTTTGGATCGGTCTGCAATTGAATAATTTCTTGATGTCATTTAGATCATACCAATCCCAATGTCTAGGATTAGTGATCAATATTCTCAATGGCATACTGTTAGGCTTGAAAGATGTCACTTTCTTGCCTAATTCCGTTAATTTCAGCTCTATCCCACCACCCATTATCTGATGGTCATAGTACTGCATTATCCTCTTACCCAAGTAATTAAACCTAAAGTTAGGATTGAAGTTTTCTTCATTCATTTATTTCTCCTTTCTTAATTAAATAATTCTTGTTCTTGTATTTTTTGGAATTGATCCCAATCAATCTTGAACCAAGATTGTTTTTGAAATCTGCCATAACCATCCCTAAAACAAATTGCCCCTTTTTCTTTGTTGGCTTTTTCATCTCTGATGATTATTTTAGACTCCATAAAGTCATTGCAATAACGACCTATTGAACCTTCTAATTGCAGCCATTGTCCACTATTGATGGTCTTCAATACTTTCTTTATTTCTTTTCTTTCAATCATTTATTTCTCCTTTAAAAATTGTTTCACTTCTTCAAGTGTCGTGAAGTCATTATCCATAACTTGTCCGATAATTCCATCGACTGAAATTGGATTTATTCGGAAATAGTATTTCTTGCTGTTTCCAAACATATCCGACCAACAATCAGACTTTCTTACAAGATACTTGTTCGTGGATCGTTTGCCACTTAACAACCAATATTTAATATCCCCAAAAAACTTTTTGTTTGATGGCAAGAACCATTTGTTATTAAGTGATCTTAATTCCGTTAGTGTTTTAATCATATCTTTCTCCTTTATGTTAAAAGAGGATCTCCTTACGAGATCCCCTCTTTGTATATTTCCAATGCTTTATCAAAAGGTAGTGTGTTCAAAAACTTGAAGTCAGCAATCTTATTATAACCAACTTTGACAGAATACACATTTTCAAAATAAAGCAGATGCTTTTGTGTGATCTTTTCCTTACTCTTTAAATCCATCGTGAAAATTCCTTTGTTCTTTCTAAAAAGAAACTTGGTGTCCAAAAGTTTTTTCAATCTTTTTTCGAGTTTCTTCTCATCTTTTGCAACAAGAAATTTATTCACTTGATCTCCACACCACATCTCCAAGTCCGTGTCATACTTCTTTCCATTACCATTTTTGATCCCAACATCTTCATCTGACCATTTCGGTAAATTATCACAACACCATTTATTGACTTTTTGAACATCATCATCGGTAAATGGCTTGATTGGGTATTGATGATCACAACCTCCGTGACCATCATTGCCTACATCAATCATAGGTTTCCCATCAACATAAACTCTTCCTTGATAGGAATGAGTTTCTTCACTTTGCCATTCACAATGCTTGATGGCTTTAAGTTCTAGTTTCATTTTCTTTCTTTCTTCATTTCAAGCAACAGCATTGTTGCTAGTAAGTAATCATAACAATTACTTATTAGAGGATCTCATAAAGAGATCCTCCGATAAATAATTATTTTACTTTTCCTTTCTCATCCAATTCACATATTTCTAGATCACGATCCTCTTCACATTCATTGCAATGACCAACATATGGTTCATCATCTTCCGATAAACTATAGACATCACTTGAATGACAAACAGTACACATAGGTTCATCCTCAATCGGATCTTGCCTTTCTTTCTTCTTCTTTCCTTTCTCAGTTTTCGTGAAAACTTCACTACAGTTATCTTTGGTAAAATAACCCTCGATGTCCTCATCAAGAACCTTGTTACCCTCATCATCCTTATGTTCCTCGTAATGAGTTAAAATGAATGATTTCAGTTTATCAATGTCAACTTCACCATTTACGATGTCCGTGATCCAACCATCAGAACAAGTATGATCAAATGCATTGGTAAAGGATGTGATTTGGGCATAGGTTATTTCTTTGGTTTCTTTTTTCACAAATCCCTCAAGATTTGAATAATAGTTAACCAAAGCCTTTAAAGATGCTACTGCATCATCAGTAGACACTTTAAATCCGTATAAGTCCATAACTAGAGTCTCCAAACACTCCGTTAGTTTATTGTATTCGTGTAACTTGGTTTCTGCTTTATTTTTAATTTTTGCCATATGCAGAAGTTTCTCCTTTCTTTCTTCATAGTCTTTAACAAACTCTTTACTTAATTCGTAAAGTTCTGTTAGATCTTTTTCTTGTGGTTTTTTTCCCTCATCATATGCTTGATAAATATCATTAGCAACCATATGAAAGTCTGTTCCTATTTTTTTAGGCATTAGTTTCTCCTTTCTCTGCAATGTATAAAACATAGCAATCTTTTTCTTTCACGATTTTATAACCACCCCAAATGTCTGCATAATTCGTTTTATTCAAAAGAATTGACACAGTTTCATTTGCCGAGATCAATGTTTCGTGACTCGAATAAAATTTCCATCCCTCATTTAATCGACTAGTAAGTTTCTCAATTTTTCTTTCTGCATCCCATTGTTCTTGGGACACATAATGAGGATTATTATAATCCATTATTGATTGATCCACATAAATGGAAAACTTTTCAGCATATTTAAGAGGAATGTAGGATTGATCTCCGTGTTCTTTTCGTGATCCTCTTCCCCTTACTCTAATCTTATACCTAGCTGTATTAAGATATTTTCTAATATTCTTAATTACATTTTTTCCATTTTCATCGTTAGGTACATTACTTAACAAATGAATTGGAATAGTTCCGTTAATTGTTTTTTCGTACATATCTTTCTCCTTTTTTCTTCGTTTCTAATGCATACTTTCTCAAAGTAGGTTAGCATCATACCCACTGAACCACCCCAGACTTTGGGGTAGTTTTCTGTATTATAGTTCCTCTTCAGACCAACACCAATTATAAGACATAAGATCAAAAGTTTTTACTTTCTTTCCCTCAACTTCTATTAATTCACTTTTAATGATCTTACTTTCGTAAACAGTTGATTGAGTTTCCTCATTGAAATCAATCTCCTCTTCAATAGTCAAAGTATCATCATCAACAACTTTAAAAACAGTTGTATGATCTCCCAAACCAGATTTTACGGAAAGTTCATTAAATTTCTTGACTTGGTCTAGTTCCACTTGGACAATTGACCATCCATTCCATTTTCTTTCTTGCAAGGAATAACCAATAATTTCCCCTATACTATCCATTGATAATTTTACTTTTTTATAGATAGGTTTTGGTGGTTGATCAGTAAAAATAACTTTACCTTCTTCTACATCTCTTACAAACTTTGGATTGTCTAGATCAATCGAGTGGACAAAACCCCCACCCATTGCAGTAAAGAACAATCTATTGTCTTTTACTTCAGAGATACTATTATAAGCCGAAAAATCTGGCAGACAAAAATAACTTTTTACTCCGTTTTTATTTTTCGTACTTTTAATTTTCTCAATAATATTTTTATTCATATCTTTCTCCGTTTATTAATCTTCCAACATAAACAACTATTGGAATTAAAATTAATGCCATCAAACAACCTATTGCTGTTCCAAAAGCTAAATCGTAGGACAAGGTAATCATTCCACCACCAAAGTCTGAAAATGCATTTGCAATTCCACCACCCCACACTGCCCCTAGTCCACTTTGCAGTTTTTTTGGGATGTACTTCTCGATTTTATGACCTAGCAATGCCCCAAGAATAACAACAATATTATCAAGGTTGCCATAGGGAATGTAAGTGTCATAAAATTCTGGGGTGAGTATTCTTGTTTGAATAAATTCAATCATTCTATTCTCCCTTTCTGCATTTTGGAAGAGTTCCCTCTCCGTGACATTTCGGACAATTAATAAGATAACCCTCATCATCATAGTAGTAGCCTTTTCCACTGCATTTATCACAATCAACTTTTTCCCAAAGCTCTGAAACTTTCTCCCTCACTTTTGAGTCAAAGGCTGTACTAGTGACATAGTCATTGTCTTCCAAGTTTTCTTCAATTTGAATTGAGTCAATTTCACTTGAAATATCAACATTACCATCTGGAAATCTTTCTACAATCAACTTGGCAAAAAGATCCACATACTCAACTACATTTCTTTTCTGAACCTCAAAACAAATCTTCCAGAAAACTTCTTCTTTAAGTGTTTGTCTAGCTATGTCGAAATTATCATTAACGATAATTGCAGTATGTTCGTTAGGAAAAGTCTTTGATCCATCCTTGTTAGAGTAATCATTGAAATCATCTTCTGGATGAAAGTTGATCTTGTTTTTAATTAACAAGTTCACAAAGTCTTCAAAGTCTTTTGCAGTTGGAGTAAAAGTCCAGAAGTTTTTTAGATCAGCAAACTTTTTAAATTTTCTTATCTTTTCTGGATAAGTTGCCAAGACATCTTTCGTGAATTCAGTAAAAGCTAAATTCGGATTTACTTCCACAAGTTCTCTTTGGCTTTTCAGAAGACTTTCAAGACTTCCAATTTTATTGCCAATATTAAAATGTATTTTACTTGTCATATCTTTCTCTCTTTCTTGTCATTATGATCACTCACGGATTGAGTGATCCCATCTCGATCATCTCTGACCAAGAAATCTTTTACTTTTTCTTCTTTTTTAGATGGAATAATCTCATTGTTAGGATTAAACTTATACCTTTTCCATTTTTCTATTCTCAAGTTTTTATTTTTTATCAATCTTTTATTATATGAATTAGGGTATCTGCTAATATGATAGGATACTGTTTTTTCTAAAAAACCTTGTTCAATTAACTTTTGACAATATTCCAATGCTTGTTTTTTTGTTTTAAATTTCTTTCCATCTACAACAGTTAGTGACTCGATATAAATAGGAACATTATAAAATAGTGTTGTATTGCCATCTAAATATGATTTTCTTTTAGAAGATAGAACATCACATCTAATGTGATAATGATAATAAATATTGTCTGAAAGGATCATTTCTCTCTTTCTGTTAATGTAGGTATTACCTTATATAATATAATGTTATATGCAACCCCCAAATGAGGAAAATAAGGAAAAATGGTCAATATGCCGTTTTTTAAAAAAATAAATGTCTCTAAAACACCCCTAGAAAGGCTTTGTAGAGGTTGGGTGGTATGATTAGACCTTTATATTATAAAATGTAATATTATATGATAATTAGGGGTTTTTGGAGATTTTTCCACACCAATCAAGGAAATTGTCCGTTTTCATATTGGATTTCATCATATTGACTCGGTAGCAGACCAATTGGAGATTTCCCTTTTCATATCTCTTGATGTCGGAGTCAATTCGATCCACGGAAACATTGGTGTCCACTTTCCCTCTTCCCTTGATGTGTGTCATTGGAAGATTGGTAATGGAACATCTTCCCTTCTGCTTGTTCCACAGTTCCATCAGATATTTTAGTGTGACTTGAGGAGAAAGAGGATGCCTTGCCGACTGCTTGACATTGCATAGCCAATTCTTGAGAAACTTGTAGGGAGTTGCTGACAATGTTTCGTGATCCTTGTCTCGTTTGTAGAGTGACCAAACTTTCTTCTGATGCTTGGCAACACACACTTTACACCAAGACTTACGACCATCCTTGCTTTGAGATTTCTTATCAAACAAATTATGTGGTTTTTTTCTCTTGCATCTTGTACAAGTTTTAAAAACTCTTCTCATTCAAAAGTATTTAACAATGAGAAATAGATTTGGCAATAATGCTGAAGCTTTTGCTTACACTTCTATAGCCTTTTTTGATAACTTATTATTTTTATTTTTATTTTAGTGATGAATTTGGTGTATGAAGTGTAAGGATTGGTGTTTCTTGTTATGTGATAAGGGATTGATACTTACACTACTGTCTTTTTAGAAGTGTAAGATCTTACACTAGTAGTGTAAGGATTGGCTGTTTTCCTTAACACCACGAAGTAAAAATGATATTGAAATATTGAAAGTAGGTTGTATGAAAAAGACTATTGATGGAAGAAAATCCAGAAAATTGACTCCCAAGCAATTAAGATTTGTTCACGAGTTCTGTACTAAAACTTTGTTAGGATTGCAATCAGCATCTGAGTCAGCAAGAAAGTCTGGATATAGTGAGAGTGTTGCAAGAAAAATGGCTTATGAGATGCAAGATCCAAACAAATATCCATTGGTTGCCGAACACATTTACGATTTAAAAAAAGAATTGCAGAGTAAATATTCTGTTAATATGGATAAGCATATTGCTAGACTTGATGATCTTGGCAAAAAGGCAGAAGAAGAAAAACAGTTTACTGCATCTATTAATGCTGAACAATTAAGAGGTAAGGCAAGTGGATTGTATGATCCAACAATTAGGATGGAGTCTGCAATAGAAAACTTGCCAAGAGATGAACTGATTAAACGATTGGAGGAGTTGCAGAAAAAGGGAATTGGAATTGTAGGGGAAGAGAATGTTATTGAGATGGAGAAAGAACTAAATGGAAAAGATATTAAATTGATTGATGATAAGACAGAAGAGAAACAAACTACTTCAGAGGAAATGCAAGATAAGTTAGAACCTATCTAAAACTAGTTTTTTAAAAAAAGTGTATCCTTATATATAATGATAAATTATTACACATTGTAACAAAGTGAAAGAGTCCAATCTTGTTAAATTAATTAGGGAAAACATAGACATATACAATTGGTTAAGGATTGAAACAACAACATTGCAAGGCTTTCCAGATTTAATAGGTATTAGTTCACAAATGGATACAGTTTTTGTGGAGTGTAAGATTGCTATTGGATCTAGAATTAGAATAACACCTCATCAAGTATCAATGAATATAAAATTGTGGGAAGAAAGTGGTGGATGCAATTACTTCATTGTTTTGGTTCAACAAGCAAAATACCTTCCCCCAAAGGGAGTGTTTTTGTATGAGGGAAAGGTTGCCAAGGATCTAGCCATAAACGGTGTCAACGAACCACCAATCGTGAACCAATGGATCGGCATTCGTGATCAGCTTCGGATGGTTCACGAACATCGAATTTTAAAAAAACGGATCACGGATCACGGATCGTGACCCATATGATATTATATAATAAAATATAACATACGGATCACGGATCGATGACTGTGTAAGAATTGTGTAAGAACTGTGTATTCGTGGTTCGTGTTCAATTAATCGAGGAAAACTAGGGAATTTCCTGGAAAACGGCTAGGTACTTATGAATTATGGTAAAAATGGCAGAAAACAAGGATAACCCACCACCCCAAAATAGCCCAGGATCCCTCTGGGAGCCGCGGCCAGGACCATGTTTTAAATCCGCAGCCACCAATATTTCATATGAAAAGATTTTTTTAGGGCATACCCCCTTTTTTTAGTATAATCAGTGTCAGGAGTCCCAATGGAACTAAAAAATAATAAATTTGAAAAGTATTCAGATGACGAATTGAAGCTCTTACTTGCTATTGGTATGCATGATGACGGCATCAAAGCGCAAAGTAGCTTTTTGCATTTTGTCAGAATGGTATGGCCTGAGTTTATCGGGGGATATCACTCTCAAATTATGGCAGAAAAATTTGAACAAATTGCCAATGGTACATTAAAGCGCTTAATCATCAATATGCCTCCTCGTCACGGCAAGTCGGAGTTCTCTTCCTTCTTGTTTCCTGCTTGGTTGATGGGTAAAAAGCCAAAAACAAAAATTATTCAAGCAACACACACCGCCGAACTTTCTTATCGTTTCGGAAGAAAAATGAGAAATCTTATGAATGATATAGAGTACAGGAAGATCTTTAAGGATGTGAGCTTACGCGCAGATTCAAAGGCATCAGGAAGATGGGACACGAACCACGGAGGAGAATATTTTGGTGCGGGTACCGGCGGCGCGATTACAGGACGTGGCGCGGATCTTCTAATCATTGATGATCCTCATTCAGAACAAAACATTACGGATAATGCGTTCGACAGCGCCTTTGACTGGTACATGTCAGGACCCCGTCAACGACTACAGCCAGGCGGATCCATCGTTGTCATCATGACGAGGTGGAGTGAACGTGATCTGACGGCGCGCTTGATCGAGCAGCAGGCCGAAGTGAAGGCGGACCAGTGGGAGATCATTGAATTTCCCGCATTACTTCCAAGCGGAAAGCCGATTTGGCCTGAATACTGGAAACAAGAGGAATTGGAAAAAATAAAAGCCAACCTGCCCGTCATGTCATGGGAGGCGCAGTATCAACAGCAGCCGACATCCGAGGAAGGGGCGATCATTAAAAGGGAGTGGTGGAAGAGATGGACGAAGGAGAAAGTCCCTGACCTGTTGCACGTCATTCAGAGCTATGACACGGCGTATTCCAAAAAAGATTCTGCCGATTTCAGCGCCATTACCACATGGGGGATCTTCAAAGGTATCGAGGGTTTTCGTGATAATATTATTTTATTGGATGTCATCAAAGACCGGTGGGAATTCCCGCAATTGAAAAGAATCGCGCTGGAGAAATACAAGTACTGGGAGCCGGAGACGGTGATCATCGAGGCGAAGGCCAGCGGAATGCCGCTCATTCAGGAGATGCGGCAGATCGGCATTCCCGTGATGAGCTACTCCCCCTCCAAGGGCAATGACAAGATTACAAGAGTGAACGCGGTGGCGCCTGTGTTTGAGAGCGGGATGGTTTGGATTCCTGAGGGGAAAAAATTCTCCGAGGAAATGATTGAAGAATGCGCGGCATTCCCTTATGGTGAACACGATGATTTGGTGGACAGCATGACCCAGGCGATCATGCGCTACCGTCAAGGAAATTTTGTATCACTGAAGGATGACTATGATGACCCGCCCAAGGAATATGAACACATGCCGGAGTATTATTAGATGGTAGCTCAAGCCCTACCATTAGTTTTATTAGCCGAAGCAATGGGAATGTCCATTCCAATTGTTACCGATTATTACAAAGAAAAGGGAATTGATCTTTCAGGATATGATGCCAATGATCTCGTCCCTCTGGAAGTTTTATTGCCCGAACTGGCGGAGACTAACCGCATTAAGAAATACCAGACATGGGATGAAAGTTTTTATCAACCAAAGCCTGTCGTAGAGGATACGGCTTTATCAGAGATTATTGTCCAGTCCGATAAGGATGATGACGAAGTCATTGATGTCAAGGAGGAGGATCTGGAAGTGATGCCACGGACGGACGTGTCCACCGAACCTCCCAAAAGTCCCGACCCCATTGATCCAATACCTGATCCTGAAACAGTCGCAAGAGAAATAGCGACACAAGCGGCGCAAGAACTTATTGATAAAACCGTAGATAAACTGGGAGAAAAATATCAACAGTTGGAGAAGGAAAAGAAAGGTCTTGTCTTTCCCAAGGAAAAAACGGACAATAATTTAAGGTTGCACAAGATGCGCCTGCAAAACATCACGGATGGCAAGACGGACACGTACCCTGGCAATCCTCAAAATGATCGAATAGTCTTGCAGCCTCCTAAGGGATCCAACTTGCCGCCCATAGTCATCGGCAATATTACGTTTGAGGATTGGGAGAGTAAGATCCTTAGTGAGAAGGAACAAGTAATGGAGGACGCCAATTGGTACGCCAAGATTTTTGGTCACTTTGATGTTATGGCGCAAGGCGATAAGAAAATGCAAGAGACACTCACGAAAGCGTGGCTGTCGGGACAGCAGAATGAGACACCGGCAAGCGCACTTGCCAATGTTATTTATATTCACGAACAGTTCAAGCGCGGTGTTCCTTTTGATGAAGTAAAGGGAAAAGGATTAACTACCGCTAATGACGCCATAAAAAGCATCATTTACGACAAGGAGATTACAGGTGGCGTGGGTCAGAAAATTGCTGACTTCATTGATGCGGGTTATGGAAAAGACACGCGATCCATCATGGGAAATCAAGAAGACGGGGGCTCTCCGTTTGTTGTTGATGTGCACACGGCTCGCGATACGGGACTCGTGGATTCAATTTATTTGAATCATCTGGAAAAATTAGGCTACATTATTCCTGATGGAATACAGCTAGATTTTGGTCAAGGAGGAATTACGGGAACGAAATACGAAAACCGGGCGCTGTGGGGTCAACATCTTACTCAACATCTTAATGAGAAGAATTGGATGGGCAAGAACGATTGGACGCCGACGGAGATACAGGCGATTGGATGGATGAACCTAACCAGGATGTACAGCGGACTTGGACAAGGGGGCGACATTGAGTCGGCATTGAACAGGAACTTGCGCCGCATCGCGATGGAAGTGGATCCTGGTGAAGGATCTCAATGGGACATACAGTTTGGGGATCAGTACCGGTCATTGCCCGATGATAAAAAATTCAAGATCAATGAACTGGTGACAAAAAAGGCGATTGAGTTTGTCAATAAGTTAACGGGAATTGATTTTAGCAGCAATGTGCATGGTACCGGCGGCTGGGAACTGATTCAAAATCCCTCAACCGTGCAAGAAGCGTATATGTCTAAGGAGTCAGCCAAGGAAGCGGCGGCATTACTCGGACTGTTTACCAATCAAACAGAGATATGGGTGAACTCAACAAAGGAATTGACGAAAAATCCCCAAAATTATAGTTTATTTATTATTGAAGAGGGCAGTGCAAACTTGAGGGACAGTAAAACGCTCACGGGATTGTTTGAAAGAATCATTAATAATGATCCAATCGAACTTTTTAGGGGATATCAGCCCATAATGGTTAATGGACAACCTGGCATCCAGATTATCATTGACAAGGATACAATAAGCAAAGCCATTAAGGAAAAAAGGATAAAAAAAGCGGAAGTTTTGCCTTATATACAGGAATTTGCTGGAAAAGGTTTAAATGAAGCCATAAAAGACTTGGATTTTGACGTTAAAAACTATATATCTGAAACAGAATTAGAGAAAATAACTAACGATTGGACAAAACAGAAAAATGGGCAAAGTTTTATCAACTACATTAGTGAAAAATTTAAATCAATTGCCGAAGATACAGGCAGGTCCAACATCGATTATTTTCGGGAACAACTTACGGAGCTCCTCTCCCAACTCATCCAACAAGAAACAAGACCAACCAAAACCATCACCAAAGACACAATCAAAAAACTGACAAAGAAACAGTTTGGTGGTATTGTGGAAATACCACACTTCCATTATGGTGGATTTATTAATCTTAATAGGCTATAAAAAATCATGGCGAAAGATAATATAGACAAGGCCGTTAACGCTCTCGTCGGTGAGACGATTGAAGAGTCCATTGATACGAACGAGCCTGTTGATGTAGAAATTGTTTCCGAAGAAATAACCGTGTCCGACGAACCGTTAGACGCGACAGATGATTTTTATGCCAATCTGGCGGAGGAGATGGATGAGAGTGACTTAGGCTCTATCGCCTCCCAGTTAATGGAGGATTATGAAAATGACAAGTCTTCCAGGGAAGAGTGGGCGCGAACATACACGCAAGGATTGGATCTTCTTGGATTCAAGTACGAAGACAGGACACGACCATTTCGTGGGGCAAGCGGTGTTACCCATCCCTTGCTAGGAGAAGCGGTTACACAATTCAGTTCCACGGCTTTCAAGGAATTGATGCCATCAAGCGGTCCCGTTCGCACGCGCGTCGTGGGTGAAGAAACACCTGAAATTTATCAGCAAGCGCAGCGCGTGAAAGAATTCATGAACTACCAGATTACAACCGTGATGGAGGAGTACACTCCTGAACTGGATCAGATGCTTTTTTATTTGCCACTTTCAGGATCGACATTTAAAAAAGTTTACTATGACGCGCAGCTATGCCGCGCCGTATCCAAGTTTGTCCATGCGGAGGATCTCGTGGTGCCCTACACCGCGACTGATCTGGATTCATGCGAACGCATCACCCATGTGGTGAAACAGTCAGAGAATGACATTCGCAAGAAGCAGGTCAATGGTTTTTATTTAGATATTGATCTTAATCCCGCACCTACTCAGTCTCCCACCTATAATGCCGCCGATATTAAATCAAAAATTGACCGCATAGATGGCATTCAGCAAACAGGGGAGTCGCTGATGATTACCCTTTTGGAATTTCACGTGGATTTGGATCTTACGGGATATGAGGATAAACAAGACGGAAAAGAGACAGGAATTAAACTTCCCTATATCGTAACACTCGATGAGCAGTCAGCCCAAGTACTGGGAATAAGACGAAATTATGACGAAGGAGATGAAAAGTATCGTAAGAAACAATATTTTGTCCATTTCAAGTTTCTTCCTGGCCTTGGATTTTATGGCTTTGGATTAATTCATTTAATCGGAGGCTTGTCACGTACCGCCACTTTGGCGTTGCGTCAATTAATTGATGCGGGAACGTTATCAAATCTTCCTGCGGGTTTCAAGACACGGGGACTGCGTATCGCGGATACTGATGAACCACTTCAACCAGGAGAATTCAGGGACGTGGATGCGCCAAGTGGAGAGATTAGACAAGGCTTACTGCCTTTACCTTACAAGGAACCATCACAAACATTATTTGCTCTTCTAGGATTTGTGGTGGACGCGGGACAGCGTTTCGCGCAGATCGCGGATATGCAAGTAGGCGACGCTAATCAAGGCGCGCCTGTTGGAACAACGATTGCCTTATTGGAGCGTGGTTCACGGATCATGAGTTCCATTCACAAGCGCATGTATTATTCGATGCAGCAAGAATTTAAATTACTGGCCAATGTCATTCAAATGGATCTGCCTCCTGAATATCCTTACATGGTTGTGGGAGGTAACAGGATGATTAAGCAAGAGGATTTTGATGAACGGGTGGATATTATTCCTGTCGCGGATCCCAATATTTTTTCCATGGCGCAGCGCATTCAGCTCGCGCAGACTCAGCTTCAGATGGCGATGAGTGCTCCTCAACTACATAATGTCAAAGAGGCGTATGTTCGTATGTACGAGGCGTTGGGTGTCACTGATATTGATAAAATAATGAAAATGGACAAACCTGAGCCTATGAGTCCTACCACGGAGAATCAAAAATTAATCGAAGAGGATGGAATTGAGGCATATGAAGGACAGAACCATGACGCCCATATTCAGGCACACCTTATTTTTAGCTTATCCCCCATTGTTGAACTTTTGCCACAAATAGGGGTGGAATTAAACAAGCATATTCTGGAACATGTCACTTTAAAGGCAAAAGAGGCGGTTGCGATGCAAATTGAACAGGCCGAACAGCAAATGGGACAAGTGGCTGAAGGAGAACAGCTAGAAATGATGACGGAATCTCAAATTGCCGTATTAGAGGCGCAGTTCCTAGGGGAAGTCAAGCAAATGCAGGCGGAAATGAGTGGAGAGGGACAGCCTGACCCTGTCATTGAACTTAAAAAGCAGGAATTACAGCAACGCGCCCTTCATGATAAGGAAAGACTGCAATTTGATGCGACCAAACTTGGTTTTGAAGAACAGAAACTGCAGCAAAAAGACACGATTGACAACGCCCGTATTGATTCACAAGAAGATATTGCTCAATTAAGGGCTAATGTGAACCTAAAGAAATTTAATCAACAAGCAAAGGGTCCAGGATTTCAGTATAAAAAGAATGGGGGTAAGGTATGATAGTTACCGCTCAAGCTATATTTGATTGCCATTTACAAGGATTACATAATTACGTGAAGGCATCCGTGAAGACAAAAGAACACTATTTGATCATAGCGGAGGCGATGTTGGCCGTCTCGAAAGAGATCATAGCTCAACATTTAGGTGAGGACGATGCTTTACAAATTATAGAGCATGCATTACAAGATAATAAAACAACTTATCATTGAGGAAAGTATGGCGAAGGCAAAATATATAAACGGATCAAAATATCCTAATGCTAAAATGACTGTCTCTAACGAGATGAATCCTTATGCGGGTCCTAATGTAAATAAAACATCTGAAGTTTCAACAGCACAGGTAGCAATACCTGGACCAAAGGTTGTAGATAATTTAGGTAAGGGACCACAAGGGCAACGCAGTAAAATGCAAATTAAGAAAGTTCCTTTTAAAGGCGTTTTTTAATGACTTGCAAAAATTGCGGGCATGGATGCCATTGTTCTAATGGTGGATCGTGTACATCTTGTGATTGCAAAAATTGTGAACACGAGGTAGATTAATTTCCAATTTAATGAAGGAGGTTTCTATGAAACTTTTAAAAGATATTTGGGGCTGGCTCAAAGAGTGGAATGACTGGGGCATGAAAGACTGGCTGAAAGCCGCAATTCTAGTCGCAGTAGTGCTTTTTGTCCTATGGAAAATGTCAGGCGGCGGAGCATAGATGCTCAATCTCCTGTCAGGACTACTAGGCGGTAAAGGCGGGGCCCTTAAAACAATTTCTAGCGTTATTGATGATTTACATACTAGTGAGGAAGAGAAATTAGATAAAAAGATTTTAATGCAGCGCATTCAACAAAAGCTTGCGGAGAAACAGATTGACGTAAATATCAAAGAAGGCGCCCATAAATCCATTTTTGTCGCGGGCTGGAGGCCCATGATCGGCTGGACGGGAGCCTTCGCGCTAATTTTTGAGTTCATCGTGTCCCCGGGAATTGAATGGTATGCAAAGTTCTCAGGACTTGATATAACAGCTCCTGACATTCAAACTGGCCCCTTGCTGGCCATCGTTACTTCCATGCTCGGAGTCGCCGGGCTCAGGAGTTTCGAGAAGACAAAAGGATTAACTAAATAATGGAAAAATTATGCCAAAATTAACACTACTGCAAAAAATACAAAAAGAATTAGACAAGCTTGCGACTCTTCACACAAAGGAAGAGGCGATAATTGAGAAGATTGAAGAAATCATTCAAGAAGAGGAGGAGTAAATGCCACAAGGACCAGGAACATACGGAACTAAGAGAGGCAGACCGCCTGTTAAAAAAGCGAAAGGCGGGAAAGCTGTCTCAAGTTCAGCCGAAACATCTGTCATTAAAGGGGCAAAGGTAGCGGGTTCTAGAGAAGGATCTACAATTAAGGGCCCTAAAGCAAAAGGATCACGTGAAGGATCAGTCATTAAGGCAAAAGATGGTAAATGGATTCAGAAAGCGATCAAGAAACCAGGGGCGTTGCGTGCGTCATTAGGTGTTAAAAAAGGAAAAGACATTCCCGCTAAAAAATTAGCGAAGGCGGCAAAAGCGAAAGGCAAGCTCGGACAGCGTGCTCGGTTGGCTGAAACATTAAAAGGATTTAAGAAAGCTGACGGAGGCATGATTACGGAAATGTATTCTCGCGGCTATGGAAGAGGTAAAAAATCTAAGAGAAAACCGACTAAAATTTATTAATGCCCTTTAAATCGGAAAAACAAAAAAAGTTTTTATTTGCGAATAAACCAAAAATCGCTAAACGGTGGGCGGATAAGTATAACAAAGGCGGTACTGTAGTGAAAGTCAAGCCACGGGGATTTAGTCGCATGCTTCCAAGCAAAAGACCAACTACAAAGATATTCAGGAGTCAAGGAAGATGATGCTCGAAAAGAGGATCATGGATCATGAAGGATTTCGCAAAAAGATCTATGCCGACTCATTGGGAAAAAAAACGATTGGGTATGGCCACCTCATCACGGAAAACGATAATTTTGAAGAAGGTATAGAATATAAAAAATCCGACCTTCTGGATCTTTTTTACAAGGATCTGGA
>Ga0114910_1000437_pt1 | contig 20986 bp, 19 predicted proteins | sample MalvireepMed_908_FD_83500 | JGI IMG/M metagenome (GOLD analysis project Ga0114910, IMG submission 83500) | Marine viral communities from the Global Malaspina Expedition - Malaspina viral metaG DeepMed_908 | ecosystem: Environmental > Aquatic > Marine > Oceanic | place: Mediterranean Sea...
CGCTGGTCAATGTCAACTTCCCCGCGCTCCCCGCCGATGCGATCAAGGGCATTCGCGCCGTGAGGCAGGGCTTTCACGACTATTCGCGCGGCACCGTGGTCGAAGGGCGCGATCCGCGCGGCTTCCAGTATTACTGGTTCGGCCTGCAGGCGATCGAGCATACGCTGGACCACGGCACCGATCTCGAAGCGATCGACGAAGGCTATGTCTCGGTCACGCCGCTCCAGCTCGACCTCACGCATCATGCCTCTCTCGGCGAGCTGGGCGAGCGTTACGGCTGACCGCCCCCGCCTTACGCATATTGCCGCGCGGTGCCGGGCTCGCTAACCCATCCGTCCCGATGATCGAGCACCCATCATGAGCCGCCAGAAACAGCAGGTCGAACGCGTCGGCAGCGGCGCGAGCGCGCGCGATGCGCGGGGCCCCCGTTTCCAGCCGCTGCGCCGCGCCATGAAGGTGCCCGTCTGGGGCGATCTTTCCATCCGGCTCGGCCTTGCCCTGGGGCTCATCTTCCTCGTCATCATGATCCACTGGTGGGATCGCGAAGGGCTGGTCGACAATCTCGACGGGGAAATCAGCTTCTCCGACGTCGTCTATTTCACCATGATCTCGATCACGACGACCGGCTTCGGCGACATCGCGCCGATCACCGATCGCGCCCGCCTGGTCGAGGCATGGATCGTGACGCCGGTCCGCTTCGCCGTGCTCTTCATCTTCGTGGGCACCGCTTACAACTTCCTCATTCAGCGCAGCTGGGAGAAATTCCGCATGAACCGTATTCAGGAGAAACTGTCCGAACACGTCGTGGTGCTCGGCTACGGCGTCTCCGGCTCCGAATCGGTCAACGAACTGATCGACCGCGGAACGGAACCGCACTGCATCGTCGTGATCGATCCCAACGAAGACCGGCTTTCCGATGCCGAGGCGCTGGGCTGCAACGTCATGGCCGCCGATGCGACCCGCGACGAAACGCTCAAGGCGGTGAAGATCGACCGCGCGAAGAGCGTGCTCGTTTCCGCCGGGCGCGACGACACCTCGATCCTGATCGTCCTCACCGTGCGCGCACTCGCGCCGAGCGTGCCGATCAGCGTCGTGGTCCGCGCCGCCGACAACGAGAGCATCGCGCGCCAGGCGGGCGCCAACAACGTCATCAACCCGGTGCATTTCACCGGGCTGCTGCTGGCCGGCAGCGTCAGGGGGGCGCATATCGCGGACTACCTGGCGGATCTCGCTTCGGTCGCGGGCCGCGTGCAGCTGGTGGAGCGGGCCGTGACCGCGGAGGAATGCGGCTGCGCGATATCCGACCTGCGCACCGGCGGGCGGGGCCTGCGGATCTACCGCAATGGCGAGGCGCTGGGCTTCTGGGAAGACGAATGCCAGAACCTGCAGGCAGGCGACATCGTGGTCGAGATCGTGCCCACGATCGACGGGGAGGAGCGCGGCGACGGGCACAACGGCAAGCGCATGCCCACCGCCTGATCGCTTCTCGAAGCGCGCGCGGCCCTCAGATCGCGAGCGAATCCATCAGCACGAAGGTGCCGCCCATCGCGGCCATGGCGACCACGAAGAAGCCCGCGTCGATCGCGAAGACCCGCCACGGCGCGTTGAGGTAGAGGTAGCGGATGCCCACTGCGGGCACCATCAGCATCAGGCCGTAGCCGACGGAGATCATCAGCATCGCGCGCACCGACGGGCTCGACATCGCGAACTGGTGCGCCAGCGTCAGCGAAATCAGCATGGCGAAGGCGAAGGTCAGCACGAAGACCAGCCAGACCGGCCGGTCGCCGCTGAAATCCTCGTCCTCGTCGCGCCCGATCTCGCGCTTCCATATCTTGCCGAACAGCACGCCGTACCAGACCATGCCGACGACGAAGAACGCCGCCGCGCCAAGAACCACCGTCAACAAGTCGATTTGGCCCATAATCGTCGCTCCTGTGCTGCGAATCATGCGCCGCCTAGCGCAACGCCGCACTTGCGTGTAGAGGGCGCGACCAATCATGACATCCACCACCACATCGATCCCCGACGCCAAGAAGGTCGGCATGGTTTCGCTCGGCTGCCCGAAGGCGCTGGTCGATTCCGAACGCATCCTCACCCGCCTGCGTGCGGACGGCTACGCGATGAGCCCGGATTATGCCGGCGCGGACATCGTGCTGGTCAACACCTGCGGCTTTCTCGACTCCGCCAAGGAAGAGAGCCTGCAGGCGATCGGCGAGGCGATTGCCGAAAATGGCCGCGTCATCGTGACCGGCTGCATGGGCGAGGAAGCCGACGCGATCCGCGCCGCGCATCCGCAGGTGCTCGCGGTGACGGGCGCGCATCAGTACGAGCAGGTGGTCGAGGCCGTGCACGAACATGCACCACCCAGCCAGGGGCCTTATGTCGACCTGATTCCGCAACCCGACATGGCGGACATCAAACTGACCCCGCGCCATTACAGCTATCTCAAGATTTCGGAGGGCTGCAATCACTCCTGCGCCTTCTGCATCATCCCCGACCTGCGCGGAAAGCTCGCCAGTCGCCGGATAGATGCCGTGCTGCGCGAGGCGGAAAAGCTGGTCGCGGCGGGCACCAGGGAACTGCTGGTCATCAGCCAGGACACTTCGGCCTATGGCGTCGATACCCGCCACGAGGCGCGCGAGTGGCACGGACGGGAGGTCAGAGCGCACATGACCGATCTGGCGCGCGAGCTGGGCCAGCTGCGCACCGATCAGGGAACGCCGCCATGGGTCCGGCTGCATTATGTGTACCCCTACCCCCATGTCGACCAGGTCATCCCGCTGATGGCCGAAGGGCTGCTGACGCCCTATCTCGACATCCCGTTCCAGCACGCCGCGCCGTCTGTTCTCAAGCGCATGAAGCGCCCGGCGAACGAGGCAAAGGTGCTCGAACGGCTCAAGAGCTGGCGCGAGATCTGCCCCGAGATCGCGGTCCGCTCCAGCTTCGTGGTCGGCTTCCCCGGCGAAACCGAAGCAGATTTCGAATATCTGCTCGAATGGCTGGAAGAAGCGCAGCTCGACCGTGTGGGTGCATTCCGGTTCGAACCGGTCGAAGGCGCGGCGGCCAATGCCCTGCCCGATCCGGTGCCCGAAGCGGTCAAGGAAGAACGCTACGCCCGGATCATGGAAGCGACCGCGCGAATCAGCGCGGCCAAGCTGCAGGCGAAGATCGGGCGCTCGCTGCCCGTCATCATCGACGAAGTCGGCGAGCCGGACGAGGATGGCGATATCGGCGCGACCGGCCGCAGCCAGGCCGACGCGCCCGAGATCGACGGCAACGTATTCCTGCGCAACGTGCCCGCCAGCCTTGCCGCGGGCGACATCGTTGATGTGGCGATCGAAGATGCGGACGAGCACGACCTGTTCGGCGCCATCGAAACAAACCTCTGAATGTCAGGGCCCGAAGTGCCCGCACAGCGTTAGGCAAGCATGGCCATCACTATCGATTCCCGTTTCGTGTTCACCGCCGAGCAGGCGACCGACTGTCTGTTGCAGTTCGAGGCCGCAGATATTCCCGAACAGCGCCTGCTGTCGTGCAACACCGACCTGACCGAGACCGGGCATTTCGCGCGGGTGCCCGCGCAGGGCGATATCGGCGAGCGTATCTGGCTGTGCGCGCAGGGCCGGATCGAGGTGCGCCATCACGCGCGCGTCGAAATCGAGCGGCAGATCGTCGATCTGCCCAGCCTCGAACAGCTGCCCCCGCACAAGATGCCCGCCGCCGTTGTCGATTACCTGTTCGATTCGCGCTATTGCGGCGCGGACCGCTTCCAGAATTTCGTCGACGACTGCTTCGATGGCACCTCGGGCGGCGCGCGCATTCAGGCAATCCGCGACTGGGTGGCGGACAATCTCAGCTACACGCCCGGCAGCTCTGGCCCGAACACCACCGCGCTCGACAGTTTCGTGGAGCGGCGCGGCATCTGCCGCGACTATGCCCACCTCGTCATCACACTCGCCCGCGCCAGCGCGATCCCGGCGCGCTACGTCGCCTGCTACGCGCCCGGCGTCACCCCGCCCGATTTCCACGCGGTCGCCGAGGTCTTTCTCAACGATCCGAACACGGAAGGCGGCGGCACCTGGCAGCTGGTCGATGCGACCGACATGGCGAGCCCGGACGACATCGTGAAGATCGGCATCGGGCGCGACGCCGCCGATGTCAGTTTTCTGACCAGCTTCGGCCTGGTCGAGCTGTGCGAGAAGGACGTGCAGGTTACCCGCGACTGACGCTGCGGGCCGCCGCGCCCGCTCGAAACCCGCGTTAACCTTTGTCCGCTATGGTGTCCTCGGAAGGTACGCGTATCGCCTTCGCGCTGTGAAACCGCACGCGCGCGAGGCAGAGGCAGACACATGATCAAGGCTCTCATCTGGATCGGCGGCGCCACACTGGCGGTCGTACTGCTATTCGCCAGCGTGGCGATCGGCGCGCGTTTTCTCGATAGCGATGGGCGCGATGGGGCGGCGACAACAGTCGTCGCGAGCGCGCCGACCATCGAGGATGCGATCCCGGTCGACCCGGCCAAGTTCGCGGACGAAGCAGAACCCGCAGGCGATATCGCCGATAGCGATGCGAGCGCCGCGCTGACCGACGAGACCGTGGAGACTGCGGATGCCGGATCGCCGGTCGGCACCACCGAACGCGCGGCTGCCCGCCCGACGCCGCGCGACGGCGAGACCGTCTACGATGCGCGCGACGGCGCGAGCCGTTCGTCCCCTGCGCGTTCCGATCCGCTGGTGGTCAAGCGCGTGCTGCCGATCAACGGCCCGATCCGCTACGGCGAATGGCACTGGAATACCGACGGCGTGCCGCCGGGCAAGATCGTCATGACAGTCGATCTCGACGCTCGGGTGATCTCGGTCTTCCAGGGCGGTTACGAAATCGGCGCGGCTGCGGTTCTGCTGGGCACGCAGACCCACCCGACCCCGCTCGGCACTTTCCCCATCCGCTACAAGATGCGTCACAACGTGTCCGAGAAGTACAACAACGCGCCCATGCCCTATTCGATGTTCCTGACGACGGACGGCATCGCGCTGCACGGATCGCAGGTCGTAAACGGCTATGCGAGCCACGGCTGCGTCGGCATGCCGAACGAATTCGCGGCCAAGGTGTTCGCGGTGGCGAGCAAGGGCGACAAGGTCATCATCACGCGGGGCGAGAAGCTCCAGCTGGGGTCGCCGATCCTCTAGGATTTGCGCGGCGGCTCGCGCTCGAACTTCCAGGCGTCGGTCTCGCTCCGGGGCCCTGTGCGATGCCAGGCGCGCTTGGCCATCACCCCGCCGAGACAGGCCGCACCGTCCCGGTGCAGCGCGTCCACCATCGTCGCGACGGCGGAGCCGCGAGGGCTCGATCCGAATTCGGCGAGGATCCGCGCGACGATCTCCCGATCGATCAGGAAGGGGTGGCCCGGGTGGAACCAGATCGCCTCGCCCTCCGCAAAAACGCACCTGTCCCATGTCTCGCGGATCGCCGTGTCGACGATCCGCTCGGCATCCTGCAATATCCGCGCACTGCGCGCGACGGCCACCGGATCGAGCCAGTCCGCCTCGCCCAGCGCAGCGCGCATCCGCACCCGGTCGAACCGCGCGTCCTCGTTCGATGCGTCGCGCACCGGCTCGATCCCGGCATCGGCCACGATCTGCGCGAGCTCGTCCTTGCGCCATTCGAGCAGCGGGCGCACGATCAGCATCTCGGCCAGCGGTTCGGGATGAACGTCGACCCGGTGCGCGCGGATCCCCGCGAGTCCGGCGATCCCGCTCCCCCGGTTGAGCCGCATCATCACCGTCTCGGCCTGATCGTCGGCATGGTGCGCGGTGGCGAGAGTGTCGGTCCCAAGCTCCAGAAATGCGTCGAATAGCGCGCGATACCGCCCATCGCGTGCCCGGTCCTGAAGGTTGCCGGGCGCCACTTCAATCCGGCGGGTCAGGTGCGGAATACCCAGCGATCCGCACAGATCGTGGACGAAGGCGGCTTCGTCGACGCTCTGGGCCCTCAGCCCGTGGTCGATCGTCGCCGCCACCACCCGCCCCGGCAGGGCCGCGTGGGCGAGGAGCAGCAACGCAAGACTGTCCGGCCCGCCGGAGACGGCAATGCCAAGCCTGCCGCCCTCGTCATGGTCGATCCAGAGCTTTTGCAGCTCGGCAAGAAATCTCTCGACCTGATGTCCGGCGGGCAGCTTCACGCTATCCTGGGCAGTTCACCTTGCGGCGATTGCTTTCGTACTGTTCGCTCAACCGACCTGCCGCGATGGCCGGATAGGTCTCCGCGAATTCGGCCAGCGCGATGCAGGCGCGGTTGGTGTCGCCCAGCTCGATCATCGCTTCGGCAAGGTACAGCAGGCTGTCGGGTGCGCGGGCGGCGTCGTTATCGGCCTGGTAGTTCTGCAGGAACCACGGCGCGGCCTCGCGGGCCTGCCCATTGTCGAGGAAGGCGCGGCCCAGCAGGTTGCGGCCATAGGTCGTGCGCCAGTGGTTCGGATATTGCTCCACAAAGGCGGCCAGCGCCTGCTGCGCTTCGGGATAGAATTCCGCTTCCCACAGGCGGAAGCCGTAGGAATATTCGTCGTCGCCCGCATCGTCGGTCGACGGCTTGGCGATCGCACGCACGGCGGCAAGACGCTCCGCACTCGGCCCGGCAGCCGGTGCGGGCGTCGGCGCCGGGGTGGCGACCCGCGGCGGGGCGGCAGTCGTCGACGATCCGCCCGCCGCGGTGGCCGGCACCGTGCCGGTCGCGGGCGATGCGGTCCGCGTCGCGACGCTCGTTTCCAATGCGGACAAGCGCTGTTCGATGCCCTGCTGCCGGTTGTTCGCAACCTCGACCTGGCTGGTCAGCGACTGGATCGAGGATTCGAGCGCATCGAGCCGGGCGAGAATATCGGTCACCGCCGTGGTCTGGACCGGGGACGTGGGGCCGCTGGTGGGCTGGCCGGAAATCTCGGGCTCGAAATAGCGCCCGTCGCCCCCCGGAAAGACCTGCCGCTGGAGTGCGCGGATTTCGGATTCCAGCTTGCGGATGCGCGCCTCTTCATTGTCCTGCGCGATGGCCGGCGTGCCGGTGGTCGCAAGCAACGCCGCGAGCGCGCCGATCATCACCGCGCGGGGTTTCGCGGAAGAGTTAAGCAAGATCATCATATCCCTCGTCTTCATGTCCGTCCTTGCGGTGGTGCCCCGGTCGTCACGAACCGGGGCTGAACCACCACCCGTCGTAGTCTTTCGCGTCAGTTCGCGCCGCCGTCGGTGCCGCCCGCTGTGGGGGCATCGCCGCCCGTCGCGCCCGGCAGGCCCACGCCATCGCGCGCCAGCAGCGCCTCTGCGCTTACCTCTACATCGCTGACCACCGCGTCGTTTTCGGCGAGGCGCGGCACGCTCTGCCCGCCGACCGTGATGCTGAAGGCATCGGGCCGACCGGTGCGCATCTGCGGATCGCTGGCGGTATCGGGGATGGTGTAGCTTTCGCCCTCGGCCATCAGGCTTTCCATCAGCACGTTCGATTCATCGCCATCGTAGAAGCGGACCCACATGCCCTCTTCGGTCGAGGTGAACACCACCGGCCCGTCTGCCACAGGGCGCTGGCTCGCGCTCTGGGTCGCGGCCGCCTGCGCCTGCTCTTCGGCCAGCGAACGCTCCTCTTCGGCCGCCAGAAGCGAGTCCGGCTCGCCGCCGGGATCGAAGAAGGTGCGCGAGAATGCGAACAGCCCGGCGAGCAGGACCAGCGCCGCTATGATCGATGCGAAGACGAGCCCGCGCGAGGGCAGCCGCGCGGGATCCTCGGTCTGCATCGTGCCGTCGCGCAAACGCTCGCTCGGGTCTTCGATGCCCAGCTGCTCGCGCACTTCGTTGACGATCTCGTCGTCGTTGAGGCCGACCGCCTTGGCATAGCTGCGCGAGAAACCGATCGCGTAGGTGCGGCCCGGCAGCACCGCGAAATCGCCGTCTTCGATCGTTTCGAGGTGGCGTTTGGGAATGCGGGTGGCGTTGCTGACGTCTTCGACCGACATGCCCTTGGCCTCGCGCGCGGCACGCAGCCGCTCGCCCGGTGCCGTGGGTTCGGAACTGTCAATTTCAAATCCGGCTTCGTCGTCGGCCATTGTCCATCCTTACCGCCCCCGCCGCAGGTTTTCGCCGGTCTAGCGAGCTTCGTCCGCGAAGCCAACGCCTGCAAAGCGGCATTCCGAGGATTTTTCGCTAAGCTTCGCGCTGCGGTGCGCGCTAGTCGACTTCGATCCCGCGCTCCTGCGCCCAGGCGGCGATCGCCGCGCGCGGATCGGCCGGCGCCTGCGAGACGAGCTGGTTCATGAACCCGGTGATCTCCGCCAGATCGATCTGCCGGATCAGTTCCTTGATCGGGCCGACCGATACCGGCGTGATCGACAGGCGGCGATAGCCCAGCCCGAGCAATGCCAGCGCCTCCAGCCGGCGGCCGCCCATCTCGCCGCACAGGCCCAGCGTCACCTGGTGCCCGGTGGTCGCATCCACGATCCGCTTGAGGAAGCGCAAGATCGCCGGGCTCAGCCAGTCGTAGCGCGCCGCCAGCTTGGGATTGGCGCGGTCGGCGGCGAACAGGAACTGCGTCAGGTCGTTGGTACCCACCGACAGGAACGAGACCTTGGGCACCAATACGTCGAGCACTTCGACCAGCGCGGGCACTTCCAGCATCGCGCCGTATTCGATCGTCTCGGGCAGCATGATCCGCTTGCGCGCACGCAGGAATTCCTGCTGTTCCTCGAACACCTCGCGCGCCGCGTCGAATTCCCACGGTTCGGAGATCATCGGGAACATCACCCGCAGCGTACGCCCGCCCGAAGCCTCGATCAGAGCGCGCGCCTGCGCCTTGAACAGGCCTTCCCGCTCCAGCGCGAGGCGCAGCGCCCGCCAGCCCATCGCCGGATTCTCGTCCGCCGCGCTGCTGTCGTTGGAGAGGTAGGGCACGGCCTTGTCGCCGCCGATATCGACGGTGCGGAACACCACCGGCCTGTCGCCCGCCGCGTCCAGCACGTCGCGATAGAAGCGCGTCTGCTTCTCGCGCTGGGGCAGCGTGGCGGAAACGAGGAACTGGAACTCGGTGCGAAACAGCCCGATCCCATCCGCGCCCACCATCGAGAGGGTGGTCAGATCGTCGCGCAGCCCGGCGTTCATCATCACCTGGATGCGCGTACCGCAGCGGGTGAAAGGCTCGACATCGCGCAGTTCGGCATAGGCCGCGCGGCGTTCCTTCGACTTGGCAAAGCGCGCCTCGAACGCTTCGAGGATGGAATTCTGCGCGCGCACGTGCGCGACCCCGGCATCGCTGTCGAGCAGCACGTGGTCGCCATCGCCGATCACACCGCGAAGCCCGCGCACGCGGCCCAGCACCGGGATGCCCATCGCCCGCGCGACGATGACGACGTGCGAAGTGAGCGAGCCTTCTTCGAGCAGCACGCCCTTCAGCCGCCGCCGGTCGTATTCGAGCAGCTCTGCCGGGCCGAGATTGCGCGCAATCAGGATCGTGTCGTTCTTCAGCCCGCTGGTTGCGGCGGTGCCCATCTGGCCCGAAACGATGCGGAGCAGCCGGTTGGAGAGGTCTTCCAGATCGTGCATCCGGTCCGCCAGCAGCGGATCGTCGATCTCGCGCATGCGCATCCGGGTGCGTTGCTGCACGCGTTCGATCGCGGCCTCGGCGGTCAGGCCGGTATCGATCGCCTCGTTGATCCGGCGGCTCCACCCTTCGTCGTAGGCGAAGGCCTTGTACGCCTTGAGCACCTCGTCGGTTTCGCCCCCGGCGCCGAATTCGGCCTGCTGCGCCATCTGGTCGATCTGTTCGCGCATCCGCTCGAACGCGCGGTAGACGCGCTGGCGTTCGTACTCGGTATCCTCGGCGACGACCTTGTCGATCGTGACGCGCGGCTGGTGGAACACCGCCGATCCCGCCGCCAGCCCCGCGACCAGCGTCAGCCCGGTCATCTGCGCGGGGCCCGACTGTTCGCGGGTCGCCTCGTCCGCCGATCTTTCGTCGATCAGCCCGGCATTCACGATCAGCTCGCTCAGCACCATGGCGGTGGTCTGCAGCGCCTCGATCTCGACATCCTCGTAGCGGCGCGGCTCGACATGCTGGACGTTGAGCGCACCCACCGCCCGTTCGCGATAGACGATCGGGACGCCCGCGAAGCTTGAGAACTTGTCCTCGCCCGTTTCCGGGTGGAACTGGAAGTCGGGGTGCGCCTTGGCCTGCGCGAGGTTGAGCATCGCGCCATTCGCCACGAGGGTGCCGGTCAGGCCCTCGCCCACCGCCAGCCGCGTGACGTGCACGGCGGACTGGTTGAGCCCGCGCGTCGCCGAAAGCTCGAGCATGCCGCCGCGCAGCAGGTAGATCGAGCAGACCTCGCTATCCAGCGCCTCGCCCACGACCTCCACGGTCCGGTCGAGCTTGTCCTGCGCCGAAAGGCGCGTGGCCATCAATTCGTGAAGGCCGATGAGGATCTGCCGGGCCGCTGCTGTCGCACTCATGCAGGCACGACTAGCTTATTGCGCGGGAGAGGGGAATTGCGTTCGCAAACTGCGCCACGCAATCGCGAACGCGCGCGCCGGTCAGCCACCGAGTTCCTGTTTCAACAGGAGCTTTTGCTTCTTGAGACTGCGAATCGTCACATCATCCGGCGCGGCCTTGCGCATTTCCTCGGCAATCGCCGCGTCGAGCGTGGCATGCTTGGTCTTGAGGGCGGTGATGTGCGAAGCGTTCATATGCCTCTTCTCCTTGCTGTGTCAGGACCGCTCGCGCCAATGATTGGTCGGTGCGAGCCGTGCGGGGACACGGAAGGGGCCTTCCGGCCACCGCTGATTGCATACAACCACAGAATCGCTTTCTTGCGAAGGGGTGATATGAGGCGGTGCGACCGGCGCCGCGCGAGCTGCGCCGGACCGCGAATTTGCCTGCGTTCGTCTTTCATGAAGGGCCGTTCGACGTGACCGAAGCGGAATTGCGCAAGCGGCTGGAGCAGTTGCGGATCGAGCATCGCGATCTCGATGCGGCGATCGCTGCCCTGGGCGCGCTCGACGCGCCCGACCAGTTGCAAATCGCGCGGCTGAAAAAGCGCAAGCTCCATCTGCGCGACCGGATGGCGGCCATCGAGGACGAGCTGATTCCCGACATCATCGCCTGAAATTCCGCGCTCGCGGGCGACCGTTTCCGCCCCCCGGGACGACGGAATCATGCACAGGCATGTTGCGCCCGCCCCTTCGCGGGACATTCCCGCAATGCCGCTTACCCCTTTGATGCGAAAGGATTAGGCAGCATCGTCATGCAGGGGACTACCGACATAACGGCGTTGATCGTCGAGGAATTATATTGCGAGGCGAATGTGCTGGCCGACGAGGTTCGCACGGTCTTCGCGCCCGCCGTCAGCGAGCTGATGCCGATCGAACAACCACTGCGGCGCGCGCTGGAATGCGAAGGGCTGAAAACGACCACGCGGATCATGCATGTGCTCGCCTGGCTGCTCAACAACCGGGCCTTCCTGGCGGGCCAGATGAGCGACCTGCAGTGGAAACGGCATGCGAACCTGCCGCCCGACCGCGCGCCCTCGGCGGAGATGATGGACCTGCTCGACCTGTCGACCCAGTCGCTGGTCGCCCAGACGCAGCGGCTGCATGCGCGTGTCGCCCGGCTCGATCGTGAATATCGCGCGCGGCGCCTTGCCCCCTATCGGTCCGGTGCACCGTCGATCGGCACGATCAACCAGCGGCTCGACCGGCACTTTCTGCAAAGCTCACTTCAGGGCTGACATTCGGGTGCGATCGCGCCCCCGGTTGCGGGCGCGGGCGTGACATGTCGCCGCGCGGTGCCCATATCGCGGTTCATGGTCGATATTCCGCCCCGCCCGTGGCCCACCGGCACGCCCGAACATCCCGAGCCGCTGGTGACCCGCGTGCTCGCGCCCAACCCCTCGCCCTATACCTTCACCGGCACGCAGACCTACCTGGTCGGCAGCGGGGAGGACCGCGCGGTGATCGATCCCGGGCCCACCGATCCCGAGCATCTCGACGCGATCCTCGCGGCGGCGGGCGACGCGAAAATCAGCGCGATCCTGTGCACCCATACCCACCGCGACCATTCGCCCGCCGCCGTGCCGCTGGCCGAAGCGACCGGCGCGCCGGTGATGGGCTGCGCCAAGCTCGTCATCGCCGACAATGGCCCGCGCGCGGACGAGGCTTTCGACACCACCTACGAGCCCGAGCGTGTGCTGGAGGATGGCGAAGCGGTTTCGGGCGACGGCTGGACCTTGCGCGCCATCGCGACGCCCGGCCATACGTCCAACCACCTGTGCTTCGCGCTGGAGGAAAGCGGCGCGCTGTTCACCGGCGATCATGTGATGGGCTGGTCGACCAGCGTCATCGTGCCGCCCGACGGCGACATGGGCGATTATCTCGCCAGCCTCGACAAGCTCTATGCGCGCGCGGACAAGGTCTATTACCCCGCGCACGGCAAGCCGGTCGAGAAACCGCAGCAGCTGGTGCGTTCGATGATCGGCCACCGGCGCCAGCGCGAGCGCCAGATCCTGAAGATCCTGGGCGAGGAACCGCGCAGTCTGCCCGAGTTCATCCCGATCATGTACAAGGGCCTCGATCCCCGACTCGAAAAGGCAGCGCAGATGTCGGTTCATGCCCATCTGATCGATCTGGAACGGCGCAACGTGGTTAACCGTTCGGGGGAGAGATGGGCTGCCCTATAGTGGAGACGAATTGCCGTGAGTGATGAAGTGACGCAAACCGGTGAGAACGAAACCCGCGTGAAAAAGGCGCGGCCGCAGTTCCTGCCATGGTTCCTCGTGATCCTGCTGATCGCGGCCATCGCGTGGATCGGCTGGCGCACTTATGGCCCCAACCGGATGGGCGACCCGATCGGCACGACGCTCGTCTCGTTCGAGAAGCAGAACCGGCTGGTCGTCTTCACCGCCGAGTTCGCGCCCGTCGTCGCCAGCAAGGACAGCCGCTTCTTCGGCGCATTGCAGAGCCGCCAGGTCGCGGTGATCCCGGCGCGGGTCGACTATTCGGTCGACCTGTCGGAAGTCGATCGCTCGCGCCTGTCGTGGAACGCCGAAACGCAGACGATGGACGTGCGCCTGCCCGCCCTGCGGCTGAGCAAGCCCAATCTCGACGAGGCGCGCGCGCGCTACATGCGCGAAGGCCTGTGGATCACGCGCGATGCGGAAGACGATCTCAGCCGCAACAATACCGAAATCGCGGAGCGTGAAGCGCTGAAAAGCGCCCGCAGCCCCGCGCTGATGGAACTGGCGCGCGCGTCCGCACGCTCAGCGGTGCAGCAGAATATCGCCGTGCCGCTTGCCGCGGCGGGCTATCGCGGGATTACCGTTAACGTCAGTTTCGATGGCGATGCGCCCGAGAGGCCGGGCTCGCCGCGCACTCCCGCAACGCCGGAAGCGCAGAAGGCCAGCTAGCGGCGATCAGGCCAGCCGCCGCGCATGGCGGAAATGCGCATAGCGGTTGAGCAGGTCGCCGATCAGCTGTTCGGTGGTGTAGCCGGTCACATCCAGCGGATGGCCGCCTTCCGAACTGCGCGCCATGGCCCGGAAATGGCGCTTGTCGTCGTCCCCCGGCCGGTGCGCTTCGGCCCAGGCGAAGCTGGGCGCACGAAAGGCCCGCGCGCGGACTTCGTAGCTGAAGGTCCCGTGCTCGCCATGCGGCACCGATAGCAGCACGTCCCCGCCCTCGCGCGTGAGTTCTGGCGCAAGGCTGCGACGGCGCATTTCCGCCGCCACCTCTTCCAGCGCGGGCAACGCCTTCTCCTCAAGGAATTCGGCCACCTGCTCCTTACGGAACGAACCGGTGATCGTGGAAAGCCGCTTCTTCCAGTTGCTATCCGCGTCGAGCGGCTGGCTGGGCAGCACGCCGTACTCGGGCACCCCGCCGCTCTTCTCCATGGAGAGCGCCTTGAGCAGGCCATAGCAGATGAAGATCATTATCACCGCGAAGGGCAGCGCGCTGGCGATGGCCGCCGTCTGCAACGCCTGCAATCCGCCCGCGACCAGCAGGACGGATGCGACCGCACCCGCACAGATCGCCCAGAACACACGCTGCCACACGGGCGGCGCATCGACCGCGCCATTGGTGATCGTGTCGATCACCAGCGCGCCCGAATCCGCCGAGGTGACGAAGAAGGTCACGATCAGCACCGTGGCCGCGACCGAGGTGATGGAGGACAGCGGCAGCTCGGCCAGCGTGGCGAACAGCGCGGTCGGCAGGTTATCCTGTACGATCTGCGCCAGCGGCGCGACGCCCGCCATGTCGAGCGAGATCGCGGTGTTGCCGAACACCGTCATCCACAGGAAGGTGAACAATACCGGCACGGTCAGCACCCCGACCACGAACTGGCGTATCGTGCGCCCGCGCGAGATGCGCGCGATGAACATGCCCACGAAGGGCGACCACGCGATCCACCAGCCCCAGTAGAACAGCGTCCAGTTGGAAAGCCATTCGTTCGGCTCGTAGGCATAAAGGCGGAAGGTCCGCTCCACCACCTGGCCCAGATAGGCGCCCGTATTCTGCACGAAGGCCTGCAGCAGGAAGATCGTGGAGCCGGTGACGAGCACGAAGCCGAGCAGGATCGCGGCGAGCACGATGTTGAATTCGGACAGGCGCTTCACGCCCTTGTCGAGCCCCAGATAGACCGACAGCGTCGCGAGCAGCGTGATCCCCGCGATCAATGCGATCTGGACGCCCGGCGACTGCGGCACGCCCGCGATGAAGGCGAGGCCCGCATTGACCTGGAGCACCCCCAGGCCGAGCGATGTGGCCACCCCGAACATCGTGCCGAGCACCGCGAAAATGTCGATCGCATGGCCGATCGGCCCGTGGATGCGCGATCCCAGCAGCGGATAGAGGGCGGAACGCGGGGTCAGCGGCAGGCCGCGCCGGAATGCGAAATAGGCGAGCGCCAGGCCCACCACCGCATAGATCGACCAGGCATGCACGCCCCAGTGAAAGAAGGTGAGCACCATCGCCTGCCGCGCGGAATCGACGCTCAGCGGGTCGCCGCGCGGCGGCTCTGCATAATGCAGCATCGGCTCTGCCACGCCGAAGAACACCAGGCCGATGCCCATGCCTGCGCTGAAGAGCATCGCGAACCACGACAGGTGGCTGTATTCGGGCTCGCTCCAGTCCGGTCCCAGCTTGATGTCGCCATATTTGCTCAGCGTCAGGAAGACGACGAAGATCAGGAATCCGGCGACCGTGAGGATGTAGAACCAGCCGAAATCGGCCACGATCATCGCCTGCAACCGGTCGAACACCTGCCCCGCAGCCTCGGAAAACAGCGCCCCGAACAGCGCGAAAGCGACGATCAGGATCGCCGAGCCGAAGAACACCGGGCGGTTGGCGACGAGGCGCAGCTGGGAGGGATTGTGCGAGGCTTCTTGAAGGACGGGATCGCTCATGGCCCGCGCTCTCGCATTCCCGAACCGCCGGGGCAAGGCGGACCGGGAATTTACCCGGGTTCGGGAGCGCCTATCGAAGCGGTCCGCGCGGAACACACTCGCGCACGGGCCCGTTCGTCCTATATGCGTCATTCAAACAGCATCACCGGGGCCCAAGACCAATGAACGATCAATCCCGTCCACCCACCGGCGACGACCTGCTCGCCGAGATCGACCGCCTGCGCAAAGATCGCAACGCCGTGATCCTGGCGCATTATTATCAGAAGCCGGAAATCCAGGACCTCGCGGACTTCGTCGGCGACTCGCTCCAGCTGTCGCAGATGGCGGCGGAGACCGATGCGGACGTGATCGCCTTTTGCGGCGTGAAGTTCATGGCCGATACCGCCAAGATCCTGAGCCCGGAAAAGATCGTCGTCCTGCCGGATATGGATGCCGGGTGCAGCCTGGAAGACAGCTGCCCGCCCGAGAAGTTCAAGGCCTTCCGCGAGGCGCATCCCGATCATATCGCGCTGACCTACATCAATTGTTCGACCGAGGTGAAAGCCCTGTCGGACGTGATCGTCACCAGCTCCAGCGCGGAAACAATCCTCGAACAAATTCCCGAAGATCAGCCGATCATCTTCGGGCCGGACCGGCACCTTGGCGGATACCTCAACCGCAAGTTCAACCGCGACATGCTGCTGTGGCCGGGCGTGTGCATCGTGCACGAGGCCTTCAGCGAGACCGAGCTGCTCAAGCTCAAGGCCCAGCACCCCGGCGCGCCGATCGCGGCGCATCCCGAATGCCCGCCCGCGATCGTCGAACATGCCGATTACGTCGGCTCGACCAGCGGCATCCTGCAATTCGCGGAGACCTTCCCCGGCGACACGCTGATCGTGGCGACCGAACCGCACATCATCCACCAGATGGAAAAGGCGCTTCCGGAGAAAAACTTCATCGGCGCTCCTGGTGCGGACGGCAACTGCAACTGCAATATCTGCCCCTACATGGCGCTCAACACGCTGGAGAAGCTCTACACCGCCCTGCGCGATCTGGAGCCGCGGATCGAGATCGAGGAAGGCCTTCGCCTCCAGGCCAAGCAGAGCCTCGACAGGATGCTCGAAATGGCCAGCGGCACGATCGGCAAGGGCGATCTGGGCAAGATCGACTGACCCACTCGTAAAAACGGACAAAAAGAAAGGCCGGGGCGAACCACCACCCTGGCCTTTTTTCTGGACGCGTCAGGGAGACGATCCGGAAAATGCGTGTCTTGCGCCGGGCCTAGGGCGCGCGGCGCAGGCCCGGTCCGCCGGCGTTGGACTTGGGCGGCGCGGGGGCAAGCTCCTCGGCTGCGGGCATGTAGCCTTCGTAGGAACTGCGGCGCAGCACGAAGCGGGTCAGGATGATGCCGAAGATCAGCTTCGAGGTGATGTCGGCCACCGAATAGATCGCCTGGCGGGCCACCACGAGATCGCCCGTCGCGCCGAGCTGCGGCAGCGCATAGGCGAGCGGATAGAGCCCCCAGGTCGCAAGGAAGAACCACCACAGGTTGTTGGGCCAAGGCTTCAGGATGTCGGGAGTGTTGTTGATCCCCGCGATCAGCGTCTGGCGCACTTCGAGGATCAGCCACAGGAAGAAGATCGTGGAGACGACGCCCCACAGGTTGAGGTGCGAGAAATCGCCCACTTCGCCGAACTGGCCATACAGCCCCGCCCAGATCATCAGCACCCCGGGCACCGCCATCCGCAGCGACCGACGCTGGATGTCCGCCTGCTTGAGGCCCATTGCGATCGCCAGCTGGGTCAGCAGGATCGGCACCGTGATCGTCCAGTTGCCGTAGCGATAGGCATTGGTGAACGTCTCGTTCTCGGCCAGCGGACGGTAGACGCCGTCGACGAAGGCGTAACTGTCCTTCCACAGGTTGAATTCCTGCAGCAGGCTCAATCCCGCGCTCGCCATCACAACTGCGGACAGGATCGGCACCAGCCGGTACCGGGGGGCGAGGTTCTGCGAATTCATCAGGAAGAACAGGATGAAGGCGAAACACGCGCCATAGCTCACCATCAGGATCAGCGATCCCAGCGTATATTGCTGCGTCGTCAGCGTAACGATGTTCTCGATATTGCCGAGCTGGTCGGCCAGGGCAGTATCCGCTCCCGGGATCGGAGGGGTGACGACGGTGTTGTCGATGATGGGGGCAGTCATGAACGTCCTTTCACGGGCAGGGCGCGGGTTTCTCCTGCCAGTGCGCAGCCCAATCGCATCAACTGGAGAAGTGTGCAATCGCGGTAAGGATAAACCCGCAGCGGCCGTTTCGTCGCGAGACACGAGGTGCGACGGTCCCTAACGCATGCGATCGAGAAGAAGGATGACACCCCAGTCATGATGGCCAAACTGCGCAAGTTGTTCAGCGATATCAATGCCAGCTACTGGTTCTTCCCCGCGCTGTTCGCGATCGGCGCGCTGCTGCTGGCGACGCTGACCATCGAACTGGACCGGGCCGGGCATACCGGCTGGATCGAGGATGTGAACTGGCTCGATCCCGCGCGGCCCCAGGGCGCGAGCAACATGCTCAACGTGATTGCGGGGTCGATGATCAGCGTGGCGGCCACTCTGTTTTCGATCACCATCGCCGCGGTCGCCTTTGCCAGCGGCAATTACGGGCCGCGGCTGCTGACCAATTTCATGGAAGATCGCGGCAACCAGATCAGCCTTGCGACCTTCATCGGCACCTTCGTGTACGCGATCACCGTGCTGCGATCGGTCCGCATGCCCAATGAGAGCGACGGCCTGACGCTGGGAGGAGCCGAGTTTCCCGGCTTCGTCCCGCAGCTCTCGCTGCTGATCGCCTATGCGTTGATGGGGCTTTCGGTGGTGGTGCTGGTCTTCTTCCTCAACCACGTCCCCTCCTCGATCCGGATCAATTCGGTGCTGGAAGGGATCGGCCGCCGCCTCCTGAAAGCGATCAAGGACAATTTCGACCGGCCGATGAAGGCGCGGGTCTACAGCGAAACGCGCGAAGGCACGCCGGTCACCGCCACGGCAGTGGGCTATATCCAGGTGATCGACTGGAACGAACTGCTGGAAGTTGCGCGCAAGAGCGGCACCGAGCTGCAACTGGCCGTGCGGACGGGCGACTTCGTCCATTCCGGCATGCATATCGGGTACTGGGTGGAAGAGCCGGAAGAGAAATACGCCGATCAGGTGCGCGCCTGCCTGGCGCTGGGCGACACCCGGACGCCGACGCAGGATTTCCATTTCATGATCGACGAACTGGTCGAGATCGGTCTGCGCGCGCTCTCGCCGGGGATCAACGATCCGTTCACCGCAATCTCCGCGCTGCACTGGATCGGCGCGGCGACCGCCGAGTTCGGCTGGCGGGATCTCAACTGGTCGATCGGCGAACCGGACGACGACGGCAGACGCCCGCTGCGGCCGATGGCGGACGACTTCGATCACTATGTGGAGCGGGGATTCGGCACGATGCGCTCCGCCGTCGCGACCAGCCCGGCGGCGGCCACGGTCATGTTCGACACGCTCGAAGGGGCGGCCAGCACGGTGAGCGATCCGGTGCGCTACAAGACCTTGAAGGACGAAGGCGAGCTGCTGATCCGGCAGGCGCGGCTCAACCTCGACGGGCCCAATCTCGAAGTGGTGGAGGCGCGCTACGCGCTGTTCGAAAAGCGGACCGCGGATGGCCCCCGCTAGGCGCTAAAGGTTCAACGAACGCGCGCCCGCGCCACGGCCAGCGCCGCGCCGAGCATCGCCATGCCCATAAGGTCGAGCGGGCTCAGAACCTCGCCGAAGGCCACGAAGCCGTAGGCCACCGCGACCGCCGGCTGCATCAGCAGGGCGAGCCCGATGATCATCGGCGGGAAGGCGCGCAGCGCGAAGACCAGCAGGCCCTGCCCGACGACCTGGCTCAGGATTGCCAGTACCACCAGCGGCGTCCAGTCGCGTGGCCACACCGGCTCGCCCCGGATCACGGCGAACGCCAGCAGCACCGGCGCGGCGACCAGGCATACCCGCACCAGCAGCGCCCAGCTGCCCAGCCCCCGGCGCGCATCCTGCAGGCACAGGAGATAGATCGCGTAGAGCAGCCCGGCGGCGATACAGAAAAGGTCGCCCACCAGCGTGCTCGCGCTGATCTCGGCGCTGCGTCCCAGCAGGATCGCCGCCCCGCCCAGCGCCAGCGCGATTGCCGCCCACTCCGCGCGGGCGGGCATCGCCCGCGCAACCAGGATGCCCCAGAACAGCAGCACGATACTGCCCGCATTGCCGAACAGGGTGGCGTTGCCCAGCCGCGTCTGCTCGATCCCGATGTGCCAGCTCGCCAGATCGCCCGCGAAGGCCAGCGCGCCCAGCGCCACCAGCCACGCGGCGCGGCGCGGCACGCCGAAGACCGGCTCGCCCGCGCGCCGCGCGATCAGCCAGAGGATCGGCAGGGCCAGCGCCAGCCGCCAGAATCCCGCCGCCACCGGCCCGCTATCCGCCAGCCGGACCGACCACGGGCCGAGCGCGAGCGCGATGTTCCCCGCCACCAGCGCAAGCCAGTGGACGAGGCCCGGCGCGGCTGCGGGAGGATCGCTTGCAGGCGTAAAAGCCGATCTATCGCCGGTGTCGCTTGTCGTGCTCATCGCGCCCCCCTACCTCGCCCGCACACCGATGGGTCAAAAATAAGAAGAAGGAGCTTTCCTCCATGCACGACGCCCTGTTCCAGCCGCTGCGCCTCGGCGCGATTACCGCCCCCAACCGCATCCTGATGGCCCCGCTCACCCGCGGCCGCGCGACGCCGCCGAATTTCGTGCCCAACGCGATGATGGAAACCTATTACCGCCAGCGTGCGAGCGCCGGGCTGATCATCTCCGAGGCGACCGGCATCAGCGTGGAAGGGCTCGGCTGGCCCAGTGCGCCGGGCATCTGGAGCGACGAGCAGGTCGAAGGCTGGAAGCCGATCACCGATGGCGTGCACGAGGAAGGCGGGCGGATCGTCCTTCAGCTGTGGCACATGGGGCGGATCGTCCATCCCGATTTCCTCGGCGGCAAGCCGCCCGTGTCCGCCAGCGCGACCACCGCGCCGGGCCATGCGCACACCCCCACGGGCCGCAAGGATCACGTGCAGGCACGCGCGCTGTCGATCGACGAGATCAAGCGTGTGGTCGAAGATTACCGCAAGGCGGCCGAAAACGCGAAGGCCGCCGGGTTCGACGGCGTGCAGCTGCACGGCGCCAATGGCTATCTGATCGACCAGTTCCTGCGCCGCAGCACCAACCTGCGCGAGGATGAATATGGCGGCTCGGCAGAAAACCGCTCGCGCCTGCTGGGCGAAGCGCTCGACGCGCTGATCGACGTGTGGGGCGCGGACCGGGTCGGCCTGCGCCTGTCGCCCAATGGCGATTCCCAAGGCGCGGACGATCCCGATCCGGCGGAAACCTTCGGCGTGGCGGCGCAGGTCGCCCAGGATCGCAAGGTCGCCTTCCTCGAACTGCGCCAGCCTGGGCCGGAAGGCACCTTCGGCAGCACCGAGGTGCCGCAGCAGGACGCGCTCATTCGCGGCATCTACAAGGGCCCGCTGGTGCTCAACAG
>Ga0114910_1000441_pt1 | contig 20914 bp, 20 predicted proteins | sample MalvireepMed_908_FD_83500 | JGI IMG/M metagenome (GOLD analysis project Ga0114910, IMG submission 83500) | Marine viral communities from the Global Malaspina Expedition - Malaspina viral metaG DeepMed_908 | ecosystem: Environmental > Aquatic > Marine > Oceanic | place: Mediterranean Sea...
CCTTGTGAAGCAATGCAGAGATGTTTGATCAATGCAGCTACCTACAGCAAGGGCAAGAGAAGTGCATCATTACAGAAACCTGCTGCTGCTTGTCTTATCATATCTCCAATGCAGTTGTTCATTCACAATGGTAAGAAGTTGGTAAAAGAATATGCAATAGATAGCCGTCGTGTAGTCATTAGAGCTACCAGTGGAAGTATTGTACGCCATCGCCCAAGAATAGATGACTGGTCTGTGAAATTTAATTTGGACTATGACACGTTGCTGTTATCAGGAGACCAAGTACGTGAGATCGTAGATAATGGGGGCCGTAGAATTGGCTTGCTTGATTTCAGGCCAGAGAAGAAAGGCCCATATGGTAGGTTCATGGTTACGAAGTGGCAATAAAACTTGGCAAGGTGTGGTCCGGTCTGGTAGGGCTGTCCGTGGTTAGGCGATGTCGGGTACGGCCGGGTCAGGCGAGGTGCGGCAAGGCAAGGCAAGGGTTTGTAATATGACACATATTAAAGATAGGGCGGGGTACGGTCCGGTTTGGTTCGGCTGTCCTGGGTTAGGCGATGTAGGGTTCGGTCGGGTCTGGCGAGGTGCGGCAAGGCAAGGTCTGGTAAGGATTAATAATGAAACAGAAAAATAACGTAATATATTTAGATAAGGCATGGCCTCCTTATTTAGACGAGGCTGTCCAGATAGGCATGTGTAAACTCTGCGGAATAAAACCATCAGAGATGGATATCAAAGTTGAATTCTCAAACGGTTGGCAATACACATATGGGATCTGTTCTCCATGTAATATAAATTCTAAATCATTACATCATCCATCTATACCTGATGGTGAATCAGATAAGAAAGATCAGCTTATATTAAAATGGAAAGAATATGCTACCTCCCACGATGAGATAGCCAGGAGAGCAGATGAAGGAGAAGAGGGATACAACCAAAAACATAAGGACTTGCTAGTCAAGATAGAGGATATTACAAAGGAGATGTACGACGAGGGAATGACATTAGACGAAGTAAGCGATATCTTTTCAGATCATTTCAGCCGAAAAGATTAGATCCGGTTATTGCCTTGGTCACCTTGTTGCTCTTGCCTGACTTCTCAACGCTACGGCCTATACTCCAGGTAGCTACTATCCCCGACCATCCAGCCCAGAACTCAGTAGGAAGATCAATCCTCTGTATGCCCAAGGAAGGGGCCAAACAATAGTTATAAGCGATCATAACAAGACCGGCATATACTACGGTAGGTCTAGCTCTCTTAGTGTAAGAATCGCCTTGATTGAGTTCTGCTACCAGTATACGTTCTTTAGCAGACAGCTCCGCACGGATAGTCTCTTCCACCTCACTATCATGCTTCGCCATAAGACGCTCGATCTCCAGCTTGGCCTTGGCTTTCTCGCCTGATGAGGTGGTCAGGCTATCTACTACCCCGGTAAGGGCAGCACCTATAGGATTTGATTTAAGTATGTCAGTTATAAAACTCATGCTACGTTAATATACTCCAGAGTCGTGGGTTCATCTGACAAGTTATCTACTATATGCTTATACACCCTTCTATATGCCTTCGTACTCTGTATTATCTGCCCTTCATCAGTAGCATTCTGCATAGTCCCATCCCCTAAAAGCAGACAGCCATGCGTATCATCCTTTGTATTCCCACAATGGATGAGGATATAGCTGAACCCAGGCACATCAGTCACATGAATCATACCCTTATGCATATCACCGAATCTCTTTTCATATCGTTGATGGAAGCTGCCCATAGCATATAGCTTGAGGATGTATTCACCCTGTGGTATTCGCGTCTCCCCATATATCTTCTCTTCGTGGAATGTATCTTCCAGTGTATAACATAGGAAGGTAGGCGTATCAGTCATGTCGTACATGATACCAAGGGTACTGTCTGGAGAGGTGCTGTATCTGTATACTTTCAGTTTCATTCTAACCCAAGGAGAGTCTTGCTTTTACGACGTGGCCTTGTCATTTTATCCAAAGGTGCGAACCAAGTTCCAGGGCTAGCTGCCTCATCTATTGCTTGTTGAGCAGCAGCAGGAGATTTCCAAAGGCTTTCCGTGATCCCTCGTAGGCCTCCATAATCCTCAGAATATCTACCGCCTTCACCATATTTTGCCTGTCGATAAGATTCTGTTGCCCTTGGCCCAAGTAAAGCAGCACGAATCATATCAGGCGTTCCCTTTAATCGTGCTTCCGCATACCCTCTTTTACCAGTGCTGACAGGTGTAAAACCCTGCATGAGTTTATCATATACTGTTTCAGCCCACCTCGTATATTGAGTACCACCACCTCGGAATGCAAAGTTGGCAACTGATCTTACTCCTTCTCTTATTTCTTTATCATTTATCATATCTTTCATATCTCTTTCATCATTCATACCCATAGCAAGGACTCCTAATCCCTGGATTATATCAGTTATAGGGCCAGCAATAAATAATGAATTAGTTCTACCATAACCAGAGCCAGAACCAAAAGCATTAATCATAGGTTCTAACCCAGGGACCATAGACGATAACTCGTATGGAGACTTCAAGCCCATGGCATTGAATACTCCATTTATAGCTACCGCAGATCCAGCAAACTTTACTGCTACACCTATTCTATCAGCATGGCTCAACTCTTCAAAGAAATCTTCTGGCCGGCGGCCACCGAACCCCATCCCCTGTCCTGCCAGCTTACCTCCAACAACATCTTTTTTAATAAATTGGAATAGATTGTTTACCCATGTTTGGAATGGCATGACAACACCAGTCAAACTGTTACGTAGAAAAGCTGGTTTAAAAACATCTGAATAGACAGCCTGTGTTTTAAAGGCCATGTTGTCAGCGAACTTGACTGCCTGTTCATGTGGTACGCCTCTCTTAACTGCTGACATATAGGCTGAATTGAAACTAACAGCCACATTAAACTGATCCGCTGCATCAACAACATGGGACATAATATTCGTGAGAGATCCTGCACGTAAAGAATTCCTGCCCACATGTTCATACCCTGTGAATTGTCTATTCTTATATACCTTAGAAAATTCCTCGGCAAAGCCTTGTCCCAAATTGCTACCACTAAAAGTAGCACCCTGTAGCAATGCTTCATTCCCTTTGTAAGCTATATTAAATTTCTTTGCTATCAGTTCCTTAGTCGCTCCTGTAGTTGCCCCAAATGTATTCCTTACTCCAGTAGCAGCCGCCACCTGGGCAAGAGAAGCAATATTATTAAATACAAAACTAGAACTACCTATTAGAATATTTCTTGCTAATCTAGTCCCCATATTCTGAACTGTTTTAGTAAGCCCATAAGGGACATTTTCATATACCCATTTCTCAAGGTTATCAGCCTTGCCTAGTAAACTAGTGTCAATCCATTTGTTAAAATATTCTTTCTGAGAAGGTGTTAGCTTCCCAACCTTTGCCAATTTCTCCACTCTCTGTCTAATTATAGTTGCTGGTATAGCATTATATATAACCTTATTGGCTCCTCTATTATACTTGGTAGCAACCTCCCATATATCCTTGCTATAATCAAGCCTACCACTTTTTCTTGGTAAAGCATTTCCGAACCAGGGCATATTTGTAGACACCCAATATCTTTTCTTAGCGTCAGCACCAGTCCCTATATTATTAAATGTACGACTAAAAGACGAAGACATCTCATCGCTCATATTTAACAGACCATTAAATATTTCATCCAGCCTGTCTATACCGAACATATGAGGAAAATAATTAGCTCTAAAAGCAATGGGTTTCTTTCCCGTCTGTTTTCTCACTGCATTCATCTCTGCCCATCTATCACCAAAAGATTTCTTCAAAAACTCTGCCAATTTTCTCTCATGTACATTTTTAAGTGACAACTTAAAAGGCACATCAGATTGCATGGCAGCTACAACTCTCTCAGATTTTTCCTGGGATTTCTTGCTTCCTTTAAAGAAATAATCTCTAAGTTCCCTTCGTCTACTTCCTTTTGCATAGGGTTTAAAAATACCTATATCGGCAGCATCCAGTAATTCAAGCAACTCATCTTGATATATTTTTTCAGCTTCGTCATACTTAAACTGCCCACCAATAGTAATCGGGTCACCTGCAATTACCTTTTCTTTAGTAAGAGGATCAACAGTGGTAGAAACCTTTCCTTTCCTATAGACCCAACCAGTTGCTTGACCTCTCTTTGCCGTACTCAGTGTCACGCCATTGACAGCCGGATCGAAAAGACTATCCATTAAAAAGTTTTTATCTTTGCCGACACCAGCTATAGATTCTATATATCTTACAACATCTTCTGTATAATTATTTATAAATCCCCTTGTCGATCCTTTAAGACCGTGGAGTTCAGCACCAGCAGCTGGTTGAAAAGTATCTAGCCCTTTTTCAAAAGCTCCCTCATCCGTTCCAATTTTTTTAGCTATAGATTCTAGTTGTTCGTTTAAAACAATAGGGTCTATAACAGCAGATGTATCATATGCCATACGTTTTTGAATTGCTTTAGCTAAAGGCAGGGATACCTTTGCCGCTCCTTTGGCAGAGGCTTTCATCCCTATACCAAGGGCTGCCTCCATCAATGGCTCTGGTGAAACCCATTCCATAAATGTACCAAAGTTAGTATACCGATCCTTGCCAGGGAAAAGCTCTGTAAAAGTTTCTGGGCCTCTACGAGTGACCCTTGTAGGATCTGTAATATCCTCCAGAATATTCTTACCAATATTTTTTAATGTTGCTGGAGTGAATACTTCTTTAGGAACATTACCCGTTGCTGCTCCTACCCCTAAAGATGCTATCGCTGGTGCAGCACCACCAATAATGCCGCCAGCAATACCTCCTTTAATACCCCTCTTTTTAAATCCCATCTTTGCACCCTTAACAGCACTAAGACCTTCAAGGGCTGCACCTACTCCACCTGGTCCAAACAGTTCTCCGAAGAAATTTCTTTCTCTAGGTTTCTCAACGTCTGGGCCACTCAATGGAAAAGATTCAGGGGATGTCTCAAACATACCTTGAGCAATATCAGGTGTAATACTCAGCATATCTATTATAGAACCTAATCCCAATGCTGATCTGCCATATTCTTCATTAGCTATATCGACTATTTCATCAGGATCCCATTCTTTCCCTGCCTTAATATTACTTGCAAGGGATATAATCCTCTGAGGATCTTGCTGGTTTATCCTGTCAAGAGCCGACTGATATTCATATGATGTATATTTAGGCATTTATAGTATCCGTTAATTCATCCCTTGTTCTTTTAAATATCTAAGAGCTTCCATCTGCATATCAGGGTCTACACCTGCTAACACAGCTTCTGTCTGCTCATCGAATCGGGAGTCAGGATGAAATCTCTCCTGTAATACAAGTGCCGCAAGAGATTCTGCATCATCTTTATCATAGGAGAACCCTGTAAATTTATTAATGTAGTCGTATAAATGTTGTTCATACACTTTCTTTTTTGCCATATTCGTATTATTCTCACTAGCATCCAACCAATGTTCTGGTTCTTGTCTCCAGTCTATAAAATCTGGATTATTTAGAAGTCGATTAAATGCCCCTGCTTCTTCTAAATGTTTTATCATCGAAGGTATATCTGTTTGAGCTAAAGCCTTAGACCTTGAACTTGCTATTTGAGCTTTCGTATATTGTTCTTTCAATTGGAACGCTTGATCCTGACGTTTTACATAGTCCTTTTTATTTGCTACTCCTGCTTGTGCAAACAATCTGTTCATAGCAAGGGCATTACTATAATCCGCAGCTTCTTTACGAACTTCAAGATCCTTCCTTCGTGTTCGATCAGCAGCCAATATAGGAAGTACCTGGCTTAGAATAGAATTGGCTTGTTCATTAAAGGTAGCCATAATTATCTCCTGCTTTATTTATCGCAATAGTCCAGCTCCAATACCAGCCGCTTGCATCCAACTAGGCTTATACGTTTCTTCTTCTATACCTAGCTGTCGTTTTGCCAGCTCATTCTGAGCCATATTAATTCTTTCCTGCTGATTGAAACCAGCTATGTCCATTCCTTGGCCGAACTTCATCTGCTCTGCTTGCATTAGGTAAGGAGACATTCCCCTAGCCATAGCCATCTGACCAGGTGTACCCATAAGATTACCACCCGCAGCAGCTTGTTCCCTAAGACGTTCTATTTGTTCGTTTTGCCATAATTGTCCTGCATCTCCGAATCCACTAGGACCGACAGTTGCACCTGCTCCTGCTCCTGCTCCTGCTCCTGCTCCTGCATCTACTGGTAGAGCCTGATTCCCCATTCCTGGAGGCGGTCCTCCAAGACCAAAACCACTACCAGCCCCACCACCACCACCACCTGTCATTATTGGGCCTTGACCTAGAGGTGGTTGATCCACTGGTGGCATATTTGCAAACTGCCCATCTGCGGTACCGAATTCGGTTATATCTTCAGCCCCACCAGGCATCCCTTGATAACCTGGCGTTCCAGCATAAGGATCTTTTAAATAATCAATATTCCTATTGGTATGCGTTTTGTCATAATTAGGATCATTGTATAGATTAGTGGGAGGATTCATTTGGAATTGTTTAGTACCATCGGGTAATGTAACGACACTACCTTCTTGTGAAGAAGGACCACCAAACTCTATCCCCTGCATTTGCGCTTTAGTAGGACCACCTGGCTGTTGTCCACCCATTTGAAGTGCAGGACTACCACCAGCCCTCTGATTGGGATCACCGGGAGGTCTAATAGGAGGAGGCATAGGGCTACCACCACCAGGACCACCACCACTCATAACAGGACCACCACCACCATAACCTGGGGCTGCCTGGTCAGCTCTAGGAGGAGGAGCTATCTGAGCTGGGGCAACTCCACCCATACCTTGCTGCTGCTTATATTGTCCCTTAGTAATACCGCCAGCCTGTAACTTAGGAATCTCATCATAGGCTTTTAACAAGGAAGGAACAAAACTATTAGATCCCTCCCTGTTAGGATCATCCAAAGAGTTTATAATGGCTTCTCTTAAACCTGTACGTAAACTATCTAATGGAGCTTCACTCCGTTCTTGAGGACGTATTCTTTCGTCGAGAATATTATATGCACCTTCCCTAGGCCCGACCTCGGCAATAGCATCATAAGGATTAATTGATACATTAGCAGCATCAGGAGGAGCTGAAACCATACCTTGTAACCATTCAGGCAATCCAGATATCCCACCCTGTGCCATCTGTGGCATCCCACCACCAGGAGGCTGACCAGGGGGCGCACCATATGCACCCTGCATAAGACTCTGATACGTCATCGGAGAATACGGCTGATACCCCTGCATAGGAGGTCTTTGAGGTTTTTGTCCACCAGATATGAGACTGCCACCAAGTAGTCCACCGGCAGCAGCTAACTGAGGGTTTTTCATAATCCAATCGGAAATACCTTTGTCTCCTTGGATATATTTACCTGCTCCTATACCTCCTAAAGCACCCATCAAAGCACCCTGCCATCCACCTCTCTGCTTCCCAGAATAACCACCGAGAAGACCAAGAGCAGGGAGGAGCCACTTAGGAAGATTACCTATTTCTGGTTCTTGTTCTTCACCATCAGCTCCTAATCCATAATGTTCGGGATCAGTACGAGGACCAGGAATAACTATAGGCTCTTCTTCGGAAACTACTTCTTCAGCAAGAGCTTCTTCCTCTCCGAAATATTCATCAAAATAAGATTTAGCACCCATAGCAGCAGCACCAGTAATACCTAGAGCTTTTAATATTCTTCCGGTACTCCAAGTAGGATTTGCTGCTTTCAACTTGAGAACCTCTGGCTCAAGCACTTCAAATTCAGCCTTCTGTACTCTCCGTGCTTGTGACCCAGAAGGACGAGGACGCACTGGCCCTATTGCTGAAGTCCTTCCACCTATTTGTCGAGCTTGTTTAGGAATATTAAAAATAGTATTTAGAGGAGGAGTACCCCCTCCACCTGCACGTCCACGAAGCAACCTTTTCAATATACCAGGCACTGCTCTTGCTGCCAGTGAAACACTCATGATTTACTCCCTATATAACCTCATTAATTCTAAATGTTGGTTTCTTGTCAGGCCATCTAACGGACCTGGTTGAATTTGCTCACCCGTTAACATCTGTCGCAGCAACGCTACATTCTCCTGATCTTGACCTACACTGCGTTCGTATTCTTCAGGGTATAATTCAGGATATAACCTGGGATTTTGAAATGCACCGGCATCTGCCTGGGCAAATCCTTGTCGAATTCGCTCTGCTTCAGGATCTTGTGGAATACCACCGAACATAGAAGGATCTAACTGTGCCGGTTGCGGAGAAGGAGGCTGCATCATATTATTGACAGGAGATATAGACTGAGAAAGCATGTCACGCCACCTGGCAGGATCTTGATTTAACCAATGTTGTGCATTCGTTAATGGACCTTGAGGTAAATTAACATCTTCAAGCCCAGCTAATGGGCTTGGTGTTTCTATAGGCACTTCAAAAGGAGATTCAGGTACTGGAAATTCAGCACCAGCAGCTTGTTGTTCTCTTAATCCCTGCAACATACTCTCATATCTATCAGGATCATTTTCCTTCCAATATCTGGCATTCGGATTATCAAGCAATGCAGGATCTATATCTATAGGCATTTCACCTGCTAGTTCTTCTAATTCATAATCATCAAAACCTTCAGGGAGGGGTATTTGATCTTCTAAAGGAGATGGGGGGGGTTGCTGTTCATCTATAACTGATTGATCTACTAAAGCCTCATCTGCTAAAGCCTCATCTGGAAGACCAGAAATACCTACCCCTCGTCCCATATCCACACCTTTATGGCCTAACCATTGCCCCAACTTGGAATACCAAGGAGCTGTTTTAGGTAGTATATTCCTACCCAGATTCGCCATGCCGGCCCCTACTCCACCAATACCAGGCGTGAAAACTGATTGAGTATTTTCAAACTCTGATCTCAAAGCATCTTGAAATCCAGGGTCTCCGGTCTGCATAGAGGCAACAGATCCTTCTTGTGGTTTATAGGTAGTTATAGCATCATATAAATCACCGAAACCACCAATTGGTTTACCACCAAAGTGAAATAGTCCACCATGCTCCATCATAGGATACGTGATAGCTCCTCCAGCAGCAGTTCTTAATTTATCTAACGGCAACACAGCTTCCGTACCATTCTCACCAAGGGTAGCTATATGAGGCCCATTTACCCACCCCTGATAGTCAGGCGGTAAGTGAGGTATCATGCCACCTCCACGCATAGGAGGCAAGCCAAGAATACCAGCAGCAGCCCTCTCATCCTGTGGTCCATTTAATGATGTTAAAAACTCAGGCCCAGCCTCACCTACTATGGCAGAACCAGGAGAATAATAATCAGCATTGGCTATCCCACCCTGTGCCATACGAGGTCTATACCTCTGCATAGGAGCTTGTACTAACGGCCCTTGGCGTTGTTGTTGTTGCTGTTCTTGTTGCTGACCTCCTATAGCCTGATTTACAAGTGGTGCAGCCATAGTATCATAAAGAGCTTGGTTGTTTCCGCTAAGATTAAGAGGATTTGCCATCCCTTGTGTATACTTTCCTACATTAGTACCTATTTTATCAAGTAAACTAAGGTTGCTACTAAAATCTGGAACTTGTCCTGTAAGAAGATTCGCTGGTTTAGGGATAGCAATCTGTGGCCCAGTACCTATTTTACTAGAGCCATAAAGTGATAGGCCACCCTGTAAGGCTTGTCCCAAATCCCTATTCTTTAATCCTTTGGCTACATCAAATCCAGCATATGTCTGAGCAAGAGGAGAAGCTATAACATTAACGCCAGGAATAAACTGACCTATCTGGGCCAGCTCTTTAAGTTTGATCATATCATCAAACTTATCAACGCCTTTGACAATCCCCTTGCCTAAACCTTTAAGACCTTTTCCTATTGATCCAAAAAATCCCATACTATTTTCCCTCGACTACTTCCTTTGCTGCTTCTTCATGCTGGTTAGCATTAGATATAATCTCTTTCATCTGGGACGCTCTGGCTAGAAGTTCTTCCTTTATATCCTGATGTTCTTTTATAATTAATTCTACTTCTCCAAGTTTGGCAAGATAATTAATATATTGACGTTCATAGTCCTTCTTTACCTGATCCATTATTCTCTCCCTTTCAAGTAGATGTTTCATGGAAAAAATCCAGCCCAAAATGATCATTTAAAAATTTCAACAACTTCTCCATATCTATTTTCAGCTCTCGACCATCAACACTTGTAGACTTGAATATATAGTACCCCTCATTATCATGCGGTGAAATTATTGTTTCAGTTCCACCAGCATCAACAGCATACAACTCTCCACTTATAGATGTTAATCCTGAACGATTTGCCCCCGGTGCAATTTTTGATGCTTGGTCTGCTATAGCAAATATATCTGTACTTCCTATGTCTATTCTGTCGGCAATATTTGAAAATTTCATATTAACTATATTAGACGTTAGAACAAAACTATCGCTTTCACTTGCATCTACATAAATCCCTGCTTTTGCAGCAGTGCCTATTCTAAATGTTATTCTAGCATCTCCAGTATTATTATTATCCTCATCGGCACTTAATGTAAAAATAGTATCTAAATTTGACTGTAAAGACATATGTGCATCACCATTAGAAGCAAGGGCTGTAGCATCCAAATTTATAAAAGGATCACCACCAGTATCCTCTTGTTGAACACTGAAAAAAGCCTCTCCTGCATCACCATAAAATATCAAGTCATTACTAGGAATATCAATTCTGAATCGCTCTGTTGACCCATCAAAGAATTGAAGCCCAGTTCCAGAAATCTTGGCATATGCGCTATCAGTAGCTCCTATAGTAACGTCTGTCCCATCCCACACAAGAGGTTGATTCTGCTGCTCTTTAAGAAACAGATCGCCATTAGGATCTATATACAGAAGGGACATTGACGTCCATCCCTTTTCTGCTGATACATTGACAGGACCAGGAGTAGAGTCCATGACAGTCGCATTGGCAAGAACTTCCTTTACGACAGAATCCAAATCAAATTGTTTATCTACTTCATCAGCCATTATTTTCTCCCAGCCCCTCTTTTAAACATAATCTCATAGAATAGATCTACCCTTCTCAAATCCCCTTTGACACTTGCTGTATCCTCAGTAATCGTGAACTTAAAGAAACTGCCAGCTCTCGTAGTCGGCAGTGGCACAACATAATGTTGTGGCTGCGTAGCACCGGATACAGCAGCTACAGAAACTGTCTGCTGAGTCTGTGCCGTATTATCTACAGTAATGTCGAGCTTATAAGTGATAGCTGTGGAAGAGTCAGGAACCGCATAAAAATCAACCCTGTTTAACTTTATCACATCTTCATATGAAAAGCCGTTAAGGGAAGCCAAGTTGAGATCGCCTGTTTCCAGGATCGTTGTAACAGCTCCATTGGGATCTGCGGTATCATCTGTAGAAGGTTCAAAAGTATATTTCGCAGCTACAGGATTGTCTACTGCCGTATTAGATAATCCCATCCATATAAATCCCGTATCATGGTAGTCTGAGATATAATTCACATCATTATAATTTGATTCCAGATTATATACATAAGTAGAAAATGTCTGTGCTTTATAATTATACAACCATGTTTCTTTTCCTGCCAGATTAGGAGACCCACTATAATTAGCACTACTTAAATCAGGCCAGTGAATACCATATATCTTTAACTTCTCATTGATAAATGCCGTAGGGACTTTCCCATACCCGGTAGCAACTCCTGTCCCTATCTGATTATACTGCTCTATCTGCTTTTGTTTATAGGCAAGTGGAACCGCATCTTCCGTAATGTTTTTGCTTGAAGATCCATTAAACTGGTGTATTCCATTAGCATCAGCCCAGAATAGATAGTCATCACTTGCCCACATCGTAAGACCTATAGCAGAGGGAGTAGATAAAAGCCTGGTCAAGCCAAACTGGTCACTCGTAGTACCAGTAACTACAAACAAATCACTGGTAGTAAGCACATAAAGTTTACCCCTGAACGATCTCATCCCTACTACTAAATGCTCACCAGTAACAGGCACATCTAGATAACCTGTTCCAGAGCCTCCCCAGGAGCCTTCATTACCAGCCCCAGTACCTGAATAATTAGCATCTATACTACCCGTCTTAGACCATCTTATTCTATTATGTCTATTTACTAAAAGATTATCAGCAGCAGCAATAAGTTCTGGATTATCTGGTTCCCTTATACCACCTACCCACAATTTGTTAAGATGATATTCAGCACAAGTTGCCGATTGCCAGTTTAATGTCTGTATAGTAGGCTCTACAGTGCTAGCATCATTACCAACAGATTTGACAGTAAAGACCCCATTGGCAGGATTTCTGTAAATAAAATAACAACAATTTTTTTCAGTATTACTATTCCAAGCTGCATTTGTCGTCTCAGCTTTTACTAAAACCAGGACAGGCGTTAATACAGTACTTACCAAAGATAAGGCATTAGTCACATAATAAAATCCATCATCTACAATCGAAGATTCAGGAGTTGTAGAAGTAGATGTTATCTGGCTCCATGTAGTCCCTACATACTTAAAGAGATGACATAGATTACCATCGGTTTCATTTGAGAAAGCAGCTATAGTATCTGCTATTGAACTTCCCTTGAGGAAGAAAGGAGTGATAAGCTGACACTCCCATTTCTTTGAACTTGTCACCACATCGGCAGATGCCAGGCCATCCCTCTTCTTGAAAGCTCCTTCAGGAATAGGCTGTTTATTCTGCACAGTACGAAAATGCGGTGGGAAGATTTTATCCGCAGCCACCGCATCTATAACTTTAATGTTTACTAAATCTATCGTGTATAATTGATTCATCAGTTAGAATAATAAGCAGGGTCCAATAATGGTCTAGGACCACGCTTCCTAGAGATATTAGCAGCTCCTCCTCCTATGACCATATTAGGATTAGCACTGATACCTAACATATTTCGTATGGTAGCCATATCCTTATTCCATGAGGGCGTTGAGATCTGGATAACTTCACTCACACCTTTAGACTCTCCATACCAGGCTAATACGGCAGATTCTGCCCATTTCATTATATATCGATGTACTCTCTCATCCATAGGAGGACGATCACTATCATCTGTTATCTTGAACACCTTTCGGTAATACTGATAGCTGACCCTTTCCCCTCCAGGAATAGGATATAGACCTATAACAGGACGATCCACGCTCTGCCTATTGATAGGGATCATCCCTAGGATACGTTCATAATCGCCCGTTTTTGTCAACGATTGCCCATATTCATCGAGCGAAGAGATTACTACATTAGAGGCATTGGCCTCCATAGAAATAGATTCTATGGAGGTAAACCTTGAAGAGGTCTCTGCGTGGGCATTATTGGTAACGGATATATTGGCCCCACCTGTACTATGAGTGGTAGCCGTAGTATCGAATATACCTCGTATAACAGTAAGGACATTATTGGTTACAGATGAAATTGCTGTCACTCTCATCTGCTCACTGCTACCGGTAATAGTAATATTAGATCCTACCACTATCTTAGAATCAACAGTGCCAGTTACAGTTACCGAGGTTGCTGTAGTAGAAGTTACATTGGCGTGCAATGTACTTACATTTGAGCCGGACGCTCCCCCTTCTGCCGTAGAAGCAGCACCCATAGCCGGTCCTGCACTCGTCCAAAGGTCGTCAAAAGCACCAGAATCACCTAGCTCTACTGCATATCCCCTTATACTCGTAACCTTAGTAGCTAATGTTGTCCCCGTATCGTGTTGTCTTACCCGGATACGACTGCCGGGATTCCACAGTCCATAAGCAGATGTGTTGGCATCGGTATCTGTACTGGTAAACCTGGCTATAGCACCACCATTGGAAGCATTGACATTGACAGTACTAACAACACCAGTAGGCGCAGCACTTAAAGAGATTTTGCTTACTGTCTGGAAAGTGTTAACGGTTGTTGTTTCCGAACCATTGGTTAAAGCCAGGGATTCACTGATATTTCTGAACTCCGACAAACCATAAATGGTAGCCGTGATATCGGCTGTATTCGGATCAGTAAAGGTGAGCTTTGATTCCGGCTGTCTCTCTAAGGTGTAATTGCCGTAATACATAAAATTATGAGGCACACCTGTAGAGGTAGGATTTTGCACATTAGCATTAAATGTTTCTACGGGAGTCATCCAGATATTGGCATTACTGTCAGCCACTATCATAGGCTCAATGATCTCTGCCACATCGTGATCTAAGGAGTAGGCAAATCTTCCGCTTTCGGTGCGGATCTGTCCCCATCGTCTTTCGCCAGGATACTGAACCTCATCACTAATACGGAACATAATATCATTGATAAACTCAACGATACGGGTTCCCGTATTGGTAGAGGTATCCCCTAACCTATTGGCGATGATGTCTTTCATCTCACCAAGCGTCATAGGAAAATCTCCTAAGTACAGAGGGTGTGGTCAGGATTTTATCCAGCGAGAACACCCTCTGTACAGAGCTAAAAACTACTTAGTGCGGAAAAGCACAGATGATTTCGTTATCTGAATGATCTCCTGCATAAGCACAAACAGCATCCGTAACTGCTGCTGATACATCCAATGTGCCATCACCAGCACCAACGGCAGTCAATGCATTTCCATCAGCACCAGCAGTAAGAGCTATAGTCAAGGTTGCTGGGCCTGAAATCTGAATCCAAAGATACTCAGCATCAGATGCCGCAACGTGCATAACACCAGCTCCAATATTTACTGAATCAGATACATCAGAAGTAACCTGGTTGTTTTTAACTCCATCCAGGGTATAGTAATAAGCTACTTCCCCGGCTACACCATCAACCGCTGCTGTTCCTTCCTTGTACTGAACGTACTTGAAGTAAGCAGAGCCATAATCTGTATCGCCAACGTCACGGAACTTAGCTACTGTTCCAAGTTCGTTAGCTTTATACGTTTGGGCTACATCGAAATCTTGACTAACAATTTCTGCTTCAGCAGCCCTGAAATCTACGGGCATAATTAACCTCCTCCATAACCGAATACAGTGAGAATACCACGACCACCAGAAGCACCAGAGGTCACAGTAACAGTACCACCACTAATTGATACTTGTGCAGCTTTATCAGCCGCATTACTCATGCTGACAACTGCATTCGTGACATAATTTATGCCAGTGGCAATAGCTTGACCACTATTAAAAGCGGCATCTAAATCAAAACTAATGGTTCTCTGGGAACCAATAACACTTGCACTGCCCTTACGAACTCCGAAAGCCATCAGAACCCTCCTTACGCAGATATGCCATAAAGGACGAATTGACGACGACGACTCATGCACACCAGATTCAACATAGCCATAATGATAGCCGTCTTGGCAGTCTGGTTAGTAGGTGAACGGAAGCCTTCAGATTTCAGGAAAGCATCACGATGCACTACCAGCTTCCAATAGTCGCTATTCAAACCATAAACGACATTGAATACTGCACTTCCACTATCAAGAGCCGATGAAAGAGCCGGATCCCAGAAAACAGGGATACCCTGAAATGACAATCGCTTATAACCTACATCACCCGTATCACCACTGGAATAACGTCTCATATCTTCAAGAGAATCCCAGATGAAATTAAAGGTAGATTTAGTAGTAAACAGAGAGTCAATTTCGTCAAGACCAGGACCACCAGATGCTTCCATTGCCAAGAGCTGAATATCATTCTTACCTTCAGCAGCAAAAGATGGCGTGGTGTCTGTTACAACCTGGCTTGCACCGTTATACTGATTACGCCAGAACGAATAGGTTGACTGGTTAATCCCAGCGATATTCGTAGATGACGTAGGAAGTGCGCTAACCCAGTAAGGAACACCATCAAGATCAGTAGTATTCGTTTTACCAGCAGGTGCGCCCGTCTGAGGATTCGCATCGCCTTTCCAACAGTCACTGTTCAAACGGTCGATGATAGACTTCTCAGCCTGAAGCTGTTTGGTCTGAAGAAGATTGATAACCCTGGACTTAGAATCCATATTCACCAATTCTTCAAACTTGGAAATAGTGACCGTGACAGCATACTCACGCCAATCAACCATTGCCGGACCGATGCCAGCCTGTGGCGTAGTATCGATAGTCTGATACTGATGATAACTCTGTACGGTAGAATTAGTACCAGTAAGCAGAGGCACATCAATAGACTGACCACCATCACGATACTCAAGTGTCCCTTTGGAGACAACCTGATCAATGGACATGTCAGTCTGGTCTCGACCTGTCAGCCATTTAAAAAGAGTAACTCCATCGAAGATCTGATCTACAGCACGATCTCGCAGCCAGATCTGCATATTAGCCGTTAGAAACGGCTCATCTTTATAAGATGCATAGGTTAATCCTAATGAACTTTCTGGCATTTCAATGCCTCCTATTTATTCTTTCGGGCTTCTTCTAGAGCTATCTCAGCCGCTGCATTCCAAGAATAGTATTTCTTTCCATTTGGACCCTTACGCAATGCTGTCCCCAAAGTAGGAGAACCAGTCCTGGAACTTCCACGTTCTGTCGTAGCTCTTTGCCTTGATTGTTTTCTATTGCTACCCTTCTTCTCTAAACCGTTGACATGCCTGTCTAATCGTCTCTGGAACTTGGGATCTTGAAGGTTCCATTGACAAACTTCAGCCATATCATAAAGATCGGTAGCTACTTCAATAGCAATATCTTGTCCATAGGTACTTTTAACTTCTTCCATAGCATTATAAAACTGCTGCTGCTGACCCTTCACAGTTTCTTCATACTGATGCTGACTATTGACCTGGTTTTGATACTGCTGCTGTTCTATCTGGGCCTTGAAATCCTCCAGTTTTTTCACAGAAGGATGTTCTTTGACAAGACGATCAGCCATTTTCCTCTGATCGGAATCCATTTCATTATAGACCCCAGACTCCTGATTATCAGTTGACTGACTTGCCTGTTGTTGCTGCTGATAAGACTGCTGATTCAATATTTGATTGTTCTGTTGAATCAAACCATCTATCTTTTGATCCAGAGCTTGATACTTCCCCTGCATCTCGCCATATCGGGCATGGAGTTCACGTTCTGTCCTTTGCCGGGTATCGGTAGATTCAGAAGATTCTTCACTTTCCGTTGGGGTTTCTTCTATAGACAGGTCGGAATCTTCCCCATAAGAAACGGGCCTGTCCTGATTTTCTGGCATAGCATCGGCTGTATCGCTAGCGGGTACTTCACCATAATCTTCAGAATATTCTGACATTTTTTACTCCTGTGTACTTACTACTAAAGTAATTATCCCCTGAGTATAATCAGTGGCCGATTGTAATATAACATACCCATTATCGGATAACAAGGTTTCTATTTCACTGACTTCAAATACATATTTAGGTGCTAATTCTCTTTGTGCTACTCTTTTTGCTTTTTTGGGCCTGGGTTTAGCTATCCTCTGCCCTGGCTCTCCCGTATTAGGATCTATACTTATTACTCCATTCTGATCTTGGGAGACTTGTCCTCTTATCTCATTAAATCTTTCTTCCATCTCAGGATGTGCCTCCGCTTCTTCTTCTTCAATATTATTTTCAATGGCAAGTTGCTTTCTAGCTAAATCATGGGCAGCTCTATTTTCTTCCTGATATTTATCATATATCTTGGATATCGTTCTTTGCTCTTCTGCTGTCAATGCAACGTCTGGTGTATTCATAACACCTCCTGTAGTTAACTAATAGCAGTAATATTGCTGAATCTATTCTGCGGTTGCGATCTAGTCATTTGAGGAAGTCTCATCTGCCAGTAACTATTACATTTTTTACATGTAGCTTCTGCTTTTATCTCTACGTAATCACCAAACGATAGCTGGTCAGCATTGACCCAGTAAAGAGAAACTGTCTCTCCCCCCTCAGCACAATCAGGACATACCAGAAAGGATTTATTATCCAACTTCTCTTCCAGCTCCTGAATTTTATCAGAAAAACTAGGTCTTCCGATGACTTTTTTTCCTGTCACTTTCCACCTCCGCTATTCTTTTTTCTGTTAACCCCTTCTTCCATTCTCCCGTTGACACCATAGATTCAGCCTCTTCAAACTGATTTTTTGCCTCTTTTGTAGTCATAGGCTTATGTTCCCATTCCTTAGTAAAAAGATCCTTGTCATGTTTTGAGACTTCATGAAGACCTTTTTTATCCATTACTTCCTGACGATGCTTCCTGGAACGAATGACTTCTCCCAACCCTTTATCATAAACTCCCTGACCATTATTATACCCATGATTATCCATAGCTGGACTCTGAGAATTGGGTAGCCCCATAACAGTATACGCCCTTTCTGCCTTTGATCTACATGAAGGACATGAACCATTATCCCTTTCTTCCATAGGTTTCCACAGAAGTCCATGCCAATCACATTTCTTGCAGATATATTCATACCTAGGCATAATCTATACTCCCATCGTTAGTTTTCAAAATTATTTCTTTTTTTTAACGATAGCTCCCTTTTTCAAACGGGGAGACTTTTTACTGCTTTTCGATGGTGGCCGTCCTACTTTCCTACCATAAGTTCCTTTTCCCTGTGGCATGATTAAGTTCCTTGTTCTTGATTAGATATAATGCTCTGAGTCCTTCCTGGATTTCCAGTAGGATAAGGAACAGCCTCTCTACGCCTGGTCCCTCCTCCACCTTGCGGCTGTCCTGCATTCTGCATCATCTGCTGATGCATCTCCACATGCTGTTGTGCCATCTGTATAGCCTGCCCCATCTTGGAGGCTTCAGGCTGCTGCATAATCTGCTGCTGGACCGACTGCATAGCCTGTGGATTCTGTTGTAAGGCAGGATTGTTCTGTAATACAGACCCTATCATTTGCTGTAGTACCTGATTCCACTCATTAATAGCCTCATTATGCCCCTTTATATGCTCATCATGCTCCTGCCCTTCTACAACTTGTGCCGGTTTCCCTTCTAACATAGACTGATTTTCATAGTTTATATTACCAACTACATCGGCAGGAAGTTCTATGGCATACACTTCAGGATATTTTACACCGAATAAACGCATCCCATCCATCATGGCCTGTCGTCTGCCTATGGTATCCATGTGTGGAGAGAACATATGAAACATATTGAGGAACTGTTGTAAGTCTCTTTCTCCCTGTGCAGGACTTGGCATTTCCACTTCTACCTGCCATTCGACCTGCACATCATTTATTGTAAAGTTTATCCATCCCTCTTTGCCACCTGGAAGAACAATTCTCAATATCTGATCTTCAGGCCCAAACTGCCTTACCTCACCTATAAGATCCTGGGCTATGCTACGTTGGAATTTTTCTATCCTTCCTATAGAATCAACACTTAAAATGTTAGCCGCACTAGCCATGATAGAGGCTTGAGTAGCCGTGCTAGATCCTGAAACACCACGCATCTCTGTAGTAATCCCTGAGTTTTCATAAATCACTCTTTCAAGAAGACTTATAAGTTGCATCTTACTGGGATCAATCATTGACGGAGGTATAGGATTTATGGCTCCCCTTTCCTGAACAAATAAGGCTACATGAGAGGTGGGATCTGCTAACTTACTCTCTATACTATCCTGTGTTTCCTTCTGGCTTAATCTGTTTTCATCTATCTCAAATTTTACACCTGACCTGTCTGAATGAGTAGCCAATTCAGAATATATACGCATAAGAAATTTCTGAGGCCACTTTAGAAATTCCATAATGCCAGGACCATGTGATTCACCAGGCATATCAGTGAAATTAAGCCAACGGAAAGGATAACCTTCAATGAAAAGAGGCCATGCTTCTTCATCAGGTGGGCGTATAGCTTGTTCCGATGCCTCTACCCATGTAGATACAGTCTTTGTATCGGCATCCCATATTTCATACATCGTAATAGTGCCTAACTCTTCAGGAATATAAGATGACTGATCATCTCCTACATTATTACTTGCTTTATAAGCAGCCAGCTCCTCACTGTCATACGAGTCAGGAGACAATTCAGAAGTATTTATATAGAGAGGATCATCTTTTACATCATTAAGCCTTTTCTTTATCCTGTGTATTATATAAGCACTTTCCCTAGGATCAATAACAAGAGGATCCCAGAAAATATCAGGGCCAACGCTCTCCACGAAAGGCCAGTCATAATTCGGCCCTTTTCCAGCAGATGTAGGGAAGGAGGGGATAGGCTCTTCGATGAACTCTTGGTGGGCTTCGACGTGTTCGTTGAGGACTTCGATGATTTCCGGGGCATTAATTTCCTCCAGAAGAGATGGATTTTGTTGTAATTCTAAATGGATCTGTAAATGTATTTTATGGTTTTCATCAGGACTTACTTCCGCAGATACCCCAGATAACAGGCGTTCATTCTCTTCCATGGCTTGGGCTGCATTCTCATCTTCAGTATTAACTTCTCCTATACCTGTTTCAAAAGATCCCATCCCTATCTTTATTACCCCATATCCATATACAAGAGCATCTTCTATGGCATATCTCACAGATTCCTGCACATTCAATTCACGCCAGTAATATTGCAAAAGCCCTTCGACAGCCATTGCCCTATTCTCAAATCCTCTCATCCTGGGGATACATCTGAACTTTGGATCGGAAGGATAAAGTTGAGCTACCATTTGTCTTTTAGTAGACATCATAAAATTGGGGGCTAACAGATCTACATAACTCCCATCACTCTGTGATGTAGTACCAAAATCATTGGTCAACATATCCAGGATTTCTTGTACTCCGTCTTTTCTGTTTTCTCTTTGGATATTTGCAAGTGCTATCCTTGACTGCACCTGTTCTCTTGTCATTATTTCATCCCGTTGCGTAGTTTATCGACTGATGCTTCAGTCCGATCCATCCGATGTGCCAACGCCTCTAACCGAGCGACCAGCACCTCAAGCTCCGATCTACGAGCCATAGCCTTATCGAGGTTTTCTATATACAGTTTAAGTCCTTCAATAGCTGTCTCCTGC
>Ga0114910_1000443_pt1 | contig 20902 bp, 17 predicted proteins | sample MalvireepMed_908_FD_83500 | JGI IMG/M metagenome (GOLD analysis project Ga0114910, IMG submission 83500) | Marine viral communities from the Global Malaspina Expedition - Malaspina viral metaG DeepMed_908 | ecosystem: Environmental > Aquatic > Marine > Oceanic | place: Mediterranean Sea...
GCGGCATCCCCCGTGGCGAAGGGCATGCGTACGTAGACGAGCTCGCCGCTTGCCTCGCGTTCGAACAGCTTGGCCTGGACCAGCCAGCCGAACACGTCCACCGGCCGCATCAGCGTCACGAAGCCCGCCGCCAGCGCAATTGCGAGAGCGATCAGCGCATGCTTCACACGCTCGTTGATGACGAACCTGGGCATTAGTTAGGTACATTCCCACAGCATGACGAAAATGCCTCTATAGAGTACCGGTAAACACGTGGTTCACGGGGGGATCCCCGTCATGCAGCGCGGATAACGTGGGTCGATCCGTGCGGAGCGATCATCCTCGCCCTCGCCAGCCCTATCGGCAGGCGCGCGTGTCGGCCTTCCCGGCGGCGCCCGGCGGGTCTAGGCAGGGCCGATGCACGATGCCGCCACAACCGCGCTTTCGCCTTTCGACCTCGCCGCCATTCTGGTCGTGGCCGCGGCGATCTTCGGCTATCTCAATCACCATTACATCCGCCTGCCGCATGTCATCGGGCTGACCGTGATGGGTGCGCTCGCCGCGATCGTGATGATGGCGGCCGATGCGCTGATTCCGGGCAGCACGCTCGACGACAGCGTTTCGCGCCTGCTCGATCAGCTCAATTTCACCCAGACCCTGCTGGAAGGAATGCTGAGCTTCCTGCTGTTCGCGGGCGCGCTCCACGTCGATCTCGACCGGCTGAAGGCGGACTGGCTGCCCGTGCTGCTGCTCTCCACCGTCGGCGTCGTGATCTCCACCGTGCTCGTCGGCGCGGCGGCCTGGGGCATGGGGCTGCTGATCGGCGTCGACATCGCGCCGATCTGGTATTTCGTGTTCGGCGCGCTGATCTCGCCGACCGATCCCGTCTCGGTGCTGGGCGTGCTCAAGGAAGAGGACGTACCGCTATCGTTGCAAAGCGCGGTCGCGGGGGAGAGCCTGTTCAACGACGGCGTGGGCATCGTGGTCTTCACCATCCTGCTCGGCGCGGCAATCACGGGTGCGGATTTCAGCCTCGGCGAAGGCGCGCGGCTGTTCGTGATCGAGGCGGGCGGCGGCGTTGCCGTTGGCCTGATCTTCGGCTGGATCGGCTTTCGCGCCCTGCGATCGATGGACCAATACACGCTGGAGGTGCTCATTACGCTGGCGGTGGTGATGGGCGGATACGCGCTGTGCAGCCAGCTGCACATTTCCGGACCGCTCGCGATGGCGGTGGCGGGCCTGTTGATCGGCAACCACGGAGCAAATCTGGCGATGAGCGACCAGACGCTCGACTACGTCAACAAGTTCTGGGAACTGGTCGACGAGGTGCTCAATTCGGTGCTTTTCCTGCTGATCGGGCTGGAGATCATCGCGCTCGTTCCCGGCGTCGACGAATTCGCCTTCGGGCTCGCCGCGATCCCGATCACGCTCGCCGCGCGGGCCATCGCGGTCGGCGGAGCGATCAAGGCGATCCCCGCCGCCCGGCTCACCACCCCCGGATCGGGCCGCGTTCTGTGGTGGGGAGGCTTGCGCGGCGGCATCTCGATCGCCCTTGCCCTCTCGCTGCCTGCGGGCGAAACGCGCGACCTGCTGCTCGCCGCGACCTTCGCCGCCGTATTGTTCTCCGTCCTCATCCAGCGCGCGACGCTGGGCCGGCTGATCGACAGCCTCAAGGCAGCGCGATCGCCTGCGATGGAGGAAGGCGGGGCGGGACCGCGCGTGGATGGGAGCGGTGCGGATTGATGGACATGGCATTTGGCTGTAGAGCTAGGCTTATCCGCCCCGGCAGGGCGGCGCCCGACGGGTGCCGTTCGCGATGCCGGGGCGCAGTTCTTTTTCAACAGCGCAGGTAAGCCCCATGTCCCGTCGTCGCCAGATTTACGAAGGCAAGGCCAAGATCCTTTACGAAGGGCCCGAGCCGGGCACGCTGATCCAGTATTTCAAGGATGACGCGACCGCCTTCAATGCCGAGAAAAAGGGCACGATCAACGGCAAGGGCGTGATCAACAACCGCATCAGCGAGCACGTGTTCACCCGGCTCGCCAATATCGGCATCCCCACGCACTTCATCCGCCGCCTCAACATGCGCGAACAGCTGGTCCGGCAGGTCGAGATCATTCCGCTGGAAGTGGTCGTGCGCAATGTCGCCGCGGGCTCGCTGTGCAAACGGCTCGGGCTGGAGGAAGGCGAGCCGCTGCCCCATTCGCTGATCGAATATTACTACAAGGACGATGCGCTGGGCGATCCGCTGGTCGCCGAGGAACACATCGCCTGTTTCAACTGGGCCAGCCAGGAAGAGATGCAGGACATGTCTGCCATGGCGATCCGCATCAACGATTTCATCGCGGGAATGTTCGCCGCGGTCGATATCCGGCTGGTCGATTTCAAGCTGGAATTCGGGCGCTTGTGGGATGGCGACTATGCGCGCGTGATCCTGGCGGACGAAATCAGCCCCGATGGCTGCCGCTTGTGGGACATGAACTCGGGCGAAAAGCTCGACAAGGATCGCTTCCGCCGCGACCTCGGCGGCGAGGAAGAGGCCTATCAGGAAGTCGCCCGACGCCTCGGCGTTCTCCAAAACGATGACAATGCACCCGGCGAAGTCTTCGACCTCTCCGCCCATCGCGGGCGCATGCGCGGCCTACCCAAGAAGAAATAGCGCGCCTGCCCCGATTGGCCGGGCCGGGCCTGGCCGAGCCAGCCCCGTGTCATTTGCCAAGCCGCTGTTGCATCGGGTTAATCCCGCCGCCTATAGGTTGTGCCCAGGAAGGGCGCAGGGATCGGCGCCCCGTCCTTTCAGGACATTATGGGAGCCATCGATGAACATCACGCGCGCAATCGCCAAAGGCGTATCCACTGCCACTCTCGCAGCCATGCTGGCGGCGGCGAGCCCCGCTTTCGCGCAGGGCCCTGTCGAAGGCTGGAGTGTCGAGGCGACCGATGTCGAGCCGGACGAATCCATCGTCTACGGCCAGCTGCCCAACGGCATGAAGTACGCCATTCGCAAGAATGACGTGCCCGATGGCGCGGCGTCCTTCCGCATGCATGTCGATTTCGGATCGCTGGGCGAAACCGAAGAAGAGCGCGGCCTCGCCCACTTCATCGAACACATGGCCTTCAACGGCTCCACCAACGTGCCCGAGGGCGAGATGATTCCGCTGCTCGAACGGCTGGGCCTCGCCTTCGGGCCGGACACCAACGCCTACACCTCGTTCGACGAGACGGTGTATATGCTCGACGTGCCCAATGCGAATGAGGAAGGCCTCGAAACCGCGCTTTTCCTGATGAACGAGACCGCGCGCGAGCTGACCTTCACCCCCGAGGCGGTCGACCGCGAACGCGAGATCATCATCAGCGAACGCCGCGTCCGCGACACGCCGGGCCTGCGCGATTTTCGCGACCTGTTCGAATTCCGCATTCCGGGCACGCTCTACAACACGCGCTTCCCGATCGGGCTCGACGCAGTCATTCGCGAAGCCCCGGCGGAGCGTCTGCGCGCGCTCTATAACCGCTTCTACCGCCCCGAAAACACGACGCTGATCGCGGTCGGCGATTTCGATGTTGCCGAGATGGAAGCGGCGATCCGCGAGAAATTCTCCGACTGGAAACCGCGCGGCGAGGCGGGCATCATGCCCCAGCCCGGCAGCATCGATTTCAATCGCGAGACCGAGTTCGACGTCTATGTCGACCCCAACCTCAATTCCGGCGTCGCGATCTACCAGCTGCGGCCCTATACCGATCCGGCGGATACGCGCGCGGAGCGGACCAAGATCCAGCTGCGCAACCTTGCCAGCATCATCTTCAACCGGCGCATCAGCCGGATCGCCAATCGCGAGGACAGCCCGATCCTGGGCGGCGGCTACGGCACGGGAAGCGACGATGGCGTTGCGGACTACACCGTCGTCAACATGACCACGCGCGACGGCGCATGGGAAGAAGGCCTGAAGATTGCCGAGCAAGAGGTGCGCCGCGCCCTGCAATACGGCTTCACGCAGAACGAACTGGAATACGCGCTGACACAGGTCGAAAGCAGCCTGCGGCGCGGCGTCGCGCAGGAAGATGCGCGCACCAATGGCCAGCTCGCCTCCGATCTGGTCAATGTCGCGACGGAGAACTATTTCGTGACCGACCCCGAATGGCGGTACGAATTCTTCCAGTCGATCCGTCCGCAGCTGACCGTGGATGCGGTCAACGCCCAGTTCCGCGAAGTGTGGAGCGAGGGCGAGCCGCTGGTGCGTGTCACCGCCAAGGAACTTGACGGCGGCGTCGATGCGGTTGCAGCCGCCTATGCCCAGAGCACGCAGGTCGCGGTCGCCGAACCGGAAGATGTCGTGGCAAGCGCCTTCGCTTACGACACCTGGGGCGATGGCCCGGGCGAGGTCGTGGCCGACACCACGATCGAGGATCTCGGCATCCGCACCGTCACCTTCGCCAACAATGTCCGCCTCAACATCAAGCAGACCGATTTCGAACCCGGTCGCGTGCGCTTCAGCGTGCAGATGGACGGCGGCAGCTTCGCGCTCGACGATGCGAATGCTTCCTCGGCGAGCATCTATCTCCAGATCGCCTCGCAGGTCGGCGGCTTGGGCCAGCACAGTTTCGACGAGCTGACCGAATTGCTGGCGGGCAAGCAGATTTCGAGCGGGATCGGCACCTCGACCGAGAATTTCTTCTCCTCCGGCGTGACCACTCCGGAAGATCTCGACATGCAGATGAAGGTCAGCGCGGCCTATCTGACCGACCTCGGCCTGCGCCCCGAAGCCGATGCGCGCTTCAACACGCTGCTCGATGTGGTGTGGGGCCAGCTGACCTCGCAGCCCGGCCAGGTGCTCAGCCTGCGCTCGGGCGAGCAGATCGCGGACAGCGTCTATCTCAACTTCCCGACCCGCGAACAATTGGCCGCGGTCGATCGCGAAGCCCTGCGCGATGCGGTGCTCGCGGCAGCGGCGGATGGCGCGATCGAGATCGGCATCGTCGGCGATATCGATCCCGATGCGGCGATCGCTGCGGTCGCGCAGAGCTTCGGCGCGCTCCCCGAGCGCGAGGCGGAATTCTCCGATTATGCGGACAAGCGCACGCTCGCGTTCAAGGATCTGTCGAGCGACGAGGTGGTCGACTACACCCATACCGGCCAGGCCGATCAGGCAGCCGTCGGCAGCATCTGGCGCACCCGCGACGATAGCGATTTCCGCGAAGCGGTGGGCCTGAACATGCTGTCGGAGGTGTTCCAGCTCAAGGCGCTGGAGGTTCTGCGCGAGGAACTGGCGGCGACCTACAGCCCCTCGGTCTCCAGCTCGACCAGCTCGACCTTCGACGATTTCGGCACGTTCGGCGTGTCGGCCGTGGTCGATCCCGCGCAGGTGGACGAAGTGCACGATATCATCGTGCGGCTCGCCGGCGAGCTGCGCGACGAAGCGGTCAGCGAGGACATGTTGCTGCGCGCGCGGCAGCCCCTGCTCGAGCGGATGCGCCTCGCGCGGGAGAACAACGGCTTCTGGCTGGGCGTTGCGTCGAATGCGCAGAGCGAAGCAGATCGGCTCGATCGCATTCGCACGCAGACCGAGGTCGTGAACAGCTTCACACCGGCAGACCTGCAGGCGCTCGCCCAGAAGTATCTGGTGCCCGAACGCCGGGCGGACAGCCGGGTCCTGGCAGAAGGGGCAGGCGAAGCCGCCGAATAGGCACTCCGCCAGATCAGGGCGAAAGCCACCGAAGGGGCGCATCGACGAAAACTGTTCCAGGTTTTCGAAAATGCGCCCCTTTTCGTATTCTTATCCGCGTCTTTTCGCTTGGCCCTCCTCTGGTCTGCCCTTAGCATCGGGGGTGAATAAGGGGGAATTTCCATGCGACTGCCACATCTTGCGGCGGCCTGCGCCGCGCTCGCCATCGCCACGCCCGCCATCGCGCAGGATGCGGATATCCGCATCGCCCCGCCGGCGGACTGGGTGGTCGAAAGCGATCCTCTGGCAGTGCCCGACGATGCCACCGGGCTCGTCTTCATCCGCCGGGCGGATTCGCAGATCCACCTGACCGACGAAGGCTCCCTCAGCTTCACCGGGCAGATGCTTCGCATCCTGCATCCCCAGGCCTTGCAGGTGGGCAACGTCGCCATCGCCTGGAACCCGGCTGCCGGCGAACCGGTCGTCCACAGGCTGCGGATCCACCGCGACGGCACGGTGATCGATGTTCTCGAGAAAACCGAGTTCGAGATCCTGCGGCGCGAGGACCAGCTGGAAATGGCGATGCTCGACGGTGTGCTGACCGCCGCGCTGCGCGTGCCGGACCTGCGCGTGGGCGACGATCTGGAGATGGCCTTTACCGTTCCCTCCAACGATCCGACGCTCGGCGAGACGAGCACCGGCTATCTCGCGCTGGCGCCGACGATGCCCGAGGGGCGCGTGCAGCTGCGCCTTTCGTGGGTCGACGGGCAGGAACCGCGCATCCTCCTGCGCGACGGGCTGCGCCCGTTCTCCCAGCGCGGGGATCGTGCGCTGGTCGTAAAGGGCGACAATATCCCCGCCGAGGCGCCCCCGCAGGATGCGCCGCCCCGTTTCGGGCTCAACCGGGTTGCCGAGTTCACCGATTTTGCCGACTGGCAGGCCGTCTCCTCGCGCTTCCAGCCGCTCTACGACGAAGCGGCGATCATTCCGCCGGATTCGGACCTGCGGGCGGAGGCGCAGCGCATCGCCGCCGCGCACGACACCAAGCTCGCGCAGGCCGAAGCGGCGCTGGATCTGGTGCAGCGGCAGGTCCGCTACGTCTATGTCGGCCTCAATGGCGGCAATTATCGCCCCGCCACCGCACAGGAAACATGGGAGCGGCGCTACGGCGACTGCAAGGGCAAGACCACGCTGCTGCTCGCCCTGCTGGACGAGCTGGGGATCGAGAGCGAAGGGGTGCTGGTCAACAATTCGGGCGGCGACGACGGCCTCGACGAACGGCTCCCCAATCCCGCCGCTTTCGATCACATCCTCGTGCGGGCCACCATAGACGGCAAGCAATACTGGCTCGACGGCACGCTGCCTTTCGTTGCCGATATGGGGGAACGGCCCGCCCTCCCCTACCGCTTCGCGCTGCCGCTGGCGCAGAGCGGGGCCCCGCTCGAAAAGATCGAGTGGCAACCTTTCGCGCTGCCGCAGGACATGTCGCTGTTCGAAATCGATGCGCGCGCCGGCTTTGACGAGCCCGGGCCCACCGTCTGGACCTCGATCAAACGCGGCATCGAAGCCTATGCCGAATATGCCGCCTACACCACGCTCAGCGCTGCGCAGCTGGAGCAGGAGTTCCGCAACAGCCTGACCGGCGGTTCCAAGTGGGAAAGCGTGGAGGAAGTCGATTATCGCTTCGACCGCGAGACGCAGGCCAGCGTCCTGACCATTCGCGGAACGTCGGACCACGAGTGGGAGGACGATGGTAGCAACGGCTACTACATGGCACTGCCCGGCGGCGGATTCAGCCCGCCCTCGCGACGCCGGAGGCCGCAAGGCCAGGATGCGAACGCGCCTTATTACGACGCGCCCGGTTACAGCTGCCACGTAACCACCGTGCGCGTGCCGGAAGACACCAACCTGCGAAACTGGCTGTATAACAGCGTGTATGTGCAGGATTTCTTCGGCGCCACCTATTACCGGATGATGGAGCGGCGCGACGATCGCACGCTGCGCATGGTCCGCGGATTCAGGACCGAGCAGGTCGAAATCTCCCCCGAGGATGCCGAGCGCGACAATGCGCGGCTCGGCGATTTCGACAATTCGAAGGCCAATATCACCTATGATCCCTACCAGGCGGGCACGCACTGGGGCATGGCCAGCCCGGTGCCCGCCACCTTCGACGACGTATGGCGTGGATCGCAACCGCCATGTCTGCCGCAAAGGTCCGCAGGCGGGCGGGGCGATGGCCTGAATACCGGCGGGGGCGGCGGAGAAGGCAGCGCGCCGGTTGCGGTCAGGATCAGCCCCCGACCGGTCGAAGACTAGGGCGCGCTTGCCCGGCCTGCTCGGCCGACCCTCTCCTGCGGGGCGACTTTTCCCGCGCTCCGGATTGCGCCGGCGGACCCAATCATTATAGGGCCAGCGCAGCTGTTTAATCCGAATTCGGGATCGTCTGATCATGAAGAAGCGCGTTTTCGTAACCCTCAAGCCCGGCGTGCTCGACCCGCAGGGGCGCGCGGTGCACCATGCGCTGGATGGCCTCGGCTTCGAAGGGGTCGAAGATGTGCGCATCGGGCGGCTGGTCGAACTCGATCTGGCCGGGGACGTTTCCGACGAAACGATCGGCAAGATGTGCGAACAGCTGCTCGCCAACACGGTGATCGAGAATTACCGGATCGAAGACGGGGAGTAAGCCGCGATGAACACCGCCGTCGTCACCTTCCCCGGCTCCAACTGCGACCGCGACATGATGGTCGCCATCCGCGACGTCTTCGGCAAGGCGCCGACGCAGCTGTGGCACCGCGAGACCGCGCTGCCGGAGAAGCTCGATTTCATCGCCCTGCCCGGCGGATTTTCCTACGGCGATTATCTGCGCGCGGGCGCGATGGCCGCGAACAGCCCGATCATGCGCGAGATCGCGCGCGAGGCGGCGCGGGGCGTGCCGGTGCTGGGCGTGTGCAACGGTTTCCAGGTTCTGTGCGAGGCCGGGCTGCTGCCCGGTGCGCTGATGCGCAATGCAGGCCAGCGTTTCGTCTGCCGCGACGTCGCCCTTCGGGTCGAGAATGCGGAGACCCGCTTCACCCGCGAATATGCGCAAGATGAGACGATCAGCATTCCCGTCGCCCATCACGACGGCAACTATTTCGCGGATGAAACCACTCTCGATGCGCTGGAGGGCGAAGGCCGGGTGGCCTTCCGCTATCTCGATGCCACCAACGGCTCGCGGCGCGACATTGCCGGGATCGTGAACGACGGCGGCACGGTGCTGGGCATGATGCCGCATCCCGAGCGCGCCATTGACGCCGCCCATGGCGGGACCGACGGCCGGCGGCTGTTCGCCTCGCTGATGGGAAGCCTCGCCGCAGCGGCTTGATCTCGCGCTCCCGCCGGGCCGGAACGCTACCGCCGGTCGATCAGGCGCGCAGGGCCTGGTAAGGCCGATCGAACAGCGCGCGGGCATCGACGCTGGTCATCGGCCGTCCGAAATGGAAGCCCTGGATCCGGTCGCAACCCATGGTGCGCATGAGATCGGCCTCTTCCGTGGTCTCCACCCCCTCGGCAGTGGTTTTCATCTCGAGGCTCTGCGCCATGGCGACCACCGCGCGGACGATGGCGAGGCTTTCACTGCTGCCCTGCGCCGCACCCTGAACAAAGCTGCGATCCACCTTGATGGTCGAAAACTGCAGCTTGCGCAGATAGCCGAGCGAGGAATAGCCGGTCCCGAAATCGTCGAGCGCGACCTTGCATCCCAGCGCCATGACATTGGCCAGCGCCTCGCGCGCGACCTCCGTATCGTTGAGGAAGATGCTCTCGGTCACTTCGATCTCGAGTCGCTGCGGGTCGAGCCCGCTGGCTGACAGCGCTTCGATCACGGTGTCGGTGAAATCGGCCTGGATCAGCTGTTCGGGCGACACGTTGACGTTGATCTTCACATTTGCGGGCCAGGCCATCGCTTCCTGACATGCCTGCTTCAGCACCCACTTGCCGATCGGCAGGATCAGGCGCGTATCCTCCGCCACGGGGATGAACTTGGCCGGGCTCACGAAGCCGTGTTCCTCGCTCTGCCACCGGACCAGCGCTTCGAAACTGACGACCTGTTCGGTCGTCGCATCGACCACGGGCTGGAAATTGAGCAGCAATTCGTTCTGCTCCAGCGCCTTGCGCAGAGAAAATTCGAGCTGGCGGCGCTCCTCCGCATCGGCATGCAGCGACGGCTCGTAGGCGAAGTGCACCCCGCGCCCATGGTCCTTTGCACGGTACAGCGCCAGATCGGCGTTGCGCATCAGTTCTTCGACGCCTTTGCCATCGCGCGGAGCGAGCGCGGAACCGACACTGGCACCGACGAACAGCGTATGCCGGTCGACCTCGTAGGGCTGCGACACACGCTCGATCACCTTGCGCGCAAGTGCGTCGATCGCCCCGAAATCGCAGGCGTCGCGCACGACGATGCCGAACTCGTCGCCGCCCAGCCGGCCGCATATCTCGTTTTCGCCCGCAATCTCTTCCAGGCGCCGCGACACCTGTTCCAGCAGCCGGTCGCCGGTCTGGTGGCCCAGCGAATCGTTGACCGCCTTGAACCGGTCGAGGTCGATCATGATGAACGCGCAGCGCCGCCGCCACTTGCGCGCATCCTCCATGGCCTGGGCCAGCGTCTCGTGCAGCATCAGGCGGTTCGGGAGGCCGGTCAGCGTGTCGTAGCGGGCAAGATAGGCGATCTTTTCGGAAGACTTGCGCTGCTGCGTCACATCCGATCCGACCCCGCGATAGCCGAGATATTCGCCCTTATCGCCGATCATCGGTGTGCCGGAGAGCTCCCACCAGCGTTTCTCGCCCGCCACTTTTACCAGCACCAGCAGGTTGGAAAAACTCTGCGTTGCCTTGATGCTTTCGGCGAGGTCGCGCAGCGATTGGGTCGACTGATCGGCCTCGTCGTCACCCCCGTCGCAGATCAGGTCGAAGAAGGGCCGCCCTTCCAGCGCAGCGGCACTCTCGCCCAGCGCGAAGGCGAAACGCGGCGATGCCGAACGGATCCTGCGGCTCTTGTCGATCTGCCACAACCAATCGGCCTCGTTCTCCTCGAACTCGCGGAGCAGCAGCGAAACGGTGTGCGTTTGCTCCAGCAGCGCATTTTCGGCGATCGCGAAGCGCAGGAAATCGGTCGCCCTGATCCAGATCGATCCGTAACCGAAAAAGGTGAAAAACCCGACGAACAGGAGCATCCCGTCGTTGCCGGCGAGCCAGAAGCCGATCGCGGCTCCGGCGGTCAGCAGCGTGGCGAAAACGATCGCGCTGAGCGGCACTACGCCCATCAGGACCACGCTGCCCACGGCAATCCCGGCTCCCAGAACGAGCCCGCGAATGGCCATGTCGGGCCCTGCGAAAATCTGCAGCAGCGGCATCGTGCTGGCCCAGGCGACCCCCAGCACGATACTGCCGAGAAGGTGGGATCGGGCCTCGCGCGCGGTCAGCGAAGGCTTTTCGCTCTGCAGGACGTGCGCATCGCGGCGCGTATAGATGTACAGGCCAACCGTCAGCAGGACCAGCCACGGGACCAGCACGAAAACCGGCAGGGCACCGAAGAACATGACGGCGCCGAGCGCCGCGCCCGCACCGTGGCAGGCAACCCGCGCCGGCCTGAGCCGCGCCAGTTCGCGATGCTGAAGCATCCACAGGCGCGGCCAGTCGAGGTCGGGACCTTTGGCGAGGCCGAGCACTGCTGTCGCGGGGAGCGTCTGGCGCAACGTCCGCTCGTCTATAGGCGCGTTTTCGATCACGCTGCACGATTACGCGAGAAAAGTTAGCCTGCAGTAAAGTACCGCTCGGCAGGATTGCCCTATTCGACGGTTACCGACTTCGCGAGATTGCGCGGCTGGTCGACATCGGTGCCTTTTGCGCAGGCGACATGATAGGCGAGCAGCTGGACCGGCACGGCATAGACCAGCGGCGCGATCAGCGGGTGCACCTTGGGCATCTCGATCGTGGCGAGGCACCCCTCGCCCGCTTCGGCGAGGCCATCGGCATCGGAGATCAGCACGACCTGCCCGCCGCGCGCGCGCACTTCCTGCATGTTCGAAACCGTCTTCTCGAACAGCGGGCCGCTGGGCGCGATCACCACCACGGGCACGTCTTCGTCGATCAGCGCGATGGGGCCATGCTTCATCTCGCCGCTGGCATAGCCTTCGGCGTGGATGTAGCTGATTTCCTTCAGCTTCAGCGCGCCTTCCAGCGCCATCGGGAAATCCGCCCCGCGCCCCAGATACAGCACGTCGCGCGCCGGGGCGATGGTGTGGGCCATCGCCGCGATATCGTCGTCATGGTCGAGCGCGGCGTTGAGGCATGCAGGGGCTTCGAGCAGGTGGCGCACCACCTGCTGTTCCTCGGTCCGGTCCATCTCGCCCTTCACCACCGCCAGCTTGGCGGCCAGCGCGGCGAGCACCGCGAGCTGGCAGGTGAAGGCCTTGGTCGAGGCGACGCCGATCTCGGGCCCCGCGTGGGTCGGCAGCAGCAGGTCCGCCTCGCGCGCCATGGTGCTGGTCGGCACGTTGACGATTGCGGCAATCGTCTGCCCCTGCGCCTTGCAGTATCGCAGCGCAGCCAGCGTATCGGCGGTCTCGCCGCTCTGCGAGATGAACAGCGCGAGCCCGCCCTTGGGCAGCGGCGGCTCGCGGTAGCGGAACTCGCTCGCCACATCGATGTCGACCGGCACCCGCGCGAACTGCTCGATCCAGTAGCGGCCGACCATGCCGGCGTAGTAGGAGGTGCCGCAGGCGACGATGGTCATGCGGTCGATGCTGGAAAGGTCGAAATCCATCTGCGGCAGCGCGACCGTCTCGTCCGCCTGGCGCACATAGCTGGAGAGCGTCTGGGCGACCACGGTAGGCTGCTCGAAGATCTCCTTCTGCATGAAGTGGCGGTAATTGCCCTTCTCCACCGCGGCGGCGCTGGCACCCGAGGCGACGATCTCGCGCTCCACCGCATTGCCTTCGAGATCGTAGATTTCCGCGCCTTCGCGTGTGACGACTGCCCAGTCCCCTTCTTCGAGATAGGAGATGCGCTGGGTCAGCGGGGCGAGCGCCAGCGCATCGGACCCGACGAACATCTCGCCCACGCCGTGCCCGATCACCAGCGGAGAACCCAGCCGCGCGCCGATGATCCGGTCGGGATGATCGGGAAACAGGATGGCGAGCGCAAAGGCGCCGCGCAGGCGCGGCAGCACGGTGCGCACCGCATCTTCGGGCGATGCCCCGCGCTCCACCTCGCGGCTGACGAGCAGCGCGACGACTTCGCTGTCGGTCTCGCTTTGCGCCTGATAGCCATCCGCGTTCAGTTCGTCGCGCAGCGAACGGAAGTTCTCGATGATGCCGTTATGGACGAGCGCGGCGGCCTTGCCCGCATGCGGGTGGGCATTCGCCTCGGTCGGAGCACCGTGGGTCGCCCAGCGGGTATGCGCGATCCCGATCGAGCCGGGTGCAGGCTCGTCCCGCAGAACCTCGACCAGATTGGCGAGCTTGCCCTGCGCCCGGCGGCGGATCATCCTGGCCCCGGCGTCGGTCGGGTCGAGCGTGCAGACGCCCGCGCTGTCATATCCGCGATATTCCATCCGCCTGAGGCCATCGACCAGCCGGTCGACCACGGGCTCACCACTTACGATTCCGATAATGCCGCACATGTCAGTTGCCGTTCCCGCTGCTATCCGCCTGCGGGTCTAGCGTCTCAGGCTGACCTTGCAATGCGCGAGACATCCGTGCGGTCGCGCGCGGCGTGGTGAGCCACAGGAACAGCCCCGCCGCGATGATGGTCGCCGCGCCGCCGATGGTCGCGAGATCGGGCACATCGCCGAACAGAAGGTAGCCCAGCACGATGGCGACGATCATCTGCACATAGACCATCGGCGCGATCGTCGCCGCGCCCGCCCGCGTCGTACCGAGATAGGCGAGCCAGTGGGCGGTGCTGGCGGTCGCCGCCACGAAGGTGCAGCGCGCGACGACCGTCCAGTCGGGCAGGTCCACGCTCAGGCTAGGCACGCCGCTCAGATGGCCGATGGTGGCCGCAGCGATCAGGAACGGCGTCGCGAGGCAGGCGATGAAGACCTGCATCGACAAGGCACTGCCATCCCCCGCCGAGGCGCGGTTGGAGATGACCATCAGCGAGAAGAACAGGGCGGAAAGGACCGGGAGGCCCGCCAGCCAGCCCAGTTCGGCGAAGTTCGGGCGCAAGACCAGCAGCACGCCGAGCAGCGCGATCGGCGAGGCGATCCAGACCGCCGGGCGCACCTTTTCCTTCAGCAAGGGCCCGCTGAAGATGGCAACGAACAGCGGCGAGACGAAAGCCAGCGCCATCGCTTCGGCCAGCTGCATGACAAAAATGGCGGAGAAGAAGCACAAGGTCGCCCCGGCAAGGCACGCCCCGCGCGCGACCTGCAGCAAGGGGCGACGCGGGCGGAAGGCCGCCGGCCCCTCCGCACGCAGCAACAGCAGCGACAGCCCGATCGCACCGATCGTGAAGCGCAGCGCGGCAACCGCGAGCGGCGACCATTCGCCCGCCATCGTCTTGATGATCGCATCGCCGACCGACAGCGAACTGAAGCCCGCCACCGCCAGCAGAATGCCGCTGCGTTCGTCGTGTCGCACCTGGTGGGTAATCCTCTCACAGCGCCAATGCCGCTGCGTCCGCCCATACGCGATCTGCGCCGCGATGCCAGCTGATCGAAACGCGTGGCACGCGGCAGCCCCACTGTGCAGCGGCCAGCCGGGCAGGTTTAGGAAATTGCTAAGGTTTCGATCCTATTCACCATTCCTGAAAAGGCGATGTTGGCCATCCCGCCCGCATTTCGCACTGCACCTGGCTTTGGGGGATTACCGCAATGAGCGCTTTCGGACGCAGGAACGGAACCGGGGGAATGACGCCCGGCAGCCGTCCCGCCTTCGGCAACGCCAAACCGATGAAGGGGACCCCGCCCCCGACCGAGGAAGGCGGCGAACAGTTTCCCCCCATTCCGGATCACGAGCAACAGTCGGAAAGCGGGGCCTCCGCCCCCCAGCCCGCCCCTGCGGGCAACAGCCGGCATGCCGACGCGCATCGCCGTCTCGACGAGCGGTCCAACGCGGTCCACGTCAAGGAAGAATTCACCGGCTTCGAGGCGAGCGTCCACAAGATCAAGGAGCAGGTGCTGCCGCGCCTGCTCGAACGGATCGACCCGGAGGCTGCCTCGACCCTGAGCAAGGATGAACTGGCGGAGGAATTCCGCCCGATCATCATGGAAGTGCTGGCCGAGCTGAAGATCACGCTCAACCGGCGCGAACAATTCGCGCTGGAAAAGGTGCTGATCGACGAGCTGCTCGGCTTCGGCCCGCTCGAAGAGCTGCTCAGCGATCCCGACGTGTCGGATATCATGGTCAACGGCCCCGACCAGACCTACATCGAAAAGAAGGGCAAGCTGACGCTGGCCCCGATCCAGTTCCGCGACGAACAGCATCTGTTCCAGATCGCCCAGCGGATCGTGAACCAGGTCGGCCGCCGCGTCGACCAGACCACCCCGCTGGCCGACGCGCGCCTCAAGGATGGCAGCCGCGTCAACGTGATCGTCCCGCCGCTCAGCCTGCGTGGCACGGCGCTTTCGATCCGCAAATTCTCCGAAAAGCCGATCACCATCGATATGCTGCGCGGCTTCGGATCGATGGACGAAAAGATGGCCACCGCCCTCAAGATCGCGGGCGCGTGCCGGATGAACATCGTGATTTCGGGCGGTACGGGCTCGGGTAAGACGACGATGCTCAACGCCCTGTCGAAGATGATCGACCCCGGCGAACGCGTGCTGACGATCGAGGATGCGGCCGAACTGCGCCTGCAGCAGCCGCACTGGCTGCCGCTGGAAACCCGCCCGCCGAACCTCGAAGGGCAAGGCGCGATCACCATCGGCGATCTTGTGAAGAACGCCCTGCGTATGCGGCCGGACCGTATCATCCTGGGCGAAATTCGCGGCGCTGAAGCATTCGATCTGCTTGCCGCGATGAACACCGGCCACGACGGTTCGATGTGTACGCTGCACGCCAACAGCCCGCGCGAGGCGCTGGGGCGTATGGAAAACATGATCCTGATGGGCGACATCAAGATCCCGAAGGAAGCGATCAGCCGCCAGATTGCCGAGTCGGTGGATCTGATCGTGCAGGTCAAACGCCTGCGCGACGGCTCTCGCCGCACGACCAACATCACCGAAGTGATCGGGATGGAAGGCGACGTGATCGTGACGCAGGAACTGTTCAAGTTCGAATATCTGGACGAGAGCGAGGACGGCAAGATCCTCGGCGAATTCCGCAGCCAGGGCCTGCGCCCCTATACGCTGGAAAAGGCCCGCCAGTTCGGCTTCGATCAGGCGTATCTGGAGGCCTGTCTCTAGCGAGACAGGCGCCTCACATACGTGCGGCTTGGCTACGCGGCAGTGGCCGCAGCGCGCAGTCGCGCTTGCCTCGCCTGCGGCTCGGATTTGGGGCGAGCTCTTTTCTCTCTTCGATCCCCGTCGTTTCGAGGCGTAAGGTCGCGGCTTCGGCGGGGCCGTGCTAGCCTCGCAGAAGCGGAGGGAGCGCGCTGGCCAGCAGGCCGCCGCCGATGACCGCCGCGAACAAAAAGATCGTCATCCACGGCATGCAGCCGACCCGGTCGATCCGCGCGCGCTTCCCGCGCCTCCGCTCCGCCACCATCGCGACCAGCGCGACCAGCACGAAGGCGAGGCCGATCAGCGCGACACGCCCAGCATCGCTCAGGAAAACAAGCTCGTGCAACCAGTCCATGCCGGATTAAGTGGCGATAATTTCCGGCTTGCGCAACTTGATTGCGCGCCATCAACCAGTATCAGGATGGCATGGATGCCGGTGTCGCCCAGCCCCGCCCGTTGACGGCCATCGGCCTGCGTCTGCTGTCGGCCCTCGCCCTCACCACCCTGTCGATGCTGGTCAAGCTGGGGAGCGAGCAAGGCGTCCACCTGTTCGAAATGATCTTCTGGCGGCAGGCGGTCACGCTGATCGTGATGATCGGCGTCGCATCGGCCACGGTCGGGCTGCTCGCCCTCAAACCCGTGCGCTTCGGTGCCCATGTGATGCGCAGCATCTATGGCCTTGTCGGCATGTCGCTGGTGTGTGGTGCGGTCATCCTGCTGCCACTGGCAGAGGCGACCACGCTCAACTTCACCGCACCGATCTGGGCGGTGATCCTGTCGATGCTGCTGATGAAGGAAAAGATCGGCCGCTATCGCTGGAGCGCGGTGGCGATCGGGTTCATCGGCATTCTGGTGGTGACCCAGCCCGGCAGCACGCCCGTGGACCCGTTCGGCATCGCGGTGGGTCTGGGGGCGGCCTTCATGGTCGCGCTGACATCGGTGCAGATCCAGGATCTGAACAAGACCGAAGGGGCCACCAGCATCATCTTCTGGTTCTGCCTGCTGACCACGCCGGTTGCCGCCCTCTCCCTCCCCTTCGTAGCGAAGGCGCATTCGCTCGACATGTGGCTGGTGCTGGGCGGCATCGGGGTAAGCGGCGCGGCGGCGCAGCTGCTGCTGACCAATTCGCTGCGCTACGGATCGGCGGCGACGGTGATCGTGATGGATTACACCGCATTGCTGTGGGCCACGCTGTATGGGTGGCAGGTGTTCGACGAACTGCCCGCCTCCTCCACCTGGATCGGCGCGCCGATCATCGTTCTTGCGGGCACGATCATCGTCCTGCGCGAAGGGCACCTTGCCCACAAGGCGAAGCGCGATGCGCAGGCGGCGGCGGACGCCGAGGCCGCAAGCGCCATCGCCCCCACCAGCGCGCCTGCGGAACCTCTCGATCCGCAAACCCGTTGAGTTCGCAATCGGGCGAACCGCACGCGACGTGCGGAGCCCACCTGCAAGAGGACAGTACCATGATCCGCAAGATCGCACTCGCCGTCGGCCTCTCCACCCTCGCGCTGACCGCCACCGCCTGCAACACCGTGCAGGGCTTCGGGCAAGACGTGGAATCGGTCGGCGAAGCTGGTGAAGAAGCCCTCGACTGACTTTCCGGGGGGCGGAGCCCAGGCCTCGCCCCCCAATTTGCCGAAGTTTCAGCTTTTTCGGTAGACCAGCATCAGGTTGTTGGCAGGCATAGCGACACGCCGCGTCCGCCCGAAACCGTGCGACGCCGCCAAAGCATCGACATCCGCCAGATCGCGCAGCCCCCAGCGCGGATCGCGCGCCTTCAGGCTCTCATCGAAAGCGAGGTTGGAGGGCGCGGTGGCCACATCGGCCTCGATATAGGGCCCGTAGAGGACCAGCGGCGCCGCCGGGCCGAGCACTCGCGCCGCACCGGCGAACAGTCCCTCGCTCGCTTCCCAGGGGCTGATATGGACCATGTTCACGCATAGCAGCGCCGCCGCCTCGGCGATGGGCCACTCCTGCCCGCTCGCATCGAGCATGATCGGCGCGCGCAGATTGGGCAGGCCCGCATCTTCGACATAGGCTGCGATGGACGCGCGCGCCTGCGCGTCAGGATCGCTCGGCTGCCATGTCAGCCGGGGGAACGCCTGCGCGAAATGGACCGCATGCTCGCCCGTGCCGCTCGCAATCTCCAGCACGACGCCGCTCTCCGGCAACTCGTCCGTCAGCACCTGCGCGATGGGCGCGCGGTTGCGCTGCGCGGCGGGGCTTTCGCGGCGCGCGTTCACAGCCAGCGCCTCACGCGGTTGCGATAGGCCCGATATTGCTCACCGAAGGTCGCCAGCAGATGCGGCTCCTCGCGTGCGATCACGAAGCGATCGATCAGCAGGACCGCCAGCGGGACCGAAAGCAGCGCGCCGATGCTCTGCACGAACAGCGCGACGCCCAGTTGGACAATGACCATGCCCAGATACATCGGGTTGCGGCTGAACCGGTAGATACCCGACGTGACAAGCGCGGTATCCTTCTTCCACGGTTCGGGATCATTGCCCGCCCTGACGAAGCCGATCAGGCACGACCCCACGATCGCCGCGCCGAGCGCGCCGATAACGACGCCGATCGGGCGCAGCGCCGCCACCTCGATCATCGGCAGGCCCGCCAGCCGCCCCGCTCCAACGCCCAGAAGCAATGCGCCAAGCACGATCAGCGGCGGCGGAAAGCGGACTTTCGCGCTGTCTTCGTCGACGAAGGCCATCGCCCTAATCGTCGTTTCCGGCAGAGAAGAAGAAGCGCGCGATCAGCCATGCCAGCAGCCCGGCGGGCCCGGCCATGAAGGTCGCCAGCAGAAACGGCACCTGCACCACCCGGCCCGCGCCGCGCCTGTCCGCATCGCGTGCGAGCCACAGGCCTGCGAACAGATCGAGCGCGAGGTAATGCGTCCAGCCGACCACGATCGCCCCTTGGGAACGGAACATCGCCATCAGGCCCTGCACGCTGTATTCGAAGGCCGGCGCAGGCGCGCTGCCCGCCGCGGGCGCAGGATCGACGAGATTGCCGACCAGCGCGACGAGCATCACCAGATAGGTCGCGCACAGCAGGCCGATGGCGCCGTGGAGAACGGCATGGAGCACGATCTCGCGGCGCGGCAGCAGGATCAGCATTCCCCAGCCGATCAGCGCGATCACGTTCGTGATATCGAACAGGGTTTGCCACATGATCGCTACCCCTGCGCCTGTCTCGCGCTGCCCTCACCCGAGCTCTGGTCCGCGCCGGAAGCATGCGCACCCGCCGTCGGCGCGCGCGAGAGCATCGCCGCCGCGCGCTCTATCCCGTCGCCCTCGTGCACGAACTTGCCCGGCGTGCGCCGCAGGCTGAGCGTCAGGATCGCCTGCGCAACGGTCTGCACATCGGTGCCCCGGCTCCGCAGCGCGCCGATGGCCGACAGGGCGCCGTCGTCGTCCAGCCCGCGCTGCGAGAGGGGGCCCGGCCGCACGATGTCGAGCCGCTTGAAGCCCAGCCGCGCCAGTTCGGTCTCCGCCTTGCCCTTGGCGCTGAGGTGGCGATCGCGCGACCAGCGGTCCGCGCCTTCGGAACTGATCGCGACGAGCCGTTCGACCCCGGCAAAGCGCGCGGTCTTCGCGATTTCGACCACCGCTTCCTCGTCGTCGATCGCACGCAGGGGCGTATCGTCCTTGCCCACCAGGTTGAGCGCGGGGCCCAGCCCGACGATGAAAACCTTGGGCTTCATCGCTTTCATCACGCGTGCCCAGCGATCGGCATCGGCGATGAACATCTCCATCCGGCTGCCCGGCGGAATCGGGACTTCGCCCAGCGTCAGCGCGACGAGGCGGATCTGCGGTTGATAGCGTGCGAGATGCATCAGGCGCAGCCCGATCGGCTCGCTTACCCCGCCCATCGCGACACGAAATCGACTGCTCATGACCCCCTACTCAAACATTGCTCAGGTCGTCAGGCGCCGACCCGTAAATCTCCCGCACCCGCTCTAGCGCAAATTTGTCCGTCATGCCCGCAATATAATCTGCAATATGACGGCTGCGATACGGCTCTTCGTCGGGAAGACCTTCCAGCCATCTTGGTCCCATCCGCGCAGGATCTTCGCAATAGGCCTGCCAGAGCTGTGCAATAACGGTATTGGCCTTGTCCGCCGTCGCAGTCTGTTCGGGGTGGTAATAGAGCTTGGCATACATGAAGGCCTTCAGCCGCCGCTCCGCCGCCAGCATCGCAGGGGAAAATCCGCCGAGCGCGCGATCCGCCGCCGCGATGGCCGCATGATCGTTCAGCCCGGCGGTCGAGGCGCGGGTATGCTCGATCACGTCGTTGACCATCCAGCCGATCTGGCCGCGCACCAGTTCGCGCAGCTGCCGATCGCGCGGCGCATGGGGGAAGCGGCGTTCCACCTCGCGCCACTGATCGGCGAGGAAATCCAGCGTCAGCAGGTCGTCCAGCTCCAGAAAGCCCGCTCGCAGCCCGTCGTCAATATCGTGATTGTCGTAGGCGATGTCGTCCGCCACCGCCGCGACCTGCGCTTCGAGGGTGGGCCAGGTTTCGAGATCGAACGGAAAGGCCGCGTCCAGCTCGGCCAGCGCCCAGTGCGGCGAATGAACCGGGCCGTTATGCTTGGCGAGGCCTTCGAGCACTTCCCAGCTGAGATTGAGGCCGTCATGCGTGCAATAGGGGCTTTCGAGCCGCATGAGCGTGCGCAGCGTCTGCGCGTTGTGGTCGAACCCGCCATGCGGGGCGAGCGCATTGTCGAGCGCATCCTCGCCCGCATGGCCGAAGGGCGGGTGGCCGATATCGTGGGCGAGGCACAGCGCCTCGGTCAGATCTTCGTCCAGCCCCAGCGCGCGGGCGATCACCCGCC
>Ga0114910_1000448_pt1 | contig 20844 bp, 24 predicted proteins | sample MalvireepMed_908_FD_83500 | JGI IMG/M metagenome (GOLD analysis project Ga0114910, IMG submission 83500) | Marine viral communities from the Global Malaspina Expedition - Malaspina viral metaG DeepMed_908 | ecosystem: Environmental > Aquatic > Marine > Oceanic | place: Mediterranean Sea...
CCACAGGCCCGAACCCGCGCCCGCCCCCATGCGAAAAAAGAAGAAACGGTGTTTTAGCCCATGTCGGCACGAGAGAGCTTATGGGCGGGGAACGTGTACGGAGAGTTTCTGTGCGTGTGGGGAGTGTGCGTGTGTGGATGCGTTTGGTGAGTGTGCTTGACATTGGGGGATGTTTTGTGCTATGGTGGATACTGGTTGGATGGGGAGGGATATGGTGATAGGTTATGGGTAAATGGGGTAAGGACATGGTTGAGGCCAATCCGGCTGTGTATCGTGAGACGATAGTTGTGATGATGAGGTATGGGGGGTGTGTGGATCAGATAGCCAAGGATTTGGGTATGAGTGAGAAGAGGTTAGTGGCTTATATCCGGTCAGAGGGGTTGGATGTGGAGTTAGGGAGAAGGTCATGGACTTGGAAATCTGTGACGGGCAAGAAGAGGAGGCGTGGACATGCGTTGCGTGACAGGAGTATGGTGAAGGGTAAGAGGAGGGGTACCCCCCGGTAACTTGGAGGGTTGAAGGTATATGGAATTATATTTACCTGAGCGTGGTTTATCATCGAGGCGTGCGTGTGGCAGGGTACAGCGTGTGGAGTTTAATCATGACGTGTATCGGTTACCGACATTGAACCAGATGTTTGGGAGTCATTTTCATGAGCGTGGCAAGGTAAAGAAGGCGGTAGAGTTAGCGTTAACGAGATTGTTTAGGACGAGATTGGACAAGGTTGTTGGTTACCCGGTAGATTTTTATTTTGTGTGGAGTAATAGGACGAGGAGGATAGATCCGGACAATCAGGCGAGTGCGGGCCAGAAACTTATTTTGGATGCGTTACAGAAAGCGGGAGTGATGGAGAATGACGGTACGTATCATGTGGGCAGGTTATATCATGATTTCGAGTATGGTGTGAAAGAGGCTAGTGTAAGTATAGAGTTAGTTGAACGAATATATAATGATGACCGATTAAAGAGTGTGGGTAAGGGAGACAGTATAAGTATAAGGAAGAGGGTGCCATCGGGCAATGGCAGGAAGAAGAAGCGTCGGGTGAGTGAGCAGTTGGAGTTATTTGATCTTGATTGAGGTGGTTGGGGGGTTATAGGTTATGTCGATAGTCAGGTTAACGTTATCGGAGGATCAGTTGTTGCGTGCGAGGGAAGTTGGCATGGAGAGACACGGGATGAACCGTGGGTTGGGGGTGGCTGAATCGCATGGGTATAGCGGGGACGACGGTGAGGTTTCGGTAAGGGGCTGCATGGCGGGACTGGGAGTTTCGGTAGTTTTGGGTTTAGATTGGCGAGGTTTCAGGAAAGATTACAAGGGCACGGCGGAGGTTGGTGATGACATTGTGGTGAGATCGACTTTAGCTCCGCGAGGAAGTTTGATATTGCATCCGGAAGACCGGAACGACTGGAAATATGTGTTAGTGAGGTTGCATGGGTTACCGGAACTGGAGATTTGCGGTTGGATAACGGGCAAGAACGGCAAACGCGAGGGCAAGTGGGAGGATCAGGTATCACCGTTTAAGGAGCGGCCGTGTTATTTGTGTCCGGCATGGATTTTGAGGCCGATGACGGACTTGATTCTGGACGGCAGTGAGGATGGGGATGAGGGTGTGGACGAGGGTGATGATTACTTGGCGGGGGAAATAAGGCGGCAATTGGATTTATGGTAGGTATTAAGCTCTTGTGAGGTGAGAGAGGGGAGATGAGGTTAGTAATAGATCCGCATTTGAAGGAAACCAATCATTTGAAGATAGTGTTAAACCTTGACGGTACGCTTGAGAAGGTACAGCTTTATCATGATGGTTCTGCGGGTACGGACGAGATTCTTTCTGTTTATGAAGAGTTGAAGGAAGAGATAATTGTGTTTGGGGTAAAGGCGCAGGAGTTGATGAAGGTTTATTATTCTGATGAGGGAAGGAAGGAAGGGGTTTCGGTGGGGGGTTAAATAACGGATGAATGATGGGTTAGGTTGGTGGTTGCTGATTATGCTTACATCTGCTATCATCATTATTTTAGCTTCGATGGGGATGGTGACGTTACTTAGATGGATGGGTGGTTATGCTTTTTGATGTAATGAGGACGCTGGTTATATTTTTTTCAGCTGCTATACTAGCTGTGGTTCTGATGTATTTAGTGATAATATTCTTTATTGCCGGTTAGGTAGGAGGGGTGAGATGGCTTTTATTAAATATTTGTTTCTGATCATTATGCCGATAGTAGCGGGCATGGTGATGTCGGGCGGGGTAGCACAGTTCCTAGATGCACCATCAGGATTTATTGTTATTGTTCCTACTGTCGGTACTTTGTTAGTAGCATACAGAGGATCTTTTCTATTATCATTTTCTGCTATATGGAAAAATGTAGATACCGAAACACTTGAAACTGCTATTGCCTTTTAGAAAACAGTTAGGACATGTGCAATTGGATATGGTTGTTTAGGGTTTATGATTGGTTTGGTTTCAATGTTAGGAAGTTTGGATGATGTAAGCTCTATTGGGCCAAAGATTGCAATAGGTCTTATATCAGTTATGTATGGACTTAATGTTTCATATCTACTGGCAGCACCATTGATATGTTTATTGGAAACAAAAAAACGTAATAGAAGGAAATAAAGGAGAAGACATGGCTAGATTTGAGGCATGGGTAGAGATGGTCTTGGAACACGAAGGAGGATACGTGGACGATCCTAACGATAAGGGTGGTCAGACGAATATGGGTATCACGCAAAAGAGTTTCAGTGACTTTCTTGGAAGAGAAGCCAGTGAACAGGATATGCGTGAGATGACCCGTCAACATGCACTGGATTTCTATAAAGATTTGTGGGATAAGATGAACCTTGATCGGTATCCACCACCAGTACAGATGCAATATGGTGATATGCAGGTTAATGCTGGTAAGCGTGGAAGTGATATGATTCTTCAGATGGCAGTTAATACTAAGATGCATCCTAATAATGTGGAGAGATGGATTGATGTTGATGGTGTTGCGGGACGAGGAACATTTGCTGCTTTGGAACGTGCAGATTTAACGGCTTTGGATTACTTTGGGGAACGGGTACTGTTTCATGCCAACAATGTGTTTGCTGGCAGCAAGTACGGTATCAAGGTAGGAGATTATATCAGGAAGAGGGAAGCTGATCCGGACAATCAGGATACGTGGGGTCGTACGCGTACGAGTCAGAACGGGTTCTGGCGAGGTTGGTTTCGACGCGACTTGGAAACTTACGAGAAATCGTTACTGGATGGTGACGGCTAGGTAAATGGCGGGATTAGGCGACTTGGTTTTGGATTTGATAAGTTTATGTGGTTGGAAGGCCAAGTTTTTTGATCGTCGTCGAACGGAAAAGGTATTGGAACTTGTCAGGCAGCTGAACGAGATAGATATCGAGGGTCAGCGGGTCTATGAATCGGAGAAGGTGGATCACGCGGGTCTTGATCGGCGTGCGAGAGTCCCTTCGGACGAGGAGTTATGGCGTAAAGAAAGAGCGGAAGGAGTTGATCGTGCATACTGGTGAGAAGGCGCGGGACGAAGAGATTACTAAAGGGGTATTGCATCGGAAATACGGGTATTTGGAGCTGGACAAATCTAGGCCGCTGGTTTATTTGGAAGGTGTTCGGGGCGGAGGCAGGAAGATGGGTGATCCTGTGGGGTACCGGCAACGCGGCGGTTCGGGTGTTTACGCTACCCAGCTCTTGGGTAGAAACTTGTTGATACATCGGTTGGTATGGCTCTACAAGTCATCATCGGCTTATCATTACGGTGACGTACCCAAACTTCTGGATCACATTAACCGTGACGATACGGATAACCGGTACGGTAATTTACGGCCGGCAGATCCCAGTTTGAACGGTATTAATTCGGACTATAACGGTGAAGGGTACCGTGGCGTGACGGCAAAGAAGACGCATTCGGGTCGGTACCGCTGGATAGCGAGGTTATGCAACAAGTATCTGGGTACTTATGACACGGCCAAGGAAGCCGGGTTGGCTTATGACCGTGAACTGTACCGGATATTTGGTGCGCCGAGGGGGTTGGGGAATGACAAGCATTTTCTGGCCTTGTTGAATTTTCCGGAAGAGCGGGCGAACTATTTGGGTCTTGGATGTGCGGAACAGTTGGAATTCCCTTTGTTCGGGGTGGTACATCAGCGGGTACTGGATTTCAGTGATGTTAAGATGGTAGGGGGTTGAGGTTGATGGATATGATGATGGTTGACGGTCACGATGAAGCTATTGTTGGGGTGGTGACAAGATTTGGTCAATCGCCGGTTTTATGTTATGATTACAAAAAAGTTATTGGGACGTTGGTTAGTGGCGGCATGTCGGAAGAGGAAGCGGTAGAATATTTTGATTTCAATATTGAAGGTGCTTGGGTAGGTGAAGGCACGCCGTGTTTCATTGTGCTGGACGACTGGCGAAGGTACATGGAAGAATGAGTGTCAAGGAACTGGCTAAGAGACAAACGCTGGACGATTTTCTGGTTAACAGGATTTGGGACAGGGTACCGGAAGAGAGTCTGGAAGCGTATCAGGCGTTTTTGGTTTATTTGGATGTGGGTGAGTTCCGGTCACTGGCATCAGCGTTCAGGGTACTGCATCCGGGCAAGAACCCGAACGCAGCGTGGCGTAACTGGTCAAAAGAGTATAACTGGCCGGATCGAGCGGTAGCTTACGACGATTTTCTGATAAAGAAAACGCAGCATGAAACTGAACAGCGCGTGGTTAAGGACAAGACTACGATCCGGTTAAAACAGTTGGAGAAGGTGCAGCAATCGCAGGAGATCATGTTTGACATCCTGCATTTGGCACGACGGTGTGACGATCCCAAACGCGCTATGGGAAGTTTGAAGGATGTTACGGACGCTTTGGTATCGTTCATGCAGCTGGAACGACAGATGGTGGGGTTGGAACACGAACAGGAAGCTCAAGAGGTTAAACGCAACGGTCAGAATGTTAATATACTGGTAGGTAAACTGGATGAACTCGGAAGCAAACAATTCGATCAGCTTGGCATGTCAGGAAGTGTACCGGCAATCACCGGCACTGCTGCTGAAATCAGCGGAGACGGTGGCATCGGCGATGACGGGATTGCTGAAGATCCTGAACAAGACGAGACAAGTAACTCCGTTGGTACCCAACAAGACGCAGCTGATGGTCTTGCAATCGATTTACGGTCAGGTGAATGAAGGCAAACCTGTCAGGTTGCTGGAACTTAAGGGACGTCAACAGGGATCGAGTACTGGTATAGGGGCTTACTGTTTTCTGCGTGCCATTTGCGAACCGCAAACGAACGCGTTGATTATCACGGAAGAGAAGGGCGGGTCTGCGGCCAATATCTATTCGATGTACGAGAGGTTTTACAGTAACTTACCGTTGGAACTTGACCGTGAAAGTACGCGTATGGGCCAGTTCATGAAGTTTGGTGACCCGGTAGGATCGACGATAAAGGTTGAGGGCGAAAAGAACGTCACCAGTTTTACGTTTCAGGTAGTGCATTTAAGTGAAGCGGCTTTTTTCCAGAACCTTGGCAAGACGTTAAGCATGTTGTATCAGACGGTACCGGACAACCCGGACACTTTCATTTGTTTGGAGACGACGGCTAACAGGTACGGGGACGATTTCCATACCGAATGGGAACGGGCGAGCGAAGGTAAAAGTGATTTCTGTGCCTTGTTTGTACCGTGGTATTACCATGAAGAATATTCATCACCGTTTGCGGACGAGAACGAACGGGAACTGTTTAAGAACCATTTGTCGGACAGCAGCGATTCGGTTTACGGTAACGAATGGTACATGATGGATGTTTATCCGGAACTGACGATGGAGAACATGAAATGGCGTCGTGCCTCGATCCGTAACAGGTGTCAGGGAAGCATGGTGGAATTCAACCGTCAGTATCCCTGCAGTCCGGAAGATGCGTTTCACAAGGGTACGAACACCATTTTCGACATGTCGTATTTGCAGAAAGCGTTACGGCAATACGTTTTTGAACCGGTTAATCGCGGTATGATAACGGAAGAACCCGCGGGTTTGCAGTTCAAGGATGATCCGGAAGGCATAACGCAGATTTTCTATCCTCCGGAACCGCACACGGAATACGTGATGGGCAGTGACCATGCGGAAGGATTGGATGGGCGTGACTATAGTGCGGCAATTGTGCTGCAGCGGTTACCGTTACGGATGGTAGCTAAGATCCGTGGTTATGACGGCAGGCAAGTAAGTATTGACGAGTTCGCTGAACAGATGTATTATCTGGCATTGTTTTACGGTCACGCGTGGATATGTCCGGAGAATAATGCGGACGGCGGTACGGTAGTTAGTCTATTGCAGGAGAAATGGGATTACCGTGAGATTGTTGCTGAACGCGATCTGGGTGTGGTAAACTCCAATCGGTTTGGGTGGCGTAACCAGAGCAATACGCGTCGTCGGGGGGTGGGTATGCTGCAGGAATCCATCCATGCGGACGAGATCGAGATACCGTGTCAGCAAACGTTACGGGAATGCATGAATTTCCATACGGTGAACGGGAAACCGCAAGCTATTAAGAAAGGCAAACCGAGGAAACAGGGCGAACCGGAAGACGGTTTCTATGATGACTTGGTCTTTTCGCTTATTGGCGGGTTATATGCGCATTATTGCCGACCGGCAGCACGTAGCAGGAAATATTTTGAACGGCAGTTTGAAACGTCGAGGTTTCGTGAACTGTCGATACTGGAAACGAAAGATCACTGGACAAATTATGCTTAAATTGGGAGGGGTTGCAAGATGAAAAGTTTTGATTCCATTCGCAGTGAAGAAGACATTCTTGAAGCGTTTAGGGTACTGAAGAGCGAATCGGAAGAAGCTTGCCGACCGAGATGGCGTCAGATGCGGAAAAACATGTTGGTCTATAAGGGCAGTCATTACCTGAAAGATGTTGATGACGATGTTGCCATAGATGAACGTGTTCCGGGACACCGGTTCCGGATCAGCCGTGATCTTATTGGGCCGATAATCGAGACGTTACGACCGATTCTGATGCGCGGGTACCCCAAATATTTCGTAGAAGCCGATTTCCCGTTCATGCAGGCATCGGTAGGTGTTAACGAGTTGGAAATCCCTATACCGGGCGTTACGGACGGTGATTTGGCGCAACGGTTACAGACGATGTTGTCAGCGGAACACGAATCGCGTAACGAGGGTATACAGATAGCGGAACTGCTGGTTGATGTCTTGGTGGGTGGCACGGCATACCGGAAAGTTATTTATGATCCGGTAAAAAACAGGGTTAACCTGCCCATACTTCATCCGGAAGACGTTTTACCTGATCCGTATGGTACGAGGGTGGATTTAACGGATCACAAATACGTTATTACGCGTATGGATATGGATGTAGCGGACATAGAACGCATTTACCGGATTAAGGAACGGGATTTCGCCGGTGGTGAAGCGGAAAGTTACGAGACGGATAACGGTATCTTGAATACGGTAAGTAAGGTAACAAATTATTTCCGCAATAACGACAACAATTTGGAGAAAGCCACTAATTTTAAGCGTGTCAGGTATCCGGTATACGAGTTGTATTACAATGAAGCTACGCCGGAAGTTAATATGCAAGCGGACAAACCGCCGAAAGCTTTGAAATATCCTAATGGCCGGATGATAACGATAGTTAATGAGAAGAAGGTGGTGGTTGATCGGCCAAATCCGTATTGGCACCGGGAATTTCCGGTAGTTGCGTATCAGGCTAACCCGATGCCGCACCAGTTTTTCGGCAAGACAGAGATTGATCAGCTTGTAACTGTACAGGAAGCGGTGAATATCCTTTATAACATGGTGATAGCCAATGCCATGTTAGCGGGTAACAACCAGTGGATGTATGAGGAAGGGGCGTTATTGGCCGAGGACGTTACGAATCAGCCCGGATTGATGATACCTGTGAGTCAGGGATCGATAGCCGGTAAACGGATCGAGAGGTTGTCTCCTGCACCGATATCGCAGGACGTGTTCATGTTAATGAAAGAGATGGAGACGTACGGAAGATCGGATATGGCGGGTGTTCAGGACGTGATGCTGGGGTCGGCTAAGTCGGGGACGTCGGGCGTATTGGCGAATTCGCTGCAGGCGGCAGCGTTAACGCGTCAATCGTTCAAGATGGTTTCCTTGGACGAGAGTTATCGCCGGCAAGCGAGGCTGGAGATTTACTTGATGCAACAGTTTTACGAATACGAAGATCCTAGAATGACGCAACAGTGGGGTTCGGGCGAATGGCTTTTATGGTCGGAAGGTATGCGTGACTTATTATGGGATGTGAAAGTGGAATCGCAGGCTGACTTGCCGCATAACGTTACTGCACGGATAAATTATGCTATCCAGTTATTGCAGCTGGGTGTTTACGATTTGGAAGAGTTCTTATCGTTTACGGGCCTGAAGGTTAGGCCTGAGTTGCGTGACAAGATCCGCCAAACGGTTGGGTTTGATCCGGGCAAGCAGGGGATGTACGGTCAAGCACCGCCGCAGGATGAAGTCATTACGGAAACGCAGGAAGAAGCTGCGGGCATTGGCGGCGGATTAACAGGATTGCCGGGGTTAGGTCAGGGGGTTCCTGAACAGGCCATGCCGCAGATGTAGAAGGGTCTTGTTTAGTGATAATTGATATGTTCTTAATGTGTTTTTTTGCTTATGGCCTGATGTGGCTATTGGCTTGTGTGATAAAATTGATAAAGAAAGGGTGACGGAAATGGCGCAAACGAGTACGCATAGGCGCAAGATCAGCACTTCGATCTTACCGGACAAGGTGTTGGCGGACAGGTTCTTGGCTTTATTGAAAGTCAATACTGAAATCCTGCTGGATTTGCTGGAAGAACAACGCCGGATATATGATATTATGGCCGGTGGCGGATCTTTGGAACCGGATGACGATGAATCGCCGGTACAGGATGTTTCTGAAGAAGAATAAAAAAAGAGTTGACTTTAAACTTTTTTGTGTGTTATACCGTTAGGAGAAGATCAACAACTGTTATGTTCCGTTAACACGTCTATGGACATTGGCGGGACAGTTAAAGAATTAATTATTATATTAAAATGGCAGGGGATTGATATAAGATGGAACAGGAATTAAATGACCAAGGGCTTGTGGAGGAAGAAGTGGTACCGGCCTCTGAAGAATCGGCAGAGACAACCGGAACCCCTGAACAGGCTACAGTCGAACAGCAGGATACCGACAATCCTGATGTTATTCAGCATGAGTTGGATGAATTGCGTAAACGGGCGGAACACGGGAACCGTAAGATAACCGAGTTGGGTCAGGCACGCAGCGAACTCCAGAAAGAGCTGGGATTACGGGACGTGAGGATACAGGCGTTAGAGAATCAGATAAATACGTTGAGCCGTTATCAGCAACCGGCGCCGTCAGCGGCGGACGGATACTATGACGATGTTCAACCTTCTGATCAACCTCCCGCTAATGGCGTGCCCAACGACCAGTTTTCGTTGTATTCCAAGGCAACTGAAGAGTTGGTTACCGAATACGGTAAACTGCAATCTCAAGTTGACGAGTTGAGGGGCGTCCGCGAACGCGACTCCAAGACCAAGGAACTGATGGAAAGTTTCGGTTTATCAGCGGAAGACGCTGAGACAGCCATGAAATTCCGTGACGACGGGGATGATATCTCTTTCGGCAAGGTTATCAGTTTGGGTTCGGCTTACAGTCGAGCGAGGTCGGAGAAGAAGCAGCAGCGGCGTGAATCAATAGATGCAGCGAGTACGGTAAACGAGGGGAGTGCTTCTCCATCTTCGAGTACTGCAACATCCGATCAGCAAGCGGACGACATCATCACTGGCAAGGTACAAAGTCAGGGTGTAGCCAAGATGCTGGCTGAAAATCCAGATTTGCTGGATAAGTTAAGCAAACAATTTACAGTGAGGTAAACGGGACGGAGTAGAGACTGTTCCGTTTATCCTGCTCTCTACCGCTGTTGTCATATTAAGATAAGAGGAGTATATCCATGGCAGCAGTACTAGACCAGATAACCATTGCAACATTAGCGATGCATGGTGATCTGAACACAGCGGTACTATCACGGGATTCAGCCGCCCTGAGAATCTTTCAGGATCAAGCGATTGAAGCAACGGGATCGCCGTTGAATATTAAAATCAGGTATAAGCGGAATAATGGGGGTTTCTACGCGGGTTTCGATACGTTTGACACGACTCGTGTTGAGCAGTTCGCCCAAGGAACGCTGGAATGGAAGAATGTTTATGTCAATGTAACCATTGATGAAGACAGTCTGGTATCCAATGCGTCGATGAACATCAAGGACTTGATGGCCATCAACGATATCCGGCGGTTGCCTACGCGTGACAGGAACACCATTTTTAATTTGTTTGGCGAAGAGATGGCGGGAGCGTTGGACGATATCCGCAAACTCTTGGCTGATGGAGCCTATTCGGATGGTACGGGTTCGGGCGGTAAAGAAATCACCGGACTGGCAGCTATCGTAGACAATGCTGATACGTATGGCGGTATTGCGGTTGCTGAACTGGGACAATTCGATTACAACGGTTTTCTATCGGGCGCTGCGGATGATATCTGGGCCGGTCGAGAAAAAGCGGTTGGCGGTTCGATTACGTTAGACGAATTGGCGAACGGGCTGAATGATGCCAATCAGGGTGGTGCGGACAGTGTAGACTGCATCTTTTGCCCTCTGGACATCTACAGTTCACTGGAACTGCAACTTGAAGGCCAGCGTACGCGTGTGAATGCGGACATGGCAGAGATAGGGTTTCGTCAAAACATCGAATGGGTGAGTTTCGGGGTAACCATTTATCCTGATCCGTATTGTCCTGCGGGCGAGGTTTACGGTATTAATAAGAACCACACCCATATGTACATCCACCCGGCACTTAACATGGAATTTTCAGGGTTCAAAGAGCCGACGGATCAAGCGGCCATAACGGGCCAGTTGAAAATGAAATGTCAGTTGCTATGCGATGATAGGGCCAAAAACTTTAAACTAACTGGCGTTACCGCATAAGGAGGGTTCACAAATGGCAGTTGTAAACAACAATCTTAGTTCAGCTGAGATGGGCCTTGAATTAGGTGGTGCGGGAGTAGTGGAAGCGAACTATAGCGGATCATCAGTCGCTATACGAGCTGCTGCGGAAACGGCTATTGATACGGCCAACGCGTTACCATTGCAGGTTCATCTGGTTGATTTGGATAACACCAGTGCTGGGTCAACTAAATTGACGGTGCTACAGGTTGGTACCATTTTTATGTGGGTAGAGGGCGGAAATATGCGTATCAAGCAGTCGTTACCCGCAGCAGCTACCCAAGGCGACAGCTTAGGTACCATTAGCGCCTAATAGGGGGTTTCATTTGAGTTTCTCCTTGTAAACCAACTGGAACGCGGGTGTAAAACCTGCGTTCCGGCTTTAATCAGATAAGACCATTTATATTTTAAAGGACGGAGGATGGGATAAATGGCACATGCGACGAGAATTGCTCCCTATAAAAATTGGGAGAAGTACTCACCATACAGCGTACATTTACGCCGGATGAGTTTGGGGGCTAACCTCACTTCAGAAGGCTATGTTAGGATTTATCGTGCGGTAGGCGACGATCAACCGTGTCTTACGATAGAACAAGCTGATACCACCAACAATCCGACTGCGCTCGTTGTCAAGAACGACGGTACGGGCATTGGGATTGATCTTACCGACGTAACCGGAGATGCATTGAAACTTCCTGCGGACGCTGTTACTTCTGCGGGCACGCTTTCTCAGCAGTTCCCGGTAAAAGTCGGTGCCACAACCTATTACTTGTATGGATATACTACGGGTTCGTAATGATCCATGGATAAAGTGGTAAGTAAAGTTTACCGGACAGGTATAGGTAAAGAGGATTTGGCCGTTTTACGCGACCGCAACCGTTTGGTTGAAGAGGTAGCGGAAGAAATTAACGCTTTACATTATGCGCGAAAGTTTCTGCAGGCCAAATACCTTGAACTGGTAGATACGTTGGCTGAGAAGTACGGGTTGGAAGATGGCACCTGTATAGATATAGCCACGGGAAAGATAGAAGGGTGGGAGAAAAATGCCGTACAGCTTGAACGAACTGAAGATACTGTTGAGGGAAAGGCTGGGTGAACCGACCGAAGGCACTTTTGGCAGTGCTGTAACGTATGACACGGGCGGTGGTTCCAGCGAAACGCGGGACGAACTGCTTGATTTCATCAATCGCGGACAGGCTAAAGTTGCTGAAGACAGCATCAGCCAAGGCCATTCGTTGTTGCAGGGTCGGCGCCAGATAGCTATTGAGGCCAATACCTACGAGTATGCGTTACCTTCGGACTTCATCAGCGTGCTGGACTTGTTCCAGTATCACAGTACGGTTTTCTACCGGATTGCCCAGCATCCGTTATCGGGATTGCGCAACCTGTTCAACCCCGATTCCACTGCCAGTATCTATACGCATTTCGATGTCTTCGGTGTAACAGCTGAAGTCTTATCGCAGGGCGTAGCATCGTCATCAGTTGTGAGTTCCACTACTTTCACGGACGACGATGCGGCTTTTGACACGGAAGGGATTACTGATAACGTTGACGTTATTTTTAACCTGACGGACAATAGCAGTGCCACCATTACGGGCCAGACAGCGCAGACATTAACATTTTCTAGCGGGCTGGTAGGCGGCAGGACTAATACTTTCCAGTATGGCGACCGGTATCAGGTACAGCGAGGCAATGAAACGTTACAGGTACTGAACCTGTATCCTGCCATTTCTGCCGGGGACACACGATCCATTATCAGTGAAACGAGTGCTACTTCTACGCCGGCGGCTTTTGCTGGGCCGTTCACGTTATCGGATGAAGCGGTACTGTTTTCAGTAAGCGTGTATATTGATTCGGCTGTAACTTCTCCTTTAAGGGTAGAGGTACGGAACGCTGCAGATGCTGCCGATAAGGAATACGCAGGGATTGATACGGCCAAGGTAGATGGTTACAACGAGGCTATTTTCGAGTACGGGTTCAAGATGTCGAAAACGGCCAGTTACAACATTTATGTTACGGACGGCGATGGAGCAGCGGTGAATTTCGTCAGTACGGGATCGTTCACCAAGGTGAAGGCCAGTGGATATACGGGAGACGAGTATTTGGATTTGTATTATGCCCGGTACCCCAAACCGTACGATACGAATTTCACGGGTGCCAGTGAGATTCCGGATTACGGTATAGAGGCTGTGATTTTGTATGCGGAACATGTAGCTTTACTTAAAATGTCGGGTGGCAGGAACAACATGGCTACGCAGGCATTGAACGATTACCGTGAAGAAGTTGGCCGGGTACTGATGCAGCGTGGTTTAAGGTCGAAGAACCGTACCACGGTGGTAGGGAATGTAATCGGGTACGGAATGAACCGTGTACCGACAATCAAGAATGTACCGATAACGACAAAACTACCTTTGGGTTAAGGGGAGAACAGGAATGCAATCGAAACCAACGAATTGGGTTACGGGATTCAAGAGAAGCCCTCGTGCATCCAATGTACAGATGAGGGATATGGGTTTGTTCATGAACTCCAGCGGCAGGTTCGAGACGCTGGACGATTCATGGGACAGTATCCACAGTGAGGGGATGTTCATCTCCGGTGCCAATAAGCTGTATTTCCGTGACGAGGACAACAAGGACATTTACATTAACAGTCCGGCAGACAACCAGTTGGAACTGTCAGCATCTTTGGGTGTGATTGTTGGCGATACTTTGTTGATTTCGGATGATAATAAGATCCAGTTACGGAATACGGACGATACCTTATATATAAACAGTCCTGCAACCAACCAGATACGGTTGGAAGCCACGGCGGGTGTATCGATAAATACGACTGACATGGAAGGCGCAACGGGCCTGAACGTTCACGGTACGATACGCGCTACGGGCATGGTACTGGAAAGTGCTATCTCGGCTATAGAATTCACCATTAAACCTGACAGTGGCGATGCCATGCTGCATTTCGAGAAATCGGATGCCTCGCGTGAATTCACTGTAGGGTATGACGACGGTAATGACCTGTTTGTTATTTCTGACAATGATGCGTTCGGTACTAATGACCGGTTAGTGATAAACGCTGATGGTGACGTAGGAATTGGTACGAGTCTTCCTGCCGCTGAATTGAATGTGGAAGGGGCAACAGGATACAGGGCTATCCGGTTAACATCTGATACGACTGATGTTGATTTGTATGCTAATGCTGAAACACCGGAAGTGGGGATAAGTTCACTTGATCCTGTTCCTATAGCTTTTAAGGTTAATGGCTCGAAACATTTGTCTATTGATGAAGAGGGCACATTAGACCAGCAATCCAATTATCTGGTCAATAGCCAGACAGTCAACGATCTGCAAACCCGTAGCAGTTATTGGTTTGATGGGGTGGATGATTATATAGATTTGGGTGTGTTGGATGCTGTGGCAATACCAGCTAATACTAGTTGGTCTTATGAAGTCTCATATAAAGTTAAATCAGCTGACTCTAATGGTGTAATAGTTTATTTTCCTGAACATGGGTTATATGTTCACAGTAATGGTAACACTTATGAGTTTGACCCATCTGATACGACTAGTTTTCCTACAGTACTTGATACATGGAATCATGTCTTAGCGGTTAACGATCAGAGTTCTAACGTGACAACTGTTTATCTAAATGGTGTATCAGTAGATACAAGGACTTATAGTGGGGATACTGACCCTTGGGAAGTTGACTTAGGCCGTGACAGTTGGAATGGTGGCAGTCATTTTGATGGTGAGATCTCGAAATTTCGTCTGTACAACAGAGCTTTATCATCCGATGAAGTCAAGGCGGCGTATAGCGGTGAGGCTGTACCGTTTGCGGATATAGGTGCTAATCAGACGGCAATTTATGCCTCTTCTGGTGATTTCACTGGTGATATGACTGCAAGTGGAGGTGCTGCATCAAATGTAACTCAAGATGGGAAGGCAAACTCTTACAAGTTCACGGTGAATTCTTCTGCTGGCACACATTATCTAAATACTCCAACATCGTCTTTAGTGATTGGTAAACATTATAGGGTTGAAACTTATTATTATATCCCTAGTGGGAATGCTAATATTGACGGGTTCCGATGGCAAGGTGCTGATGCCTATGGAGGGGATTGGCAGAATCCGATTATAGCTGGTACTTACGATGCTTGGACGTTAAATAGTCAGGAATTTATTGCTGGTGCTACCGTTTTGTATCCAGTGACATTTGATGGTGCGACTAATTCTTATACTGGAAACGGTACTGATGCTATATATTTCCATGAAGTTGTAATCACCCAAATAGGTAACGTAGCAGAATACTTGCCCACTTCCATCGGAGTTTCACAATGGCTGGATACTTCGGGTAATGGTCTTGACGGTACAGTAACAGGAGCCACGCAAACGCATCCTACGGTCTTTGGCGGGAAGGTGGGGATTGGTACAGGTGATCCAGATGGAATACTGCATATTAAAAATAACAGGGTTGCAACTGGTGAGAATGCCTTCTATTTTGAGACTTATAATACTACAGGTAGTTATCGTTCATCGCTACAATTTAGAAAATCTAATTCTGCTACTCTCGGTGCTTTTGTAGAAACTGTAACAGATGATTCTTTTGGGCATGTTACCTTTACAGGTGTTAATACGGCTGCTACTTCTTTTGCCCCTGTATCAGCAAGAATTGAAGGATATCAGGATGGGGCTGCTGGTGCGACTTATGTACCCGGACGTTTAGAGTTTAAAACTGCTACTAACTCTGCTGCTGCTACTACTCATATGACCATAGATTCTGACGGCAACGTGGGCATAGGACAAGATACTCCAACCACCCTACTTCATCTTGAAGATCATGTTACAAACTATCCAGTACTGATTAAGCAAACTGGAGATTATAATGCGATTATAAAGCAAGATTCTAACAGATCACTTGCAGGCAAAGGTCTTGGCGGTTTTCAGGCTTACTGGAATGGTACTAGAGTAGGTTCTGTCGAAGTACAGACAGGCGATGATACTATTAACAAAGATAATGGTTATATTAGGTTTAGAACTGCTTCTGCTGGAAGCGCAGAGGAAGTAATGCGTATAGAAGCCGACGGCACCTTAGACCAGAAATCCAACTACCTTGTCAACAGCCAGACGGTGAATGATCTTCAGACTAAGCAGAGTTTAAGGTTCACTGGAGGTGATCACGTTACAATCACTGACCATTTACTTAGTACAGACCTCTCAGTAAGCCTTTGGTTTAATTCATCATCCTTACCTACAGCAAGTGCCACTGTGCAAGTATTGGCTTGCAATCCACAAGGGTTTGGGATTGCTCTTTATTACACCAGTGTTGGTGGCGGTATATTTATAATTGGAACAACTGTATCACAGAGGATTGCTAATGTTGTCGGATTAGTATCAGTAGGAGAATGGAATCATTTAGCAGTTACATATGATGCTACGGGAATACCTAGTTACTATCTGAACGGAGTTGAGATTACTACTTATGGTACTAGTAATTATCTTGCTGTAACTTCTAGTGATTACTATATTGGTCGCAGGGCATCAGGATATGCTTTTGAAGGTGAGATATCCAAATTCCAAGTCTACAACAGAGCTTTATCAGCCGATGAGGTGAAGGCATCCTATAGCGGTCAAGCAGTGCCGTTTAGTGAGACAGGTGCTAATCAGACGGAACTTCTAACTGATGGCCTTTTAGAAATTTGGACAGATGCCACTACCCTGACTAATTGGACTAAAATTATAGTTGGGACTGGTACTTCTCTTGACAGGTCTACTGATTCGTATTCTGGTACTTATTCTGCATCACTGACTGCTGGGGCATCTGCTTCTTATGCAATTATTTGGCAAGGTGAAAGTTTTACGGTAGGTAAGAAATATAAAATAAGTTTATGGGCTAAGAGTGCTGATGGTGGGGCTTTTTATCTTAGAACACATCAGAACAATGATACAGGGTCAATAAATTCTGGTAATGCTAACGAATCATTATCTTCCTCTTGGACTAATTACACCTATGAATTTATTGCTGGTTCGGGAACAGGTGCTGATAACGCTCTTGTAATAGTTAACACTGTCGATGGTACTGCAACATTAATTGATGATGTTTCAATTGTTCAAATAGGATGCGTAGCCGAATACCTGCCGACATCCATAGGAGATACCACGTGGCTTGATACCAGTGGGAATGCTCTGCATGGTACGGTGACAGGTGCAACGCAGGTTGGACAGAACATATTCGGTGGGCCTGTGGGGATTGGTACAGCTGATCCGGGTGACAGCCGCCTTTACATAACTCAAGACTCTACAAGTAACCCCGTCTTAACATTATTTGATGCTGATGCAATTGCTTATGATTTCGTTTTCCCGGATACAAACACCCTAAAAATAACGTGTGCAGGTGGGGCAGATAGGACTTTTGAGTTAAACAACTCAGCCGGGGGTGTTTTCAACCTAAAAACTGACGGCAACCTAGTCATGGGAGGTGCGGGCAAAGGGATTGACTTTAGTGGTGCAGGTACAGCAGCAGAAATCTTACATGATTATGAAGAGGGGACGTTTACGCCTGTGGTTAGCGATTTAACAAACACCGCTACCATGAACGGCAGTTATGATACTTGCAATTATGTCAAAATAGGCCGTACAGTGTTTTGGAATGGGTTTTTGTCCTTAACCTCTAAAGGTTCCCTAAGCGGTAGTTTAGCCTTAACAGGCTTCCCTTTTGCCAAGCCTGCGGGAAACGAAAACGCTGGAGCGGCAACTATCGGCTACTTTACTAGCGCCACGGGGTTAACAACGGCGGCTAGTTTGAGTCTGTATATGAGCGAAACGATAGCTAGGTGCTGGTTCACGGTGACAGACGGTACGGGTGCTATCACCATCTTACAGGATTCGGAAATAACCGACACTTTTGGTTTTATCGTCAGCGGGTTTTATTCAACGACGTAAAAGGAGAAACTTACAATGGCATTAATCGAAACGCAAGAATATCAAACCGAAGTTTTACCAATATCAAGCTATCATCAAGTACAAGTCCGACGTAGCGATATCATTAAAGACGACGTTACCGATGAGATCAAAGCCACTACATTCCATCGTCATGTACTATCACCGGGAGCTGATATAAGTAATGAAGCGGCAGAGGTACAGGCCGTATGTAACGCCGTATGGACAGCCGAAGTGATAGCGGCTTATCAGGCGTTCGTAGCGGCACAGGAAGCAGCAGTACCAGCATAACAATTCTAGAAGGAGGGTAGCGTGGCTATAACATTTACTGAAGATACGACTATTGACCGTATCATCTTGCAGGGCAGATCAATCAGCGTTCGCAAGAGAACGACAGTGACGCGGTCGGAACAGAAAACGGTGACGGAAACGGTGACGGAAACTGACATGTCAACCGAACCGCCGACCATGACAACAAGTGAAGTCAGCAAAGAGGTAACGGAAGAAACTGTTGCCGGCAGCACTTACGACGATTCCATCGTGACGGATCAGGGAGATGGCGGATACCGGCAGGATATAGACGCTTCAACCCTGAAAGAAGGGAGTCAGGACTTTTCGGCTATTGCCGCACCCTATTTCGCCGCTTTGGAACCATTACCCGAAAAACCGCCGGAACCGGAACCAGTAGAAATACCGGAACCGCCACCAGCAGAATAATAAATCACCCCTCATAATAAAAGGAGAAACTAGATGGCTGATACCAACATTCAGTTGGAAGAACAGGAAACATCGAAATTGGATTTTTTCAATACGCAGCTGGGCGAGATTGAAACGGAACTGCGCAAACATGCTGCAGCCAGCGAAGTTTTGCGTAATCAAGCGGAAAAGTTCATGGTGGAAATACGCGATAAGTATGGAGTTAACGGTCAGGCTATGCAGTACGACCCCAACACCAAACAACTGATCGTGATTGACCAAGAACCCGCTGTAACGGAGGGGGAAGATGCAGGAGTCTAGGGGCAGCTTATTCAAAGCCGTACAGGGAAACGATGACGCTGATAACTCAGCTGACGTTGAACTCATCGCTTCACCGGGTGCTGATGCCCGCATATACGTAACGCGTGTTATCGTGACAGTCAACACGGTCAATGCCAGCGTGATGGAGATTGAAGGTGACGACGGAGCTACAGCCACGCCGTTCTTGGATTTCCGGTTAGATGCATTGGGTACCACCAGTGTGGATTTCGGTCAATACGGGTACCAGCTGGCAAAAGACAACAACGTGCAGATCAAGACAGTTGCCGGTGGTGCAGCTAATGTGGTAGTGCTGGGTTACGTCCGTACCAACAGGTAGCCTTTAAGCAGGGGGCAGCGTGAATCAACCTAATCGCTACCTGCTGAACCCGTATTATCTGGGCGATAGCGTAATGCTGGAACCCATTGCACGGATATCCGGTCGCATAATAATTTGCGAGACGCCGCAACTGTTCATGCATCACGATGATGTTGATGCGGTAGACAATCTTCCGGCTAACTGGTCGAAAGCGGACATGATTGATATGGGATCTGTTCTGGGCGGGTTCAACCTGACGGATCTTTACAGTCATGCCAATATCATGCCGGCACTGGAAGCTCCTGAACTGTTTCTTTCCCGTACGGAACGCACGCGGTCAGAAAACAGAAGGAACGGCGGATTGAGGGTCGGTGTCGCACCGCGTTCCAGACACGCTTTTAAGGAATATCCGCATTTCGGGTTGCTGGTAAAATGGTTATTGAAGGAAGGGCATCCCGTCTACAACTTCGACTTGACTGAAAAGGTTGAAGGGGCGGTAAACGTTGTCGGGTTACCTATCAGGGATCTGATGACGTGGCTGGCCAGCATGGATTTGCTGGTATCGAACGATACCGGATTAGCGCATATAGCTTCCGCATTAGGTGTTCGTACCTATGTGGTAGGTGGAGAGCATTGTCACGGGTTATACGGCGTTTATGACCGTACTACGGTACTGGTATCGTCCACGGGCAGGTTTGGCCAGTTATCAGCTGAAGAGGTATTGGTGACAACCGGCTTGAAACGGCCGGCAAAACTTGTTAAGCTGCTTAAACGGGTAGTGGACATTATTGTCACGCGTCGTGCTTTGGGCGATATATTGTTGTGTTATCCTGTACTGAAATGGTTGAGCGCCAAATACGGGATAGTGTTGAGTACCGATGAATGGCTTTACCGGTTCATGGCCAAGCAGGAGTTCTTGGTATCCGCTGTGGCTTATGATCGACCGCATAGGTACGTGGCGCAAAAAGCGGCTATCAACTTGGAAGAGACGGTGGATTTCATACCGGTAGCTGACCGGAAACACCGGACACTGCTGTTTCAGGAACGTATCAGCCGGCAATTGGATGAAGAAGTGGAGCTGGATCATGAATACCGGTGGGTATACGATAACCGTATTGAAAGGTTCGGGTTGCCGGACGAATACATTGTCTTGGCACCCAAAAGCAAATCATCGTTACGCGAATGGAACAGGGAACGAGAACTGGCGGAAAAGTTCCCGTTAACCCGGTTCGTCTTGTTGCATTCGGAAGCTCTGGAAGGGTTTTCGGGACTGGATAACGTGACAGATCTTAGCGGTAAGACGAATATTGATGATTTGTTTGCTGTTTGCAACGGATCGGTTGGAGGGATCGTACCGGATTCGGGTATCATGCATATCATGGGTGTTCTGAACCGGCCGACGGTAGCTGTTTTCGGTAATGTCATCCCGCCGGAAAACCGGGTTTCCGGTTATCCTCGCGTGATGGGATTGAGAACAGAAGTAAAAATAGAAAAATTTGATTACGGTCTTTACAGGCAACAACCTTATTGCTGGCACCAGTGCTGTTA
>Ga0114910_1000449_pt1 | contig 20837 bp, 17 predicted proteins | sample MalvireepMed_908_FD_83500 | JGI IMG/M metagenome (GOLD analysis project Ga0114910, IMG submission 83500) | Marine viral communities from the Global Malaspina Expedition - Malaspina viral metaG DeepMed_908 | ecosystem: Environmental > Aquatic > Marine > Oceanic | place: Mediterranean Sea...
GGCCGAGGCGGACCGCGCGGCGCATCTCGCCTGCCAGTCGGCGGCGCGGCAGACGGGCAGGCCGGTCCATGCGCTTCACCGCGACCTGTTCCGCGATCCGCTGACCGCTGCCGAAATCTCGAAATTCGATTGCGTGGTGCTCGATCCGCCACGGGCCGGCGCGCGCAATCAGGTGGACGAGATCGCGCAGAGCAGCGTCCCCCGCGTCGTCTACATCAGCTGCAATCCGCAAAGCTGGGCGCGCGATGCGCGGCGGCTCGCCGATGGCGGGTTCCGGCTGGCGGAGCTGCGGCCGGTGGGCCAGTTCCGCTGGTCCACCCATGTCGAGCTGGCGAGCCTGTTCGTGCGCGATTAGGCGCGCAATACCTCGAGGATTCGCTCTTCGAGCCATTCGCGCGAGCCTGGCTCGACGAAAGCGTGGCTCGCGCCCGGACAGCGCGCGATGCGCGGATCGTCGGCGGGCCATGCCGCGTCGAAGACCTTCGCGGTCCGGTCCGCCTCGGCCAGCAGTATCCGCACCGGCCCGTCGAACCGGTCGAGCGCGTTGCGCATCCGGGTGGCGAGATTGCTGGGGGGCGGGGCGGGGCGGATCGCCCGCATCATGCCGCCGCCCAGCTTGCGCAGGTTCACGCCGCCGCGCAGCAGCCGGGCGACCTCACGCGGATTGCGCAGTTTTTCGGCATAGCGCGCGCGGATATCCTGCGGTGGCGGGGCGGAATCCGTATCATCCTCGATCGTCCAGGGGTTCGAGAGGATCAGCCCGTCGCAGCCCGCGCCGCCTGCCAGCATCAGCGCACTCGCCGCATCGCAATTGCCCAGCCCGATCACCCGGTTGACCTGCGGCGCGATGGCGCGGAACGCCTCCAGCGCGGCGCGGATATCGGGCTCGGAATCCTCGAAACCATGGTTCTCGCCCTCGCTATCGCTCACGCCGCGCCGGTCGTAGCGAAACACGGGGAAGCCGCGCTTGGCGATCATGCGCGCCAGCTGCGCCTGCCCGCGAAAGGCGCCGCTGCGAATCTCGTTGCCGCCGCTCACCAGCAGCAGGCCGGTGGTCAGGGGCGCGGTGTCGAGCGTCGCGGCGAGCGTGCTGCCCTCGCAATTGAAGGTGAGGTGCAGGCGGCTCATGCGGCCTGCCTCATCGCGATGGCGATGATCGCGGCAAGCGCGTCGGCCTGGTCTGCGTCGTAGTCCGGTTCGGCGCGCAGCCACAGCGGCCGCCCGCCGAGCGTTTCCTGCTCGATCGACGTCACGCCGTCATCCTGCGGCGGCACTTGCGCCGTTTCGAGCGCGGCGAACATCTGCGGGCCGAGCTGCCAGCCGGCGAGGGTGACGCCATCGCTGCGCCCCTGCGTCTCGATCTGCTCGCGGGTTTCTTCGGCCCCCGCCTCGCGGCTGGCGATGATGCGCGCGCGGATCATGGCGCGCAGGATTTTGGCGCCGTCCTGCGGCGCATAATCCCAGCCGGGCAGGCTTGCGGGCCGCAGCATCGCGCCGCCGCGGATCGCGAGCACGCCGGTTGCGCGGAAATGCCCGGCCGCAGCTGCGGTGCCTTTCCGCCAGCCATCGAGCGTCTGCTCCGCCAGCGGAGCGAGGCTTTCGTTGCAGCCGGGCAGGTCGGGCAGCACCGCGTCGATGCCCGATGCGTCGAGCCGCCGCATCACATCGACGATCTGGCGGCGCAGCTTGTTCGCCTCGTCGAACAGCGGGGGGATCACCAGCAGGCGGGCTTCGCGTCCGCCGTCGAAGACCAGCGCAGCCTCGTTGCGCGCGCCGCCATCCGGTGCGGGGCACGGCCATTCCACGAATTTCATCGGTGTGGTCACGATGCGGCCCGTTTACCGCGTGGCGGCTTTCGCTTCGGCGAGGGCGAGGAGGCCGCCATAGGTTTCCAGATGGTCGCCATCGATCTCGTCATCCTCGATGATGATGTCGAACCGGTCTTCCATCTCGGTCAGCAGGTCCGCGACCGCCTGGCTGTCGAGCTCGGGCAGATGGCCGAACAGGCCGCTTTCGGGCCCGAGATCGGCGGTACGTTCTTCGGACAGGCCCAGCACATCGCGCAGGATCGCGCGAAGCGTCTGATCGATCGAGGTCCGGGAAGGGCCGGTCGGGTCCGTCGGCGCTGAGGTCTGGGCGGTCATCTTTACCGTAAAACTGCCGTGAAAGTGGCGGCTGCCTAGCGCTCGGGCCGCATGCTTGCAAGGATCGTGCGAATCCGGCGCTTGGCGAGCGGCATCCACGCCGCCGGTTGCGCCGGATCGAGCGCGTCGAGCCGGTAGCGGATTCGCACCTCCTCCATCCAGTCCGCCTTGTAGGCATCGCTGCCGGTGCCGAAATCGACCAGTTGCACCTTGTCGCGGTCGATCACGTGCTCGAACAGCGCGGCGGTCAGCGTGGTGCCGGGCGAAATCGGTTTCGCGCTTTCAAGATGTGCGAGCTTGTGGATGTAAGCCACTGAATTCTCGACGGTCCAGAACTGCGCGGCGACCGGCTCGCCATCCTTGCGGGCAATGCCGAGCCGGATGCGGCCCGCCGCGCCCTCTGCCTCGGCGAAGCGGCGCAGCAGGTCGGGCTCGTCCTCGCTCGGCTTCCAGCTTTCGGCGTAGATATTTTCGTAGGCTTGCCAGATAGATGCATCGAAATGCTCGAAGATTTCGACGTCGACCTTCTTCGCCTTGCGCTTGTAGGTCGTGCGCATCTTGCCCGGGCGGGTGGCCCAGTATTCGGCGAAGCTGCGCCCCTTGACATGCAGGACATGATTCTCGTCGCACGGCTCCAGCGCTATCGCCCAGCCGGCAGCCTGGAAAGCGCGCGCAAGCCGGGTGGCCGAGCCATCTTCGTCGGGAAGGGGGGCCAGCGTTACACGCGCCGCCTCGCGCTTCAGATCGCGTGCGAGTTGGGCAAGGAGGGCGTCGCCCTCGCTCCCCGCAGCGACATCCGGACGCCAGGTGAAGGCATACCAGTTCTTAAGCGCCTCGTACCCGTGCTCGGTACGGTTGAGCGCCATTGCTGCACGCTTGTCCCCCGCTTGTGCGTCTTTGAAGACCGCGCCGGGCCGCGTCTCGGCGAGCAGCGCGAACCATTCCGGCCGATCGAATGGTGAGGGCGGCACAGGCCCACAGGGAGGCACCTGCGCGGCTTGCACATTCGTAACCTCCTTGTGATAGCCACCGGTCTCTGCATTCACGAGGCCCGAAACTCCTTCTTCCATGACCCAGCCCGACCCGACCCCTTTCCCGATCGACCATGCGATCGAACACGGCGCGGATGCGGACCCTGCGCTGGTCCTGCGCGACCGCACCCTTAGCTACGCGGCCTTAAGAACCCGTGTCGGCGAACTGGCGGCATGGCTGCGAGCGCAGGTGCCGCAGGGCGGAGCACGGGTGGCGTCATGGGGCGCGAAGGGGGAGCTTACCTGCCTTTTGCCGCTGGCCGCCCCGCGCGCAGGCCTGGTGCACGTGCCGATCAACCCGATGCTCAAACGCGCGCAGGTCGCGCATATCCTCGCCGATAGCGGCGCTTCGCTGCTGGTGGGCACGCCCGCCAGGCTGGCGACTCTGGAAGAGGGCGATGTACCCCCGGACTGCGCGATCGTGGAGGAGGCCGCGGCGCTGGAGGCGGCATCGGGCTGCGACGCAATGCCGCCATCCGACGCCGATCCGCAGGCTTTTGCCGCGATTCTCTATACCAGCGGCTCGACCGGCAAGCCCAAAGGCGTCGTGCTGAGCCATGCGAATCTGTGGCTCGGCGCGGTCAGCGTGGCGCATTACCTCGAGCTTGGGCGCGAAGACGTCGTGCTCGCCGTGCTGCCGCTGGCGTTCGATTACGGGCAGAATCAGCTGCTTTCGAGCTGGCATGCGGGCGCCAGCGTCGCCCCGCTCGATTACCTGATGCCGCGCGACGTCACCAAGGCGGTGGCGAAGCATGGCGTCACCACGCTCGCCGCCGTGCCGCCCTTGTGGCGCCAGCTGGTCGAGGCGAAGTGGGAGAATGGCGCGGGCGAGAGCCTCAAACGCCTCACCAATTCGGGTGGCGCGCTGACGCCCGACCTGATCGACGCGATGCGCGCCACCTGGCCGCAGGCGGACATCTATCCGATGTACGGCCTGACCGAGGCTTTCCGGTCCACCTACCTCGATCCTGCGCTCGTCGCGACCCACCCGACCTCGATGGGTGCCGCCGTGCCCTTTGCCGAGGTGCTGGTGGTGGACGAGCAGGGCGGGCCTGCTGCTGCGGGCGAGGAGGGCGAGCTGGTTCATTGCGGGCCGCTGGTCGCGCAAGGATACTGGCACGATCCCCAGCGCACGGCGGAGCGGTTCAAGCCCGCACCCGCGCACTCCCGATACGGCGGAACTGCCGTCTGGTCGGGCGATTACGTCCGCCGAAGCGAGGAAGGCCTGCTGTTTTTCGTCGGGCGACGCGACGCGATGATCAAGAGCGCGGGCACACGCATCAGCCCGCAGGAGATCGAGGATGCGGCGCTTGCCACCGGCCTTGTCGGGGACGCGGTCGCTTTCGGCGTTCCCGATGCGAAGCTCGGCCAGTCGGTGCATCTGGTGGTGCGCGGCGATGGGGCCGAAGACGATCTGCGCACCGCGCTCAAGCGCGATCTGCCCAGCTTCATGCAGCCCCATGCCATCGAATGGCGCGAGAGCCTGCCGCTCAATCACAACGGGAAGATCGACCGTACCGCGCTGTACCGGGAAATATTGGAGAGGGCCTCCGCATGAGCAGGCGCGACGCAAGGAATAGCGGCCCCAAGCCGCTCGGGCCGATCCCGGCGGGGTTCGATTCCATCGACGACGAGCTGGCCATCGGCGGGCGCAAGGCGAGCGATCTTGCGCAGGAGGCGGGGGACACCCCGCTCTTCGTCTATTCGCGAACCCATCTGGACGCGCGCATGGCCGCCCTGCGTGCCGCGATGCCCGGGAAACTGGCGATCCACTACGCGGTGAAGGCCAACCCGCACCCCGACGTCATCCGCCATATGGCGGAGCTGGTCGACGGCTTCGACCTCGCCTCGGGCGGGGAGCTGGCGATCCTGCAAGGCGTGGGGATCGACGGCGCGCACATCAGCTTTGCCGGGCCGGGCAAGCGCCCGCGCGAGATCCGCGCGGCGATCGAGGCCGGCGTCACGCTCAATTGCGAGAGCGAGACCGAGGCGGCGCGCGCGCTCGAGATTGGCGCGGAACTGGGCATCCGGCCCAAGGTCGCGGTGCGGGTGAACCCCGATTTCGACATGCGCGGATCGGGCATGAAGATGGGCGGCGGCGCCAAGCAATTCGGGCTCGATGCCGAACGGGTGCCCGCGCTTATCCGGCATCTGATCGAGAATGGCGCGGACTGGCGCGGCCTGCATATCTACACCGGCAGCCAGACGCTGGAGGCCGAGGCGGTGATCGAGACGCAGGGCCACGTGCTCGACCTTGCAGCACGGATCGCGCGCGAGGTGGGCAGGCCTTGCCCCGCGCTCAACCTGGGCGGTGGGTTCGGCATTCCTTACTTTGCGGGCAACGAACCGCTCGACATTGCCGCCATCGGCGCGGCGCTGGGGGAACGCTTCGACGATCTGCCTGAAGAATTGGCGGACACCGAAATGGCGATCGAACTCGGCCGCTATCTCGTCGGCGAGGCGGGCGTGTACCTCACCCGGATCGTCGACCGGAAGGAAAGCCACGGCGAGATTTTCCTCATCACCGATGGCGGCCTGCATCACCAGCTTGCCGCATCGGGCAATTTCGGGGCGGTGGTGCGGCGCAACTATCCGCTCGCAATCGCTACGAGGTTTGGCGCACAACCCATTGAAATTGCGAACGTCGTCGGGTGCCTGTGCACGCCGCTGGACCGTTTGGCGGACCGGGCCGAATTGCCGCGCGCAGATGTCGGCGATCTGGTCGCGGTGTTCTGTGCCGGGGCCTATGGTGCCAGCGCATCGCCGATGCACTTCCTCGGCCAGGGCCCCGCGATCGAGCTGCTGGTCTGAGCGGCACCTTTACCTTTCGGTAAGCCCGCGTCCCAGATCGGGACCGGCCGCAGACAAGCCCGTTAGCTAACGGGATATTCACCCTTTTTCGCGAGGAACGATCCCAAATCGTCGGCCAATCGTGGTGGCGCGCTTCGCGGGTGCGCTGTCCGGACGACAGTTACGGAAGGATCGATCCCATGCGCAGCGGCGCTATTGCCAAGTTTACCGGCCTTATCCTCGGCCTGCTCGCCCTTGCCGGGTGCATCGGCGGCGGCGGCGGGCCGGAGCTGCCCCCTGCAAGCTTCGTGGCGACGCAGGAAGGGCCGAGCCAGGATTACGTGATCGGCCCGCTGGACGAGCTTTCGATCCACGTCTGGCGCAATCCCGAACTCAGCGCGAGCAACATTCAGGTGCGGCCCGACGGACGGATCACCATTCCGCTGGTCACCGATATGCCCGCCGTGGGCAAGACCCCGGCGATGCTGCAGGAGGATATCCGCCTGCACCTGTCGCAGTTCATCGACCAGCCGATCGTCTCGGTCACCATGAACCGTTCGGTCGGCACCTTCAGCCAACAGGTGCGCATCATCGGCGCGACCGCCAAGCCGGCCTCGATCCCCTACCGCGCGAACATGACCGTGCTCGACGCGATGATCGCGGTGGGCGGCCTGTCCGAATTCGCTTCGGGCAACCGGGCGAAGCTGATCCGCTTCGATCCGCGCGTTGGTCGCCAGCGCGAATATTCGCTGCGCCTCAACGATCTGCTGCGCCGCGGCGACAGCAAGGCGAACGTGATGCTCGCACCCGGCGACGTCATCATCATTCCCGAAAGCGTGTTCTGAGGGGCTGACGCGACGTGAACGAACTCTTCGACGAGGTGCGCGCAGCGCTTTATTCCGCCTGGAGCCGCAAGTGGATGGCGCTGGGCGTCGCCTGGAGCGTGTGCCTGGCGGGCTGGCTGTACGTCGCGACGATCCCCAACACCTACGAAAGCCACGCGAAGATCTTCGTCCAGCTGGATGATCTGCTGTCGAAGCAGATCGGCATCGCGGGCAGCGACATGACCGACATCGCACGTGTGCGCCAGCGCCTCACCAGCGCATCGACGCTGGGCCGCGTGGTCGAATCGACGCGCCTTGGCGAGGGGATTTCGACCCCGCGCGGCATGGAAGTGGCGATCGGCAACCTCGCTCAGAGGGTGAAGGTGAGAAGCGAAGAAGACAGCATGTTCGAAATCACCGCGCACATGAGCCATGCCAACCTCAGCGATCGCGAGAATGCCGAGCTCGCGCAGGAAGTCGTCAACAAGCTGCTGGAGACCTTCTACGACGAGAATGTCGCGGGTGCCCGCGGCGAAGTGAGCGAGGCGGTGGCGCTGCTCGACCAGCAGCTGGAGCAGCGCGCGGCGGAACTGGAAAAGGCCGAGGCGCGGCGCACCGCGTTCGAATCCGAACATCCCGAGCTGATCGGCGGTTCGGCGGCGATCTCCTCGCGTTTGCAGAACGCGCGGGCCGAAATGCGCGGCTTAGAGGCGGACCTTGCCGCGGCGCAAAGCGCGCTCGCGCAGATCACTGGGCAACTGGCCAGTACGCCGCAGACCCTGCCGGGCGGTGCCGGTGGCGGCAGCAGCGCGCTCGAACAGGCCGAAACGCAGGTTGCGCAGCTGCGCGCGCGGGGCCTGAAGAACAATCACCCCGACATGCAGACCGCGCTGCGCCAGCTCCAGCTGATCCGCGAAATGGGCGGTTCGGGCGGTGGCGCACGCGGCACGCCGAACCCCGCCTATAGCGCGCTCGTTTCGATGCGCTCGGACCGGCAGGCCAATGTGCAGGCGCTGCTCGCCCGCAAGGCCGCGTTGCAGGCAGACCTTTCGATGACGATCGCCGATCAGGCGAGCGAGCCTGCGCTGGCCGCCGAAGCCATGCGGATCGGCCGCGATTACGAGGTGCTCAAGAACAAGTACGACGAATTGCTGCAGGATCGCGAACAGCTGCAACTGCGCAGCCAGGTGGAAAGCGAGCGCAGTTCGTTCCGCTTCGACGTGATCGACGCGCCTGGCGTATCGACCCAGCCCGCCGCGCCCAACCGCCCGCTGCTGCTGATCGCGGTCGCAATTCTGGGCGTTGGAGCGGGGCTGGGCACGGTCATCGCGCTGACCATGCTGCGCTCCACCTTCTCGACCGCCGCAGGGCTCAAGAAGGCGCTCGGGCTGCCGGTGATCGGCACGATCAGCCGGGTGGTGCCGCCATCCCGCCGGGCGGCGGAGAACCGCCAGCTGCGCCTGTTCTATGCCAGCAGCGGCGCGCTTGCCGGGCTGCTCGTGGTGCTGCTCGGCATCGAATTCGTCCAGGTCGGCCAGATCGTGGCGTGAGGAGGCAGACATGACCGAACATCGCCCCATCAAGCCGCCCCACGCGGATGACGCCGCCCGCAACGATGCGGACCGGGATCGCAGCTCGCTGCTCGAGCGTGCCAGCGGTACTTTCGGCCTGAGCAATCTGGGCGCCGCGCCGATGCCGCGCAGTTTCGACGACGTGCCGATGAAGCGCGCGCGCCCGTTGCGTAAATCGTCCGAAGGGGCGGCCGCTACGCCTGCTCCCGCGAGCCCGCAGGAACCTGCGCCCACGCCCGAACCTGCGCAGTTCGATGTGTCCGTCGAACAGCCGACCCCGCACTCGCATCTCCCGGTCGTCGCAGCCGAGCGCGCCGCACCGCCTGCGGTGATCGAGGGCAGCGCGAAGCCGATTGCGCTGGCCGGGGAAGCGGTCGAGGTCGACTTCAACAGGCTGCGCGAGCGCGGCTTCATCGATCCGCATGGTCAGGCATCGGCGCTGGCGGAGGAATTCCGCATCGTGAAGCGCCAAGTGCTCGAAACGATGCGGAGCGAGGCCTCCGGCCTGTCGCGCCGGATCCTCTTCTCCTCGCCCCACCAGAACGAGGGCAAGACTTTCTGCGCGGTCAATCTGGCCCTGTCGCTCGCCGCCGAGCGGGATGTCGAGGTCGTGCTGATTGATGCCGATATCGCCAACCCTTCGCTGAAGGAACTGTTCGGCCTGCCCGAACGGCCTGGCCTGATGGATGTCCTTTCCAACGACGAAATGGCGGTCGAGCAGCAGGTTCTGAAGACCGACATCAAGGGCCTCTGGCTGCTGCCGCCGGGTCGGCAGGGCAACCATGCGAGCGAAGCGCTCGCCAGTCGGCGCACCGGCGAGATTTTCGAGCGGCTGACCGCGCAGGCTCCCAATCGCATCGTGCTGGTCGATAGCCCGCCTGCGCTCGCCGCGTCGCCTGCCGCCGAACTTGCCAAGCATGTCGGCCAGACGATCCTGGTCGCGCGGGCGGATCGCACCGGCAAGAGCGCGCTGGAAGACGCAGCGCAACTGCTGGCCGCGTGCCCCGACATCAAGCTCGTACTCAATGGCGCCAACTTCAGCCCCAGTGGGCGTCGTTTCGGGAGCTATTACGGATGAGGATTTCCTCCATGACCCGCCCGACCCGACTTGCGGCGTCGCTCGCCGCGTTGCTTGCCACCGGTGCATTCGTGCCGGCGCCAGCGCTCGCCCAATATGCCTGGAGCGACGACGAGGTCACGTCCAGCAGCTCGCGCGGCTCGCAGCGGCAGGGTGTGCCCGCGTCCGGCAACGACCAGTATTCGGGCGGCTATGGCGATGCCTATGGCGACGGATACGGCGACGACACCACCACTAGCGGCGATGCCCGCCCCGAAGGCGCTCCGACCCGCCAGCGCCTGCGCGTCACGCCCTATATCGAGGCGAACCAGGTCGTCACGCAAGAGATTCGCCCGGGCAGCGACACGGATTTCTATGGCCAGGTTGCAGCGGGCGTCGACGCGTCGGTGCAGGGGCGTCGCGGGGGCGGCTCGGTCTCGCTGCGCTACGACCGGGTCATCAGCTATGGCGATGATGTCGCCGACAGCGACAGCGTTTCGGGCATCGCCCGCGGCTATGTCGCGGTTGCGCCGGGCCTTTCGGTCGAAGCAGGCGGCCTCGCAGCACGCAGCCGCGCGAGCGGCGGGGGCGGTACGGTGCTCGCCAGCGGTCAGCCGATCGACGACGAGAGCGAGGCGCGGACCTACGGCGTCTATGCCGGGCCGACCTTTTCGCGCCGGATCGGTGCGGCCGATGTCTCTGCCAACTACCGCTTCGGTTACAGTCGGGTGGAAGAGCCGGGCGTCGGCGTGATCGACGACACCGTCACTCCGGTCGACGTCGCGTCGGAAAGCTATGTGCATTCGGCCAGCGCGCGGGTCGGCGTGGCCCCCGGCGCGGTGCTGCCGGTGGGTGTTGCCGTGGGCGGTGGCGCCTATCAGGAGGAGGTTTCCAACTCCGATCAGCGTGTGCGCGACGTCTACGGGCGCGGCGATGTGACCGTGCCGGTCGGCGCGGGCTTCGCGGTGGTCGGCGGGGGCGGCTACGAATATGTCGAGATTTCCAACCGCGACGTGCTTCGCGACGAAACGGGCGCGCCGATCGTAGGCTCCGACGGGCGGTTCCAGACCGATGAGAGCGGCCCGCGCCGGATCGCCTTCGAGACCGAAGGCCTGATCTGGGACGTCGGCGTGGTGTGGAAGCCTTCGCGCCGCACCCAGCTGGAGGCGCATTACGGCCGCCGCTACGACAGCGATACCTATTACGGCAGCTTTGCGTGGCAGCCATCCTCGCGCTCTTCGGTCAATGCCTCGGTCTACGATTCGGTCAGCGGCTTCGGCGGCACGATCACCAATGGGCTGGCCAACCTGCCGAGCGGCTTCGTCGCCTCGCGCAACGGGCTGACGGGCGACTTCACCGGCTGCGTCACCGGCACCGGGGAAGAAACCTCGGCCAACTGCCTGGGTGGCGCGCTGTCTTCGGTGCGTGGCGCGGTGTTCCGCAACCGGGGCGGCCAGCTCTCCTACTCGACCTCGCGGGGCCGCCTTTCCACCGGCATGGCCGTGGGCTACGACCGGCGCACCTTCTTCGGCGCGGAAGGCACCGCGCTTGCCGCCGGGAACGGCGCGGTCGATGAAAGCTATTACGCCAATATCGGGATGGGCATCGCGCTCGACGGGCGCTCTTCGGTCAACCTGAACAGCTATGCCAGCTATCTCGACCAGGGCGGCAGCGATCTCAACGATGCCCTGCTGCTGGGCGCATCGGCGGCCTATAGCCGCACGCTGTTCCGCAATCTTTCCGCCCGCGCTGCGGTGTCGGTGGACCACATCGACTCTGTCGATATCGACGAAACCAACGCTTCGGCCCTCGTGGGCGTGCGTTACGACTTCTGATTACCCAGGGAACCGCACAAGATCATGTTCGACCAATATTACGGTTTCTCGGGCCGACCCTTCCAGCTGACGCCGGACCCGACATTCTATTTCGAGAGCATCACGCATCGAAAGGCGTTGAGCTATCTCGGCTATGGAATGGCGCAGGGCGAGGGCTTCATCGTCATCACCGGCGAGATCGGGTCGGGCAAGTCGACGATGGTCGCGCACCTGATGAAGAAGGTCGACCCGGACCAGATGACGGTGGGCCAGGTCGTCACCAGCAACCTCGACGGGTCGGAACTGGTGCATCTGGTGGCGCAGAGCTTCGGGCTCGACGTCGCCGGGCAGGACAAGGCGAGCGCGCTGGGTGCGATCGAGGCGTTCCTGCACGAGGAAGCGCGCGACGGACGCCGCTGCCTGCTGGTGGTGGACGAGGCGCAGAACCTGAGCTTCGAAGCGCTCGAAGAGCTGCGCATGATGAGCAATTTTCAGCTCGGTTCGCACCCGCTGCTCCAGCAACTCCTGCTCGGCCAGCCCGAATTCAAGCAGACCCTCGCCCAGCACGACCGGCTGGAGCAGTTGCGCCAGCGGGTGATCGCCGCGCACCACCTCACCCCGATGGAGGTGCAGGAGGTCGCGCCCTATATCGAACACCGCCTCTCGCTGGTGAACTGGAAGGGATATCCGTCGTTCGATCCCAAGATCTTCCCCGCGATCCACGAGGCGAGCGGCGGGATTCCGCGCCGCGTCAACCAGATCGCGACCCGCCTGCTGCTGATGGGCGCGGTGGAGCAGCGTAGCAGGATCGACTGTGCGATGCTGACCGATGTGATCGAGGAAATGGCGCGCGACAGCCGGGCCGAGAAGGGCGAAGAGAAGCGCCCGTTCGCCAGTCCGGCGGCCAGTTTGCAATCGCACTCACCAGCGCCGCCTCCGTCGCCTGCGCCTGCGCCTGCGCCTGCACCTGCACCTGCACCTGCGCCTGCACCTGCACCAGCGCCTGCTCAGCGCGCACCCGATCGGCCGCCGTCGAAACCGGACTCGACCCTCGAACTGGACGAACTGCGCTCCGCCATCGACACGCTCACGCGTGCGATCGAAGGCAGTCCGCGCAGCGATGGCGACCTGAAGGATCGCGTCGCTGCGCTGGAAACGCGGCTGGAGGAGCAGGAGCAGAGCGTGCGCTACCTGCTCCAGCTGCTGATCGAATGGCTCGACAAGGAAGGGCGCGCCAAGGAAAGCCGGGCCGCCTGAGCATGGATCTCGCGCCCGCCTCCCAGCCGCAGCCACCCGGGCGAGCGATCGTCAACGGCCTGTCGGTTGATGTCGAGGACTGGTTCCAGGTCGGCGCGTTCGAGAATACGATCGCGCGCGGCGACTGGGATGGCTGCGAACTGCGCGTCGAACGCAATGTGGAGCGTATCCTGGCCCTGTTCGATCGGGCGGGCGTCAAGGCGACGTTCTTCACGCTCGGCTGGATTGCCGAGCGGGTGCCGCACGCGATCCGCACGATTGCCGAGGCGGGCCATGAACTCGCGAGCCATGGCTACGATCACCAGCGCGTGTTCACGATGGATCGCGCAGCCTTTGCCGAAGATCTGCGCAAGTCGCGCGCCATTCTGGAAGACGCGGGCGGGGTGTCCGTCACCGGCTACCGCGCGCCGAGTTTCTCGATCGATGCGCGCAATCCCTGGGCGCACGAGGAACTGGCCGCGCAGGGCTATACCTATTCCTCCAGCGTCGCGCCCATCGCACATGACCATTACGGCTGGCGCGACGCGCCGCGCTTCGCCTTTCGCCCGGTAGAGGGCGCAGACCTGATCGAACTGCCCGTGACGACCGCGATCTTTCGCGGACGGCGACTGGCGGCGGGCGGCGGCGGGTTCTTCCGCACGCTCCCTTATGCATTCTCCAAATGGGCGATCTCGCAGGTCAACCGCGAGGCACGGCAGCCCGCGATCTTCTATTTCCACCCGTGGGAGGTCGATCCCGATCAACCGCGCGTGCCGGGCGCGCCGCTGCGCTCTCGCCTGCGGCATTACACCTGTCTTTCCGCGATGGAGGGCAAGCTCGAAAGGTTGCTCGGCGATTTCGCCTGGGGCCGGGTCGATGCGATCGCGAAGGCCGCGATGGCGCCGGGATTGAGGGAAGCGGCATGAACGCGCCTTTCGCTCCCGATCATTTCGAAAACGATGCGATCGTTACGCTGGGCGACGTACACGACGCCGATCAGGCGCAGCGCCTTTCGCACTTCGTGCATCAGCAGGCGGGCAGCCCGTTCCACCTGCCCGAATGGCTGATCGCGGCCGAGCGCGGCACCGGCCAGCGCGCCTGCGGCCTGGTTGCGCAGCGCGCCGGGCGGATCGTCGGCTGGCTGCCGCTGACCCTGGTCCACTCGCCACTTTTCGGGCGCGCGCTGGTGTCGAGCGGGTTTGCCGTCGATGGAGGGATTCTCGCCGCCGAAGCGGGCGTCGCATCCCGGCTGGCCCGCGCCGCCAGCGAACAGGCGCTGCGCCGATCCTGCAACGAGGTCGAGCTTCGCGGCGGTGCGAGCCCGGCGGGGTGGCAGGAGATTACCGGCAAGCATCACGGATTCGTGCGCGATCTGGCGCAGGACGACGAGGCGCAGCTGCTCGCCGTCCCGCGCAAGCAGCGCGCCGAGATCCGCAAGAGCTTGAGAAACGATCTCGCGGTGGAGATCGGGACTGGGGAGGGCGATCGCGCCGCCCACTATGCGTGCTATGCGGCGAGCGTTCACAACCTCGGCACGCCGGTCTTCCCGCGCGCCCTGTTCGATGCGGTGCTCGATCTGTTCGGCGACCGGGCTGATATCCTCACGGTGTATGCAGGCCCGGAACCGCTCGCCAGCGTGCTGACGCTCTACCACGGCGACACTGCTTACCCCTTCTGGGGCGGCGGCGTGTGGCGTGCTCGCGAAACCCGCGCGAACGAGCGGATGTACTACGCCCTGATGTGCCATGCGCGCACCGCAAAGGGCTGTACCAGTTTCGATTTCGGTCGCTCCAAGACCGGCAGCGGGCCCTACCACTACAAGAAGAACTGGGGTTTCGAGCCGCAGCCGCTCACCTATTCGCGCTGGACCGCGCCGGGTGCCGAGCCGCGCGATATCGACCCGACCAGCGATGCCTATGCGCGCAAGATCGCGCTCTGGAAGAAGCTGCCGTTGCCGGTGGCCAACCGGATCGGCCCACTGATCGCGCGGGGCCTCGCATAATGGCCGAAACCCTCTTCCTCGCGCATCGCGTGCCGTTTCCGCCCGATCGCGGCGACAAGATCCGCTCGCACCACATTTTGCGCGCGCTCGCCGCGCTTGGCCCGGTGCATGTCGGCACGTTCGACGATGCGTCGGGCTATGGCGATCGGTTTCTGTCAGGCATCGCGGCCAGCCACTTCCTCGTCCCCAACCGCAAGCCCGATGTGCTCGCCGCGGCCGAGGCGATGGTGCGCGGCCAGCCCCTCAGCCTCGCCGCCTTTGCACATGCGGGCCTTCGCGAATGGGTGGAGCAGGTGCTGCATTACCGCCCGATCGACGCGATCTACGTGTTCTCGGGCCAGATGGCGCAATATGTGCCGCCGCATTTTCCGGGGCGAACGATCCTCGACCTGTGCGACGTCGATAGCGCCAAGTTCGAGGCATACGGAGATGCCGGACACGGGCCCAAGGCCTGGGTCCATGCGCGCGAGGGGCGCTTGCTCCGTATCGAGGAAGAGCGCGCTGCCCGCGCCGCCGATACCACGCTGCTGATCAGCGAGAACGAAGCGAACCTGTTTCGCACCCGCGTGACGAGCATGCACCAGATCGACCTGCGCGTGATGCGCAACGGGATCGACGCGCAGTTCTTCGCGCCCGGAGCGGTGGTGCCGCAACCCACGCTCTACGGGCCGGGGCCGAACATCGTCTTTACCGGACAGATGGACTACGCCCCGAATGTCGCTGCGGTCGAGCGGATGGTGCACCGCATCCTGCCCGCCATTCGCGAAAGGTGCTCCTCCGCCGAATTCCACATCGTGGGCCGCGCGCCGACCGCTGCGGTCAAGGCGCTCGGCCGACAGAACGGCGTGACCGTGTGGGGCGAAGTCTCCGACGTGCGGCCCTTCATCGCCGAGGCGGACCTCGTCGCCGCGCCGCTCACCATTGCGCGCGGCATCCAGAACAAGGTCCTCGAAGCCATGGCGATGGCGAAGCCCGTACTGCTTTCGCCCGAAGCCGCGACCGGGATCGACGCCGAGGATGGCGTGCACTTCACGATTGCGGAGGGGGACCGGATGATGGTCGGCCGCGCGCTCGCCTTGTTCGAGGATCGCGCGAAAGCCCGCACGATGGGGCAAGCGGCGCGCGCTTTCGTTCTCGACAGGCAAACCTGGCCTGCGATGCTCGAAGGGCTGGGGGCCCTGATGCGCCCGCCGCACGAGAAGCCGATGGCCCAGTCCGGTCCGGTGCGCGATGCCGCCTGAACTGATCCGCGAGAACCGATCCTCCGCCGTTGCGGCAATGCTGGATCGGCTGCCTGCGGGGTGGGCGCGCGCGCTCGGCTGGCTCGCGCTGGTCTGGGTCGCCGCTTTTCTCCTCACCGCGCCGCAATGGCTCGACATGGCGCGCCAGTGGTGGACGATGTCCACCTATCAGCACATCCTCTTCGTACCGCCGATCCTCGCCTGGCTCGTGTGGAGCAGGCGCGAGGTGCTGGCGCGGATGAGCCCGCATGCATGGTGGCCCGGCCTGTTGCTGCTTGCCGGTGCGCTGGGTGTATGGCTGGTCGGATCGCTGACCTCGCTCGACCTGATCGCGCAGGCAGGCGCTGTCCTTTTGCTGCAGAGCGCCACGCTGGCACTGCTCGGCCCGCGCGTGGGCGCGGTGCTGCTGTTCCCGCTCGCCTTCGCGGTTTTCCTCGTGCCGTTCGGGGACGAGATCGTCGTCCCGCTCCAGATGATTACGGCGGAGATGACCATCGCGCTCACGCACCTCAGCGGCATCCCGGCCGAGATAGAGGGCGTGTTCATCGATACGCCCGCCGGGCTGTTCGAGGTGGCGGAGGCCTGTGCGGGCGTGCAATTCGTGGTCGCGATGGTCACGCTGGGCGTACTCGCCGCCAAGCTGGGGATGGAGCGCTGGCCACGCCGGATCGCACTGCTGGCGCTGTGTGTCGTCGTGCCGATCCTCGCCAATGGCGTGCGCGCCTGGGGCACGATCGCAATCGCGCAGGTGGTCGGGATCGAGCGGGCAGGGGGCATCGACCACATCATCTATGGCTGGGTCTTCTTCGCCGTCGTCGTCGCGCTGGTGCTCGCCCTGGCATGGCGCTGGTTCGATCGCGATCCGCAGGCAGAGGCGCAGGGCTCGGCGGCTCTTGCCGAACATCCGCTGGTGGTGGCGGCGGATCGCCTGACCACGCGGCCCAGCACGATCGCACCGATCATGGCTGCCCTGATCCTGCTGGTCGGCCTGTGGGGCGGTCTGGCGCGTGCGAGCGAGGCCCCGGCGCCGCTCTCCGTGCCACAGATCGAGGGCTGGGCGCTCGTCGATCCGCCCGAGTGGCGGGGCTGGCAGCCGCAGGGCGCGTCGGCAAGCCGACGGCTGCATGCTGTCTATGAAGACGCGCAGGGCCGCCGCGTGGACCTCTATCTGGCGGCATATTCTGGCGATGCCGATCCGACCGCAGGCGAAGAAGGCGCGATGCCTCCCGATACGGGGTGGCGGCGTGTCGGGCCGGCTGCTGCACCCGAGTCTATGATCGGCGATCGGCTATGGGGTGGCAGGTCCGGCCGCAGGCTCGCCTGGACCAGCTATGTGAGTGGCGACAGGTCGACGGCCAGTGCAATCGCCTTGCGGCTTTCGGGGCTGGGCGAGCGGCTGATGCTCCGTTCGCAGCCGCGCTGGCTGATCATCCTCTCCGCTGCCGAGACGCCCGATGCTCCGGCGGCGGAGGCTCTGGCCGACTTCCATCGACAGGCCGGAGGCCCCGCCGCGCTGGTCTGGCAGGCGCAAGCGCGCTAGGCGACGCCGATGTGCGGCATTGCAGGCCTTTTCGCGCGCGATCCGAACGCGCCTATCGATGCCGGGGGGCTCGCCAGGATGCGCGATGCCATGGTCCATCGCGGGCCCGACGGCGAAGGCTCGTGGATCGATAGCGGCATCGGGCTCGCCCATCGCAGGCTTTCGATCATCGATGTCGAGGGATCGCCCCAGCCGATGCATTCGGCGGACGGGCGCGCGGTGATCGTCTTCAACGGCGAGATCTACAATTACCGTGCCTTGCGCCGCGAGCTGGGCGCGCTCGGCCATCGCTTCCGGACCGAAGGCGATACCGAAACGATCCTTGCCGCGTGGCGCGAATGGGGGCCGCAATGCCTCCCGCGCTTCGACGGCATGTTCGCCTTTGCGCTGTACGACAGAGAGGCGCGCCAGCTGTTCCTCGCGCGCGACCGGTTCGGCGTGAAGCCCCTTTTTACCACGACACTGCCCGACGGGACCTTTGCTTTTGCATCCGAACTCAAGGGCTTGCTCGCGCATCCTCGGCTGGATCGCAGGATCGACCCGCTGGCGATCGAGGACTATTTCGCCTGGGGCTACGTGCCCGATCACCGCTCGATCCTGGCAGGGGTCGAAAAATTGCCGGCGGGTCACTACCGCCTGATCGAATATGGTGCGCAGCCGGGACCGCCGGTGTGCTGGTACGACATTTCCTTCGCCGACCGCGACACTCTGAGCGAGCATGACGAGGCCGAGGCGATCCGCGAACGGCTGCGCGCTGCGGTCGCCTCGCGCATGGTCAGCGACGTTCCGATCGGCGCGTTTCTCTCCGGCGGTGTGGACAGCTCCACGGTGGTCGCGCTGATGGCGGGGCTGGCGCGGCAGCCCGTCACCACCTGCTCGATCGGGTTCGACGTGCCCGAGCTGGACGAGACGGCGCATGCACGGCTGATCGCCCACCAGTTTTCGACCGACCATCACGAACGGATCGTCGATCCCGCGATGTTCGACCGGATCGACCGGCTGGCGGGCGTGTTCGACGAACCTTTCGCCGACGCGTCCGCCTTGCCCACGATGGAGGTCTGCGCGCTCGCGCGCCAGCATGTCACCGTCGCGCTATCGGGCGATGGCGCGGACGAGGCCTTTGCGGGCTATCGCCGCCATGTCTTCCATTCCGCCGAAGAGCGCGCGCGCGGTGCCTTGCCTGCAGGCTTCAGGCGCGCGGCCTTCGGCCCGCTGGCGGCGTTGTACCCCAAGGCGGACTGGGCGCCGCGACCGCTGCGTGCGAAATCGACGCTCCAGGCGCTCGCCCTGTCGGGGGAGGAAGCCTATGCCCGCGCGCTGTGCATCATGGCACCATCCGCGCGCGCGGCAATCTATTCGGACGGCATGAAGCGCGCGCTCGGGGGCTATCGCGCCGAGCAGCCGCTGATCGCGCTGATGCGTGACGCGCCTGCCCGCGACGGGCTCGACCGGGCGCAATATGCCGATCTCAAGTTCTGGTTGCCCGGCGACATCCTGACGAAGGTCGACCGGACGAGCATGGCGGTCAGCCTCGAAGCGCGCGAGCCCCTGCTCGACCATCGCCTGGTCGAATTCGCCGCGCGTCTTCCGCAGAACCGCCGGGTATCCGGAATGGAGGGCAAGTTCGCGTTGAAGCACGCGATGGAAGGCGCGCTGCCGGGCGAAATCCTCTACCGTCCAAAACAGGGCTTCGTCCTGCCGATCGCACAATGGTTTCGCGGCGAGCTGAAAGAGGCCGCACGCGCCGCCGCGCGCAGCGAAGCGCTGCTGGACACGGGCTGGTTCGATGCCGAAGCGCTTTCGAAAATGGCCGAAGACCATATTTCCGGCCGCCGCGACCACGCGCGCGAGCTGTGGCAGCTCCTGATGCTCGACCGCAATATGAGTCTTTTGCGTCACACGACGTGAGTCTTTCGAGTCACAGGATGTGAGTCTTTTGGGTAACAATAAGACTCTGGCCAGCGCAAAAGTGATTCAAAACGGGCGCTATGGTTAATTAAGTGTTGCGAGCGAGTCTCCCACGCCGATAGTTTCAAGCCCGATCGCGAGGTCATCTTCGCGATCGGGACAACGGGGGCGCACAATGAACCGGGTCAGCACCAATTTCGAACGTCACATAATCCTCGACGAGGCGGGCGATCCCATGCTCGTCGAAGACGCACCCGCGATCGCGACCGAGCTGTTCGCGCTGCGCGAATTGCGGGTCGAATATGACGCCGACACCAAGGCCCTGTGGACCCACATGGTGCCCAAGGGGCGGCCGAGTTTCACCCCTTCGATGCTCGCCGATTTCGAACGGTGGCAGGATTTGATCGAGGCCAGCTTCGGGCCCGACGACCTCCACTTCCTCGTGCTGGGCAGCCATGCGCCCGGCGTGTTCTGCTATGGCGGCGATCTGGCGCTGTTCCGCGAACTCATCAAGTCGGGCAATCGCGACGCGCTGGTCGATTACGGCCATCGCTGCTGCCGCATTCTCCATCGCAATATCGCGGCGCTCGGCCTGCCCGTGCTGACCATCGGCATGGTCCAGGGCGATGCGCTTGGCGGCGGACTGGAAGCGCTGCTTTCCTTCGATTTCATCATCGCCGAACACAGCGCGAGTTTCGGCCTGCCGGAGATCATGTTCGGCCTGTTCCCCGGCATGGGCGCGCATGCGTTTCTGAGCCGCCAGCTCGGCAGCATCGCCGCCGAGCGGCTCATCACTTCGGGCAAGACCCTGTCCGCCATCGAGATGTTCGAGATCGGGCTGGTGCACGAGGTGGTGCCCGATGGGGAGGGCGAGGGTGCGGTGCAGCGCTTCATCGAGAAGAATGCGCGGCGCCACGCAGGCCTGCTCGGCTCGCGCCGGGCGACCAAGCGCAGCTGGGATCTCTCGCTGGCCGAACTGACCGAGATTACCGAGCTCTGGGCCGATACCGCACTCAAGCTGAGCGAGCGCGATCTCAAGTTGATGGCCAGACTGGCCGAAAAGCAGCGCCTCGTCGCGCGCAGGCAGTTCGCCACCGTCTGAAAGACGCCGGGCTAGCGCACCCCGTGGCCGCTGGCCATGTAATCCGCGCTCTGCATCTCGCGCAGGCGGCTGACCGTGCGGGCGAATTCGAAGCTGCCATCGCCTGCGGGATACAGGTCCTCAGGATCGGCAGCGGCTGTCGCGAACAGCTTCACGTTATTCTCGTAAAGCGCGTCGATCAGCTTGGTGAAGCGGATCGCCTCGTTGCGGTTTTCGGGCCCCAGCACCGGAATGGCGACCACGATCACCGTATGAAAGGCGCGCGCGATCGCCAGGTAGTCCGCCGCGCCCCGGTTTTCCCCGCACAGGCGCTTGAAACTGAACACGGCCACGCCCTTGAGGCTCTTTGGCACATGCAGCGTCCGCCCCCCGCCCAGCTCGAGCTCGCCACTCGGCACATTGTCCGCATCTTCGGGCGCGTAGTCGGTCAGGCGGAAGAAGGCCTCGCGCACCTGCTCGGTCGCCTCGTCCCCGATCGGCGTATGCCAGCTTTCCAGCCCGCCGAGGCGTTCCATCCGATAGTCGGTCGGACCATTGAGGGAGAGCGTGTCCAGCTTGCGCTCGACCAGTTCGATGA
>Ga0114910_1000456_pt1 | contig 20611 bp, 23 predicted proteins | sample MalvireepMed_908_FD_83500 | JGI IMG/M metagenome (GOLD analysis project Ga0114910, IMG submission 83500) | Marine viral communities from the Global Malaspina Expedition - Malaspina viral metaG DeepMed_908 | ecosystem: Environmental > Aquatic > Marine > Oceanic | place: Mediterranean Sea...
CCTGCGTGCGCGATTTCATTCATGTCACCGATCTGGTCGCGGCTCACCTCAATGCGCTGTCCTATCTGCGGGCCGGCGGCGACAGTCTCGTCGCCAATTGCGGCTATGGCCGCGGATATACCGTTCGCGAAGTGCTTGATGCGGTCACACGCCTCAGCGGCCGCGACTTCGAGATCCGCTATGGTGCCCGGCGCGAAGGCGATATTGTCACTTCGGTGGCTGATTCAACCCGTGCCCGGACCGTGCTCGGATGGCAGCCGCAGCACGATGACATCGACAAGATTGTCGGCAGCGCACTGGCCTGGGAGGCTGCGCTCGCACGCAGCAACCATGCCCTTGCCGAAGCTGAGCCGAACCCCCGCCGTATCGTGCTGGACTGGACGCCGCCCCACGACGACATGGAGGAGGTCATCGGCAACGCCCTTGCATTTGCTCCCGTACTGGCGCGCCGCCGCTACAATCGCTGACACCAGCCGGTTCGCATTGTGCTATCTGGAAACCGGCTTGAGGCCATCAAACACCGGCGCGCGCTTTTCGCCCTTGGCGAAATAGGCTTCCTTGATGTCGTCGGGCCGCAGCATCGCCGCGTTCCAGACCGAGATATAATCAAGCGCATCCGCGGTCGAATGATCGCGTGAATAGTTGGCCATCACCTTGCAGCCGGTGACCGCAAGCGGCGAGTGCGCGGCTATCTTGCGCGCGATCGCCATAACACCCTCAAGCAGCGCTTCGGGCGTCTCGAACACCTCATTGACCAGACCGATCTGCTGGGCCTTGTCGGCCGGAAGCCGCTCGCCGGTATAGGCCATCTGCCGGGCCCAGCCTTCCGGGATCAGCTTGACCAGCCGTGGAAACGTGCCGACATCGGCGGTCATGCCGATGGCGGTTTCCTGCACGGCAAAGAAAGCATCCGCAGACGCATACCGGCAATCGCAGGCCGTCGCGAGATCTACACCCGCGCCGATCGCTCCACCCTGAATGGCGGCGAGCACCGGTTGGCGGGCCCGTTCCAGCGCCGAGAAAGTGTCCTGCAATGCCTTGATCTTGTAGCGGAATGCCTCCGCGGAAACATGTGCATTGGCACCCCCTCCCTCAAGCGCACCGCTCATGAAAACGGAAATGTCCATGCCGGAAGTAAAATGCTTCCCCTCTGACGAGATCACGATGACCCGCGCTTCCGCATTGTTGGAAATCCTGTCGATCGCCTCGGGAAGTTCCTTCCAGAATTCCGGCGTCATCGAATTGGCCTTTTCCGGACGGTTGAAGCGGATATGGGCAATATGGCCGGCAATTTCGACCGTGAAGCAGGCATAGGTCATGGCAGTCTCTCCCTTTGGTTTTCTTGTATCTGCCGATCCGGGTTTGAGAAACCGGCAAAGCACACGGGTTTCTCAACATGGTCTATTCGGGATTGCGTCAATTTGGCACCCGCAGACTTATTGGGCCGCCACGCCTTCATTGTTTCAATGATCCGTCCTATAGCGGAACCGGGACCTGTCCAGCGGCAGGGATTGCGCAACAGGAATGAAGGACATGAACATGACAGCGTCACCCGTGGATCCTGATGGTCTGATGGAATTTTCGGTGGTCTTTACCGATCGCTCGCTCAATCACATGTCCAAGGCGTTTCAGGGCGTCATGACCGATCTCAACACCATGTTGTGCGAGGTCTATCAGGCCGATGCGGCGGTGATCGTGCCGGGCGGCGGAACCTTCGGAATGGAGGCGGTCGCCCGGCAGTTCGCCACCGGCCAGAAAGTGATGGTCATCCGCAATGGCTGGTTTTCCTATCGCTGGACCCAGATCTTCGACATGGGCGCCATTCCCTCGGAGACAACAGTCATCAAGGCCAGCCAGATCGGCAACGAGAGCACGTCGGCCTTTGCGCCGCAGCCGGTTGACGTGATCACCGCCAGGATCCGCGAAGAACGCCCGAGTGTCGTTTTCGCCCCGCATGTGGAAACCTCGTCCGGGGTCATCCTTCCTGATGATTATCTCAAGGCCATTGCGGACGCAGCCCACGATGCCGGTGCGCTTTTTGTGCTTGATTGCATCGCGTCTGGCAGCATCTGGGTCGATATGAAGGCAACCGGTGTCGATGTTCTGATCTCTGCGCCGCAAAAGGGCTGGAGCGCGTCGCCGTCTGCCGGGCTCGTCATGCTCGGCGAACGCGCACTTGCACGGCTGGGCGAGACCACCAGCTCGAGCTTTGCGGTTGATCTGCGCAAATGGCACGACATCATGCAGGCCTATGTTGGTGGCGGCCATGCCTATCACTCGACCATGCCGACTGATGCGCTGGTGGTTCTGCGCGATCGCATGATCGAAACCCGCGACTTTGGCTTTGACCTCGCCCGCGACCGTCAATGGGAGCTTGGCCGCAAGGTCCGCGCGCTGCTGGCCGGACAAGGCTTCAAATCGGTCGCCGCGCCAGGTTTTGAGGCGCCGGGCGTCGTCGTCAGTTACACCAGGGATCCGGAATTCCAGAACGGCAAGAAATTCCTGGCTGAGGGCATGCAGATTGCTGCAGGCGTTCCCCTGATGTGTGACGAACCGGCTGATTTCCGCACTTTCCGTATCGGCCTGTTCGGCCTCGACAAGCTTGGGGATGTCGATGGCACGCTGGCCAAGCTGGAAACGGTTCTGGACAAGCTCTCTGAAGGCTGAAACCGGACCGTTCTTTCAGGCTGGACAGACTGATCCGGCTGACACCATCGAATTGGGATGAGGCAGGCAATGTCGGAAAAAGTGGCTTTGGTAACGGGTGCAGCACGCGGCATCGGCTTGGCAACAACGCAACTGTTCATCGAACAGGGCTGGCGCGTGGCAATGGTCGACCGTGATGGCGACGAGTTGCACAAGGCGGTCTCCGGCCTGAACGAGGCCAGTGCCTTCGTCCACGATGTCTCGATCCCCGACGAAGTCGACGAACTGATGCATGCGGTGACTTCCAGCTTCGGACGCATTGACGCTGTGGTGAACAATGCCGGTGTTGCCGATTTCGGCCCGATCGGGGAGACGGACTTCGCCCGCTGGCGCGCGGTGATGGCAACCAATCTGGATGGTGTTTTTCTGGTTTCGCAGGCCGCCATTCCCGCCTTGCGCGAAACCCGCGGATCCCTGGTCAACATCGCCTCGATCTCCGGCCTGCGCGCGTCAACCTTGCGGGTTGCCTATGGCACCTCCAAGGCGGCCGTGATCCACCTGACCAAGCAGCAGGCCGCCGAGCTAGGCGAGTATGGCATCCGAGCCAATTGTGTCTGCCCGGGCCCGGTCCGCACCAAGCTGGCCATGGCCGTCCATACGCCTGAGATCATTGCCGCCTATCATGACGCGATTCCTTTGAATCGCTACGGATCGGAGCGCGAAATCGCCGAGGTGATCACCTTCCTGTGCTCCGAGAAGGCCAGCTATGTCACCGGTCAGGTGATTGCTTCCGACGGCGGCTTTGAAAGCACCGGAGTAGGCTTGCCGGCACTGCGCACCTAGAAGCCTCCAGCGCTGGGGATGGACCGAACACCAAACAACCGCTGAGCCCGGGCACGCAAGCGCTGTCCACGACGCAAAGCAGCTGGCTCCACTCTCGCCTTCGGGCCGGTTATCTCTTTGAGACCGGAGACCGGTTCGCAAAGCCGCTGGCCGACGTGGATTTCAATTACACCCATACCAATGGATATGCCGAAACCGGAGCCGGCATCTATAATCTCGGCATATTCCCGACAGATGATTTCCAGGTTTCATTTGCCGCCGGCATGGAGTTCGGCAGAAGCTATGAGCTGAACCCGGGCTTGAGTGTCCGGGTCTATGGCTACGGCGGAGTTCGGTATACGCCGGACAACACCACGACCACCCAATTGCTGTTTTCCGGGATCTCCAGCCCGGTCACGCAGATTTCCCGCCACGACCGCCATCTCGGCGAAATCTCCACCGGAATGAAATTCTTCGGCCGGGAGGGGCTTGGATTCGATGTCCGTTACGACGGCGCGTTCGGCAAATTGGTAACCTCGCAATCCATCAAGGGCAAACTCCGCTGGCGCTTCTAGCGAAGGATTGCCCGGCGGGCTGTCACCATAATCAGCGGAGCATCCCGAACGCCTCGCTTGCGCACACAACGGCGGCACTGGTTCACCTGCAAGCCAAGGGTCCATGGTGAAGCAGTGGGGCGGTCTGAAGGAACACCTTTGTGCACCACAAGGATGAGTTCACCCGATTGGCCGTTTCAACTGATTGATTCTTCAATGAGATAAACTGGTGCTGCCGGAGAGATTCGAACTCTCGACCTCTCCCTTACCAAGGGAGTGCTCTACCCCTGAGCTACGGCAGCCCTTTGCTTCAGTTCTCATCGGCGGTCAGACAGGAGAGTGTCTCCGTCAGCCGCTGCCCATAAAGCGCTTCCGACCAGATCGGAAGGCTGTAAACGACTGAAGCGGCCCGCTATTGCCACAGCTTGGACAGGAGTGCAAGCGCAAACGGGCGAATGGCGCGACAAGTTTCAAAAAGCCTTGCAATGGCTGCCCGGCTCGGGCGGCAAAAGCTGACTGTGGCCACATCGGGGGCTGAAAAACTGCGCCATGCGGGCTGCTTCGGAAACGAATCCGCATGCCGCTTGTCTCCCGGAACATTCTTAGCTGCATTTCGTTGCGCGGACGAAGACCGCAACAGGCGGCGGGTTCTTCACCTGCGCCCGGTTTTGCGCTATCGAATGCGCATCATGACCGACAAGACATCTCCAGAATCCGAAACCAGCCAACGCAAGGCCGAAGTCGAACGCCAGGCGGCAAAGCGCGCCGAGCGCAGCGCTGAGCAATTGCGCGCCAATCTGCAACGCCGCAAGGCGCAGGTCCGTGCCCGCCGCGAGGGCCGTGCCGATGAGACCGACGGACTGCCGGCATCGTCCGGCCGCAGCGCTGCAAGCAAGGGAAAGGACGCGGATTAACCGCGAAGCCCGTCCTTGTGTTGCCGCATTCCCGTTGATGGTCTAAACAGCGCCGCAGAGTTTTACTGGACGCGGCCGCTCACCACAGGCGCAGTTCAAGAATCAAGAGGACAGCATGGATCGCATCAGGATCGTTGGCGGAAATCCGCTCAATGGCGTTATTCCGATTTCCGGCGCGAAGAATGCGGCGCTGCCGTTGATGATCGCGTCGCTGCTTACCGACGACACGCTGACGCTGGAAAACCTTCCGCATCTCGCCGATGTCGAGCAGTTGCAGCGCATTCTCGGCAATCACGGCGTTGATATCGCCGTGGTCGGACGCCGGGAGCGTCAGGACACCGCCTACGCCCGCACAGTGCATTTTACCGCGCGCACCATTGTCGACACAACGGCCCCTTACGAGCTGGTGTCGAAGATGCGCGCCAGCTTCTGGGTCATCGGCCCGCTACTGGCCCGCATGGGCGAAGCCAAGGTCTCGCTGCCCGGCGGTTGCGCCATCGGCACACGGCCGGTCGATCTGTTCATCGACGGCTTGCAGCATCTCGGTGCCGAGATCAATATCGAGAACGGCTATGTCGATGCCCGCGCGCCCAAGGGTCTGATCGGCGGACGCTACGTGTTTCCGAAAGTCTCCGTCGGCGCCACCCATGTGATGTTGATGGCGGCGACCCTGGCCAAGGGCCAGACCGTGATTGAAAACGCCGCGCGCGAGCCGGAAGTCGTCGATCTGGCCAATTGCCTCATCGCTATGGGCGCGAAGATCTCCGGCGCCGGTACCCCGACCATCACCATTGATGGCGTGGCCTCGCTGTCGGGTGCCCGCCACCGTGTGCTGCCCGACCGCATCGAGACCGGCACCTATGCCATGGCCGTGGCCATGACCGGCGGTGACGTGCTGCTTGAAAACACCTCCGAGACCCTGCTTGAGAGTGCGATGCTGGCGCTGCGCCGCAGCGGCACCGAGGTCACGGCTGAAGCTGGCGGCATCCGCGTCCGCCGCAATGGCGGTGATATTCTGCCCGTTGACGTGACAACTGATCCGTTTCCCGGTTTTCCGACCGATCTGCAGGCGCAGTTCATGGGGTTGATGACCCGCGCCAATGGCGTTTCCCACATCACCGAGACGATCTTCGAAAACCGCTTCATGCATGTCCAGGAACTTGCCCGCCTCGGCGCGAAGATCTCCCTGTCGGGCCAGACCGCAACGGTAACCGGTGTGCCGGTGCTGCGCGGCGCGCCGGTGATGGCCACCGATCTGCGCGCCTCCGTGTCGCTCGTCATTGCCGGGCTTGCCGCCGAAGGCGAAACCGTGGTCAACCGGGTCTACCATCTTGATCGCGGTTTTGAGCGGCTGGAAGAGAAATTGACCAACTGCGGCGCCATCGTTGAACGCATCAGCGGATAAGGCAGGCGGGGAAGCCTGCTTGATATCCACCACCTTCGGCTCATTGCGCTTTGCTGCCGCCGCACCTACCTTGCAGTGCAGCACTCGCTTTGCAGTGGGGTTTGCCCTGAATGAAAGTAGCTTGAGGATCTGATGGACAGCTTGAAACTGATTGCGCTCGATGAAGCCGACCTGGCCGTGATCTCCACCTGCCTGCAGGATGCCGTCTTCAAGACCGGGGACACCGCATTTCTGGGCAAGGACAGCGTCTTTACGCTTGAGGCAAACCGCTTTGTCTGGGAAGAGGGCAAGGACAAGAAGACCTTCGAGCGCCGCCGTGCGCTGCTGGTAATCAAACAGGTACACGCGGTCAAGTCGCTTGGCGTCAACCTCAAGGACACCGGCGCGGTGCACTCGTTGCTGGCATTGCGTTTCCTGCCCGCGGATGAAGCGCCTGCGGGTGCAATCGAACTGGTCCTGTCCGGCGGTGCGGTGATCCATCTGGATGTCGCTTGCATAGAACTGCAGCTCGCTGACATCGGCGGCGGCTGGGAAACGAAATTCAAGCCGCGCCATCCGCTCGGCGGCTGATCGAACAAACACAGGATATGGGGACAGGGCATTGGTACTGAGGCTTGACTACCGGCAGCCGGATTTCGAGAGCCGGTTCGCTGCGTTTCTCACCACCAAGCGTGAGGTGTCGGTGGATGTTGAGGCCGATGTCCGGTCGATCATCCATGAAGTGCGCGCGCGCGGCGATGAGGCCCTGCACGGATTCAGTCAGCGCTTTGACCGGATTGACACGAAGGCGCTTGGCCTTGCCGTGACCGCGGACGAGATCGCGGCAGCCTATCAGGCCACAGATCCGGCGATCATTGCCGCGCTTGAACTGGCCCATGACCGCATCGCCAGTCATCACCAGCGGCAATTGCCCAAGGACGATCACTATATTGACGCACTGGGTGTCGAATTGGGATCTCGCTGGACGGCGATCGAAGCGGTCGGCCTGTATGTGCCCGGCGGGACTGCCAGTTACCCCAGCTCGGTGCTGATGAACGCCGTGCCGGCCAAGGTGGCGGGCGTCGAGCGCATCGTCATGGTGGTGCCCGCACGTGACGGCGCGCTCAATCCGGTGGTTCTGGCCGCTGCCCGCATCGCCGGCGTCAGCGAAATCTACCGGATCGGCGGCGCCCAGGCGATTGCAGCCCTTGCCTACGGCACCGAAACCATTCGTCCCGTCGCCAAGATTGTCGGGCCCGGCAATGCCTGGGTGGCGGCTGCCAAGCGCCAGGTCTTTGGGACTGTCGGCATCGACATGATCGCCGGCCCGTCCGAAGTGCTGGTGATGGCCGATCCCGACAACAATCCCGACTGGATCGCCGCCGATCTCCTGGCCCAGGCCGAACATGATGCCGGTGCGCAATCAATCCTGATGACCCGCGACGAAGCCTTTGGCGAGGCGGTGATCGAAGCCGTCGAGCGCCAGCTGGCAACGCTCAGCCGTGCCGATACAGCGCGCAAGAGCTGGGCCGATTTCGGGGCCGTCATCCTTGTGCCGGACTGGGAAGCCGCGCTGCCGCTGGCCAACCGTATCGCTGCCGAGCATCTCGAGATTGCCACCGATGATGCAGAAGCGCTTGCCGCCAGGGTGCGCAATGCCGGCGCCATCTTCATCGGCCGTCACACGCCTGAAGTGATCGGCGACTATGTCGGCGGCTCCAACCATGTGCTGCCGACGGCCCGCTCGGCGCGGTTCTCCTCGGGCCTGTCTGTGCTCGACTATGTCAAGCGCACCTCGATTCTCAAGCTCGGTGCTGAGCAGTTGCAGTCGCTCGGCCCTGCTGCCATAACATTGGCGCAGGCCGAGGGGCTTGATGCCCATGCGCGCTCGGTGTCTATCCGGATGAACCAGCGTGGCGAAGGGCCGGATGGGGGCCTTTGACAGCGATGACAGCGGCGGACACTCAACGGCTCTGTGATGTTGTGCTCGATGAGACCATCGGCCGCGCAACCCCTGATGTCGAGCATGAGCGCGCCGTCGCGATTTTTGATCTGATTGAGGAAAACAGTTTCGAGCCGGTCGGTCACGAAAAGGGGCCTTACAAACTCAAGCTCTCGCTGATTGACGCCAAGCTGGTGTTTTCCATTGCCACGCAGGCCGACTCGCCGATCGCCACCCATATCTTGTCGCTGACGCCGTTCCGGCGCATCGTCAAAGACTATTTCATGATCTGCGAAAGCTATTACGAGGCGATCCGCTCCTCGACGCCCAGCCAGATCGAGGCCATCGATATGGGCCGGCGCGGCATTCACAATGAAGGCTCGCAAACGCTGATGGACCGGCTGGAGGGCAAGATCAAAATGGACTTCGACACCGCCAGGCGGCTGTTCACGCTGGTCTGCGTGTTGCACTGGCGCGGTTAGAGGCCGCCATGGCGGATGACATCGAAGCCAGACCCGCCAATGCCATGCCAGGTGCGGTGTTGTTTGTCTGCGGCATGAACTCGATCCGCTCGCCGATGGCGGAGGTCATTGCCCGTTCCGTGCTTCCGCCGGGTACCTATGTTGCCTCGGCCGGTGTTCGCCCGGGCGAACGCGATCCCTTTGTTGATGTGGTGTTGAGCGAAATCGGGCTTGATTTGGGGGACCGCCAACCGCAGACTCTGGACGAGCTTGAGGACGACTATTTCGATGTCATTGTCACCTTGGCGCCGGAAGGACATCACCGCGCCTTGGAACTTACCCGCGGCAACGCCGTTGAAGTAATCTACTGGCCAACGCCGGACCCGACTGTGGCGACTGGAACCCGCGAGCGCATTCTCGATGCCTATCGTGAAGTGCGTGACATGCTCAAACAGCGCATCAGCTCGGGCAAGGGCTGGTCACGGGCGCCTGCGGCCATGTGAATCAATTTGGTTCACAAAGCGCTCGTCTTTGTGTAGGTTCCGGCCAAATTTCAGGCCCGCGCATTATGCGCCGCCTTTTTCTAAAAGAAAGACAGACACTGAATGGCGAAAGAAGAAGTTCTAGAATTTCCCGGCGTGGTCACCGAACTGCTGCCGAACGCAACGTTCCGGGTGAAGCTCGAAAACGAGCATGAGATCATCGCGCACACCGCGGGACGCATGCGCAAGAACCGTATCCGCGTGCTCGCAGGCGACAAGGTTCTCGTCGAGATGACACCTTACGACCTGACGAAAGGCCGCATCACCTATCGCTTCAAATAAGCGACAGGTGTGACGCCGCACCATGGCACGATCGCAAAAACTGATCCTCGCTTCCGGTTCCCCGCGCAGGCTCGAACTGCTCGATCAGGCCGGCATCGCCCCTGACCGGCTGATGCCGATGGACCTTGACGAGAGCCCGCAGCGTTCCGAACATCCACGCTCGCTTGCACGCCGGCTGTCGCGCGAGAAGGCCGAGGCCGCTCTGGCCGACACCCGGGGCGATCCGGCCTGGAAGGGTGCGCATATCCTTGCCGCCGACACTGTCGTGTCGGTCGGGCGCCGCATTCTGCCCAAGGCCGAGCAGATCGATGAGGCCTCCAACGCGCTTTACCTGCTGTCGGGCCGCAATCACCGGGTTTTCACCGGCATCTGCCTGGTCACCCCGGACCAGACCATCCGTCAGAAGATTGTCGAAACCAGAGTGCGTTTCAAGCGCCTGTCCAGCGTCGAGATCGAGAGCTATCTGGCGTCGGGGGAATGGCGCGGCAAGGCTGGCGGATACGCCATCCAGGGGCTGGCCGGAACCTTCGTGGTCAAGCTCGTCGGCTCCTACAGCAATGTTGTCGGCCTGCCGCTCTACGAGACGGTTGGCCTGCTGACCGGTGAAGGCTATGATGTTCATTACAAATGGCTTGAGGGCTGATTAAATGAATGACGGCAAGGTAACCCCTTTGCGCAAGGCGCAGCCGTGTCCTGAATGCGGGCGCTCGTCAACGCGCGACAGCTATCCCTTCTGCTCCGAGCGCTGCCGTTCGGTTGATCTCAACCGCTGGCTGGTGGGTGGCTATGCCATTCCGGTGACGGAAGTCGAGGACAATCAGGACGAGGATTTCGACGACCGCGGCTGACCTGGTTCACTGTTTTTTCGAGTATCGGAAAAAACAGCAAAAAGGGTGCTGGACAGTGCCTTTCAAGATGGTATAACGCGCTCGCTTTCGGTGTTGGAAATGCCCTCCACCGGCAAGCTTCTGGTCCCGCCCTTCACGGCTCACGGACCGGATGCCCGGATAGCTCAGTTGGTAGAGCAGCGGATTGAAAATCCGCGTGTCGGTGGTTCAAATCCGCCTCCGGGCACCACTATTTCCTCCGAAGGTCAATGTGAGATCAAGCTCTTGGCGGCCCAAGGGAGAATTTAGCGTCACGCGACGTCAAACCCCTTCATTACAATTTCCGGACCGTGGTTGCGGCGTCGGTGTGCTCGGTATTGTTTTTGGCGACAAAGCAGGGGGCACCGGGAGAAACGGGATTTCTTCCTCAGTTCGGCCAGGATGTCCAAAACAGGAGATGGCATGCCAAGGTGACCTCACCGCAGCCATCTCGCGGCTTTCAAGGCCGAAGTGGCACTGTTTCACCATCCGTGGTATTCAGGCTGTGGTGAAGCTGTCCCGGCAGCTCGGCGGCTATGCCAAGCAGATCACGCGATGACAAGAGCCCCTCATCGAGGCAGCGTTGGGCGTTCTTGCCGGCTGCCGGTCCCGCTGGAAACGCCCTTCCGCATCAAAGCGGCAGAGCAAGCTTTTGCCTGTGGTGGCAAGCCTGGCATCTTCATCGCGGATCAGCGATGGCGTTCACATCCACCGGCTGTGCGGCGATGCTGATCCGCATGGGACATGTGCGATTCCAGCTGAGTCTCAGCGCCCGGTGCGCCCTCGCCACGCGTCGTATTTCTGCTGGTTTTCTTCAAGGGTGCAGGGGTAAAGCCCGATGATCCCGGTGCCCTTGGTGACCTCCTCCAGCACGAAATCTTCGAAACTCTCCATGCCGGTGCATTCATCGGCGAGCTCGTCGGCCAGATGAGCCGGAATGACCATCACGCCGTCGCGGTCGCCGAGCATGACGTCGCCGGGAAACACCGCAACGTCGCCGCAGGCGATCGGCACATTGATGTCGAGCGCTTCATGCAGGGTCAGGTTGGTCGGCGCCGACGGCTTGGCGTAATAGGCCGGCATGTCCAGCGCGCCGATGCCGTCCGCATCGCGGAATCCGGCGTCGGAGACAACACCTGCGGCGCCCCGCAAGGCAAGCCGTGTGATCAGGATCGATCCGGCGGTGGCCGCGCGCGCGTCCTTGCGGCCGTCCATCACCAGCACCCAGCCGGCCGGGCAGGTCTCGATCGCCACGCGTTGGGGATGCTCGGGATTGCGGAACACGGTGATCGGATTGCGGTCCTCGCGGGCCGGAATGTAGCGCAAGGTGAAGGCCTGGCCGACCATGGTTTCGGCCTTGGGCGATACTGGCACAACACCCTGGATGAACTGGTTGCGCAGGCCGCGCTTGAACAGCGCGGTGGCAATCGACGCGGTGGAGGTTTTCTTCAGCTTGGCGCGGGTCTCGTCGGAGAGGATGTAATCGGTCATGGGTGCCTCAATAGATGTCGGGTTCGCCGGCCGTGCGGCCGAAATCGGATTGCAGGAAGTCAAAGTCACAGCCCTGGTCGGCCTGGGTTACATGCTGGTTGAACATGTAGCCATATCCGCGCTCGAAACGGGGTTTCGGCGCTTTCCACTCTGCCCGGCGGCGGGCGAGCTCGGCCTCGTCAACCAGCATGTCGAGCCGGCGGTTGGGCAGGTCCAGCCGGACGATGTCGCCGGTCTTCAGATGTGCCAGCGGGCCGCCGACATAGCTTTCCGGCGCCACATGCAGCACGCAGGCGCCGTAGGAGGTGCCCGACATGCGCGCGTCGGAGATCCTCAGCATGTCGCGGTGGCCCTGCTTGATCAGCGCCTTCGGGATCGGCAGCATGCCCCATTCGGGGAACCCGGGCCCGCCTTGCGGACCGGCATTGCGCAACACCATCACATGATTGGGCGTCACATCGAGGTTCTCGTCATCGATTGCCTTCTTCATCTCCGGATAGCTGTCGAACACCAGAGCCGGACCCTCATGCACATGGTATTTCGGGTCGCACGCTGCCGGCTTGATCACCGCACCATCGGGGCAGAGATTGCCGCGCAGAACGGCCAGCGAGCCTTGCTCATAGACCGGGTTGGACAGCGGCCGGATCACATCGTCATTATAGACCTCGGCGCCTTCCAGGTTCTCGCCCATGGTCTTGCCGGTCACCGTCATCACCGAGCAGTCGAGGCGGTTCTCGATCTGCTTCATCAACGCCCGGAGTCCGCCGGCATAATAGAAATCCTCCATCAGATAGTCTTTGCCCGAGGGCCGGACATTGGCGATCAACGGCGTGACCCGACCCAGCTCATCGAGGTCGTCGAGTGTCAGGCCGACGCCGGCGCGGTGCGCCATGGCGATCAGATGCACAACCGCATTGGTCGAGCAGCCGGTGGCCATGGCGACGATTGCCGCATTGCGGCAGGACGCCGGCGTGATGATCTGGTCGGGGGTAAGGTCTTCCCACACCATCTCGACGATACGGCGGCCGCAGGACGCCCCCATGCGCTGATGGTTGGCGTCAACCGCCGGAATCGAGGATGCACCGGGCAGCGTCAGGCCCATTGCATCGGCGATGGCGGTCATTGTCGATGCCGTACCCATGGTCATGCAGGTGCCGGCCGAGCGGGCGATGCCGCCCTGAATACCAATCCATTCCTTGTCGCTGATATTGCCGGCGCGGCGTTCGTCCCAGTATTTCCAGGCATCCGATCCGGAGCCGAGGATCTTGCCGGCATAATTGCCGCGCAGCATCGGTCCTGCCGGCAGATAGATCATCGGCACACCGGCCGAGATTGCGCCCATCACCAGTCCGGGCGTGGTCTTGTCGCAGCCGCCCATCAGCACCACGCCGTCAAGCGGATGCGAGCGGATCATCTCCTCGGTCTCCATCGCCAGCATATTGCGGTAGAGCATCGATGTCGGCTTGATAAAGCTCTCATCGACCGACAGGGACGGCATCTCGACGCCGAAACCGCCGGCCTGGGCGATGCCGCGCTTCACATCCTGTACGCGTTCCTTGAAATGTGAATGACAGGTGTTGAGCTCGGACCAGGTGTTGAGCACGCCGATCAGCGGCTTGTCGATGAAATCCTCCTCGGCATAGCCGAGCTGCATCATCCGCGAGCGGTGGCCAAAGCTGCGCAAATCGTCAGGGGCGAACCAGCGGGCGGAGCGCAGTTGCGAAGGCGTTTTTCGGGTCATGGTCTTATCCTGTAAAGGCAAAAATCAGCCAGATGACGATCACCGTCGCAACCACTCCGACGGCTTCCGGCCAATTGCCGAAATCGTGGCGATCGCGTTTTTCCTCGGCTTCGAATTCCGGTGCCGAGATCTCTTCATCCTGGCGCGTGAGATCGTTCTTGTCGGTCTCCATGGCAGTCTCCTCACTCCAGCATTGATGGCAGCCAAAGGGCCAGTTCGGGGATGAACAGCACCAGGAACAGCCCGATTGCCTGCAGCCCGATGAACGGCAGGACGGCGGCGAATATCTCCTGCAGTTCGATGTCCTTGGGCGCGACCGATTTCAGGAAGAAACAGGCTGGCCCGAACGGCGGTGACAGGTAGTACATCTGGATGTTCATGGCGAAGAGCACGCCGAACCAGACCGGATCGAAGCCGAGGTCGATGACCACGGGCGCAAAGATCGGGACGGTGATGAAGATGATCGCGATCCATTCCAGGAAGGTGCCCAGCACCATGACGATCAGCATCATCACGACAATCACCCAGATCGGCGAAACGTCGAGCGCGGTCAGCAGGCCGCGGAGGAATTCCCCGCCACCGATGCGGTTGTAGATACCGATCAGCGAGACAGCGCCAAGCACAAGCCAGATAATGGATCCCACGGTGAGCACGGTCTGCCGCATCGCATCGCGTGCCATCACCCAGTTCAACTCCCGCCGCACACCGGCGACCACCAGCGCACCCACCGCGCCAAGGGCTGCGGCTTCGGTCACGGTGGCCACCCCCGAATAGATCACTCCGAGCACGGCAGCGATCAGCAAACCGGGAAGGATGACGCCCTTCAGATAGCGAAGCCGCCGGAAGAACGGCAGCCCTGTCTCCGGAATGTCGTAGATCGGCGCGAGAGACGGGTTCATGCGCACGCGGATCAAGATGTAGGTGATATACAGCGACGCGAGGATCAGGCCGGGAACAGCCGAAGCGGCAAACAGCTTTGTGATCGAGACCTGAGCCGCAAGCCCGTAGATGATCAGGACCACCGATGGCGGGATCAGTGTGGCCAGTGCTCCGGCCGCACAGATGATGCCGATCGACAGCTTGCGGTCATAGCCAAGCCGAAGCATCTGCGGCAAGGCGATCAGGCCGAGCATGACGATTTCGCCGCCCATGATGCCCGACATGGCAGCAAGCACCACCGCGACGATGCAGGTCTGCACAGCCACCGAGCCACGAAAGCGGCCGCCCATGATGGCCATGGAATCAAACAGGGATTTGGCGATGCCGGAACGCTCGAGCACATTCGCCATGAAGACGAAGAAGGGAACGGCGATCAGCTCGTATTTGTGCAGCACCTCGCTGACATTCGCCGCAACAACGAAGAAGCCGGCCCGTTCGCCGAAATAGAGGATGGCCGTCGCAAGCGAGACCGTCAGCGTGGTGATGCCCAGCGGCACCCCGATCGCCATCAGTGCCAGAAGCGAGATGACGATCAGAAGAGTGATGTATTCAATGCCCATTGACGGCATCCCCTTCGGAATGGTTTGCCCAGCGAATGATGTTGGCGGCGAGCTGGAAGAGATAGAGCAGGCAGCCGACCACCAGCAGGATCTTGAGATAGGTGGGCTGGATCGAGTTCATGGCGGTGCCGGAGTGCTCCACACGTTGCAGCGCCTTGACCGCGGGCCCCCACAGGGCGAGTGTGAGAACGAAAATCGCACCGACCGAAATCAGCATCTGCACCAGCCGCATCAGCCGCCAGGTCTTCGCACTCACCAGCATTTCCACCATCGTGATCGAAATATGCCGGTGACGCTCGACCACATAGCCGACGGACAGCACCCAGGCGCTCGCGCACAGCGTCATCGCCAGCTCGGTCGACCACACGGTGGGTTTGTCAAAGCCGTAGCGCATGACGACCTCGAAGGCTGAAACCGCCACACAGGCAAACAGTAATATCGAACAGGCCTGGCCTATGAACACGCTGATGCGGTCCATGACCTCGGCGTATCGGGCTAGCAATCGACCCATCGCCTTGTCTCCACAAAGAAGGTTTGCGCGTCACCCGGGGCCGGGTGACGCGTCCGGGAATACGGCCAAGCTTACTTGAAGAGGCCGATTTCGGTCATGTATTTGATATTGGCGTCGAGCGCTTCCTTGGCGAGATCGGACTTTTCCGCATAGGCTTCCCACTGCTTGCGGGCGACCTCACGCAACTGGTCACGGTCTTCCTGTGCCCAGTCGATGACCTCGATCTTGTCGCCGGCATCGTCGCGGGCGGCCAGTTCCTTGTCTTTCTTGTCGACTTCCGCAGTCATTGCCGACATCGCATCGTACCACCAGGTGTGCAGGGCCTGCTGGTCTTCAGCCGAGAAGGATTCCCACTTTTCAGTGTTGATCGTGAACTGCATCGACGGCATCGAATGGATGCCGGGATAGAGCGGGAAAGGTGCCACGTCGTGAAGACCGGTGGCGTCATTGTTCACATAGGCAGAGGCGTCAGCCGCATCGACGATGCCTTTTTCCAGGGCGCCGAAGACTTCCGAAAACGGAATTGAAACCGGTGAAGCACCTGCTGCCTGGAACACCGCTGCGGCGAGGCCTTCAGGCGAACGGATCTTTTTTCCGGCGAGGTCTGCAAAGGTCCGGATTGGTGTCCGGGCCGGCAGCGCTTCCCGCGAATAGGGACCGCAGGCCACGACATGGACTTCGCCGCCGGTCACCGAATCCGCAGCCTTCTGCATCATCGCTTCGCCACCGCCGTCTTTGCAGAAGCCGAGCATCTGTTGGGGCGTGTCATAGCCGGAGATTAGGTCGCCCATGATTGCATAGGCGGGCTCCAGGCCGGCAAAATAGTTCACCGAGGTGAAATCGCCGTCGAGGACTCCGGCCGCCACGGCTTCAGGTGTCTCTCTGGCAGGCACGACAGAGCCGTTCGGTGTCAGGATGATCTCGATACGGCCGTCGGTCATTTCCTTGATCTTCGGCAGCCAGGTATCGGTCAGATACTGGGTCGAGAAATCACCGGCGTTGAATGACGTCTGAATATTCAGTGTTTCCGCTTGCGCAAGGCTCGCGATTACCGAAACCGAGGCGGTAAGCAGGGCGATCTTGGTGAATTTCATAATGTCCTCCTGTTGAAATCCGGCGCGGGGTCCTCCCACGGCTGATGTACTAATATATTAGTGCATCTTGTGCAAGGCCGATGTATGGTCATGAGCCAGGATTCGTCAGCCGCATCGCAAGGAGCGAGGAAATGAACACGCAAAGCAGTCTGCTGATCGAGGAAGACAGCACCGTATTTGGTTCGTCCCAGGATCCGCGCATCAAGCGGATCTCGGCCAGTCAGCAGATCCATGGCGCCTTGCGCGACAGAATCGTTTCGCTGGAATTCGTTCCGGGGCAGGGACTCTCCCGGACAGAGATTGCCGGTTATTACGGTGTCAGCCAGACCCCGGTTCGCGATGCAATGCTCAAGCTTGAGGAAGAAGGCCTGCTGATCATCTTCCCGCAGTCCAGGACAGAGGTGTCGAAAATCGACATAGACCAGGCGCGCGAAACCCAGTTCCTGCGGCTCTCACTGGAGCTGGAGGTGACGCGGTGCCTGGCGAGGGATAAGCGAAAGGACCGGCTGGCGACGGCACGCAAGGTTCTGACCATGCAGGAGGCCGCGCTGGCCGCCGGTGATCTCGGACGTTTCGCCCGTCTCGACAAGCTGTTTCACGGTGCGCTGTGTGAGGCTGCCGGCGTGCAGAACCTTTGGAAAATCATCAATTCGCACTCCGGTCACATCGATCGCTTGCGCAACCTCAATCTGCCGAATCCGGGCAAGACCGCCAATATTCTCCATTATCACAACCAGATTCTCGACAAGATCGAGGCCGGAGACAGTGCGGCGGTGGAAAAGACTGTCAGGGAGCATCTTTCAGGGACGCTCGCAGCTGTCGACCAGATCATCGCGCGTCATCCGGATTATTTCTGAGAGCCGCTGTGGGCTGCTTGGCTCGTTTCAGAAATAATGCGGATATTGCTCCATGATCTGCGGCACGGCAGCCAGCGTTCCACCCAGATGTCTGCGCACCGCATCCTCGGTCTTGGACAGGTCTCCGGCTTCTATCGCATCCAGGATTTCGGTGTGGTGCTGCAGGACCGAGATGATCTTGCCGGGATCGGGCAGGTTGAGCCGGCGCAGCCGGTCGATATGGCCTGAGCGGCTGGAGACCAGATGATACAGCGAGACCACGCCGGCCGGCTCCGCAAGGGACTGGTGAAACAGCCGGTCGAGCGCGGTGAACTCGTTGATGTCCTGATCGTCGCCGGCCATTCTCTGCATCGCCAACACCCGGCGTGCCGGGCGAAGCAGCTCCGGCTGCGCCATTCCGGCAAGAGTCCGGGCCACCTCGAGTTCGATTGAAACCCTGAGAAATTGGGTCTCGCGCGCATGATCGACGTCGATCTTGGCAACAACGGTTCGCGACTGCGGATACGAGACCACCAGCCCTTCCTGTTCCAGCCGGTGGATTGCTTCGCGGATCGGAGACTGGCTGACGCCGAAACTCTCGGCGATCTCGGTGCGGACAAGATTGGAATAGGGCTGCAGCTCAAGTGAAATGATCTGCGAACGAATGCCGGAATATACCCGGGCCGATGCCGAGCCCTGTGCACTCGGACGGAACTGTTCCTCGTTTGCACTTGATAGGGCTGCAGAGAAAGGATTCGCTGTCATTTTCCGGTCATTCGCTGTTTCGTCCATCCTGAGTGCTTCCCCTTACATGAGGCTTCCTGGCAAGAGTAGCGACAGCTGTGGAAAAATCACCAGAAGGGTGAGGAACAACAGGATGGCAATGAAGTAGGGGATGGAGGCGCGGGCGAAGGCTCCCGTCTTGACGTCGAGAATTCCGCAGACCGTGAACATGATGATTCCCACAGGAGGTGTAAGCCCTCCAAGATTGATCAGGGTGACGATGAGAATGCCCATATGCACCGGATCGTATCCGGCATGCACGAGAACGGGCAACACGATGGGCGTGATCAGCAGGATGTTCGCAGCGCCCTCCAGAAACATGCCGCTCACCACGAGAAGTGTCACGATCAACATCAGAATCAGAACCGGTTCGCTTGTCAGGGCCGTCACCAATTCAGTGATCTGCTGGGGCCCGCGCTCTATGGTCACGGCATAGCCGAGGATTGCAGCCATCATGATCAGCAGCATGACCATGCCGATATCGGATATGGTGCCCTTCACGGCTTCGTACAGGGCTTCAAGGGTCAGTTCGCGGTGTATGAAGACACCGACCACGATGGCGTAGAAGACCAGGAATGCACCGGCTTCGGTGGCAGTGAAGAAGCCGAACCTGAAGCCGACGATGAGGATTACGGGAAAAGCGATCGCCCAGATGCTGTCTACAAAACTGGCGAGCAATTCTCGGAAGGTGGGAAACGACTGCAGATCTGGCGCGTAATTGTTCTGTTTGGCCACAAGCCAGGCTGTCAGCATCAGGATGGCCGTCAGCAGGATGCCCGGAACGACCCCGGCGAGAAACAGCTGCCCGATCGAAACTTCGTTGATGAACCCGAACAGGATCAGGCCGATGCTTGGCGGGATGGTTGCGGTAATGACCGAGCCGAAAGCGATCACCGCTGCCGCGGCGGCCTTGGAGTAGCCGCCCTTGCTGATCATGCCGGGACCGAGCAGCCGCGCCTCCATGGCGGCGTCTGCGACAGCAGAGCCGGAGATGCCGCCCATCAACATGCTCAGCACGATCGAGACCTGTCCAAGCCCGCCTGCCATCCAGCCGGTCAGCAACCGCGCGAAATTGACCAGACGGTTGGTAATGCCGGTGGCATTCATCAGGTTGCCGGCAAGAATGAAGAAGGGAACCGCCAGCAGCGGAAAGCTCTGTGTCGCGGTGACCATCTTCTGGACGGCGACCGTCGCCGGCATCGTGCCGGTCAGAACAAAGACCGGGATTGACGCCAATGCCAGCGCGAAGGCAACCGGCATTCCGACAATGAGAAAGAAGGCGAACAATCCGCCAATCAGGAGCAACATGGAATGGCCTGCCAGTTAACGGGTGAGGGTGACGAGTTTCGCGGTCAGCGTTCGCACCAGAAGCGCGAAGCCCAGCACCATGGATGCGTGAAAAATCGAACCGTTGAGTTGCAGCGCGCCGTCCAGGCGCGGATGCATGAGGATCATGTTTTTCCAGGCATAGCGCAGCAGGAAGATCAGAAGCCCGATCATGATGATGATGTTCGCTGCCTCGATCAGCCTGCGCAGCCCCGCCGGCACGTGATCGAGGAGCACCTCCAGGCCGAAATGCCGATTGTCCTGCATGGCAATGTCGATGGCCAGCACGCACAGCCATAGGAACATCAACTGGGCGATTTCCACCGACCAGATGATCGGCACGCCGAAGGCGCGGGCGACGGATCCCCCGCCGACGAGCAAGACGATGCCCGCCAGCAGGATCGACGCGGACACGAATTCGATTCGTCTCAGCATTTCACTGTCCTTGTATCTGCCAGTTTTCGTGGCCTTGTGTGAGACCGGGCGCTCAGCGCCCGAGGACACGGTCCACGATCTTGGCTTCGGCCTCAAGGTTCAGCATCGGATAAACGCCCTTTACCGCCTCCTTGAATGGGGCGAGATCCACATCGCTGACAGTGACGCCAGCAGCGGCGACCTTCTCCAGCGCTTCCGTACCCAGCTTGATCGTGAGGTTCGAACCGTAACGGCCGGCCTCAACGGCCAGGTCGCGGACGATCTTCTGGTTCTCGGGAGAGATCGTGTCCCACGCTTCTGATGAGACGACCAATGCCGTGACCAGCTGGATATGCCCGGTTTTGGTGACATTCTTGACGACTTCGAAGAGCTTGGCGCCGGTGATGGCGGTTGGCTGGGCTTCGGCAGCGTCGATGGCGCCAAGCTGCAGGGCGGAATAGACTTCGCCCCAGGCTATCGGCGTCGGTTCTGCACCCATGGCC
>Ga0114910_1000459_pt1 | contig 20552 bp, 16 predicted proteins | sample MalvireepMed_908_FD_83500 | JGI IMG/M metagenome (GOLD analysis project Ga0114910, IMG submission 83500) | Marine viral communities from the Global Malaspina Expedition - Malaspina viral metaG DeepMed_908 | ecosystem: Environmental > Aquatic > Marine > Oceanic | place: Mediterranean Sea...
CACTACAATCATCCAGCATAATTTTTAAAAACAAAAAAAATTGAATTAAAAATATAATCAAAAATCCCTCAAAGCTTAGCATTGAGGGATTTTTTTTAAGTTTAAAAATAAGTCAACCTACTAGGCAGACTCATAATTACATTCACAGGAAAGGTTAATCCAAAAATATTGATTGATAAAAAACCGGCCCTCCGAAATTAGCTCCATTATAAGTTGAACCACCCTGAACTAAGATAGGGTAAATCTCTAACGTCTTTTCACAGGCATTTAAAATACGACCGGTTGCTCGTAATTGATAAGGTGTTTGAGGAGCACCATTATAGGTAGTTGTAACATAATCTTGCAACTCAATTACAAATTCACCAGTTTCAACATCCAAATCAACTTTAACTGGCTGACTGGTTATAATAACCTCATCCCAAAAAGTAGGATCTTCAAACCAATCAAACAAAACACCTGTCATCATAAGTTCCCCATCCTCATTTAACGACGTAACAACTCTGGATTGATAATCTCTAATACTTGTCCACACACCTGAACCAGACCAACTTCCTACTAGTTCTTCAAGAATAATTGGACACTTTCTAAACAATTCTAGATTATAAACACCATTTTCAACAGTGGTATCTGAATTACCAACTCCTCCTAAATTTAAAACTAAATACGTACTTCCACTTTCTGGTAATGCATCAAAATTACTTGAAATTGTAATTGTTCCTTGATATTCCCCAGCAGGTATAACTAAATCAGAAATCACATACTGATCTGATGAAGCCGTTGAACTCTCGTCCACATCAACTTCTATTGTACGGTCTGTTTGAGCTACTGTAGTTACCTGCACATTTAGCGTCGTACTAGCTCCTTCCTCAGGAGTAGGAAGCGAAGCAGAAGTAGCTGTAAATTTAGCTAATGTTTGACCATTAACATCATCAAATACCAACACATCCTCATCACAAGAAGTCATCAGTACAGAAATAAATAATGTTAGAATTACTATAATTTTTGCTTTCATAAATCTTATTTTTTAGTAACCTGGATTTTGTTGCTCTCTCAATCCTGGGTTTGCATTAAATTCAACAATAGGTAACGGCAAAGTAAACCTATAATCAGTAGGCTGAAGAGTACAAGCGTTAAACTGAGCACAGTCCAAAGGATCACGATCAATTGCTCTATTACCTCTCGCACCAATCCTTTTTAAATCTTTATATCGATGACCCTCAAAAGCCAACTCGATTCTACGCTCATCTAAAATAGCACCAAAAGCCTCAGCTTCATTATCATACTCAGGAAGCTCTGTAACCTCACCAAATCGAGCATCCCTCAACCTTTTTATAAGAGCAGCTGTAGAATTAGAACTTCCATTAAAACTACCGGCGTCAGCGTATGCTTCAGCAGCAATGAATAACATTTCTGAAGATCTAAAAACTTTCAAATCATTCATTAAAGGAACCCCTTCAGATCCTGGGTACTTATCTACAACTAAAATATCGTCAGTTCTATAGTTTTCTGCATCTGGATAATCAGGATCAATAACCGATGATGGGTGCACATTAACATCATAACGAATATCGTCAGGATCCAACATATTGAATAATGCTCTATTTATTTCAAAATATGGAGCTCCTGCAATACCTCTATTAGTAAAAGCCCAACGAGCACCAGCCCAGCCACCAGCAGCTGCACTTCCTGTAGCTCCCTGACCATCGTATGGATCCCCTTGACTACGTTCCAACTTAAATATAATTTCAGTATTATCTTGATCAAACCACATGTCAGAATATTCAGTCCTATCTGCAATTCCATATTTATTCAATAACCCCATTGCTAATGGTAAAGCCGTTTCATAATTACCTCTATACGCAGCAATTCTCGCACGTAAAGCAGTGATAAAATCTCTACTAATGAAAGTAACACTAGACTGAGTGGTAAGTAATCCATTCGCTCTACTTAAATCGCTCAAGACAAAATCCCAAATTTCTCCAGTAGTATTACGTAAAGGCTGAATATCAATAGATGGTACAAAATCGATAAGCGGCACTCCTAAACTACTATCATCTGAATAATCAGGTGAATAATAAGAAAGCAATTCTGTATAAAAATAAGCACGCAGAGCCAAAGTTTGACCAACTATAGAGTTGTACAAATCTTGCTCTCCTTCTCCAATCTCAATCAAATCTGCTGCCTCTAATAACCTATTAGCACCATTTATTGCCGAATAGTTACGAACCCAAAAATTAGCAGATGCCGTAGACGCTGCATTTAAATTAAAGGCAAATAAATCAAAACCTTGCCCTCCATTCTCACTCCCTACAGCACTCTCATCTGTGAAGTTTGTAGCAAAAGCTATTTCTGGAGTAACATCAAAACGATTATAAACCCCATAAAGACCACTTTCTAGATCATTAACAGTTTGAAATGCTGCGTCAGCACTTAATCGACCAGGCTGATCAATCTCAATAGCATCTGAACAACTAAAAAAAGTTGCTAAGACACCACAAATTATATATAAATTTCTAAATCTCATATTTCTGTATTTTTTATAGTCCTAATTCAACACCAAAAGATATGGTCTTTGGAGTAGGATAATTTCTAGATCCATTACTCTGGGTTTCCGGATCATATCCTCTCCATTTACTAATCGTAATAAAGTTTTCTGCATTTGCAAAAATTCTCAATGATGAAATTCCCGCATCGCTAATAAACTCCTTAGGGAAAGAATACCCAAAACTTGCAAACCTCAATCTTAGATAATCTGCACTTCTCAAATAGCGATCAGACCCTCCAACATCATTAGTAACAAATAATGAAGGAATATCAGTATTTCTATTGTCTGGAGTCCAAGCTCTCAACAAATCTGTTGAACTTCTAAATTGTCCAATGCTCGATGGATCCTGAAGACCTGCCAAATCAAAATCAAAACGATCAACACCAACAACATAGTTCCATTGTGTTTGCAAGAAGAAGCCTTTGTAATCTGCGCTAAACCCAAAACTTCCTGACAAATCTGGATAAATATTCTTATCTAAAAACACTCTATCATTATCAAGATCTGGACTCTCAGTTAGCTCACCATCTGCAGTGTAGTATAATAACTGACCATTTGCCGGATTAACCCCTGCATAACGTACAACTCGATACTCATTCAGGATTCCTCCGCTTCTACCATAAGTTGCTATCCCATCTGAAGTTGGAATATCACCTAGCTCAGTTTTATTATAGTTACCAACAAGATTAACACCTAAGTTAAAGCCTTTGACACCACCTCGAATAACATCATAATTCAATGTAAAGTCAAAACCTTCGTTGTACAAATTCCCTATGTTAGCTCTTAAAGCGGTAGTTGAAGTAACCGCTGAGATACTTCTATTTTGGAATAAGTCTTCTGTTGTTTTCCAATAATAGTCAAAAGAACCTCTCAATCTTCGGTTAAAAATTTCAAAATCCAAACCTATATCAGTCTGTTTAACCGTTTCCCATCTTAAGGTATTGTTACCTATCTGAGAAAGAGAGAGAGAATTAATTCCCGCATAACCTGCTCCCGTAGCAAATAAACTACGTGTTAAATCAGGCGCTGTAAAATATGAACCTCCTGCTATACGCTGGTTACCTGCTGTACCATAAGACGCTCTAACCTTTAAAGCATCAAAAACTGACCCTTCCATAAAACTCTCATTACCAATATTCCAACGACCTGAAATAGAGTAAAACGTTGCCCATTTATTAGAATCAGCAAAACGATAAGAAGCATCACGTCTGATAGTACCAGTAACACCGTATCTAGCATCATAATCGTAATCAGCTTGACCAAAATATGAAAAAAGACCCGCATTCAAAATATCAGCAAAAACAGTATCAGAAAACAAATCATTAGAGGTATTATCTGCGATAAAACCTGATCCATCACCAGGGAAGAATGTTTTAGGATCTAAACCTTCTTCAGTAAAACCAAAATATCTGTAATGCGCCTTAAAATACTCTAAAAAAGCACCCGCATCAAGAGTGTGCTTACCCCAAGTGTTATTATAATTTAAACTGGTAACTTGGTTGAAAGAGAAAACTCTGTCAGATAATTGAGATTGAAAACCTGCTGTCGGGTTTGCATCTCCACCAAAAAGAAAGGCATTAAAAGAAGTAGGTCCTTCTGCACGTGTAAGGAAGATACTGGTATAATCTCCCCCCATAGTCATTCTAGCGCTCAAATTATCTGTCAATTTGTAAGCTGCATTAAAACTTGCTATCGCCTTAACCTCTTCTTCAAATCTTGTATAAGTAAGAAGTCTATCATATAAATACAAAGGAGTTAAAGCAAAATCCAAAGGTCTCTCTAACGCTAAGTTTCTACCGCTTGTATATTCATCAATATTTACGTACGGTGCAGCACTAAAAGCACCCAAAACATAGTTACGATTAATAGCTCCTGAACCGATACTATTTGGCTCATCTGATTTGGAATAATTTGCAGACAAGTTTAAACCATAAGAAAAGCGATCATTCTCTGACCTTCCATTAATATTTTGACGAATAGTAAATCTCTTTAAGCCTGAACTCTTCAAAATACCTTCGGTATCCAAAAAACCAAGCGAGGTAAATGATGAAGATTTATTACCACCAGAAGTAAAGCTAACAGTATTGTTTTTACTCAAACCTGTTCTAAAGAAAAAATCTGTCCAATCAAAGGTTTCATATGCGGCAATTTCAGCGTCTGAAAGACCTGCTCCACGACCAGTACCGTATTCTTTTTCTAGAGCTAGCTGCTGTGAAGCATTCATCCCGTTATAATCATTCTTTTGCAAAGTATTAAAACTAAGAATCGACGTTGCATTAATACGCAAAGGCTGGTTAAAAGACCCTTGTCTCGTTTCAATTACAACAACCCCGTTTGCACCTCTATTACCATAGATAGCGGTAGCTCCAGCATCCTTCAAAACGGAAATCGAAGCAATATCCTGAGGATTCAAACTACGAAAATTATCTTCATCTACAGGCGTACCATCAATAATAAATAACGGCTCAATGTTACCATTAACCGAGTTGATACCACGCAAAGTAACAGTAGAGTTAGCACCTGGCTGACCACTATTTGTTGTAATATTCAAACCTGCAACCTGACCTGATAAAGTCTGAACAAAACTAGCATTGGGTCTGTTCTCGATAGATTGAGCTGAAATTGTGACAGAAGCTATACTTGATTTCTCTTTTGTAGATGTTCTATATCCTTGAACAACTACTTCTTCAAGAGTATCGGCATCAAGCTCCATAGCCAAATTGATTACTGTTTGACCAGAACCAACCGTTACTTCTTCAGTTTTTAAACCGACAAAAGTAAACACCAATGTCTGTCCAGCATTAACATTGATAGAATAATTACCATCAAAGTCGGTTTGGGTTCCTGAAGAGGTACCCTTGATAACGATATTTACACCAGGAAGCACTAAGCCATCCTGATCTGTAACCGTACCAGAAATTGTTTTTTGCTGAGCAAAAGTCAACTGTGTTAAAAACAGCAAACCTAGCGCTAAGCACCACGTAATTTTTGATTTCATAAATTTATTTATTTGAATTAGCCATCGCAAACATCTTAAAACTTTCTTAGAATTGCAATACAATTCTTAACAGAACCTTAAATTAAAATGTTAAAAATGTAAAAACCAAGGCTTCAAATGCCAAGCTTTTATAAAATCTACAACGTTTTATAAAATACCTTAACAATTATTTAAGAAGAGATTCTCCTTAAGAAACATTTGATTACCAACAAAATACAACACTAAAGCATGCCTTTAAAATCATATTCTCAAAATATATTAACCGAATGTGGCACTGACGAAGCCGGACGCGGTTGCCTTGCAGGACCGGTAACTGCAGCCGCGGTGATCCTGCCGCAATCCTTCAAAAACAAGATTTTAACTGATTCTAAATTACTCACACACAAGTCACGTGAATTATTACGCCCCATTATAGAACAGGAAGCGCTTGCCTTTGGTATCGCTCACGTATTCCCAGAAGAAATAGATGAGATCAATATTTTAAATGCCTCCATTAAAGCGATGCACCTTGCTATTGAAAAGCTCAAGCAGCAACCGCAACATATCTTGGTTGACGGCAATCGCTTCAAACCTTATAAAAAATGCTCACACGAATGTATCATTAAAGGAGACAGTAAGTTCTTGTCTATAGCCGCGGCTTCCGTATTAGCAAAGACGGAACGCGATCGTTATATGACGGACTTGCATATGCAATTCCCTCATTATAATTGGAAAAAAAACAAAGGCTATCCCACAAAAGAACATAGACAGGCCATCAAAGAATTTGGGATCACTTCACATCATCGCAAAAGCTTTAAGCAACTTCCCGAACAACTTCGGTTAGACATTTAAGAGAATTTCAACAATACTGCTCTATAAAGAGTACTTACCTTTGCATTAACACTTAAAACTTACTTAAGCATGCGGAAGATAGCTTTAGCATTCGGTTTACTCCTTCTACTTTTAAATTGCGAACAAGCCCCTAGCACCAGCACAAATCTCATACATCTAATTCCGCAAAAATCGGCTGCTATAGTTCGAATTCCAGACTGGGAAGATTTTGAAGCTTCTTTACAAGTTAATGCGCCAATAAACCTACTCAAAGAAACACAATTAAACCAACGCCTGAGTGCTTACGCTGCGCTTTTTCAGCATTTTGAACCTCAGGATGACACCTACCTCTCTTTTGTAGCTTTAGGTGATGATGATTTTGATCTTGCGCTCATAACCAAAAATCACCCTAAACTAATCAGTAAGGATTCTTCTTTCAGCCAGCAAGTACAAACTTATGACTACGAAGGCACTACAATCAATTCTGTTGCAATCAACGACGACTATCTTCACTTTTTCAAAAAAGACGCCTTCTTTATTGCAAGCACATCAAAACTTGTTCTGGAAAATGCTATCCTGCAAAATAACACCGGCAGAGATCCTATTGACGCTTCCTTAGAACAAATGATCAAAACAAGTAATAGCTCAAGCCCTAACCTCTATATAAAAGGCTCTTATTATAAACGCATACTTAAACATACTATTCCGCAATTAAAGTTTCAATCTTCGCAGACTCCTTTCAATTGGCTTGCGCTGGATATTGATCTTGATAATAAAGACGCCCTAAATTTTAGCGGGGTACTAACTTCGTCTCAAGACGGCAATCAAACACTCGATCTTTTAAACGGTTTTAAACCCGCTAGTTCAAAATTACTAGCTGTTGCTCCGGCACAAAGTCGGGCAGTGGTCAGTTTCAACTTCTCTGATTGGGAAACCTATAAAGAAAATCTGGCTGCGAAACGCAATGCTTCGGCAAAAGAATTTACGGTTGCCGACGAAGCGTTTTTTAAATCAATAGATGAAGTAGCTGTGGTTTACACACAAACAAATCAATTACTACTTGCACACAGTGGTAATGTTTCTGCATCAGAACTTGCTCTCGCGCCCATTTCTACAGAGATTGAGCGTTTTAGAGACTTGCCAATATACCAAGTTTCAGACTCTACCTTTTTAGAAGGAGCTTACAAAGAACTTTTAAACCCGGGAATTAAACATTATTACGGTTTTGTTGAAAACCACCTGGTATTTACAAATACGCTCACGAATCTAAAGGATTTTATCGCAAATTATCAAAATGACGTAACGCTCAAGAATACTGTAGGTTTTTCTGAATTGTCTAAAAAAATGAGTGACGCCTCAACACTTTCTTATTACGGAAATACCGAAATACTTTCAGGATACATCAGCGAGAAACTGAGCAAAAAACAGGGTAAAATCCTTAATCAAATCGATTTTACTGATTATCCGGCGGTGATGCTTCAGTTGGTTCAGGCAGATGATTTCACCTATGTAAATGCACTGACGCATAAAATTTCAGCAAAAACTGAAGCTTCTCAGATCGTACAGGTAGCTAGCGTCACGCTAGATAAAGACCTCCTTAATGCTCCACAGATGTTGCATAATTACCGTACCAAAGGTCAAAATATTTTGGTTCAAGACATCAGCAACACCTTATATCACATCAACGCTAGCGGAAAAATCGAATGGAAAAAAGAGCTTGATGGTCCTATTTTAGGAGAAATTCAGCAGGTAGATCTATATAAAAATGGTCGATTGCAATATGCTTTCACCACACCTTCTCATTTCTATATCATTGCGAGTGACGGCACAATCGTTGAACCTTTTGACAAGGATTATTCTGAGATCACTCAACCACTTGCCGTTTTTGATTACGACGGAAGCCGTGATTATCGTTTTATCATCACGCAAGGGAGCGCGTTAACGATGCTTGACCGAGAAGGAAAAAAAGTGAAGGGTTTCACATATACCCAAGCGCCCTCAACGCTTAAAAACGTACCACAACACATAAGGTTTGGAACTAAAGATTATATCGTAATTCAGCTTGAGAACGGCCAACTCGAAATTTTAAATCGTCGTGGAGAGACGCGCATCAAAACCACAGAAACTTTTGCGTTTTCAGACCAACCTGTTTTTGAAAAAGCCAATAACTTTCTGGTATTTGAAAAAAATGGAACGCTTGCAAGCATTTCGCAAAGCGGAAAAATCACGCGCACGCAACTTCAATCAGGAAGCGACACTCAATATGACCGCCTACAAAAAACCGAAGCAATTCTTACACCTGAACAACTCTCGATAAACAACAAAAAGATCACCATTGATCTGGGCATTTATAAAGGACTCCAAGTTCTTAAAGCCAAAAATACCTATTACGTCACTCTCACCGATTTACAGAATAATAAAGTATATGTTTACGGGAGCGACGGGAATTTACTTCCTAACTTTCCGGTTTATGGGGCTTCTGAACTCGATTTTGGCAGCTTGAACTCGGCTACCGACTTAGGCTTCGTAACTAAAGGAGAATCTGACAGCATCATCATTTACCAGATCAACTAACCTCTAATCCACTTAAAAACAAAATGTTAAAAGGGGTTTTACCTCTTTTAAAAATGCAACCCAACTTCTACCTTTAAGTTCTGATAGCTCCCTACTCAGTAATCCCCAATACTGTGACGCTGTTTCCCCTACACGTTTGTAGCATTAAAAAACAGCTTATGAAAACCTCAACTCTTTTTCTAATAGGTAGTTTGATATCTAGTAGTCTTTGCGCTCAGAATTTATGCACCCAAGATAGTGCGCTCTCAGAAAACACCTCGTTTGAAATCTCCTTCTACGGTAGCTCCAATAATTTAATTGAGGTTAGTCATTTCAATGTTACTGCCACTTTCAATACTGCAGATGGAAGAAAAGCAATTATTGCACAAACAAATAGAGATACAACAACTACCGAAAAAGAAAAATATTATGCTATAGAATGTAACGACGCTACTCTCTTGATCAACAATAAAAATATCATTCCTGCATATGTTTTTGAAGAATTTCATAATATGGATTTGGACGCTACCTCAAGCAGTCTTTCCATACCTAAAGAATTAAACGTAGGCCAAAAACTAAGCAATGCCGATTATAAAATTGAGATCGAAGTCACTCCTATTAAACACCGTTTACATTATTTTCTTACCGATAGAATTGTAACTTCAAAAGAAACGATCAATACGCCTGCGGGTACTTTTGAATGTTATTTGATCGAATCGAAAACCCATATGAGACCTCAAAATAACAATACCGGAAGCGTAAAGCAATGGTTTGCAGAAGACATTGGCTTGATAAAACAAGTAGATTATAATCTTGAGGGCGCCATCACAGGCATAAACCTTTTAACCGATTTGAAATTTTAGCTATACGCTCGCTTTCTCTACCAATTCTGCCTCAAATAAATCAGAGAAATGTTTTAGAAGCTTTGGCTTTACTTCATCAAGAGGCACTTCGCTGCGACCTAACTCTACATTAAGCGAGGTCACTGCCTTCTCTTTAATTCCACAAGGAACAATATTATCAAAGTATCCCAGATTAGCATTTACATTAAATGCAAAACCGTGCATTGTCACCCATCTACTGGCGCGTACGCCCATAGCACAGATCTTTCGCGCAAACGGAGTTCCTACATCAAGCCAAACTCCGGTTTCACCTTCAGAACGTTCGGCTTTCAAACCATATTCTGCCAGAGTTAAAATGATGGTTTCTTCCAGAAGCCTTAAGTATTTATGAATATCGGTAAAGAAATTTTCAAGATCTAAAATAGGATAGCCTACAATCTGACCAGGACCATGATACGTGATATCCCCGCCTCTGTTGATTTTATAAAAAGTAGCATTTTTAGCCTTGAGTTGCTCTTCAGAAACGAGCAAATTGCTTATATCCCCGCTCTTACCCAACGTATACACGTGCGGATGCTCAACAAACAAAAAGTGATTGGGCGTAGCAAGATCAGTTTCTTCACGCCTGTTTTTGATTTTTAGATCTAAAATCTCTTTAAACAGTTGCTCTTGATAATCCCAAACTTCCTTGTAGTCGCGATTTCCTAAATCCTGTACCTCTACTTTCTTATTCATACAGCAAAGATACAACACATTTTAACCAGCGCATAACCGCCAGAAATATCAAATAATACTATTAACTAGCGCTTATTTACAATGACCAATGCAGCGATCACTCCCGGAATCCAACCGCAAAACCACAATACCGTTACTATTAAAACAGAACCACAGCCTTTATCCAGCACAGACAAGGGTGGCAAGAAGATGGCGATAAGCGCCCTAAAAAAACTCATTTTTGATTTGATTTATGATGATTGATGGTCTATAAGACACAAATGATAAGCTTTCGTTACAGTTATTGATTTCTCGACTGCGAGTTGCTATATTTGCGGGCTTAAATATAGACAGCATTATGCAACTTTCAGAACAGGAAATTATTAGACGCGAGAAACTGGCAGGTTTACGCAAATTAAACATAAATCCGTATCCGGCAGATTTGTATCCGGTAGATCATACTTCAGCAAAGATAAAACAGGATTTTGAAGACGGAAAGAAGGTGGTTATTGCCGGAAGATTGATGTCTAGAAGAATTCAAGGTAAAGCCTCATTTGCCGAGTTGCAAGATTCAACCGGTCGCATTCAAGTATATTTTAACCGTGACGAAATTTGCCCGGGAGACGATAAAACACAATACAATGACGTCTATAAGAAGTTACTAGACATTGGTGATTTTATAGGCATTGAAGGTGAGCTTTTTACTACTCAGGTAGGTGAGAAGACCGTAATGGTTAAAAAATTCACGCTGCTTAGCAAAGCACTTAAACCACTACCATTACCTAAAGTGGATAAAGACGGAAACGAATTTGATAAATTCAACGATCCTGAAATGCGTTATCGCCAGCGTTATGCAGATCTTGTGGTCAATCCAAAAGTTAAAGACGTTTTTGTAAAACGCACCAAGCTTTTTGCTGCAATGCGTAATTTCTTTAACGATAAAGGGTATTTTGAAGTAGAAACTCCTATTCTGCAATCTATTCCCGGAGGTGCTGCAGCGCGACCTTTTGTTACGCACCACAATGCATTAGACATTCCGTTGTATTTGAGAATTGCTAACGAACTGTATCTTAAAAGATTGATCGTGGGTGGTTTTGATGGTGTGTATGAGTTCTCAAAAAACTTCAGAAATGAAGGAATGGACCGCACCCACAATCCTGAATTTACCGCTATGGAAATCTACGTAGCCTACAAAGACTACAACTGGATGATGGCGTTTACCGAAAAGCTACTCGAGCATTGCGCTACAGCGGTTAACGGTACTACTGAAGCTACCTTTGGAGAACACAAAGTAGATTTTAAAGCGCCATACAAACGCGTTACAATGACTGATGCGATCAAACAATTCACCGGTTTTGATATCACAGGAAAATCTGAAGCAGAACTTCGTGAGGCTGCTTTAGGAATGGGTCTTGAGGTTGATGAAACTATGGGTAAAGGTAAATTGATCGATGAGATCTTTGGTGAGAAATGTGAAGGTAACTTCATACAACCTACGTTTATCACAGACTATCCAAAAGAGATGAGTCCGTTGTGTAAGGAACATCGTGAAAATCCTGAACTAACCGAGCGGTTTGAGCTTATGGTTTGCGGTAAAGAGATCGCCAATGCGTATTCAGAATTGAATGATCCTATTGATCAGCGTGAGCGTTTTGAAGAGCAACTTAAACTCGCAGCAAAAGGTGACGATGAAGCAACAGAATTTATTGATCAGGATTTCTTGAGAGCTCTAGAATACGGGATGCCTCCAACTTCTGGTTTAGGAATCGGGATGGATCGTTTGATTATGTTCTTGACCAATAATCAATCTATACAGGAAGTACTGTTCTTCCCACAAATGAAGCCTGAGCGCAAAAAAGTGGAATTAACAGAAGAAGAAAAAACCATTTTCACTATTCTGAAAAAGGAGCAAAGCATTGCACTTGATGCTTTAAAAGAAGCTTCAGGCTTGAGTAATAAAAAATGGGATAAAGGCATCAAAGGCCTTACCAAGCAAAAACTCGCTAAGGTTGAAAAAGAAGGAGAGCATCTAATGGTTACTCTGGTAGATTAACTCCTGCATTTTCTAAATAATTTGAAAGCCCGATTCAGTTTTGAGTCGGGCTTTTTTTTATGCTTTCAAGTACTACCATAATGTCAAACATAATCTAGTTATATAAAATATAAGTTGTGTTATCTTAATATAAATATGAACTTAGAAAAATATCTGAATTTCTTTTAAACCAATTTCATACAAAATAGAATGACTAAAATCACCTACCTACTTGGAGCTGGAGCAAGCTATAATGCCTGCCCTATTTGGAATCTTCAAGCGAAAGCAATGGTAAGCTTAGGGCAACAAGAATTAACTAAACACTATATCGAGAATATTAGTAAAAACAATCCTCCTACCGATTGGCTTTCTAAAGAAGCTCAAAAATATATAACTACTGATAAACAGAAAATTCTAAAAGAGATCTTACATTTTGGCAAGAAGGCTCAAGAATTTAATACAATAGATACATACGCTAGAAAACTATTTCTTCAAGAGAAGAATAAAGAGCTTGAACTTTTAAAAATGTCTGTAAGTGTGTTTTTTGATCTATGGGAAAACTACAATAAGCAACTAAATTTTTATCCCAGATCAAAAGGTTCAGATAAAAGTGACAAATCTTGGAATAAAATAGATCAGAGATATATTGCACTATTTTCAATTTTCTTAGAAAAGAAAAATGAAAACCTTCTATTAAATGATGATATCAATTTTATAACTTGGAACTATGACTTACAATTAGAATCAGCATACAATCTTTTTGCAAATGACTCAAGTGATCCAGATTTCAATTTAATAAATGAGGTGTTTCCATTTCTTGAAAAGTCAAATACAAATCTGAACAATAAAGTTTTTCACCTTAATGGACATCGCGGATTTGCTTTAAGCCGAAGCGAAAAGTCAATAGTTTTAAGAAAAAATGAAACAATAGAAAATTACTGGAATCTCCACGAAAAACTATATTCAAATTTAAAAATAGGTACTCAAACATTTAATCATCATATTAAATATGGTTGGGAGCACAATATTGAATCTGAATGGTTCAAACAAATTGGGATGATTCTCAAGCAGTCCGATATTCTAATAATAATAGGATATTCATTCCCTCTCTTTAATAGAAAAATTGATCAATTTTTATTTTCTCACTTACATCCTAATAAAATAAAAGAGATAGTTTATCAAGACCCTTATTCTGATGAAGAAAAAATCCTCAACCTATTCAAATACCCCGACCGATATAAAAACAAAATAAAACTTCTTAAAGAAGTTGATCAGTTTCATATTCCACACAGTCATTTTATAGACCTCCCTAAAGCTACCCCTTTCATTATTCGGTAAATATTATAAATAATTTAAACCTTTTCAAATTATCAAAGTCTTAGAGGTATAACATAAAAATTAACAGATATGAAGAAAATGATCGCAATTGCAGCATTATTTGTAGCTACTGCAAGTTTTGCTCAAGAACATACACGCGAAGAGCGTTTAAAAAAAATGATGAATACCGCACCGGAAGAAACCGCAGAAATGCAAACAAAACGTCTTACGCTAGCACTTGTTCTAGACGATAAGCAGCAAGAAAAAGTTTATGACCTCTACCTTGCTGAAGCGAAAGAGCGCAAAGCCCAATGGGAAGAACGTAGCGCCAAAAGAAGTACTAGAGAAAAAGGTGTAAAACCAACAGAAGAGGAAGTTGCAGCAATGCGTGCATCTATTAAAGAGCGACATAAAGCCATGCTAGACAAACAAATCGCTCACCAAGAAAAAATGCAAGACATTTTAAACGAAGAGCAGTTTAAGCAATGGCGTAAATTGAAAATGAAACGTCACGAGCGCATGGCGATGCGTGATGGCAAACGTGGAGATCGTTTTCAAAAACGCAGATCTCAAGAGAGATGGCGTAAGTAAATAGGTTTTAGGTTAAGCCTCTTGAAGAAATTGTTAGATACAGGTTTACCCTTTTGAAGCAAGCTTTGAGGTATGAACCCCTTTGGCAATACCAATAAAAAATCCCCGCAAAATGCGGGGATTTTATTTTTGAGCAAACTTAAAATTTAAAGCGTGGGTGCAATTTTAGCCACTGCAGCTATAGTTGCATCAAGATCCTCGTAAGTAAGCGCATCAGTGATAAACCAAGTTTCATATGCACTTGGAGCGATATAAACGCCTTCGGCTAACAACCCGTGGAAAAACTTTTTAAACGTATCGTTAGCACCCGCTGATGCCGAAGCAAAATCGGTTACCGCTTCTTCAGCAAAATGTACTGAAATCATCGACCCCACTCTATTGATGGTATGCGTGATTTTGTTTTCGGTTAATAACTGAGCAATTCCTTTATGTAGGTATTCGGTTTTTTCTTCTAATCGTTTAAAGATTTCGCGGTCACGGTCCAAAGCCTCAAGCATCGCCAGACCGGCGGCCATAGCCAGTGGATTTCCACTTAATGTTCCTGCCTGATACACGGGACCTAAAGGTGCCAGATGATTCATAATCTCGTTGCGTGCCGCAAAAGCACCAACCGGCAAACCGCCGCCTATCACTTTACCAAAAGTCACAATATCTGCTTGAACGCCTGTTAATTCTTGCGCTCCACCGGCAGCTAATCTAAAACCGGTCATCACCTCGTCAAAAATGAGTAATGCCCCGTGAGCTTCACATAAGGCTTTCAATCCTTGAAGAAAACCTTCAGCTGGAGGAATACATCCCATATTTCCAGCAATTGGTTCTAAAATAACTGTTGCTATTTCGTCTTTATTAGCTTCAAAGATCTCACGCACTTGATCCAGATTGTTATATTCAGCAAGCAACGTATCTTTTGCAGTACCTTGAGTAACGCCGGGACTATTGGGCGAACCAAAAGTCACTGCTCCGCTTCCCGCTTGTATCAAGAATGAATCTGAATGGCCATGATAACAACCTGCAAACTTTATGATTTTATCTCTTCCGGTAAAACCACGGGCGAGACGCACCGCACTCATACAGGCTTCGGTACCGCTGTTTACAAAACGAATCTTATCAATACCCGGAACCATCTTAACCGCAAGTTTAGCGATCTGTGTTTCCAGCTCTGTTGGTGTTCCAAAAGAGGTTCCTTTCTTGGTTCTTTCAATCACTGCATCAACCACCGGCTGATAGGCGTGACCTAAGATCATAGGCCCCCAAGAGTTGATGTAATCAATTAATTTATTTCCGTCTTCATCAAATAGATAAGCACCCTTTGCTTCTTTCACAAAAATGGGGTCTCCTCCAACCGCTCTAAAAGCTCTTACCGGCGAATTTACACCGCCCGGAATTACCTCTTGTGCTTCTGCAAATAATGCGCTACTTCTTTTATAAATCATCATTAAAATCCGTTATACTGTGGGGTAACATTTAACTGCTGCCCGATACTTATTGTATTATTTTTTAGACCGTTGTTCTCCTTTAGCTCGTCTACCGTAAGATTATACATACGCGAGATACTGTAAAGCGTCTCTCCTTTTTTGACCGTATGAATAGAAACCGCGTTAGAAGGTTCTGGTTTATACTCTTTTATTTTTGTCCCTAAAACTTCTGCATCATAATTATACATCGCATAGCGTTCTATGATGGCTATGAGTTTTTCAGGGTATTTTCTATCGGTCGCATAACCGGCTTTACGCAAACCGCGCGCCCAGCCCTTATAATCATCAGGATCTAGATCAAACAAATCTGCATAGCGACTTCTTCCTGTTAAGAATAAAGAATGATCTCTAAAAGAATACTTAGGGTCTCTATATTTTCTGAAACATTCTCCCTTTGCATCATCATCATGATACACGACATCGCCTGTCCAGTTATGGCATTTAATTCCGAAATGATTATTTGCTTTTCTAGTCAAATTGCCATTCCCGGCCCCAGACTCTAAAACGGCTTGCGCCATCGTAATACTCGCAGGAATTTTATAGAGGCGCATTTCTTCCTTAGCGATAGGAGCAAAATGCTCAATATAATCTTCAACTTTATCGAAAGGAGCATAAACGTATGCTTTTTCAGTTTCTCGTGAGGTTTCTGCCGGAGCTGTTCTATTGGTATTGCGAGCTTCGGTTGATCTTGAAGGACTTACGCTAACTTTACGCTTGGCTGCACGCTTGCTCCCGCGACAACCTACGAGTAACACGCTTATTAATACTAATGAAAAAACCTTTTTTATCATATCAAATAATCTGAGGATATCCTTTTTTTGAAAGTTTAGCATTCATTCCGGCAATACCTTGCAGGCCTCCCGTATGAACGGCTAAAATACGGGTATTTTTAGAGAAAAACCCATTGCGCATAAGATCTGTAAGACCAAACATCATTTTACCGGTATACACAGGATCTAGCTGAATCCCGTGCTGCTTTTTAAAGTCATTTATAAACTGAACAAGCTTCTCATTTACTTTTGCATAGCCTCCAAAATGATACCTATTGATAAGTTCCCAATTGGCTTTTGAAGTATATTTTTTGATTTCAGCATTTAGAAAATCACCTTTTAAAGCCGGAAAGCCTAAAACCTTTTGATGCGGAAGACTGGCTTCTACAATGCCCGCAATAGTGCCTCCTGTTCCCACAGCACAAGCGATGTAATCGAAATCTTTTGTGTTTTCTGATAAAATCTCTTTACAGCCTTTTACAGCGAGTGCATTTGTTCCTCCCTCTGGAATGAAATAAAAATCACCAAATTGTTCCCTAAGCTTTTGGTTGAATGCTGCGCTTTCTTTTTCCCGATAAGCTTTACGTGTAACGAATTCAAATTGCATTCCGCATTCATAAGCAAACTTCAAGGTAGGGTTTTGCTGAAGCGTTTGATCTAAGTTAACGCCCAATTCTTCACCGCGTATGACTCCGATCGTTTTAAAACCACAGCGCTGACCGGCTCTGGCCGTAGCCGCGATATGATTAGAAAATGCTCCGCCAAAGGTAAGAAGCGTTTTTTGACGCAGGTTTTGAGCTTCAATCAAATTATACTTGAGCTTTCTAAACTTATTACCAGAAACAAATGTGTCAATTTGATCTTCGCGTTTGACAGCTACTTCTAGGTTAAATTCATTTCCTACAAATCCATTTAATATACTTATAGTCAGATCATAAAAATCATTCTCAAAAAAACCTACATCACTCATTTTACGTAATTAAAACGCAAAAATAAGATTTATGTCAACGTACACAGAACAAGTTTAACAAGAAGATACTAGTCATTATTAAGCCTTAACCCTAGAATTTACGCTATACAACCGCAACCAACTCAGCGTCAAGTAAGAAAAGTATTAAACAATTTGGTAAAATCGTTTAATCATGATGAAGCAATGAGTATATTTGCATATATTATAATATAAACCTCTTAAAATAATACCGAATCCCTCCTAATCCCCTAACATTATGAAAATACGTTTGGTTTTCCCTAAGATCATTCTTTTTCTATTCTTATTTACTTCAATAGCTCAGGCTCAAGTAGGAATTGGTACTACTTCACCGGCTGGAGGTTCTTTATTAGACATTTCTAGTGCTGATAAAGGGATATTGATTCCAAGAGTAGACATCACAGATTTATCTACAGCAGCTCCAGTCACCGAAGATTTGACCAATAGTGAAAGTCTTTTGGTTTACAACACCAATACCACAACTGGAAAAGGTTTTTATTATTGGGATAGTACTCAGTGGGTAGCTGTTGGTGGTCCTGCAGAGAATATTTACACTACCGACGGAAGCCTTCCTGAAACTAGAACAGTAAACCTTGACGAGAACATTTTACGTTTTGATAATGGTGTTGGACGCTATTTAAATTTGCAGGGAGCATCTGTATCTGACAATAATGATCCTTTCTTGTTTACAACCTTTAATGCATTACGATTTGATATTGACAATGCTCCTGTTCTTTCGCTTGATAGCGATCAAAATGTAGGGGTTGGTTTATCAGACGCAAACGCCAAACTTCACATTTTTGAAAATACAGGTACAGCTGCTTCACCAAGTACAGGAACACTTGTTTTAGAGCATGGAAATGAAGGAGGAGCTTCTTCTATAGTCTTTAAAAGCAGATCGAATAACAATAGTGATTATGGCTATTTAAACTTTTCTGATGACGGTAGCGGAAATGGTTCTACAGGGGAAAACGCCTTATTAGAAATTGGTATTCAAAATGATACTCCGGGAGCTTATCAAGATGATATCAATATCGCCTCTACAGGTTCGGTAGGTATAAGTAACCGCACCCCAAATAGCAGTGCCTCTTTAGATTTAGGCGCTAACAATCGTGGACTTTTACTCAATAGAGTCTCTTTGAACTCAATTACAGATAATACAACTATTCAAAATCCGGCTACTGGATTGTTTGTCTACAACACAGCTACAGCCGGATCTGGCACGACTAGGGTACAACCCGGCCTATATTATTGGAATGGAACAATATGGGCTAGGATTTTCAAAAGTGGTTACTCTGTCCAATACAAACAGAATGCAGACGCTAGAGCAGATAATAATACAACGGTTTATGTAAATATTCCTGGCCTTACAAACATTTCATTTACCGCACCAACAACTGGAAAATATCAATTGATTCTTAATGGATATCATTCTAGTGGAACTCCTATTAATTCAACATTTCAGTAACGGCTTCAGCAAAATGGAAGCGATTTTAACACGTATTATATCAACGAGCAACAGGACGGTGCAAGCCAAGGCTCTATAAGAATACAACAAAACGGAACTACCATTGGCGAAAAATATGTCACCTCAGTATCTAAAGCTTTTCCAGGTCAATCATTTTATAGCCTGGCTCAAAGTTTAGTGATCATTGTCAATGTTGATTTGATTGCCGGACAAACATATACTTTTAACGTGCAAGGTAGAGAATGGGCACGTTATAATGCAGATCGTGGACATTTTGGTAGACAAACAAGTGGTGTTTATGTGGGAGCGAATGGCGCTGCAAATACCCAATACGCAGATTTGACGATTACTTTGATCAACGAATACTAAACATACCTCAAAAACTCAAAAAACGGCCTTTGCTTTAAGTAGTTAAGGTCGTTTTCTTTTGCATAGGCTTCTTGCTCAAAACTTATAGCGCGGTAGGCAGCATACCTCGATCTCATGCGTACTAAATGCAACAAAAATTCTAAGATATACCAAATAAAAAAGAAAACGACTAGCAACTCCAGCTGCTGCTTTAAATGAATCTTCTCATGATTCAAAAAAAACCTATCCTCCTTAAGACGGTGACTCTTTAAAAACACAAAAGGCCAAACTGCACAACCAGAGAACTTTTTAAAGAATTTTGGGATAACAATATAAATTGGCATAGGTGGCTTATAATTGTACTAAGATACAATCAAGAAGTAGTTTTAAGCGTTTTTTCACGTAGGACTATCTTTTCTTTTTATAACTTTAATAGCGTGAGTTCTTTTAAAAAACGAATTCCTTTAGAAGAAGGAGATTATTATTTGACGCCGGAAGGCTACCGATGTTTTACCGAGCAATATCTTTTAAAACGAGGATATTGTTGTAAAAGCGGTTGTAGGCATTGTCCCTACGGTTTTGACAAAAATCGGGAATAAACTATCTCAAGGCAAGCCCATGAGGTATTGCTTGGAAACAAATTTTCAATTATGAGGCAAGCCTGGGAGTATTAAACCCTTTGGCGGTGCCAATAAATTATTATTCTTGGTATAATAGTTGATGCTTAATCCATAGAATAGAGCTCGTTCTATTTCGGCTGATTCAAACATTTAAAATTATAATTATGAGAAAAATTAAACCCTTTTTACTACTTGCTGTAGTCGCTTTACTATCGGCTTGTAGTTCTGTACGTGTCGCTTCTGACTATGATCAAAGCGCCGACTTTACCAATTACAAAACCTTTGCATTCTTTAAACCGGGGATTGATAAAGCTGAAATTTCTGACTTAGACAAGAAAAGAATCTTACGCGCGATTGAAACTGAAATGCTTGCTAAAGGCTTCGTGAAATCTGATAACCCTTCTATGCTGGTGAGCATTTTTACCACTGCCCAAGAACGCGTAGACGTTTACAACAATTACGGTTGGGGCTGGGGTGCCTG
>Ga0114910_1000460_pt1 | contig 20528 bp, 8 predicted proteins | sample MalvireepMed_908_FD_83500 | JGI IMG/M metagenome (GOLD analysis project Ga0114910, IMG submission 83500) | Marine viral communities from the Global Malaspina Expedition - Malaspina viral metaG DeepMed_908 | ecosystem: Environmental > Aquatic > Marine > Oceanic | place: Mediterranean Sea...
ATACTGAGCAGCAATCTTAGCGTCTACCGCACCTTCGTCAAGCTTAGTCCCCAGTTCAGTGTTGATTGCCAGCTGGTTATCTGACAATACAATATCGTTTGCTTCCAATTCTTCTATAGGAAGATTATCGACCTCATAATAGTATGGGTCATTCGCTTTGTATCTGCGAACGTTCGTGTTAATATTGTCTAGGTTTCCTACCATCTTATACTAAACTATCTAGATCAAACAAGTTGAGGGATCTAACTCCCTTTCCAAAGGTAACGACATCTCCGTCTCTACCCTCTCCGATACCATTCTTATTGACTGCATCTGTTGTAGAATTATAGATAGAGGCAAACCCTACCTTGTCATTAGAAGCATGTCTGACATTCGCAAATGTATCGGCAGCTGATTGATCAAAGAAATTTCTCATGTATCCTTGCCAATCAGAATCTCTAACGGGAACGGCGACTACAGGAGTAGTGCCCATACTTCTCGGTTGTATGCCATTGTCTCTCCCACCAAAAACTTGATGCCCATACCCAGAAGGATCATAGGTTAAGTAGTACGAGTCTGGACTGGAAATAACAGAGACGGAAGATACTCCAGATACTGGAGCCATATACCCTTGTCCAACAATCTGATCTGTTGGAGTTCCACCGGTAGCGCTACACTCTCCTAATCCAAAGGTTGTGCTTCCGCTGTTACCGGAGATATCAAAGTAGTGTTTGACATCTGATCTGGAACCCATCATCAACCTAAAAGGTCCACTATTGTTATAAGCGAGTCTAGTCAAATTGGGGGAACCGCTAGAAGCAATTCCATTTGAACCATAGTAATCGAGTTCAACGCCATTCCACCAGTTTCCGGCAGGCCCGTGATATCCCGATCTAACCAAAGAACCCTGCTTAGTTGTGGCAAGTCCACCGATAGCAGAAGGAGTTACGCCGGATACCAAAAGGTTCTGAGCATTAATTCTAGATGAATCAGCTATATTCCAAATGTATATTTGAGACCCTCCAAATCTGTTCCCCCCAACGCCAGGATTCCCGGGTGAGCCTCCAGGTCCAGCGTATCCTGTCACATGCTCATTACCGGAACCTTCTAGGTTGTAGTAAACGCCAGACACAGAGCTAGTCTGAGCCCCCATGGGGAAATTGACGTTAGTAGCTCTTACGGAGCTATTTCCAACAGCTCGAACGCACATACCTCCCGTTGAAATAACGTCTTGATCTCCCAAGGAGACGGTGCTTCTATTATATCTTGCAGCACCAATATTAACTTTAGTTCTATAGTTCACGTTACCGGCCTTCCCTGCAGCTGTCTTAAGAACGGAAGCGGTAAACCCATTTGGATAGAACTGTACATATCCACCACTAGTACATCTGTAATAGCTGGTATTTGAATGAAAAATATCCAAAGCGCTATTTGTTGCCATACCCGTACTAGAGCCACCCAAATCCATCAAATCTACAGTGGAATTATCATTGGCTACCAAGCACGCTCTTAACGCGTGGAGTTCTACTTTTGTGTGGTTAGCAGTGCTGCCTGAGAGTACAAAACCATAGTTGTCAAAATAGTCACTATCATATTCGTAAATGGGACAGAACTTAGTAGTTGAATTCCTCTCAGCAAGAGAAGCGATCCCAAACCCTGAAATCTTTGTTGGTCCCGTAAATCTGGTAGTAGAGTTGTCCCCAGCATAAAAAGCGGAGCGACACCACAGGTACGGAAGATCACCTGAAGCGGTGATCGACTGATTTTGGTACGCCATGGTAGCATTTGCTGAGGTACCAATGAAAGTAATATCTGAGTTATTAGTCGCTGCGGCGACATAACCTTTAGACGGAGAGCTCGCAAGACTGTTACCTGGAGATGTCTGAGCACCTCCCAGTGAAAGGAGAGTAGCTTTAGAACCATCGTCAACACACACCATTGGATTGTAATCTTTGGCGTATCCATACGAACCGGAAGAAGCAGACATAGCTCTTCCAGACAGACGACCTCCAATTGCGCCATAGTAAGCACCCATGTCTTTTCCGTATTGAGGTTTCATACAGGAAGACTTTCCGACGTAGATGTTGTGATATCCATTACCATCACAATGGACTTGAGAGTTTCTAGAACCTTGCCCAATTTTATTCGTGTAAGCTGGAGATATAGCCCCCTTATACAACTCCCATCCATACCCATAGACACAGTTGGAATTCTCTAAATGTAAACCATCCCTGGAATTGAATTCCGATATCACACCAATAAATGCAATGTTTGAATTTTTAGACGAGAACCCGTTGGCTCCATTCCTGTAGGTCCATGGGATGCCGTTGTATAAAAAGTTCGAATTTTCGGTAACAATACCGTCCTGAGTGTTAAGAGTTGCAGCGAGTTTAGTAGTCTGATAATCTGCAGTATTTCCACCCATGTACTGACCTAATTTGGAATGTCCTCCTACACCACCAATCACAACAGAATCCTTTATATACATTCCAGTTCCGTTGTGTGAAAAATGGTACAACTGTTTTCCGGGTATCGGGTAATATTCACCTGCTGCATGATTGATAGGTTCATTGGAAGGCCTATAAACAGAGTCAAATGCAATCGTGGAATTTGCAGCATACAAGCCTACGCCACTACAAATAAACGGTAGATTACCTTCTATCTCATTTGCGCTTACCCCCCTGACACCAGCTGTGATAGGATAATTGCGATATGCAATCATACCCTTAGACACACTAACTGTAGAGTTATTAAACTTATACCCATAATATCTGTTTCTCACAGACGCAGTACCTTGCAGCTCTACTCTGGAATTGTTAATATCAAAACCGGCGGTAGCTCTATGTTTTAGATTTACTCCTGAACTTGAAAAAGAGTCTACCATCAAATTTGTAAGACGGATACTATTGCCAGTACAATTATTTACATTAACTCTCGTGAAATAGTTACCATATGCACAGGAGTTTGCGGATACACCAACAGTGGGATAATCTACGAAGTTACTCTTTAATCCCGTCCCGTGACCATTCTCTGTAGCGGGCTTTGCATCAAGAGAGCTTATGCTGTGATCAAATTTTGCTGAGTAAGCAGACAGCGTAAACCCATACGTCCCTGTGTCAGATCCTGCACGAGTGAAGGGAAAGTTACCTCCGATACCATTTAGCCCTCCATAGGAGAAATTTATAGGACCTAGCTTATCATTGGTTCTAAAATCCTGTAAAGCAAAACATCTGTAGTTATGATTCCATCCAGATACATTGTAACAGATAACAGAAGTTTTAGAAGATTGAGCCGAAGACACGTCGTTAAACATGTCATAAGATGATACTGAAGTAATTAAAGTTTGTGTGGTTGTCCCATAAACATCAGAAAAATCACCTACACTCTCTACAGCAGACACAGTATTAGTGCCACTCAACCCGCCAAAACAATTTCCATAATTCCTATTTACAATCTCTAGACTGCCTGCGCCTTCAGTTTTGAAATCAGCAAGATTCAAGAGGCCTAGATTTCCGTAAGTACAAATCTCCACTAAGATAGGATTTTTAATATTTTTTGGGATTGTGGATATTAGTTCATACAAATTAGAATAAACCCCATTCTTTTTATCTGCTACAGAAGACAGAACGAGAGTTATACCCCCGCTGATGCTATTAGAGAGTGAAGCAGGGCCTCCCACGGCGGCTCTTCCCCCAACTCCAGGACTATACGTAGATTGAGCAGCACCGGCTGCTGCAACTGCAGTGTAGAGAGCATTAGTCCTATTCTCTAATTCAACAATGGGAATATTATCCTGTTCCCAGTTATAAAATTGCTGTGCACCATACTTGGTTACCTCTGTGTCAAATATCTCGGTTATATCCTCACCACCAGACCCTACGGAGAAGCTGCTGTTGCCTCCACTATCAGAAGGGATGTCATTATTGTTTAGTTGTCCAGGCATTTTAGAATGTTATTGTCCATTTAAAGGAGAGTGCAAAATCATTGGTTTTGCTAATTTCAGGGAATTTTCTATATGCACACAATACAGAAGCCCTTACCTTGTCTGCTGTCCAAAGTCTCCGGAATGGATCAGATGCAAATATTCCAAGTTCATCTATGCCAACACCATTAGCAACATCAATCCCTATATCAAATTTAAAACTAACCCCTGTGCTACCAGATTTTGACGTGTATTCATCTTTTATTGCTGCAAAGGCTTTTTGTGCTATAGCGCCGTTTTGCCATAGATTGTGAGAAAATACGTCAATACCAGGATTCGCTCCGTACTGTGCGAGCGTGCACGGAGTCCCAAGAGAAGTTAAACTGCTAGCTGATGTGACTCCATCTCCACCTGTTCCAATCTGAAAATATTTTATTTTGTAACTCTCCATGGAATTTTGTGACGGGTCACTACTTTCTGCAGCGGCAAATAACTCAGAAAGGTTTATTCCCATACCAACTGTAATTATGTTATGTTGGGAATAAACAACCTCATGATGTCCATCCTTGTAAATTTTTGTAATCTCAAGATGTCCTGATGGTTTAATAGAGTCTCGTAGTCCTGTAGTCATTAAAATTTAATACCCCAAACAATAGTTACAAATTCATTATAGTCAACATGGTTCATCTTTAACCCGCCTGGTTGGAAAATTTTCTTAGCGAATAATTTAAATACCGGGTTCTTTGATGGATCCGTCAGATTATATAGGGATGTTTTACCTCCAGTTAACTTACCGCTCCCATAAGGTGTAGACTTATCCCTATTTAGGAAAGGTGGATTAGCTGATTCCCCCCCAAATTTCTTGGCAGTGGCCGCAAAATCAAAAACATGCAGTCCTATATTACCAATACCTCCGTAGTAATAGTTGAGAAATTTCCAGTCATTGGCTGTTAGTGTGAGAACGTACTTAACTTCACGTGGTGTAGAGGTTGCGTTATACCCGTAGGTTGCAGTTACTGGAGCTGCAGATACTACAAATCCCGCGCTAGAATCCTTTGTGTTATAAGAGCTTACGCACCCGCTAGCTTCATAAATGTAGCCATCGCTGTTTATAACACTCTGCTGGTTTAACATACCACTCAACACCCCTGAAAATGTATTCGCAGTACTTCTGTCTGTATGACCGAAAGAAAGTCTATCAAGTTCCAAACCGCTACCAGGAAGGTAACACCCATTCTGGATGACCTGCTCCAATTTGAGAGCAGAAAATTCTGGAGCTCCAGAAAATTGAATAGCGTTTACAAAGTGACCTAATCTTGCGGGGCCACTCCCATCAAGGGAAGCGGATTGTAACGTAGTATCGAGTGGAGAAACATCTTCATTCCTCAATGCACTAGCATAACTATACTCTTGATTATAAACTATTCCACTTTCTGTGGTAACCACTCTTCCCGTTTTATAAATCTTCAAGGGAGACCTACGATGAACATATGGAAGGATGCCACCAGTTTCATTTCTAGTATAGAGATGAACCTTCCACCTGGTATCATCATGGAATTGAGAACCTTGAACAACTATGCCAGATGCAATCCTCTCCTTAAATGGGTAATTAGGTGTTGAGTTGTCTAACGGGGGACTACCAGTCCCTGCAGTCCAGTTACCTTTGTTCACCATACTCCAATCACTGATCCAAGTCAATCCATCCCAGTACCATTGTTGCTCTAATACAGGATCCCAAATGGTTAACACTATACCTTGAGAAGGTGCCGGTGTTCCTAAGTCAGCAGAATCATATTGACCATATGATAGGGTTATTATGTCACCATCGTTAATATTAAGATCTTTTTGTAAAGAATTAAATATAATAGCAGTATCATCACCACCCCCAGTCACGATGTCTGCATGTTTAGTTATTTGAAAGTATCCGCCTTCATCCAAGCCTCCTGCTATTCCAGAGGATATAAGCTCTACAGTACAACCAGAAGAATCTAGGTAAGTCGTTATTCCGTTACCCCAGTAAAAAGGATCTACAGTAAAATCAATCTGATTCCTAACATAGTCGTAAGTGCTCAAGGAATCCTTGTTAAACTCTCCGGTGTATGGGATTCTCGCAGATTGAATTAGTTTTATAGAATCAAACTCTATGTGTGCATCTATCTCATGTCCAATCTTAAGAAAATATTCCTGAGCAACGTCGAACACAGGAAACGGATCCGTGGACATTCCCGCTATAGGTAGAGAGCTTGTTACAAAACTACCATTAGTACCACTAAGTTTCTTCTTAACAGGCGTAGCTTTCTCCCATCTTTTTTGCTTCGTACCCCAGTTGTAAAAATATCTATTTGAGTAATCACTAGTAACACCAGAGAGTTGCAGGTTCACAACTTCTGTACTATCAGTAACTCCTGCCTTTGTCTTATATTTTACGACCAGACTATAATCTGTGTTTGGGATCACCCCACTTAGCGTTGCCCCAAGGAACGGCACGTTACTAACTCCTTGATTGTCTGTATGAGAAGACAAATCCAAAAGAAGAGTGTCACGCTCGGAATAGGTTACAGTACTACTAGGACCTAAGAATCCGTATTTCCAGCCGGGAGTAGGACCAAAAGATATTCCTTTAATGTAGGTAGAACGATAATTAGATCCATCTCCTATAGGACGGAATCTGATTTGGAACGAATAGAGAGAAGGATCTAAGTAGGCCCCGTCAGGCATCTCAACAGTATAAGAAGCCTTCCGCCACTCGCCGAGAGTTGTAGCAGGTAGAACTAAGTGTCCACCTCCTATCGAACCTCCGTCAGTATTCCATGTATTCCTATGTGTCCAGCTATCATTGATAGGGTCTTCGTCATAACCAGAAAAAGCGTAATATCCAATTTCCTCTCCTGTTTCCATATACTCTAGAGTTACGGTTAGTGGGAGACTAGCAGCAGGAGTTTCATTACTATACCAGAACGAAAGTTGCATTGGCACATTCCTGCTCTTGTCAGAGACGGAGTTGGGGATAGTGCCAAGACTATCAGCGAATTCTCCGATTGCACTAAGATAAAACACAGCTCCAAAATGAGCTCTACTCAACCGAGGGGACGAGTACTCACGGTTTAGAGATTTTATATTAATGTAACCTTCGTCTGAGGTACTGGAAAGACCCACGGAGGAAAGTTCGTAAGTGACACTTCCTGATGTTTCAGTAGTATCAGCCGGGTTCAGAGAAATTATTTTTGGGTTGTGAGTCTGGCGCTCAAATTGACGTACCGAACGACTATTGTCTGTGAAATCCGTAAATGTAGGAAAAAAAGCACCTCTCCATTGGTCTATATTGTCAGATGGACCAGAAAAATCATAAACCCCAATCTGCTTCAACTGCTTATTAGTGACTCCGTAAGAGGGAGCCAAGAATTTCCTTAGCAAATCAGAATTAGGTATAACTGATTGAGTTTCGGTAAATTCAGAATTTCTCAGTACTTCAGCTTCCAAGTCTATCAAATCTACACTATCGATAGAAATGTCAGAAAGAAAATCACTTGCCTCAGAAGGGAGAACGATTTCCCAATAGTAGGATGTGCCTTTTTCGGAAAAAGCAGATACATCAACCGGATTTTCTGGTAATCTAAAATCGAAGGAATGAGTTCGTCGTCTCTTAGTAAGATTTATCACTCTTTCCTGAGTAGAATATACTCCTGTAGAGGGGTCAATACTAGCTCCAACACTCATAAAAATGCTACGGTCGAAATTGAAATACTCGGTAGCATCAGAATTCAACAGATGTCTCTGCCGGACTAATCTGACACTAACAGGATCACTCCCAGATGCAGTTACATTAAATCTATAGGAATTTCCTTTTATAAGGTCTATGTTTTGTCGTAGAATAGCGCGGTCACCTACTTCAGAAGAATGAAAAGAGAGTCCGGGACCAGACAGATTATTATCGAAAATAGGCCCTCCATCAAGTACCAATTCCCATTCTGGGTCCACTACATCTTCTCCGATCCTTCTATAAAGTCTGAGATGTGCTATGCTACAGTAGACGGGTATCTCAGCTCCATCGTTACCTTCTGGGTCGATGAACTTATTAACCCATATCCCAAACTGTCTAGATATGGGATTCCCCTCTCCGTCAACCTGCTCATCCACAGTGAATTCTATAGACCTTCTTATGTCAGCTTTTTGTGAAAACGTATTTAAATAGTTTCCGTCCACCCCCGGTTGTGTATCTAGAAACGCAATGTCTTGTGCGGGGGTGGATTCGCTTACGGGGTTACCTCCCGGATAATTATCGAGGTATAGCTGATATTGGTAGGCATCATTACTTCCGACAAATGCGTATTCGAGTTTATAAGTGCCAGCACTAAGGTCTTTCCACTCGGACCCTCCAGGGTAAAGATACATACCCAAAGAACTGACTCCAGTGGTTAGTGGGTCATCGCCGACCCACCGATTAAATACTAGCGCGGAAACTGAATCATGTGGGGCGGCCCATTGGTCGGTTAGTATGTAAACGGAAGACACATAGTTTGTTGGAGCTGTTGGGTCATTTAAAGTACCTGTTTTATTTCCTGCCGACCAGTTCTCGTAATCCTCATTTTCGACTACCCAATTTTTAGGTCTAACTTGTTTGTAAGGGTCTTCATTGTAGTTTGGATCTGACTCCCACTGAGACGGAACCTGGGTAAAATCAGCCATAGTGGTGTCAAAAAGAAGTGGTCCGAATGGCTGATTAATCTGCTTAAAAAGCTTAATGTTATCTATAGTCGTATCGGACGAGATGAAGCTCCCACTTTCAGCTTCTCCTTTGGTGGCAAAGCCTATCTTAAACCAACCCCCCCACGACTGAAAAGCACTAGAAATATTAGGGGTAAACATGAAAGAGTTTCTACCAAGTCTAGCATCATTCCCAAAAATACCAGGACCTCCCCAAGGACTATCCCACACGATAATTTTACTTGCAGTGTCATCCAGAGCTAGAAAATCCCACTCTATTTTATAAGTTTGATCAACTTCTGTTATCTGATACCCCTCTAAATCAATATGGACACTAAAACTACCTGATGTTTTCTTCATTAACCTTAAACCTTTACCATTAGCTCCCGGTCCTAGGTACGAATCGGTGGGTAGCGTATTTCCAAGATTATCAACATATGTCAGAGCGACACTTGATTTCCAACCGTCTGGCTCGAGTGCCTTGTCAGAAACACGAGAAAAATTATTAAAGAGTCCTAAGTCATTTACTCCCACATTCGTACCATGTAATTTGACCAAGTCGGTACCGACACTCTCAAACATATTATCTTCAAATAATTCTACACGCTCGGGGTACGGGGAATATTCATTCCACGAATAAGTTCTATAGTCATGGTTATTAAAATAGGGTAACAGATGATAAAACCCAGTATGAACATTATTCGTCTCCATAGCAGAAGGAGTATACTTAGCATGGCGAAAATCGTAGTTTTCACGTGCTGAGCCTAAAGTAATTCCTCTCACATTAAAATTAGAAGTATCTAACGATGATGTGAGCAAATAAGACACTCTATTTGCTTTTGCGGTAGATGAAGCATAGTAGGGTCTAGTCGTAGGAGGTTGATTAAAAGTAAGGAAATCTGCTATATGCTCACGAGCTCCATCTACAATTATGTTATCGTCGGCATGAATAAGTTCCATGTCGCCGTCTCTGCCTTTGTATATTTCTACGAATCCTCTCATTAGTCGTCTGTTAAAGTGTATACTACTCCGCTAGTATCACCATAAGTATTTGTCGTATCTACCGTTCCGGAGTAAATATTTCCATATTCTTCTTCGTATGATATTCGAGCCCCTCCACTAGTTTGAAATGCACTAGCAGAATAATAACTATTTCTAGATGAAGACCCGGATGTAGCCAGGTCAAATCTTCTTATTAAATTTTGCACGGCTTCGTATGTGTGTAAACTTGGGATATCGCCATAATAATCTGAAAGCTTAAAAGACACCTCGTCGATTGTCAAAAAAGTCCTATCAGCCTCATTAGTCTCAACCGGATCAAAACTGAATTTACCTATTTCTACATGGTATACAGTATCCACGTTGTGGAGAGGTTTTCCACTCTTATAAATGAATGGCTGATATTGTCTAGTGGAGTAATCCACCCACTGGTCAGGAGAATAATCGTAAGCATTCTTAGTATTGAATGGTATTGTCAATAACTTCCACTTAGGAAACTCTGTATCATCTACAATATTATCAATATCAAATTCATAGTACAGATTCTTTAACCTACCAGGATCCGGTGACCCTGGAGAACCGGCTGTCCAATATTCGTAGTCATTCTCTACAATATTTTTCCATTGCTGATCTACGATATCAAACGCGAACGTATTCCCTTTTCCTTTATAGCCTGCATGTACTGAGTCGTATCCAAGGGAGTCCCAAGAACCTACATTATCCCACAAGATAGGAATATTATCAACTCTTATCCGCACACCAACTACTCCATTTCCACCAGTCCCTAGACTATCATGCTTGAGCCTAATTGAAAGTTCGTAGTCTTTCTCTGGAATGAGCCTGCTCTTTGTAGGGCTGCTATCAACTTCCCTTAATTCGATCTTTTTGAAGAAATATCTCGCATATCGCTTTACGTATGCTAACGGGTCACCAGCACGTGGTCCAACTGGTGATAGTTTCAAATCGTATCTGTCCCCAGGCATAAATGTTGAACTTACGTTTATGTCTAGAGAACATGTATTAAACAGACCAGTATTGGGACCAGGAGCTAAGACTGGACATATTTGATGAAATGGCATACCTCCTACAGTCCATCCTCCATTTCGGTTATATCTCATGTCAGTTCCTGCGGGATCTGGGTTCTGACGTTCAAAATCTACTAAAACACCGCTAGCGTCGGCGTCTCTAGTCATGTACTCTACAACAAGTTTATACTGTCTACCTGGTATCAATCCAAATAAAAGAGAGCCCTCTCCTCCGTAGGTTTTGTTGGATTGACAGCGGAGATATACTGATTTAGGGTGCCCCCGTGACGGAGTTCCAGACACCGTAGCAGATAGATAATATTGATCTGTATCGGTGTTTAATCCTGAAAGAAACCATCCTACTGAACCACTAGTGTCTGTAGGTCCAAAGTTGCCTTTATTCCCTATGACCCAATCACCTCCCTTGTAGTCACTAGTATTGGCAGCTTGTAGGGCCCATCCCGCGATGCCACTAGAACTTCGGTTATATCTCCATAATGTATCACTTCCATCGTCATAGGTACTTGCAGACTTCCATCTAAACTCCGAATTCCAAAGATAGTCTCTACCTTGATTCAGAGAATATCGGAGGTGAATACTTGCAGTTTTATCAACATGAATGTCGCCGTCTGGACCAGCCTCGTTGAATAGTGATATATTTCCCGGAGTAGTGGTAGTCTCGTCGGAAGCATTAGAGGATGTCGGTAATACTCCCCACTGCTGAGTATTATATACTGCCCAGGATGGCTTATCCTCACTTCGATCATCTCCTACTATGTTGACTCCACTTACTACACTATTAATAGCCCATTTAGTAGTTTCAGTGTCCAAATAGTCTGGAAATTTAACCCGGGAGTTTCCCCACGTATTAGAGAAAGAAGTTGGTTCATCTATATTTATAACGTCTCCATTGAACGCTTTGTATTTAAAGTATCCACAATCCTCATTAGCAACTATGTTTTTCCACTGCGGAAATTGAGAAATTGGCGTAGTCATATTATCAAAAGCAGAAGCTGAACCAAAATCTCCTTTTGCAAGATGTCCTTGGACAGATAAATTACTATTAAAAAATCCAGGTCCATATACTTGGGCTCCCATGCTCCTCCCTCCAGCGCGCGCGAATCTCTCTACAGCACCAGAAGCAGAATATGCATCATAGGTATAATTAAAATTAGAACCTCCAAAATATTTCTGATGGTTATTCCATATATCCCAAAAGGAAGCCCCCAGGGAGACATTGTCGATACTACTAGTAGCAAGAGAACGGGCAATATCCTTGGTTTTCTTTGATCTCATTACTGTACCGTACAATGCACAAGTAGAATAATCCATATTGGATCTAGTTATGGGGCCCAGCATGTTAATTGAACTCACATATCCTAACGCCCGGCATGGATAAGTACTTGAAACACTCACCCCATAATAAGAATAACTGACATCTGCGTAACCGGATCTTGCCTCAGCACCGCCAAACTGAGTGGGGAGGGCACATAGTCCTAGGTCATTAGACGCATCATATATCCGTCTATTAGAACCTTTTGTGGAGAAGTAGTTTCCTGTTGAGAAGTTATATCCGAGTGGAATGAAGGAACTCACATTCATATAGTTATCTCCTACGCCACTAAACACAACATCCCTCTGGAGTTCATTAGCATATTCTATAACAGAGGATACAAACCCAGAAGCCCCAGTACTCCTGGCGATAGGCATAGAATTTCCATCTCGGTAATAGTTACCAGCAGGGACAATATACTTTAAATTACGACGTCTTCTGGAGGTTCTAGGAACACCCGTATATTTTATCCTAACGGAACTTGGTGATTGCAATCCACTAACAGCGGAAGCAACATACCCACTGAGGATGAAATCTCTTAAAATCTGATCATCCGTGTCCTCTAAAGTATCAACGACTACCGCATATAGAAAACCTTCTGTACTACCACTTAGGGCTATCGACGCCCTATCTTCGAAATCGTCTTTAACAAAGAACTTAACAACTGAATGAAACGGTATAAACTGTCTGAATATCTGACTTAAAACAAAAACAATTTCCTCCGTGGAAGCTTTATAAGGATTTGTTCCTGACACTCCTGGAGCGAGGTCTTGTATTAGCGAGCTAGCCGCTAGTACTGTAAACAACGTGGATGCTTTCGAATTCCAATAGTCCTTTAGACTAGCGTCCTGTGCCTTCGTTCCTGTCACTATAGAATCTAGGTTTGGGGGTTGAAGTGAGCTGGGAGTAAAAAATTTCCACCTAAGATTCAACCCATTCATCAAACTCGAGTTTATATTTTCATCTAATACAAGCCTTGTGAATCCTTTCACATACTCACGGGGTACTTCTAATCCACCGTTTTCTCTGCCATCTACCAATAAACCTGACACATGCTGCAGTTGAAGAGGATTCACAAAAGTAGTATCGTAAAATCTGTCATTCTCCCAAGGAGGTACGGGAACAAGGGCACCTCTGTGTAGAAAACCCTTAAAATCATCTCCGTTACCGTCAGGATCCCAAGTCAGAGGATCATAGGGTACTCCGTTAATGTTTATCGCACTGGTAGCTCCCTGCAGGGAACTCAATACATAGTCAGTTGCAAACCTATAGTTATTATCGTGGTCATCAGAATCGTATAATGGTTCTTTGGATATACCTCTGATAGCATTGATTTGAGTGCCTTGCGCATCGAGGAAGGAAACCGTAGTAGCTTGAGGATCAATTCCGTATGTTACTGGGTTGTAGTTAGGATCGTTTAGAACTTTCGAATCGGTAGCAATTAAATAATATATAAGTCGTGGAAAATACGATTCCCATGATTCCGTTGTTGCGCTCGCCGCATTAAATCCTACGCCAGGAAACATCAAAGATACTGCAGTCTCTAGAGCTTTCCTGGTACCTTTTGCCTTGTACAAATGGACAGCCTGTCTCAACTGTCCTCTCCATCTGTCAACATCTCCCGTTAATACCTTCCAGCCAATTAAAGATCCAAGATAATTGAGAAATTTCTGATCACATCTATCGATATCAATAAGTGTCCCTACATCATCTACAAGAGAATTAACATCATACGCAGCGAAACTTAAAGCCTTTAGGAATCTTTGAAAAGGACCTGCGGTTATTCTTTTAGAGCTGTAGGTCCCTAAGGATTGTAATAACTCAAGTTGTGTCTGTAACTCTGTGGCTGCATCATCATTAGGATTGTACCATACACCTATAAGAGTTTTTATACCCTCTAACAACTGGGTTCCAGAAGCGTATATGTTGGCTGATACTCCAGCACTCGTTTGATTAAAATCAGGGGGTAAATAAGCTACCCCGGATGCCGGAGCTAATTCTTTATTCCTCCAGAGGTACTCAAAAAGACCTTTGACACCATCCACTTCCTGCACACTCTTTCCTACGTAAGTGGAACTTACAAGAAGGTCTTTAGTTACTGCAGAGGCATTGAATCCATTAGGAGGACCATCGAAATTTAAAAAATATAACCACGAAAGATTGTCTATGAGATACTGGTGTGCAAGAGCCGTACTGCTCACACTGGAGTTAACATTAGCGGAAACACCGGAAACAAAAAGGTTACTAGGTTCGTTAAGTTTAATATTACCTAAAAGAGTTCCGGAAACATATTTCCCCCATGAATCCATGGTCTCAAAATCAGAGATTTTCTTTCCAAACGCTTTAAGAATCTTCTTCTCAAATAAATAAGGTTGTACATTAGTACGGTCATTCTTAGGTATAAAATGCTGTTGAAGTCCGGACAAAGTAGCATCAGGAAGTGTAGTAGAAAGAGGTATTAGAGTTAGGCAGTCTTTAGCCGCTAATAGGATCTTTCCGAGCATAGAATATAGAATATCCTCTTCTTGCCCAAAAATGGTAGAGTCGGTATCTTCGTACAAGGAAGGGACAAGCTTCTTGACTACATCAACATAATTATACTGATAATAAGTTTTGCTCTTTCCGAGCCGCCCTAGACCTGCCTTGCGAACCATTTTATACGTACTCTATATTTATTTCTGCGTTATTCAATTGTACTATCTCATTGAAACCCAATTTAATATCTTCTGAGAAATTATCAATCCGAGAGAATCTAATTTCTGGAACAGAAAAAATCGCTCTTTGAAGATCTGACAAAGCTACGCGCTCTCCAAACGATCTACTATCAACGCTAAAGAAATCTATGATTTTGTTTGCAGCTGATGTCTTAATATTTTCTTCAAAAGTTTCAAATTCTTTATCTGCAAAGATCGTTACAACCAAATCGATAGTCCTCACAAGACCGTCAACAATTGTTACTTCGTCTGTAATCATTTTGTACTTGTTGAGATAGGTTAAGAGTTCCCTTTTAAATGGAAGGGTAGCGCGCTGGACCTGCAAATCAGTAGCCTTAGAAATGACATAAATATCAATCATGTTAGCTCCAGCTCCAGATCTCCTCAAAACCGCTTGAGCTTTTGCGGTTTGACCAACAGTGCTCACAAATTGATTTGCAAATGCCGTGTAGTCCTCTCCCGTGACAGCCCTGTATTGAGACTTGAAAAAGTAGGGAGCCCATCTCTTAGCATGTTCCACCGTCTCGGCATTAGAACCTCCGGCAGCAAAGGTAGAGTTTACAACATTCAGAGAGACGGATCGTAAAGGAGAAGAATGTGTAGCAGTTATGTTAAGATTAATAGTCTGAGCCGGGACGTTACCTCTTGACCCACCACCGATTCTATAAAATGCTTTATAGTTAACTCCTCCTGCTGGAGATTTACCCCTGACATTATCTCCAAAGACAACAGTACATGAGTAGTCATCGTTGTAAATCTTTTGAAATACCTTTTCGTCACCACTGTCTGCCAGAAACAAATTCTGGACTTCTTTGTATATGTTACCTGTGTTGGCAGACACTACGATGCTCTTTTCCACAATGGATGGCGACTCTATAGAAAAAGACTTGATAGTGTTTAGGTCAGAGAAAGTTCCAGTATCAATTTTTAATTCCCCCTCTAGAAGAATCAAAGAGTTGAACTCTGTTCCCCCTACCACCGAATCTGCAACTTCTAATTGTATATCTTCATTATCTAAATCAATCTCTCCGGTAGTTGTGTTTACCTTATATAAAGTAAAAAATAGAGCACCCCCGTCCTTAGAGTTTGGAACAGAAAAAGACCTACTAGAAAGCGGTATAGTTAAAGTCTCTAGCCCAGAGATTGCATCAGGAGTTGAAAGAGTGCATCTCACACTTCCTTTGCTGCTGATTGGTCCCTTCAGGGATATTCCTACCAAATTCAACAACTTAGAAAGATTTCCAATAGTCTGTACCGTAGGCAAATACATCTCATTTGCGAGAAGGTCCGATTTCAAAGAAATAACACTAGCTAAATAAGAAAACAATTCCACTAGCATGACGCCTAAATCAGACTCAACAAAATTAGTGTAGTCCAGGGGATAGACAGCTTGCAAGTAATTGAGAAGAGAAGTTTTGAACTCAGAAAAATCAGCAGTAGAGTAATCTATTAAATCTGCTCTAAGGTTCTCTGGTACTATGCCTAGAGCTAAAAAATCCGATGCTACAGTTCCATCAAAAGCACTGGTACTATAAATACTATCATTTTGAGTCATTATATTATAACCTCTACAATCTGAGTTGTTGACATATCTTCTGCAGTGGAGAAAGCAATAGATATTGTGAGTTGGTGTTGAGAATCCTCAAATGAAATCTCTACTGATTTTAAAATTGCTCTTGGTTCATAAGAAGCAACTGCCGATTGAATCTCTTCTTTCATTTCCCTTCTCCTTGTTTCATCCATTAGGGAAAAAAGAGAAGATCTGATAGTAGTACCAAAATCAGGCATCATTACGCGTTCCCCCTTATTGGTCAATATCAATTGTTTCAAGCTTGAGGAAATTGTGGTTAATCCCTGAGTAGCGGTGAAGTATCCTCCTGTACCCGATACAACCGGAAATCCAATTCCAATAATTGGAGTAAGTTTGGATGTGGTTAGAAAATCAATTCTTTGGGGGGCTATCATGTTACAATATTCTTAAAGAAACCTTTTTGAGCGTCAAAATTCTTCTTCGCTTCAGTACTAGATAGGGCTTTTCCATATACTTTGAAACTTCCTATGTACCCATTCAACCCACTCTGCCACCTTGTGCTGACTAGTGGAATGGATCTTCCATGCTGAGACTTTTGTGAAGATCCCGTATCGCCAGGAGGGTCATAGGTGTTGTAATAAGAAGCGTTGGTGTTATACCCAAGAAATCCCACGTACCCATCCTCACCGTCTAACCCCCTGTTATTTATGCCATCCGTAAAGCCTCCTCCTATGACCCACGGCGTAAAAGCATCACCATCTAAATTTACGGATGGACCATTCTCCACTGGGTCAGCTGTGAAACTCTCGAAATATTGGGAAGCAAGGGTTCCTTCTTTGTTGGCGAATGAGGGTATCTGTAATGACTGAGCATATCCGACCATGAGAGAACTAGCCATGTTTGACTCATCCCATACTTCACCATCTACAATGGTCCTAACCTTATCAGAACCGTAATCAAAAGTTAAACACATGTGCATAAAAGTGGAACTTACATCCCCTAATGTAACTCCACTAACAGTACTACTTACAGCTTTTGTAATACCCATCTCAGTAAGACTAGAGGTGGTAATGACTCCTGTTCTGCCCTTCGTAAGCCCATAATCCTCAACTAGACATACGCTGTGACCCCATATATCATTATTGCTTTGTTTCCTATTTTGAGAAACGGTAGGAGAAATAATGAATTCTATGCCAGACGGATCCGTTGGGCCTCCTTTATCTCTAAACCCAATAACCAACCCCTGCACTCTATCAGTTCTTGTTACTTTATTCAGTTGTCCTGCCACGTTGAGATCCTTCCCGATTATTAGCCTATCCGGCAGAATGAAAGGGCTCTCAAGATATCCCCCACTATTCTCATTAGCGAGAATAACTCTATAACGGTGGTAATCCTTCATAGATGGACCGTTCAAAGTCGGGACATGTACCCAGAAATCAAAAGAAAATCCACCACCTTGGGGGTCTTTTGTTACGTCTGGAGGATCTATACCATACGTCAAATCACTCAAAGTACTTGCAGCATATGTATTCACAGTACCATCAGGATTTTTATTAGTAGGAAGCATTATATAAGAACCCCCTTGTCCTGTAGTATCTAGAATATTTTTCTTTCCGGTTTCCCCAACGGGACCTTCATTATAAAAAGTACCGCGAAGGAATGGAATTGAAAGTCCAGACGGAAATACATGATTAACACTAGAACCAACCAATTGTGCATTTAAAAGTCCAGCAGAATCAGATTTAAAATTATCTAAATTGAAAACGTTTGAAGAGGCATCTACAACGTCAGGCTTCAAGAAATTATAAGCACATATCAGACTGTCCGTAACAATCCTGTCTTGTAAGGAGAGAACGAAAGCTCCTGTACTACTTACATGTTTATCTCCATCGATATATGGATACTCTCCCATAGGTGTAGGAGATATAGAGAATTTGTCCAGAACAGAAAACGGTTGTGGTGCTGATACAAGGAACTTTGGAACTATGGGTAAAATAGTAGCGTCCAAATCTTCGGAGAAGAGCAAGATATCCCTCTGGTCCTCTAAAGTTAAAGTAATGGGTTTACCTTTTAGAAAAGTAAAATCATTGACTGGGACTCTCTCTATTGGAACCCAATATCCGGAGGAATCCATAGTGACGCCATTTAATCCGATAAGAACCCCGGGACCCAGACCTAAATTTTTGGGTCGCTCCTCAATATCATCTTCAGTAAAACTGTAAGTCCCAGAAGCAAACAAAGCAACTAATTGAACCTGCTTTCTCCTCTTCTTTATTTTGGAGTCATAGGAAGATGCTACAGCAGCTATGTTACTATAGTAATTGATAACCATTGCCGAGTTCGTGCCATACCCAGAAACAATGAGATCATTAATTTGCCCAGACACGATAGAAATCTGTCTAGATTTATTGCGCTCTAGATTCTGTAAGATGTCATCTGCAGCATAATACTTAGCCACAAGTTTGGAATCAGAGATAAAGTCCTTACTAAAGACAGTGTTTTTTAGTTCTTCTAATCTCTGATCCCCATAGAATATCCCTTTACCCCCTAGGTTGGGCGCATATTCCAATTCCCACGAGGATGCATCCAAAATATCTCCAGAAACCACAGGTAGTCCACCTCCTCTGGAATCATAGTATAATCCATCCTGGGACAATACAAACTGCCCTTTAACTGAAATAGGCGGTCCATAAGTTAAATCAAATATAGGAGGAGGTGCAGAGGAATCCAAACCCTGAAGGCTCATAGAAAAAGAATTAAAAACTTCAAAGTTTGCTTGCATAGGGAGAACAACATTATCCTCCACATATGTCTGAAATGCTGTAGCAAGTTCCGGAGCTACATTTGTAAGATCGGCAGTATTAACTTCAGGTTCTAGCAGCTCTCCCTTGGCGCGTCTAGTAATTACATCATTACACCGAGTTATTAAAGAGTTAACAGATGCCAAGTCTGATTTCATTCCTCCGATCTCAGCAGAAAGTAATACCACACGATCTGAATTCTGTGCTGTAGTAGTACCTTGGGCATCTCCAAGCTCTTGATTAAATTGCGACAATTTGGTAAACAAGTTTCGAGCATTGTCATTGTTAACGGAAGCCCCATTACCAAGAGGGTCATTAACTAAGGCATCCTTGCCATTGCCAACGAGGGAATCTAGGGATTTAGAAAGAGATGCAACAGGGAGAGAGAGTTTAGAAGCTGCTGTTATTTCATCCTGTACTGAATTAAAACTTTTAACAGCACTCCTACCCCCAGTAGGCGAGTAAACAGACACAGTACCAGCTAACCTATCCTTGCGTCTTGTCTTATACGCAATTTTAGTATTCAATGCTTCCTTTTGTTGTGCCCCAGTATTAATCAATGACTGGAGGGAAGTGGTAGGGATCAACGTTAGTTCATCGTCTGTTATAGTGGATAAGATATTTGACACTGCTATTGACCTCCTGTTGGTACGTAATCTGCTCCTTGAGGCTTCCCCGGGCCTATGATTGTTTGTACACGCTGTCTGCTTGCAAACTGTAAACTGTTAGATTGGGGGGTAGAACCTTCTGGGTAATGCTCTATTACATTAATACTAATAACTCCAGCGTATCCTGGATCTGATTTAAGTTGTATGAGGTCATTGGCCCCCATTGTAAATCTGTTGTCAAGGATAGACAAACCGACACCCGCCGGTACTAAAGTTTGGCTTACAAAAGGATGTGCTGGATAGATGTAGTATTTTTCTTTTATAGTAGTCCCATCACCCCAGTAAGTGGAGGAGACATAAACTTTAGCACTATAGTCAATCCATCTAGCTGTCATTGTAGCATCAGTAGTCACCGTGTCATTTGTAAGTTGAATTGGGTACACCTCTACGTAGTCTATGCTAGAAGGTGCTACGTAGGCAACATTATGTTCTACGGCACTCGTTTCTAGAGAGTAGGTTTTATGACTTACGACCATCTTAAAATATATACAATTCTAACCTAAATCTTTTTGTGATAATGCCTCATTAATGCTAAAAGAGAAGATTGCATTATTCCATATTGTGGGTTGAGTAAGAGCTCTCGATCTACTTTGATCCGGTTAGGTATTGGGAATGCCTTTGATGTGAAATAATCGTTAATACCATAGACACCGGCTCCTCCACCAGAAGCGTAAAACCCGTAAAATCCTTGATTTCTATTCTTAGTCATTTTATCGTAATGTAATTGCTGTTTTTCCGTTTATGTTTACTTTAGTATGCTTTGTGACAGGGCATGTGATATCCCCATCGACAGTATTTCCTGCGCTCGAACCGCCGGGGGCAACTTTAAGAGTATGTTCACAATCTATATCG
>Ga0114910_1000464_pt1 | contig 20438 bp, 19 predicted proteins | sample MalvireepMed_908_FD_83500 | JGI IMG/M metagenome (GOLD analysis project Ga0114910, IMG submission 83500) | Marine viral communities from the Global Malaspina Expedition - Malaspina viral metaG DeepMed_908 | ecosystem: Environmental > Aquatic > Marine > Oceanic | place: Mediterranean Sea...
CCGAGAGCCGTGAGGCGGTGCAGGCGGAGTTCGAGAATCGCCTTCACCTGACGTTCGGACAGGCGGTAAGTGCCGCCCGTCTGTTCGTCGGTCGGTTCGATCGCTTCGACCAGCGCGATATATTGCGCAATGTCGCCAATCGCCCATTCCTTGGCGAGCAGTTTTGCGCGCGCGGCAGCAGGATTGGACGAGCCCCGGATCATCGCCACGACTTCGTCGAGGTTCGAGACGGCGACCACGAGGCCGAGCAAGATATGAGCGCGCTCGCGAGCCTTGTTCAGTTCGAACTTGGTCCGGCGCGTGATGACTTCTTCGCGGAAACCGATGAAGGCCTGGATGAAGTCACGCAGGGTGAGCACTTCTGGGCGGCCGCCGCGGATCGCCAGCATATTGGCCGGGAAGCTGGCCTGTGCCGGCGTATAGCGCCAGATCTGGTTGAGCACGACTTCCGGTGAGGCATCCCGCTTGAGATCGACAACGACGCGCACACCTTCACGCGATGATTCATCGCGGATGTCGGAGACGCCTTCGATCCGTTTTTCTTTTGCGGCTTCCGCGATCTTTTCGACCAGCCCGCTCTTGCCGACCTGATAGGGAATGGAAGACAGGACGATCGACTGGCGATTGCCCTTCGTCTCGACCTCGTGGCGCGCGCGCATGAGAATCGAGCCGCGACCCACCGTATAGGCCGCGCGTGCCCCGGATTTGCCGAGGATGAGCGGTGCGGTCGGGAAATCCGGGCCGGGAATGATTTCGAACAGTTCTTCCGACGTGATCGCCGGGTTGTCCATGAACGCGAAGCAGCCGTCGATCACTTCGCCAAGGTTGTGCGGCGGAATGTTGGTCGCCATGCCGACCGCGATACCGCCTGCGCCGTTGACCAGCAGGTTGGGGAAACGGGCCGGAAGCACGGTCGGTTCGCGGCGCGACCCGTCGTAGTTGTCGGTGAAGTCGACCGTATCCTTGTCGAGATCGTCGAGCAGGGCATTGGCGACACGTGCAAGCCGCGCTTCAGTGTAACGCATGGATGCCGGCGGATCCGGGTCCATCGAGCCGAAGTTACCCTGACCATCGATCAGCGGCACGCGTAGCGACCAGTCCTGAGTCATCCGGGCGAGGGCATCGTAAATCGCCGCATCGCCGTGAGGGTGATAGTTACCCATGACGTCGCCGACGATCTTGGCGCTCTTGCGGTAGGGGCGGCCTGCAACGAAGCCGCCCTCGTTGCTGGCGAAAAGGATGCGCCGGTGAACAGGTTTCAGACCGTCGCGCACATCTGGCAGGGCGCGGCTGACGATCACGCTCATCGCGTAATCGAGATAGCTGGTCTTCATCTCATCGACGATGTCGATTCGATCATAGTCGCCCATGGGGCTGGGCGGGGGCAGGGTCTCGGTCTCGTCGCTCAAGGAATGTCCGGTCCGTCAGTTTATCGGAAGCGCCTGTCGCGCTGTCGAAGAAGGCTAGGGGAAAGGCGCCGAGGGTGCCAGCACGCCCATCGAAGGATGGGGATTGCACGGGGTTTTTTCCACATTTTCAGCCGATTTGGCCCAAGTTTTCCGCACCGTGGCCATTCAACAACGGTTCAACCGCCGTTCGCCACCATCTGGACGTTCGCAAGGCACTATCCCATAGGCCGCGCGTTATCCTGATAACACACGCAAAAATTCAGGGTGAGCCCCCTGCGGGCCCCCGAAAAGGAGAGATAAATGGCAATCCGCACCTTCTCGTCGCGCAAGGCTTCGAAACTGGCAATCGCTGCTGCCGTGATGGGCGTCGGCGCATTCGGCGCGACCGCTTTCGATGCCCCCGCGTTCGCCCAGAAGCAGAAAGCGGAGTACTCGGATGAATTCATCAAGAACTTCGGCCCGATCGATGCTGCGATGAACGAAGAGAATCCCGATTACGCGGCACTTCTGACGCAGGCGCGCGCGGTCGCGGGTTCGATTAACACCGCCGACGACCGCATGGCCTACGGCAGCACGCTCGAGAAAATCGGCACCAAGATGAGCGATCCTGCGCTGCGCCGCGAAGGCATGGAAATGATGCTCGAGAGTGGCAAGGTTCCTGCCGCCGCTCTGCCGCAATATAGCTACATCGCCGGGCAGCTTGCTTTCAACATGGAAGACTATGTCGTGGCGCGCGAACGCATGCAGGAAGCGCTTGCCCTGGGTTACGAGGACCCGCAGGCATCGCGTCTGATCGCAGCGACCTATTCACGGACCGACGATGTCGCAGGCGGCCTCGCGTACTACGCTCAGCAAGTGAACGATCAGGTCAAGGCAGGTCAGGATCCCAGCGAGGATGTGCTGCGCTCCGCGTTCCAGATCGCAGCCGATAACGACATGGCCGACGATGCGGCGGCCTTCGGCACTTTGCTCGTCAAATATTACCCGAACGACGTGTACTGGGCGAATGCGATCGCGATCGAACGCAATTATACCGAGTATAGCGAGAGCGAATTGCTCGACCTGATGCGTCTGCTTCGCGAAGTGGGCGCCATGCGCAACGCGCGCGACTATACCGACTATATCGACGCGGCGAACTATCGCCGTCTGCCGGGCGAAGTCGAGTCGGTTACGAAAGAGGGCCTGAATGCCGGTCTGCTCGAGAGAAACGACACGTTCGTCAGCGAAGCGCTGAGCGAAGCGACCAGCCGCGCACCCGGTCTGCAGACCGACCTCGCCGAGTTGGAGCGTGATGCCAAGGCGTCCAGCGCCGACGCCAGCCTGGCGCTTGCGACGGGGGATTCGTTCCTCAATTTCAACCAAAACGCCAAGGCCGCCGAGCTTTACGAGCTTGCGCTGACCCGCCCGGGCGTCGACCGGAACACGGCATTGACCCGCCTCGGTATCGCGCAGGTGCGGATGGGCGACTATGCCGCGGCACAGGCCACGTTCGACAAGGTGGATGGAAATCGCCAGGGGATCGCGGCCCTGTGGGACGCGTATGCTTCGCAGCAGGCATCCGGCACTGCGACTACGACTGCGACTGCCAGCTAGGCGGCGCGCGAAACCCAAACGAAAGACGGCGCGGGAGGCATGCCTTCCGCGCCGTTTCTTTATGACGTGATGAGCCGCTCAGCGAAGGCGCTTCACATAGATCTGGTTGTCGCCGCGGGTCTCGACCGCGAAATTGTCGAACGAGTCGAACATTTCCTTCAGGCTCTTGAAGCCGTAATTGCGCACATCGAAGCTCGACCGGTTGCCCGCGATCTGGCCCAGCTGCGAAAGGCGCGCGAACCCGCCGTCGCCCTTGGCTTCGGAATAGGCGGCGGTAATCAGTTCGAGCAGATCGTCATCCACCACGTCGGATACGATCGCGGTGCCCTTCTTGCGCTCGTTCGATCGGTCGGCGGCATTTGTCGCGATCAGCTTCTTGATGTCGATGAAGCGTGTGCACACCGACTGGAAGGCCATCGGCGTCTTCGCTTCGCCGAAGCCGTAGACCACGATCCCATCCTGCCGCAGCCGCGTGACCAGCGGGGTGAAATCGCTGTCCGACGTCATGATCCCGAATCCGTCGACCTTGCCCTGGTAAAGCAGGTCGATCGCATCGATCGTCATCGCCATGTCGGTTGCGTTCTTGCCGCGCGTCACGTCGAATTGCTGCTGCGGGCGGATGCCGAACTTGTTGGTGATCTTGTCCCACCGCGCCAGATTGTCCTTGGCGAAATTCCCGTAGGCGCGGCGGATATTGACCTGGCCAAGCTCGGCCATGACGGTCAGGACAGGGTCGATCCCGTCGGGCGTGGTGTTGTCCGCGTCGATGAGCAGGGCGATGTTCTTGAGCGTTGGGTCTGACATGGCCACGCACATGGGCGAGGGCGGGGCGGCTGGCAAGCCGCACCGTGCGGGCAGGGCGGTCTCACGCGCTGGCATTGCCTCCATGCGGTACGGACACTAAGTGGCGGGCATGAACGATCTGTCATCCGCGCCGACCCCAGACAAGACTCCCGAACCGCGCCAGCGCAAGCCGGACTGGATCCGCGTGAAGGCGCCGGTCAGCAAGGGCTATCACGAGACGCGCCGCCTGATGCGCGATCTCGGCCTCAACACCGTGTGCGAGGAAGCGGCCTGCCCCAATATCGGCGAGTGCTGGGAAAAGAAGCACGCGACCGTGATGATCCTGGGCGACGTATGCACCCGCGCCTGCGCCTTCTGCAACGTGAAGACCGGCATGCCGCGGCTCGTCGATCCGATGGAGCCGGAAAATGTAGCCGTCGCGGCGGGCAAGATGGGGCTGGAACACATTGTCATCACCAGCGTCGACCGCGACGATCTGCCCGATGGCGGCGCCTCGCAATTCGTGAAGGTGATCGAGGCGCTGCGGCGCGAGACACCGGGCACCACGATCGAAATTCTCACCCCCGATTTCCGGGGCAAGATGCGCGCCGCGGTCGAGGCGATTTGTGCTGCACGGCCCGATGTTTACAACCACAACCTCGAAACCGTGCCGCGGCTGTATCCCACGATCCGCCCCGGCGCGCGATACTACGCCTCGCTCCGCCTGCTGGAAGAGGTGAAGCGCCACGACCCGACCATTTTCACCAAGTCGGGCATGATGCTGGGCCTGGGCGAGCAACGGCTCGAAGTGCATCAGGTGATGGACGACATGCGTAGCGCGGAGGTCGATTTCCTGACTCTGGGCCAGTATCTCCAGCCGACGCCCAAGCACGCCAAGGTCGAGGATTTCGTGACCCCCAAGGCGTTCGACGCCTTCGGTGCGATCGCCCGCGCCAAGGGCTTCCTGCAGGTCGCATCGAGCCCGCTGACCCGCTCCAGCTATCACGCGGGCGACGATTTCGCCGAGATGAAGGCGGCGCGCGAAGACCGCCTCGCGCGCGAGGCCGCCCGCGCACAGGCAAGCTGATGCCCGGGATTCACCAGAAGCGCACGCTGCCCTACACGCCGGAGCAGATGTACGATCTCGTGGCGGACGTGAAGAGCTACCCCGAGTTCCTGCCGTGGGTGATCGCGACCCGGATCAAGTCCGACAGCGAGACCGAAATGGTCGCCGACATGGTCGTCGGCTTCAAGGCGATCCGGGAGCGGTTTACCTCTCGCGTCGAGAAGAAGCGCCCCGAAAGCATCAATGTCCACTATGTCGACGGGCCGCTGAGCGATCTCGACAACGACTGGGCCTTCCGCGCGGTCGATGAAGGGTGCGAGATCGACTTCCAGGTCGATTTCACCTTCAAGAACAAGATTTTCGAAGCGCTCGCCGGAGCCTATTTCGATCGGGCATTCCGCAAGATGATGGCCGCGTTCGAAGATCGCGCCCATGAACTCTACGGCAGCAGCAGCTCCAGCGCGCACAGCGTCGCCTGACCGCGTATCCCGCCCCGACCGAGGTCGCCGAAGTTCTTCAGCTCGCCCTCGGGCTCGGCATCCTGGCCGCGGATCGCGCGGGCGAAAACGACCGTGCCGACAGGCTTGGTGGGCGTCCCGCCGCCCGGGCCAGCGACACCGCTGATCGCGACCGCAATATCGGCATTGCTGTTCTTGAGCGCGCCCTGCGCCATCGCCCAGACGCAGGCGATGGAAACCGCGCCGAAGGTCTCGATGATGTCCTGCGAGACGCCGAGCTGCTCCATCTTCGCTTCGTTGGAATAGGTTATGAACCCGCGATCGAGCACCGATGACGATCCCGAGATTTCCGTCAGCGCGGCGCAGACCAGCCCGCCGGTGCAGCTTTCGGCGACGGCGATCTTGCGGCCGGCAGCGCGGTTTTCCTCCACCACGCGGGTGGCGAGATCGATAATATCGGGCGGGAGCAGCGTGCCGGTCATTGCGCGACCGGGCAGAGCTTCAGGTCCGCACCGGTTTTGCCGGTGAGCTCCATCACGGTAACCAGCAGCTGGCCATAATTCTCGGCGGGAAGCGGCGCGACGAGCGGCAAGATCTTCTCGATCGAAGCGCAGGTCGCGGGCTTGATATCCTCGGCGATCTTCGCACTCACGATCCCGTCGACGAAGGGGCGCAAGGTTTCGTCGTCCAGCTCGCCGAGCATCGCGCCCATCGCCTTGGTGGTCGCATCGCTTTCGACGAAGGTCATCAGAAACCGTTTTGCACCGGGCCAGGACTGGTCCTGAAGCGCGGTGAAGCGGCTCGCAAAGGCGTCACCTTCGCTCATCACGTAACTGTCGGCGGCTAGCGTTTCGGCGCAGCTTGTCTGCGCGGATTGCATCATCATCGGGATGGCATAGGTCACCGCATCCGCGAAGTCGGCGGGTTGGACGCAGGGTGTTCCCTGCGCCATCGCGGGCTGCGACAGCGAAAGGAGCGCGGCGGCCCCGGCAGCATGCCTGATCGACATCTTCATGTGAAATCCTCCCTGATGAGCGTCGCCAAGGCCTGCGCAGCGATCCCTTCTTCGCGCCCGGTAAAGCCGAGCCGTTCGGTGGTGGTCGCTTTTACGCTGACAGCATCCACCTGAATACCGGCAAAATCGGCGATCCTGGTGCGCATCGCATCCTTGTGCGGGCCGATTTTGGGCGCCTCGCAGATCAGGGTGAGGTCGAGATTGCCGATCCGGTATCCCGCCTCCGCAGCCAGCGACACAGCGTGTTGCAGAAACTGCCCAGAGGACGCGCCGCGCCAGCGCTCGTCGCTGGGCGGGAAATGCGTGCCGATATCGCCGTTGCCGATCGCGCCCAGGATGGCGTCGACCAATGCATGCAGCGCGACATCGGCGTCGCTGTGTCCGGCGAGGCCCTTGGTATGCTCGATCCGGATGCCGCCGAGCCACAGTTCCTTGCCCTGCGCCAGCTGGTGGACATCGAAGCCGGTCCCTGTTCGCACGGGCGCTGATTGCATCGCGAAATCCTCTGCGAATGTAAGTTTGGCGAGGCGTTCGTCGCCCGCAACGATGGCGATTTCGCCGCCCGAGGCGCGCAGCACCTGCGCATCGTCGGTCGGTTCCTCGGCGCTGCCCCAAGCGCGGTGCGCCGCGAGGATTTCGGCGAAGCGAAACCCCTGCGGGGTCTGCACGCGGGCGAGGGTGGTGCGATCCTCCTGCCCGATCATCACGCCATCACGGGTGCGCGCGATCGTATCGACCACGGGGACGGCGGGGATCGCGCCGGGATGCGCGTCGAGCGCGGCGAGCACGCGGTCAATCACCGGCTGCGGCAGGATCGGGCGCGCGGCGTCGTGGATCAGCACGCGATCGGGCGCGTCGGCCGCGAGCGCCTCCAGCCCGGCGGATACCGACGCACGCCGCGTTTCGCCGCCATCGACGAGGATGATCGAATCGAGCCCCGCCAGCGCCTTGCGCGCCAGATCGGCCGCATCGGGCGCGATGGCGACCACCAGCGGCTCGGCCCCAGCGGCCAGCAGGGCTTCGACCGAATGACGCAGCACCGGCTTGCCGCGCCAGTGGACATATTGCTTGGGCATCGCCTGCCCGGCGCGCGTGCCCGTGCCTGCGGCTACGACGATCGCGGCGAAACGGCTTTCGGGTGCGAGGGCTGGCATCGCGGCGGAGGGCTACGCGCTTGCGGCAAGGGTCGCAATCCACTATTTGGCGCGCTTCCCCATGCTTGAAGTTCCCACTCCCCCCTCGGCCCCGAAGCCGATCGCCATCGGCGACGTGCGTGTCGAAACGCCGGTTGTGCTCGCGCCGATGACCGGCGTGACGGACATGCCGTTCCGCACGCTGGTGCGCCGCTACGGCTCCGGCCTGAACGTCACGGAGATGATCGCGAGCGAGGCGGCGATCCGCGAGACGCGCCAGAGCGTGCAGAAGGCCGCGTGGGACCGGATTGAGGAGCCGGTGAGCATGCAGCTGGTCGGCTGCGACCCGGCCAGCATGGCCGAAGCGGCGAAATTGCAGGAAGCCAACGGCGCGGCGATCATCGACATCAATTTCGGCTGCCCGGTGCGCAAGGTCGTCGGCCAGCTCGCAGGCAGCGCGCTGATGCGCGAGGTGCCGCTGGCGACGAAGCTGATGGAAGCGACCGTCAAGGCGGTCGATGTGCCGGTGACGGTCAAGATGCGGATGGGCTGGGACCACGCCAGCCTCAACGCGCCCGAGCTTGCGCGGATTGCCGAAGACCTGGGCGTGAAGATGATCACCGTCCACGGCCGCACCCGCAACCAGATGTACAAGGGAAATGCCGACTGGTCCTTCATTGCCAAGGTGAAGGAAGCGGTGAGCATTCCCGTGATCGTCAACGGCGATATCTGCTCCATCGACGATGCGGCCAAGGCGCTCGAGCAATCGGGCGCGGACGGGCTGATGATCGGGCGCGGGGCCTATGGCCGGCCATGGCTGCTCGGCCAGGTGATGCACTGGTGGCAGACCGGGGAGAGGCGCGCCGATCCGCCGCTCAACGAGCAATATGCCGTAGTGGTGGAGCATTTCCGCCGCATGCTCGACCATTATACTCCGGAGGTCGGGGTCAAGATCGCGCGCAAGCACATGGGCTGGTACACGAAGGGTCTTTATGGCTCCGCGGAGTTCCGCAAGGCGGTCAACTTCATCGAAGATCCGGCCCAGGTGCTGGGCGAGATCGAGCGGTTCTACGAGCCCTTCCTGGTCCGCAACGCCGCCTAGGGGTGCTCCATCGCTCGATGGTGCCACGAGACGTTGCCCATTTGCGGCACGAAGTGGGACGTCACCCCTTTGTAACTTGTAATCCGGCAACAGCGATGTTGTAAGTTCGCAACGATGGCCACTGCTTCCCGAAGGACGATCCGCGGTTCACGCTTTGCTCGGCGTATGGTCGTGGTGTCGCGCCGTGCCAATCTGTTCGCATGGCTCGAAATCGCGGCCGCGGTGGCGCTCGCGATCATGATCGTCGCGACATGGACGGCCTTTTCCAATGGGGACGACCAGTCGAGCCTGCTGCCGACGCAGCAGGTTTCGATCCTGCTGGTCGGCGCTCTGGTACCCGCGATGGCGCTGCTGGTGTTGCTGGGGCGCAGGCTCGCGCTCAAGCGGGCGGCGGGCAGCACCGCGCGGCTGCACGTGCGGCTTGTGTTCGTCTTCTCGCTGATCGCAGCCGTGCCGACCCTGCTGGTGGCCGCCTTCGCCGCGATCCTGTTCCAGTCGGGGGTCGATTTCTGGTTCTCCAACACCTCGCGCGGGCTGTTCGAGAACACCAACGAGCTGGCCGAGGGGTTCTTCGAGCAGAACCAGATCGAGGTGGCGCAGGAAACGCGCACGATGGCGGGCGACATGCTCTATCTGCTCCAGGGCAGGCAGGCGGGCGATCTTGCCGATCGCGATTTCATCGAAGACTACACCTACCAGATGCAGGGGCGTGAGATCAGCGAAAGCGCTATTTTGCAGGCGTTTCCCGATGGCGCGGTGAACACCGCGGTTGCGATCGGCATTGTCGAGGGGAACGAGCCTGCGGAGGCGGGCGCGCGCGCTCTTCCGAGGCTGACCGAGGGCGAAACCGAGGTGATTTTTGCCGATCAGAACCGGATCGAAGCGATCACGCCGATCGACCGGGCGGCAGGGATCTACCTCTATAACGCCCGCAATATCGAAGCGCTGTCGTTCAACAATTTCCAGCTCGCGACCGACATCATGGCGCAATACCGCGCGCTGACCGATCGCTCCCGCGCTCTCCAGCTGCGGTTCAACCTAGCACTGTTCTTCGTCAGCCTCGCGCTGGTCGGCTTCGCTGTGTGGTTCGCGCTGCGCTTCGCGGACCGGCAGGTCGAGCCGCTGACCGATCTGGTCGCCGCCGCACGCAAGGTGGGGGCAGGGAACTTCTCGCTCAGGGTCGAAGGGCGCACGGGTGCCGACGAGATCGGGCTGCTCAACCGCGCATTCAACCGCATGACCGCGCAGCTGGAGGCGCAGACCGACGATCTGATGCAGGCCAACCGGCAATTGCAGGAACGGCGCGCCTTTATCGAAGCGGTGCTCGAATCGATGAGTGCGGGGATCGTCTCGCTCGACGAAGCAGGCGCGATCCAGCTGCTCAACACCTCCGCGCGCCGCCTGCTGTTCGACGATCTGGACGAGGACGGGCGGGGCAGGGCCTTTGACGAAGTCTCCCCTCAGATTGCCGCGCTGCTCGATCAGGGGGCCGAGAACGGCATCGTGACCATCAACCGGGGGGCCGACCTGCTGACGCTTGCAGTCCGCATCGCGCCGGCAACGGGCGGCCACGTCATCACTTTCGAGGATATCACCCGCCAGCTGCTCAATCAGCGACGCGCCGCGTGGTCCGACGTGGCCCGGCGCATCGCGCACGAGATCAAGAACCCGCTCACCCCGATCCAGCTCGCGACCGAGCGCCTGAAGCGGCGGTATCGCAAGCAGATCGGCGAGGACGAGGACCTGTTCGACGAACTGACCAGCACGATCGTGCGGCAGGTCGGTGCACTGCGCACCATGGTCGACGAATTTTCCTCTTTCGCGCGGCTGCCCAAACCGATGTTCCGCGACGAGGATGCGCTCGATCTGGTCCGCCAGGCGGTCTTCCTCCAGGAAGTCGCGCATCAGGACATCGCCTTCGCCCTCGAAACGCCGGGCGGCAATGTACCGCTCAGCTGCGACCGGCATCAGTTCGGCCAGGCGATGACCAACGTTCTGAAGAACGCGGTCGAAGCGGTGCAGGCGCGCGCGGCGGAGGAGGGCGGCACCTTCGCGGGGCGGATCGCGGTGTCGATCGCGCCCGACAAGGATTTCGTCGATATCCGCATCGCCGATAATGGCGTCGGCCTTCCTGTGGAACGCGACCGGATCGCCGAACCTTATGTAACGACGCGCGAGAAGGGCACCGGGCTAGGCCTCGCGATCGTGAGCAAGATCGTGGAAGAGCATGGCGGCGAGATGAGCTTCGCGCCGGTCGCCGAGGGCGGCACGCAGGTGATCCTGCGCTTTGCCCGCGTCCCCGAACCCGCGACGGAAGACGCAACGTCATGACGGTATATTTTCATACGAGGAGGCGCTGATGGCGCTCGATATTCTGGTAGTCGACGACGAGCGCGATATTCGCGATCTGGTGTCCGGCGTCCTCAGCGACGAAGGCTACGAATGCCGCGTCGCGGGCGACAGCGGCACGGCGCTGCGCCTGGTGGACGAACGCCGGCCGAGCCTCGTGCTGCTCGACGTGTGGCTGCACGGCAGCCCGATGGACGGGCTCGAAGTGCTCGACGCGATCAAGGCGCGCGAGCCCGAGCTGCCGGTCATCATTTTCTCCGGTCATGGCAATATCGACACCGCGGTGTCGGCGGTGGGCCGCGGGGCGATGGAATTCATCGAGAAACCGTTCGAAACCGAGCGGCTGCTGCTGCTGGTCCAGCGCGCGACCGAGACCGAGCGGCTGCGGCGCGAGAATATCAGCCTGAAGCAGGATCACGGCGGCGCGGGCGAGGAATTCACGGGCAATTCCGCGCCGGTCAACCAGGTGCGCGCGACGCTGAAACGGGTCGCTAATACCGGCAGCCGGGTGCTCATCAGCGGCCCGGCCGGCAGCGGCAAGGAAGTCGCCGCGCGGCTGCTCCACAGCTGGAGCCCGCGCGCGTCGGGCGCCTTCGTGATCGTCAATTCGGCCCGCATCACCTCAGAACGCTTCGAACAGGAACTCTTCGGCGAGGAGGCCGAGGGCAAGCTGATACGCGCCGGTCTGCTCGAAATGGCGGATGGCGGCACGCTCTACCTCGACGAGGTGGCGGACATGCCGCTTTCCACCCAGGCACGGATATTGCGCGTGCTGACCGAACAGAGTTTCGTGCGCGTCGGCGGCAACCGGCAGATCGGGGTCGATATGCGGGTGGTCAGCTCGACATCGCGCGATCTGCAGAAGGAAATCGAGGAAGGCCGCTTTCGCGAAGACCTGTTCTATCGGCTGAACGTGGTGCCCGTCGAGATTCCGTCGCTGGCGGACCGGCGCGACGATATTCCGGCGCTCGCCACCCATTTCTTCGCCCGCTATGCCGCCGAACAGGGCCTGCAACCGCCCGAAGTCAGCGAAGAGGCGCTGGCGACGCTGCAGGCCTACGACTGGCCCGGCAACGTGCGCGAATTGCGCAACGTGGTGGAGCGGACCGTGATCCTCTCCCCCCGCGACAAGATGCAGGTGATCGAGCCGGACATGCTCCCCGGCGAGATTACCGAAGGCGGGGCCCGTGGCGGGATCGGCATGTCGAGCCTGATGGGCGTTCCCCTGCGCGAGGCGCGCGAGGAGTTCGAGCGTGAATATCTAACCATCCAAATCCGGCGCTTTTCTGGCAATATCTCCAAAACCGCCAATTTCATCGGCATGGAACGCTCCGCCTTGCACCGCAAACTCAAGATTTTGGGAATGACCGATCGCAAGGACGAAGACTGAGTTGCGCGAGGCTTCGTCGCGGCGCAAAACGGTCGGACAAGCAGAACCGGCCGGCTGTGATGGAACGCTAGGGCGAGGCAGGCATTTTTCAGGGTAAGACCTGCCAATGCGCGCTGCGCATAGGCAGCCGATTTGAGCGATGCGGCGCCGCTGATGCCGCCAAGAACAGGAACTGGGTCATGCCCGAAGGAAAGACGCTCTCGATCCGCACCAAGGCCAAGGCGCCCGACGACGAAATCGAGCAGAGCGAAGGTCGCGAGGAAGCGCCGCCGCGCCCGAAAGCCAAGAAGGCTGCCCCGGCGCGCGCATCCGATCGATCGGAAAAGCACCCCGGCCTGCAGGACGGTTTCCTGAACATCCTGCGGCGCGAGAAAGAACCTGTCACGGTGTTCCTGGTCAAGGGCGTGAAGCTTCAGGGCATCATCACCTGGTTCGACAATTTCTCGCTGCTGCTGCGGCGCGACGGCCAGTCACAGCTCGTCTACAAGCACGCGATCAGCACGATCATGCCCGCCAACCCGATGGATGCGGAACAGTTCTCCAATCAGGACAGCGGGAAGAAGCAGCGCCAGTTGCAGGACGTGTTCCTGGGCCGCGTCAGCGAGGCGGAGGTCCAGGTGACTATGTTCCTCGTCAATGGCGTGATGCTGCAGGGCCGGATCGCGGCCTATGATCTCTTCTGCACGCTGCTGGAACGCGACGGATACGTCCAACTGGCCTACAAGCATGCCGTCTCCACCATCCAGCCTTCCGGCCCGGTCGATCTGAGCGACTGGGAAGGCGAGGATGAAGACGACGACGATTGATGGGAAATAGCTAGATTTTCGAAGATGAACTGCAGGGCGAGGTGACGCGCGGAGCGCGCGCCATCGTCATCTGCCCCGATATCCGTGGCCAGGCCAACGACCTGCCGGCCGAAGAGCGCCTTGCCGAAGCGATCGGCCTTGCCAATGCCATCGGCATCGTGGTGGCCGAAAGCTATGTCCAGCCTGTGCGCGACGTGCGGCCGGCAACGCTTTTCGGGGCGGGGCAGGTCGAACAGATCGGCGTCGATGCCGAGATGGCGGAAGCCGAGCTGATCATCGTCGACGGCGCGCTTTCGGCAATCCAGCAGCGCACGCTCGAGGAAAAGCTGAAGCGCAAGGTGATCGACCGGACCGGCCTGATCCTCGAAATTTTCGGAGAGCGTGCCGCGACGGCCGAAGGGCGGTTGCAGGTCGAACTCGCCCATCTGGACTATCAGGCGAGCCGCCTGGTGCGCAGCTGGACCCACCTCGAACGTCAGCGCGGCGGGTACGGCTTCCTCGGCGGGCCCGGCGAAACGCAGATCGAGGCGGACCGGCGGATGATCCGCACCCGCATGAGCCGCCTGCGCAAGGAACTGGAACAGGTGCGCAAGACCCGCGCACTGCACCGCGAACGGCGCAACCGTGCGCCGTGGCCGGTGATCGCGCTGGTCGGCTACACCAACGCGGGCAAATCGACGATCTTCAACCGCCTGACCGGCGCGGATGTGATGGCCGAAGACCTGCTCTTCGCCACGCTCGACCCGACCATGCGGGCCATCGGCCTGCCGGGGGTGGAAAAGGCGATCTTGTCGGACACGGTAGGCTTCATCTCCGACCTGCCGACGCAGCTCGTCGCAGCCTTTCGCGCCACGCTGGAAGAGGTCACCAATGCGGACCTGATCCTGCATGTGCGCGACATCGCCAATCCGTCCAGCGCGGCGCAGAAGGCGCAGGTGCTGGAGGTTCTCCGCGGGCTCGGCGTCATCGGCACGCACGACGAGGAAGCGCAGGACGAAGGGGAGGGGGCCGTCGTCATCCCGATCGTCGAAGTGTGGAACAAGTGGGATCTTCTGGCCGAAGATGCCCGTGACAATCTGGCCGCCCGTGCTGCCGAGGATGAAGAAGTCGTCCCGCTATCCGCTGAAACCGGGTTCAATCTGGATGGCCTGGAGGCGACGATTGCGAAGGTGCTGACGCGCGGCGCGACCATCCGCGAATTCGTTCTGCCAGCCTCTGCCGGGCGGGAGATCGCGTGGCTCCATGCGCATGGCGATGTGATCGAGGAAGAAGAAATCGACGGACGGAGCGGCAGCGGGCCACAGCATCGCCTGATCGTCCGCCTCGGGCCCAAGGAGCTGGGCCAGTTCGAGAGTTTCGATCTAGTCTGAAGCCTGCTTTTCCGCGCGTTTCACGTCCTGCCAAAGCGCCTCCTGCGCTTCGAGGTCGAGTGTGGGGAAGGTGCCCTGCGCCAGGTTCTCCATCCCGCGATAGCGCCGCTCGAATTTGTCGTTTGCGGCTTTCAGCGCTTCTTCGGGCTGGATTCCATGCGCACGGACCAGATTGACCGCGGCGAACAGCAGGTCGCCCGCCTCTTCCTTGCGGTGCTGCGCTTCGGCGGCCTCGGCCAGTTCGCGCGCTTCCTCTGCCAGCTTTTCCGCCGCGCCCGAGGGATCGGGCCAGTCGAATCCGTCGCGCGCGGCACGTTTCTGGAGCTTTTCCGCGCGCAGCAGCGCGGGAAGGGCGCGCGCGACCCCGTCCATCGCGCTGGCCTGACCCTTAGCCTCTCGCTCCCGCGCCTTCAGCGCCTCCCATCGGGCTTCGTCCATTCGCCCGTCGCCTGAGCCGAAAATATGCGGGTGGCGCGCCTCCATCTTGTCCGAGATGGCGCGCGCCACGTCTTCAAAGGCGAACAGCCCGCGTTCCTGCGCCATGCGTGCATGGAACACGACCTGAAACAGCAGATCGCCAAGTTCCTCGCGCAGTTCGTCCATCGCGTTGCGCTGGATCGCGTCGGCAACCTCGTATGCTTCCTCGATCGTATAGGGAGCGATCGTGCCGAAATCCTGGGCCAGATCCCAGTCGCAGCCGTCCTGCGGATCGCGCAGCCGCGCCATGATGCCCAGCAGGCGTTCGAGTTGGGAAGTGTCGCTCATGGCGAGAGGGCATAGGAGCCCCGCGCCTGGTCGTCAGCACGTGCTTTAGATGGATAATATATATTATGTAAAATAATGGGTGTCAGGTCAGGCTTACCCGGCGCCGGAAAACCGCCCCTACTGCACCATTGTTATGAACAGCAGCAGCGCGGTTATGATCACCGCCCAGATCAATGCATGGCGTAGCGACGTCTTCCAGTTGAGGCGAAAGGACGCAAAGGCGCTGACCGCGAGCACGAGCCAGCCGATCAGCGCGACCATCTGGACCACTTCGAACTGGTTCATGGCGTCACCTCCAACCCGTCATACCCGACGATCGCATGCTTGGGAACTTCGCCGCATAACGTCTTGTAATCCATACTCTTATCGAGATGAGTCAGGACGATCTTGCGCACTCCGCAGCGCTTGCCGAGTTCCAGCGCCATCGCGAGATGCGCGTGCGTGGGATGTTCCTCGCGCCGCAAGCAGTCGCATACGAGCAGGTCGACGCCCTTGAACAGCGCGACCATCTCGGAAGTTATCTCACTGAAATCAGTGGCATAGCCGATGGACTTGCCATCGCATCCGAAGCGAAAGCCGGTGCTTTTGGCGGGGCCATGCGGCATGATGCACCAGTCGACAGTGAAGCCGGCGAACAGCCGCAGCCGATCGAGCGTGTCGAGCTTCACGATCGTCGGATATCCATGCTCGCCCGCAAAGACGTAGCCGAAGCGCGCCTTCAACCGCCGGACGGTCTCGTCGACCCCATAGCCCGGGATCGGCCCGCTGCGGCCGTATCGCAGCGCCCGCAGATCGTCGACGCCGTGGCAGTGATCGGCATGGTCGTGGGTCCAGAAGACGCCGTCGATATTCGTGATGCCGTTGCGCAGAAACTGGTCGCGCAGATCGGGCGGCGTATCGACCAGCAGCCGCGCGCCTGCGTCGTTCTCGACCAGGATCGCCACGCGGGTGCGCCGGTTGCGCGGCTCGTTCGGATCGCAGGCACCCCAATCGCCATTGATGCGCGGGACGCCGGTCGACGTGCCCGAACCGAGCAGCGTGACCTTCACGCCCCCTGCCCTTGGGTCGCTTTCGTCTTGGAGAACAGATCATGGAAGTTGCGGGTGGTCTGCTCGCCCAGTTCTTCGACGCTGACGCCCCGCAAATCGGCCACGAATTGCGCCGTGTTGGCGACGAAGGCCGGCTCGCAGGTCTTCCCGCGATGCGGCACCGGCGCGAGGAAGGGGCTGTCGGTCTCGACCAGCAGGCGATCCGCCGGGATGACCTTCGCGACCTCCTGCAGGTCCTTCGCATTCTTGAAGGTGACAATGCCCGAGATCGAGATCGACAGTCCCAGATCGAGCACGCGCTGCCCGAACTGCGCCGAAGCGGTGAAGCAGTGGATGAGCGCGGGGTAGGCCCCCTTCCCCATCTCGTCTTCGAGGATGGCGGCGGTGTCTTCCTCGGCATCGCGGGTATGGATGATGAGCGGCAGGCCGGTCTCGCGCGCGACGTCGATATGCATGCGGAACAGCGCCTGCTGCACGCTGCGGTCCGACTTGTCGTAATAATAATCGAGCCCGGTCTCGCCGATACCGACCACCTTGGGATGGCGCGTCGCCGCCAGCAGCGTCTCGCGCGCAAGGTCGGCATGGCCATCGGCATTGTGCGGATGAATGCCGACGCTGGCCCAGACATCGTCTTGCCGTGCGGCTGTGGCGACCACCTGGTCCCACTCGGCCTGCTTGGTCGAGATATTGAGGAAGCCCTGCACGCCAGCGTCGCGCGCGCGGTTCAGGACTTCGTCCTGATCTTCGACCAAGCCTTCGTATTCGAGGTGGCAGTGGCTATCGATCAGCATCAGCCCGCCTCCTCCTGCGCCTCAGGCAGTTCGAGGCGGGGGAACAGCGGATCGGGCTTGGGCACCCGGTATCCGGTCTTGATGAGGGCACCATACCACCCCTCGTCCGCGAGATCCGCAAAAGTGCGCGCGTTTACAGCAATCCCGAGCATATCCAGCAGGTGGCCCGCTTTTTCCGGGATCACAGGCTGGATCGCGATGGCAAGGTCTCGCAATGCGATGAATAGCGTTTGCAGCACCATGCGCATGCGATCGGGGTCGGTCTTCTTCAGCGCCCAGGGGGCCTGTTCGTCGACATATTGGTTGCAGGCGTAGACCGCCTTCATCCATGCCTCGATCCCGACGGAAAAGGCCAGTTTTTCAAACTCTTCCGGCAAGGACTTGCGAACCGCATCCTGCACCGTGCCCAGCAGCGCCTTGTCATCGCCATTCGGATCATATTCGCCAAGATCGCCATCGAGGTTCTTCGCGATCATCGACAGCGTGCGCTGCGCCAGATTGCCGAAGCTGTTCGCCAGCTCCGCATTGGCGCGGGTCACGATGGCTTCGGGCGAATAGGACCCGTCCTGCCCGAAGGCGATTTCGCGCATGAGGAAATAGCGCAGCGCATCGACGCCGAACTGGTCCGCCAGCATCGTCGGATCGGTCACATTGCCGAGCGACTTGCTCTCCTTCTGCCCGCGATTGAGCAGGAAGCCGTGGCCGAAGACCTGTTTCGGCAGTTCCACGCCCGCGCTCATCAGGAAGGCGGGCCAGTAGACCGTGTGGAAACGCACAATATCCTTGCCGATCAGGTGCAGATCGGCAGGCCAGTATTTCCAGTCCGCACCCTCTTCGGGGTAGCCGAGCCCGCTGATGTAATTGGTCAGCGCGTCGACCCACACATACATCACGTGATCCTCCGCGCCGGGCACCTGCACGCCCCAGTCGAAGCTGGTGCGGCTGACCGAAAGATCGCGCAGGCCACCCTCGACAAAGCGCATCACTTCGTTGCGGCGGCTGTCGGGCTGGATGAAATCGGGCTGCGAATTATACAGGTCGAGCAGCTTGTCCTGATACTTGGACAGGCGGAAAAACCAGCTTTCCTCCTTGGTCCATTCGACCGGAGTGCCCTGGGGCGACAGCTTCTCTCCACCCTCGCCCTCGACCAGTTCCTTCTCGTCGTAGAAGGCTTCGTCGCGGACCGAATACCAGCCTTCGTAGCGATCCAGATAGAGATCGCCATTGGCTTCCATCTTGCGCCACAGCGCCTGGCTGGCGGTGTGATGATTGGCCTCGGTCGTGCGGATGAAGCGGTCGTAGGAGATGTTCAGCAGGTCGAACAATCGCTGGAAATGCCCGCTCATCTCGTCGGCGAGTTCGCGGGGGGTTTTGCCCTCGTCCTCGGCCTTGCGCGCCATTTTCAGCCCGTGCTCGTCGGTGCCGGTCTGGAAGCGCACGTCGCGCCCCTTCAGCCGCTGGAATCGGGCGATGACGTCGGCGGCCACGGTCTCGTAGGCGTGGCCGATATGCGGCTTGCCGTTGGGATAGTGGATCGCGGTGGTAATGTAATAAGGATCAGCCATTGGGCTAGGCTCTATGCGGGGCAGCCGAGGCGAGCAAGGTGCCGATTTCCATCGCGAGGAAGCCGGGGTCGAAATTGTAGCTTTTCGCCTGACCCGATATCGTCACCAGCCGCGAATGCGCCTCGACCAGCGCAGGGATATGGACGCCGTCCAGCTGTTCCAGCCTCTGCGCCAGCACGGTGCGCGCGAGATCGAGCGTCGTGGCGAGCCTGGTGCGGTCGGGCCGAGCGCCGATTTCCTCGCCCAGCTTGCCGCGCAGCACGAAATCGGGATCGCCCTTTGCCACGATCTGTCGCATCAGCGCCTCGGCAGGGCCAAGCTCCTGTTCGAGGAACATGAGCCCCGCGCCCGGCGCGCCGCCGCTGGCGCGCGCGGCCAGCGCGATGTCGGCAGGCCCGGCCATGCCGTTCTGGCTGCGCAGCACCTCCTCGACCTGCGCGGTCGGCAGCGCGTTGAACCGCAGGATGCGCGCGCGCGATCGGATGGTGGGCAGCAGCAGCCCGGGCCGGTGCGTGACGAGCAGGAAGAACGTGCCCTGCGGCGGCTCCTCCAGGCTCTTGAGCAGCGCATTGGCCGCGTTACGCTCCAGATCGTCGGCGGGATTGATGATGATCGCGCGCCGATCGCCCAGCGTCGGGCGGGTGTTGAGCCGTGCCTGCATGCCGCGCACCTGCTCTATCGCGATGTTGCGCTTGGTCTCGAAAGCCTCGCCCTTCTCGGCCTTTTTCGTTTCCTTGTCGTCCTTGGGCAGATGCGTGAGCAGCTGGATGTCGGGATCATTGTCCGTCACCGGCGCATCGCGTCCCACGGCCACCAGTTCGCGCGCGGCGGCGAGGGCGAAGGCGTGCTTGCCCAGCCCCTTGCGCCCGGCGAGGATCCACGCGTGGTGCATTCGGGGGCTGTCGAGCGCCGCGCGCCATTCGCGCCATTGGGGCGCGTTCTCGCCGGTCACGTCTCCCCGCCGAGCAGCGGTTCGATCTCTTTCATGATGGCGGCATGGACCTCGTCCGCGCTGCCCGAGGCGTCGATCTGCAGGATACTGTCGTCGCCCTGCGCCAGCCCGGCGAACCCGCGCGCCACATCGGCGTGGTACTTCGCATTGCGCCCGCCGATCGCATCCGCCTCGTCCCCGTCGCGCATCCGCAGGCGTTCGGCGACATCGTCGCCCGGCGCTTCGAGCAGAATGGTGCGGCACGGCAAGAGCCCGCCGCTGCCGATGCGATGCAGCGTGCGGATCTCGTCGTCGCCCAGCCCACCGGCAAGGCCCTGATAGGCGCGGCTCGACAGGACGAAGCGGTCGCACACGACCCATTTGCCGGCCATCAGCGCGGGTTTGATCGCCTTTGCCACATGGTCCGACCGCGCAGCCGCGAACAGCAGAGCCTCGGCCTGCACGCCCCATCCCGTTCCCGGCGGTCGGAGCAGCAGTTCGCGGATCATTTCCGCCCCGGTGGTACCGCCCGGCTCGCGGGTCAGAATCGCTTCGACCCCGCGTTCTTCCAGAGCCGCGAGCAGCCGCTTGGCCTGGGTGGACTTGCCCACCCCTTCCCCGCCTTCGAAGGCGATGAAGCGGGCCTTTCTCGTGTGGCGCGTCGCGGTGTCGTTCACCGGAAGAGCCCTCCGAAGCCATTGGCGATCCGGCGGAAAACGCCCGCCTCCTCGACATCGCGCGCAGCGTAGAGCGGCAGGGTGGAGCGTTCCATTCCCGGCACCGCGATCACCAGCGTGGCGACCGCCTCGCCCTTTTCGATCGGAGCGCGCAGCGGCCCGTCGTAGCGCACGGTCAGCGTCGGC
>Ga0114910_1000469_pt1 | contig 20302 bp, 22 predicted proteins | sample MalvireepMed_908_FD_83500 | JGI IMG/M metagenome (GOLD analysis project Ga0114910, IMG submission 83500) | Marine viral communities from the Global Malaspina Expedition - Malaspina viral metaG DeepMed_908 | ecosystem: Environmental > Aquatic > Marine > Oceanic | place: Mediterranean Sea...
AATTGTCGATCGCAGCACGTATCATCGCAGCCACACTGTTTCTGGCGACACCTCTCGCCCCGCTTGCCGCGCAGGACGGGTTCGACAACGAGGCCGATCTGCCCGCATTCACGCTGGAGAACATCCAGCCCGCGCTGAAGGCAGCGGGTGCGACCAAGGTGGAAGTGCAGACCACCGATAGCGGCTCCGATCGGGTTCGCGCGGAATTCGACACCCGCATCCTCCTCGTCACCCCGACCGCCTGTTCCGACGAAGGCGACTGCCTGGGCTTGAGCTTTCGCGCGTACTGGCGGGTCGATGTCGGCCTCGATCAGGATCTCCTTGCGCAGAAGATCGACGAATTCAACGGGCGGGCGGTGGCGAACATGCAATATGCCGACGGCACGGCCATGCTCTCCTTCTACATCATCGGCGACTACGGCATGCCGCAGGGCAATGTGCGCGTCGCGACCCGCGTGTTCCTCGACAACCTGGACAAGGCGATGGCCGCCACGTCCTGAGGCCTTGCGCGACGGCGCGCGAGGGGTCGGGTGCCAGGAGGCCTGTAAGCCGGGTTCTGTCCCTGCCCGCCAGAAAACCGGGGGCAGGTGGCAGCCATTCATCTAGGCGACCTGTTGCCAGGCCGCTCGAGCAGCCAACCCGGACCTCCTCGGAAGCGAAGCGCTCCTGCCATTTCTGGCGCGGGGTCCCTATTCGGCCTTGCTCCGGGTGGGGTTTGCCATGACGGGTCCTGTTACCAGGCCCCCGGTGCGCTTTTACCGCACCCTTTCACCCTTGCCTGTGAGAAGCCCAAGGCTTTGGGCCATCCATCGGCGGTATACTCTCTGTGGCACTTTCCCTGGGGTCGCCCCCGGCGGGCGTTACCCGCCACCCTTGCTTCGTGGAGCCCGGACTTTCCTCGGCACATAAGTGACGCGGCTGCCCGGCCTCCTGGCGTGGCCGATATAGCGTGCAATTCGCGAACCGATAGACCCTACCGCGCCAATCCACGGTCGCGGTCGAGCAGCAGCTGGAACAGGATCGCGCGGATTTCCCCGTCGATCTCGCCGTCGATCAGCTCTGGCCGCCAGCGCCGCTGGAATGCCTCGACCACCTTGCGTCCGTCGCTGATATCGTAGCCGAACCGCTCGAGCGCGAGATAGAACGCGCCGTCGTTGTCGAACGGATCGCCCAGTTCCAGCTTTGTCGGGCGCGGCAGGCACAGGCCGAGCTCCGCGAGCCGCGCCCACGGGAACAGCTCGCCCGGGTCGATCTTGCGCTGCGGAGCGACGTCCGAATGGCCGACGACATTGGCGCGCGGCACGTCATGGCGCTGCACGATCGCGTGGAGCAGCGGCACCAGCGCCCCGATCTGCGCTTCGGAAAATTCGCGATAGCCGCGCGCGTGCCCCGGATGATCGAGCTCGATCCCGACGCTCACCGCGTTCACGTCGGTCTCGCCGCGCCAGTAGGATACGCCCGCGTGCCACGCGCGCTTGTCCTCGGGCACCAGCCGGGTCACCTCGCCCGCCTCGCTGATGACGTAATGCGCGGAGACCTTGGATTCGGGGTCGGTCAGGCGACGGATCGCGAAATCGGCGCTTTCCATCTCGGTATAGTGGATCACCACCATCGAGACCGGAGCGTCGCGTTCGTCGTAATTGGGCGAGAGGCGCTCGTGATGGACCAGCTCGTTCATCCCCTCATCACCGGGCCCCTCACCACCGGAACCGCCCATGCTCATCCCTCGTGCGGCAACGTCGCGCCGAGCAGTAGCGTGCCCTCCTCGGCGTGGGTCTGGATCATCCCGCCCGATCGTGCGGCGATCAGCGACAGGACATGCGCAGGCGCGGTGCGGCCGGTCAGGTCCGCCGGGTCCAGCCTGCCCGCCAGCGCTTCGCCGATCTGCGGATCGAATGCGATCTTCGCGCCGGTCGCGCGGATCACGATCTCGGTCGCATCGTCACGCTCTTCCGCCCCGATGTCGAGCGTGCCGCCGCGCACCAGCGCGTCGAGCCCCATGTTCGAAAGGTTGAGCATGATCTTGGACGCCGTTTTGGACAGCGTGGGCGTGGCGATTTCCCAGTTGAGCGCGATCCGCTTCGCATCGGCGGCCAGCGCTTCGATCACGGCCTTGGGCTCGTCGACCGAAATCTGCTCCCCGAACCCACCGGCGGCGCCATAGGCGAGGCGAAAGAACTTGAGCTTGGCCGCACTGGTGCGCGCGCTCTGTTCGAGCAGTTCGAAACAGCGCTGGCGCATCTGCGGGTCTTTCTCGTCCGCCAGCAGCTCGAGCCCGTTGGAGAGCGCGCCTACGGGCGAAAGCATGTCATGGCACAGCCGCGAACACAGCTGGCTGGCGAGCAGCAGGGGATCGGTTTCGGCCTCCGTCATGCTTTCGATCCAACAGATGTGGACCGCATGGACCGCAGTCCTGAGCGGAAAAAACCGTCCCCGCGCGCAAGGGCGGCGGGCGGTCCGGAAATGGTGATGGGGCGGATATTCATGGCCCGAATGCCTAGCGCGCCTGAGTCGTGTAGGGAAGCGGCACGAAGGCCTCTTCCCCATCGCTGAAAAAGCGGATTTCGCCGCCCGCGACGATCGCCCACACCTTGCCGTCATGCGCGGCGCTGGCGCGATCGGTTGCGGAGGGGCGCGGATCGCCGGTGGGGTGCGAATGGTAATAGCCCACGATCCGCGCACCCCCGTCGCGCTGCGCCTTGTACGCGGCGATCAGCGCAGCCGGGTCGATCTCGAAATGGCGCGCAGGATCGGGGTGGACGTTGGCGGTGGGCTGCGCGTGGGTGATCGCATCGCCCTCGCCCAGCAGCAGCCCGCAGCATTCGTGGGGGTGCGTTTGGGCGGCGTGGGTGAGGATGGCCTCGATCGCGCTATTTGTGATTTGAAACACCGCTCATCCTGAGCTTGTCGAAGGATCGTACTTTTCTTAACGCCGAACAATGCCGTTCTGGGCCTACATGCTACATTGTCACGGCGGAGCCTACTATACCGGCCATACGGACAATCTCGAGCAGCGGATAGCTGCGCATCGATCGGGGCAAGCAGCGGGTTTCACGGCCGAGCGGCTGCCTGTAGAACTGGTCTGGAGCCAGGAATTTCCGACGCGTCAGGAAGCTTTCGAGGCCGAACGGCGGATAAAGGGATGGTCCCGAGCGAAAAAGATGGCGCTTATTCGTGGTGATTGGGAAAGCGTGTCTCGCTTGGCGAAAAGCAAGGACGGTCCTTCGACAGGCTCAGGACGAGCGGTGGCGATAGAAGGCGACCTCACATCAACCACCCGCCTCGACAAGGCGCTGGCCGACGCGACCGATCTTTCGCGCGAGCGGATCAAGGGGCTGATCGCGGAAGGGGCCGTGACGGTCGGCGGCAAGCGGGCCACCTCCCCTTCCGCCAAGGTCGAGGCGGGCACGCCATTCGTCATCGCATTGCCCGCGCCCACTGCGCTGGAGGCCGAGGCGCAGGACATCCCGCTCGTCATCGCATACGAGGACGAGCATCTGGTCGTGGTCGATAAGCCCGCAGGCATGGTCGTCCACCCGGCTGCGGGCAATCGCGACGGCACGCTGGTCAATGCGCTGCTGCACCATTGCCGGGGGCAATTATCGGGCATCAACGGGGTCGAGCGGCCCGGCATCGTCCACCGGATCGACAAGGATACCAGCGGGTTGCTGGTGGTCGCGAAGACCGATGCGGCGCATGAAGGGCTGGCGAAGCAATTTGCCGATCACAGCATCTCGCGCCGCTACATCGCGCTGTGCGCCGGGCGTCCGAGGCCTGCGGCGGGCACGATCGACGCGCGGCTCGGCCGGTCGGACCGGGATCGCAAGAAGATGGCGGTCCTCCCCCCCGATGCCTCGCGCGGCAAGCATGCGGTGACGCATTACCGGACAATCGATTCTTGGGATGTGGCAAGCAAACTTGAATGCCGGCTGGAAACGGGCCGCACGCATCAGGTGCGCGTTCACTGTGCGTCAATCGGTCATCCGCTATTGGGGGACCCACAATATGGACGCGATCCGAAGGGCTTACGGCCCATCCTCGACAAACTCGGCTTCCGCAGGCAGGCGCTCCACGCCGCCAGTCTCGGCTTCATCCATCCCGCAACCGGCGAACAGGTTCATTTTCAGGCCGACCTGCCACGGGACATGGCGGAACTGATCGACGAAATCGCACGTTGAAATCGATGAACAGCGCTCGAAATCGCGCGCGCAGCGGCCTATAAAGGAAAATGTGGCCACGCCGGTCGGATGCCCATCAGGGGTCCAAGCCCGATGTCGGGGAGGCGGGTCGACATAGAAAGGTTAGGGACGAAATGAGTAAAAGCAAGGCAGTAGCCATACCGGCCCTTGGCGGAGAGCAGAGCCTCAACCGCTATCTGTCCGAGATCAAGAAATTCCCCGTGCTGACGGCAGAGCAGGAATACATGCTCGCCAAACGCTACGAAGAGCATGAAGACCCGGAGGCCGCGGCACAGCTGGTGTCGAGCCACCTGCGGCTCGTGGCCAAGATCGCGATGGGCTATCGCGGCTATGGCCTGCCGGTGTCCGATCTCATTTCCGAAGGCAATGTCGGCCTGATGCAGGGCGTCAAGAAGTTCGAAGCCGATCGCGGCTTCCGCCTGGCGACCTATGCGATGTGGTGGATCAAGGCGAGCATCCAGGAATACATCCTGCGTTCGTGGAGCCTCGTGAAAATGGGCACCACCGCTGCGCAGAAGAAGCTGTTCTTCAACCTGCGCCGGATGAAGAAGCAGCTGGAAGCCTACGAGGATTCGGACCTCCACCCCGAGGATGTGACCAAGATCGCCACCGATCTGGGCGTGCCGGAACAGGAAGTGGTCAACATGAACCGCCGCATGATGATGGGGGGCGACAGCTCGCTCAACGTCTCGATGCGCGGTGAAGAAGAGAACGCCAGCCAGTGGCAGGACTGGCTGACCGACGATCGCCCCTTGCAGGACGAAACGACGGCCGACGCGCAGGAAAAGCACGTACGCCACGAAATGCTGCTGGAAGCGATGGATTCGCTCAACGACCGCGAAAAGCACATCCTGACGGAACGCCGCCTGACCGAAGATCCGCAGACGCTCGAAGAGCTGAGCAAGGTCTACGACGTGTCGCGCGAACGCATCCGCCAGATCGAAGTGCGCGCGTTCGAAAAGCTGCAAAAGGCGATGCAGCGGATCGCGGGCGAAAAGCTGATGCCCATCGCGGCCTGAGCCACGTGCGGTCATCATGGCGTAAAGAAAAGAGGCCGCGATCGTTTCGCGGCCTCTTTTTTGCGGTGCGTTGAGATGATCTCAATGGTCGGTTAGCCGCCGCCATGTATGAGTGCCAGATCGTCGACTTCGGTTTCTCCGACCGGCTGGATCATTGCATCTTCCTGATTCTCGTCGAGCACATCCACGACCGGGGAGAGACCGCGTATCAGCTCGACCACCTCGGTTGGGGCTTTTACGTTTATCGATTTCGCGAGTCGGGAAACCGAACCGAAACGCGCTTTACGCACGGCAGCGGCATTCGTCTCGCGCAGGGCACTGCGCAAGACGATGGCAATCCTATCGGATGGCGTTTCTTCGTTTAAGAAGACCTGTACGCTGACGTGTCCCATGTGAAACTCCTATGACGACTTGGTAAAAAAATGATTTTATTCGTGCGTCGTTCCACGAAGTATATTGAGCGCGCGTTCCCCGTTCGGAACGCCCAGTCCACCGCGATCAGGGTTCCACCCGTTGGGCATAGCACAGCTATCGATTATTGCGCTCTCGATATCGGCCATTGACACATTTGGCTCTGCAGACCGCAGCAACGCCGCAAGCCCAGCTATATGGGGGGCTGCCATTGATGTCCCATTCATCGCTACGAGCTTACCGCCAGGGCCGCAACTTATCACGTTGTGACCCGGCCCACAAAGCGTGGGCACATGTCGGAACGTGGCCTTGCCTGCCACACCGAAAGATTCGCTGCTTGAATAATCGGCGATCGTATCGTCCTGTGCCGCGGCACCGACCGAGAGTACATCGACATAATTCCCTGGGTAGCGGCTTGTGCCGGGGCCTTCGTTGCCGATCGCAAAAACGGGAATAGCTTGTTTCCGGCGAATCTCACGAATCAAGACTCTATAGGCAGGCGAAACCCCCTTCATTCCGAGCGAGGCGCTGATGATCGTGGCGCCCTGTCGCAACGCCCAGTCTATCCCCATCAGAATTCGGGTGATGACTTCCCCGCCTTCGATTACCGCCGCGCTGGCCAGCTTGGCCTCCGGCGCCATGCCGAACGCACCATATTCGCCCGGGCGGCCCACGATCGTACCCGCCGTATGGGTGCCGTGACGGCCGGTATCGAAAGGATCGGTATCCTTTGCGATGTTGCCTTTCGGATCGGTCAGAATGAACGAATGCAATGCGCCGTGGAGCGCCGGATGGGTGGGATCGACGCCCGTATCAATATGGCCGATGATGACGCCTTGGCCGCGATAACCCTTCTCCCAAAGGGCCGGTGCCCCAATCCTTTCGATTCCCCATGAGTGACCGACGTGGGATTTTTCGACCGGATCGCTTTCGACAGGCTCCACAAGCTCTAGCCCCGCAACGGGCGCCAGATCGTGCAGACCGTGTTCGTGCAGCGCCTGAACGGCTTCTCGATCCACCACTCCGATCGCAATGCCGAGCGTCTCGAAAACACGCAGCTTGTGCTGAGGAAGCTGCGATCTCGCCGCTTGTTGATCGCTCATCGATGCTGCCGCGTCTTGCCCCAGCACTTTCCACAGCAGCGAATTTGGCGATCTATCATTCTGCCACTCGCTCGCATCGACGAAAAACTTGCGAAAATCGGTTTTCATCCTGGTTGCGGAGACTTCGTTCTCCTTCAAGCTGACCAGAACCCGGGCGTATTTCCGTTCTCCAAAGATATCTTCAATCTGGCTTGACACGCGCAACCCACCCCCCGCGTTTTGCGTTAGATCAATAATAGTGCAGCGCAGTACAATTTCGTAATGCACATTCCTATCCGGGTGAATACTTGATAACCACGCGCAAGACCGTGGCAGGCACCCCTTTACGCGTAGCGGCGTGCACCGATGGCGTCCCGCGAGGGATCGCGTTATGGACCCTGGCCATGTTCCGCGCCCTCCAGATCCTGACCGCGCTGGTCGCGACGTTCATCGGCCTGAGCCTGTTCCTGACGGTGCTATGGCGTTTCGTCCCCGTGCCCGTCACCCTGACCATGGCGATGGACGAAAACGGCTACACCAAGGACTGGCGCAGCCTCGACAATATCGACCGCAGCCTGGTGCGCGCGGTGATCGCGACGGAAGACCAGAACTTTTGCGAGCACAACGGGTTCGACTACGCGGCGATGCAGGCGGCGATGGAGCACAACCTGAAGGGCGGCAAGCAGCGCGGCGGCTCCACGATCAGCCAGCAGACCGCCAAGAACGTGTTTCTGTGGCAAGGCGGCGGCTTCTTTCGCAAAGGGCTGGAAGCCTATTTCACCGTGCTGATCGAGAACCTGTGGACCAAGCGGCGGATCATGGAAGTCTATCTCAACGTCGCCGAGACCGGCATCGGCACTTACGGGGCGCAGGCCGGCAGCTTGCGCTATTTCGGGCATGGGGCGGACCGGCTGAGCAATAGCGAGGCCGCGCGCATGGCGGTCGCCCTGCCCAGCCCAAAGAAGCGCGAGGTCAAGAACCCGCAAGGGTGGCTGCGTCGCCACGGCGACCGCACCGCCCGTGCGATCGATACGATGGCGCGCGAAGGACTGGATGCCTGCGTCTATGAGTAGCGATGCGCATAACCACTCGGGGGAGCACGCGCACTCGCATGCTCACGGGCACGGGCACGGGCATAGCCATGGACACAGCCATGCGCCCGCCGATTTCGGCCGCGCCTTTGCCATCGGCATTGCGCTCAACACCGCGTTCGTCGTGGTCGAGGCGACGTTCGGCTATATCTCCGGCTCGATGGCGCTGGTCGCCGATGCGGGCCACAACCTGTCCGACGTGCTGGGCCTGCTGATCGCCTGGGGCGCGAGCGCGGCGGCCAAGCGTCCGCCCTCCCCGCGTTTCACCTATGGCCTGAAAAGCTCCACCATCCTCGCCGCGCTCGCCAATGCGGCGCTGCTGATGGTCGCCATCGGCGCGATCTTGTTCGAGACGATCGACCGCCTGCTCGACCCGGTCGAGCCGGAGGGCTGGACCATGATCTGGGTCGCGGGCATCGGCATCGTCATCAACACCGCCACCGCGCTGATGTTCGTGCGCGGGCGGAAAGACGATCTCAATATCCGCGGCGCGTTCCTGCATATGGCGGCGGACGCGCTGGTCTCGGTCGGCGTGGTGGTTGCGGGCGCGGCGATCCTGCTGTCCGGCGCAGTGTGGATCGACCCCGTCACCAGCCTCGTGATCCTCGCCGTGATCGGCTGGGGCACCTGGGGCCTCGCGCGCGACAGCCTGAAAATGGGCCTGCTGGGCGTGCCCGAGGGTGTGGACGAGGCTGCGGTGCGCGCCACGCTGGAAGGCGAGCCCGGCGTGACCGAGGTCCACGATCTGCACATCTGGCCGATGTCCACCACCGAAACTGCGCTGACCGCGCATCTCGTGATGCCCGATGGGCACCCGGGCGATGAATTCCTCGCACGAATTGCGCACAAGCTCGATCACGATCACGCGATCGGGCATACGACCTTGCAGGTGGAACGCACCCGCGATTGCAGCGTCGGGTGCTGATGGGCCGCAGATTGCCGGCACGGCGCGTGCTTGGGTGGGGCGCACTGGCCATCCTGGGTATCGCGGCGCTGCTGGTCGGCCTCAACGCGCTTTCCAAGGCCCCGTGCATCCAGCTGACCGGCGCGCTGACCTGCCGGGTCGCCACGCAGGACAGGATCGTCGCGCTGACCTTCGATGATGGCCCGACGCCGCGCGGGGTTGCCGCCGTCCTCCCCATCCTCGACCGGTATGGCGCCAGGGCGACCTTCTTCCTGATCGGCAAGGATCTGGAACGGCATCCGGAGGCCGCGCGCGAGATCCTCGCCGCAGGTCACGAGCTCGGCAACCACACCTACAGCCACCAGCGCAATGTGGGCCACTCGCGCGCTTTTTACCGCGATGAGATCGGCAAGACCGAACGGCTCCTGCGCAACATCGGATCGGACAGCGCCCTGTTCCGCCCGCCCTATGGGCGCAAGCTCGTCGGCCTGCCGATCGAGGTGGAGCGCGCGGGGCTGCATACGATCACCTGGGATGTCGAGGACCGGGCCGGCCAATTCCCCGATCCGACCGATTATGCGCGCGATATCGTCGAACGGGTAAAGCCCGGCTCGATCATCCTCATCCATCCGATGTATCGCGGCAACGCCACCGCGCGCGACGCGCTGCCGCTGATACTGGCGCAATTGCGCAGTCGCGGATATGAGGTCGTCACCGTGACCGAACTGCTGAACCACAACCCGGCCGTGGCCGCCGCCGCGCGATGAAACCCGCCAGCCCCGAAGCGCGCGAGGCGTTGAAGGCCGCGATGCTGCGCATGGGCCGTGGCGACCGCGCGGCACTGGAAGAGGTCTATCGCCTCACCAATGTGAAGCTTTTCGGCATCTGCTTGCGTATCTTGGGGGACAGGAAAGAAGCCGAAGACGCCTTGCAGGACGTATACATCACTCTCTGGCGAAACGCCGCCCGCTACGATGCTTCGCGCGCGAGCCCGATCGCCTGGCTTGCCACCTTCGCGCGCAACCGCGCGGTGGACCGGCTGCGCACGGGCAAGGTACGGCGCGGTGCGGTGCCGGTGGATCAGGCCGCCGCCCTGCCCGATGACGGGCCGTCCGCCGACACGATGCTGATCGATGCGGAGCGCGATGCCCACGTCCACACCTGCCTCGAAGCGCTGGACGAAAAGCAGCGCCAGCCGATCCGCGCCGCCTTCTTCGAAGGGCGCACCTATGCCGAGCTGGCCGAAGCCGAGGGCGTGCCGCTGGGCACGATGAAGAGCTGGATCCGGCGCGGGCTCGCAAAGCTCAAGCAATGTATGGAGCGCGGAGAATGAGCGCGCAGGAACCCGAAATCGCCGAACTGACGGGCGACGAGCGGCTGGCCGCCGACTACGCGATGGGCCTGCTCGAAGGCGAGGACCTGCTCGCCGCGCGCGGACGGATCGCGCGCGAGCCCGACTTTGCCGGGCGCGTGGCGTGGTGGGAGCAGCAGCTCGCCCCGATGCTCGACGATGTGGGCGGTGAAGCGCCCTCTAACGATCTGTGGGGTCGGATCGCGGGAGAGCTCGACGATGGCGAAACAGGCGAAGTCGTGACGCTGCAGCGCCGCATCGCCGTGTGGCAGCGGATCGCCGCGGGCAGCGCGGTGGCCGCGCTGGCTGCGGTCGCGATGCTGTTCGTGCCGTCGATGCAGGGGCCGAACCCCGCGCAGGCGCCCGCGAGCGATGCACCGCCGCTGGTCGCTTCGATCCCGATCGCCGACACGCCGCTGCGCATCGGCCTGACCTACCTGCCTGACCGCGACGAGATGCTGGTCGCCGCCGACGGCCTGACCGCCGACGGCGTGCACGATCACGAACTGTGGCTCGTGCCGCCGGGCGAGGATGCGCAGGTCCGCTCGCTCGGCCTGATCGCGCCGGGCGAACAGCGGCGCGTCCCGCTCGACCCCGAACTTGCCGGTGCGATGCGGCAGGGCGCGCAGATCCTGCTCAGCCAGGAGCCGATCGGCGGTGCGCCGGACAAGTCCGCACCCGGCCCGGTGGTGGCGCAGGGCATGCTCCAGACAACCTGACGAAAAGAAAACTGCACGTTCGTGCATCCGCGAGGATGCGCGCCACGTAGCTCCTCCCCGACGGGACGATGAAACCGTTCGAAAGAGGAGATCGACAATGTTCGCCAGGAAAACTCACACGGCCCTGATGCTTGCCGCCAGCGCCGCCCTGCTGGGCGGCTGCGCCACCTACGGCATGGACGACGACGGGATGGATAGCGCCAGCGCGCAAGGCACCGTGATGGTCGGCGGCGCGGCGATGTACCCCACGCGCAATATCGTAGAGAATGCAGTCAACTCGCAGGATCACACTACGCTGGTCGCCGCCGTGAAGGCCGCCGGCCTGGTCGACACGCTGTCGAGCCCCGGCCCCTTCACCGTCTTCGCGCCGACCAACGCCGCCTTTGCCAAGCTGCCCGCCGGTACGGTCGACACGCTGCTCAAGCCCGAAAACAAGCCGATGCTGACCAAGGTGCTGACCTATCACGTCGTGCCGGGCCGCGTATCGGCAAGCGAGCTGATGCAGATGATCCGCGACGGCAACGGCATGGCCCGGCTGACCACCGTGGAAGGCGGCACGCTGACCGCAAAGATGATGGGCGGCAATGTCGTGCTGGTCGATGAGATGGGCGGCATGGCCACCGTGACGCAGGCCGACGTGTTCCAGTCCAACGGGGTGATCCACGTGACCGACACGGTCTCGATGCCCAACTGATCGACGCTTCCCCTCGCGGCGCCGGTGCCGCCCCCGTAACCCGGTTCCGGCGTCGCACCCTGGCCCCGCTCGGCGAGTCCCTCTTGCCGGGCGGGGTTTTTCGTGCCGCTAATGCGTGGGAAGCCACTTCCACATCCTGGCTTTCAACAGCCGGACGAGCGCTTCGTCCATGAAGTCGTACTCGTCGGGGATGTCGAGCACGACGATCCGCGTATCCTTGAGCGCGCGCCGATGCTTCTTCTGCACTTTGTTGCGGTGGGGCCGTTCCATCGCAAAGATGATGTCCGCCCATTCGACCAGCTCGTCGGACAGCGGATTTTCGGCGTCATTGTTCGTCCCGGCTGACATCGTTGCGATGCCCGGATGATCGGCAAAGACCTGCTCCGCCGTCGGGCTGCGCAGCCTGTTCTGGCTGCACACGAACAGGTAGTTGCGCCCGCTCACCCTTGCGCGCGCGCCCAGCGTTCGATCATCCACAGGTGCCATGCCATCGAGCAGACGAAGCCGATGCCGATGGCAAGAAACGGCCCGACCAGATTGCCTTGTGTCGGCAAACCGAATGCGATCGGGAGAACCGCGCCGAGGGTAAGGATCACCGCTGCGAGCACAGGATAGAGGTAAAGGGTGACGCGACGCGGATCGAGCCGAGCGACCTTTCCGGTGATGCCGAAAAGGCCGGGAAGGTGATCGAACCGGGCATAGCGCCGGTCGGCCCAAGTGGCTGCCACGAAGCAGAGAAAAACGCACACGGCACCAAGCAGCGCCGATACGATCTCCCCGCCCGTCATATCAGCCGAACTGCATCAGGCCGCCGCGTCGCCTCCGGCACGCTTGCCGCCTTCGCCGTTAAACACGCGCACCGGATCCTTGCGGCCGTCGACCACGTCCTTGTCGATCACGACTTCGGTGACGTCGTCGAGATCGGGCAGGTCGTACATCGTGTCGAGCAGCAGCCCTTCCACGATCGAACGCAGGCCGCGTGCGCCGGTCTTGCGCTTGATCGCACGCTCGGCAATCGCGCGCAGAGCCTCGTCGTTGAAGGTCAGCTCAACACCTTCCAGCTCGAAAAGCTTGGCGTACTGCTTGACGATCGCGTTCTTGGGTTCCTGCAGGATCGTCACCAGCGCATCGACGTCGAGGTCGTGCAGCGATGCGATCACCGGCAGGCGGCCGACGAATTCGGGGATCAGGCCGAACTTCAGCAGATCTTCCGGCTCGCTTTTCTCGAGCAGCTCGCCCGTGCGGCGCTTGTCCGGATCGGCGACATGCGCGCCGAAGCCGATCGAGCGCTTCTGCAGGCGGTCGGCGATGATCTTGTCGAGGCCCGCGAAGGCCCCGCCGCAGATGAACAGGATGTTGGTCGTGTCCACCTGCAGGAATTCCTGCTGCGGATGCTTGCGCCCGCCCTGCGGCGGCACGCTGGCAGTGGTGCCTTCCATCAGCTTGAGCAGCGCCTGCTGCACGCCTTCGCCCGAGACGTCGCGCGTGATCGAAGGATTCTCGGCTTTGCGGGTAATCTTGTCGATCTCGTCGATATAGACGATCCCGTGCTGCGCCTTCTCGACATTATAGTCGGACGCCTGAAGCAGCTTGAGGATGATGTTCTCCACATCCTCGCCCACGTAGCCCGCTTCGGTCAGCGTGGTCGCATCGGCCATCGTGAAGGGCACATCGAAAGTGCGCGCCAGCGTCTGGGCGAGCAGCGTCTTGCCCGAACCGGTCGGCCCGACCAGCAGGATGTTGGACTTCGCCAGTTCGACGTCGCCCTGCTTGCCCGCGTGCTTCAGCCGCTTGTAGTGGTTGTGCACCGCGACCGAGAGGACGCGCTTCGCACGGTCCTGCCCGATGACATAATCGTTGAGCGTGGCGCAGATTTCGGACGGGGACGGCACTTCGCCTTCCTTGCGCCCGGTCAGCCCGGCCTTCGTTTCCTCGCGAATGATGTCGTTGCACAGCTCGACACACTCATCGCAGATGAAGACGGTCGGCCCGGCGATCAGCTTGCGCACCTCGTGCTGCGATTTGCCGCAGAAGCTGCAATACAGCGTGCTCTTGCTATCCGTTCCGCTCAATTTGCTCATAACCTTCTATCCTCGAATCCCCGCATGGGCGGGAACCTACCGAATGTAACTTTCGCGCGCGTCATTGCAACCAATGGCGCTATCGCACGGATGATCTTGCGAAGGGCTGAAGATCGCCCTTCGAAGATTCACCGAACACGGGTTTGCGCCAGCAATTTCAAAAACGTGTGGCATGACGGCATCGCCGCCCGGATTGCCATCCTCAGGCAGGTGCACCGCCGGAGCCGCTCTCTTCATCGTCCGAGTCGCCGCCGGAATCGCCCTGCGGCCGGGTTTCGAAGACCTTGTCCACGATGCCGAACTTCATCGCCTCGTCCGCGGCGAGGAATGTGTCGCGATCCATCGCTTCCTCGATATCGGCCAGATCCTTGCCGGTATATTTGGCATAGAGTTCGTTCATGTTCTTGCGGATCCGCAGGATCTCGCGCGCCTGGATTTCGATATCCGAAGCCATGCCCTGCGCACCGCCCGAAGGCTGATGGACCATGATGCGTGCGTTGGGCAGCGCGATCCGCATCCCCGGCTCGCCCGCGGCCAGCAGGAAGCTGCCCATCGAGGCGGCCTGGCCCACGCAAACCGTGGAAATGCGCGGCTGGATGTACTGCATCGTATCGTGGATCGCCATGCCGGCCGTCACCACCCCGCCGGGCGAGTTGATGTACATGCTGATCGGCTTGGACGGGTTCTCCGATTCGAGGAACAGCAGCTGCGCCACCGCGAGGCTGGCCATGCCATCCTCCACCGGGCCGGTGATGAACACGATGCGTTCACGCAGCAGGCGGCTGAAAATATCGAAGCTACGTTCGCCACGGCTGGTCTGTTCGACCACCACGGGCACCAGGGCGCCGGTTGCGGGATCGCGGAAATAGCCGGATTCGTCGAATTGCATGAAAGGTCCTTATTTCTCGTCGGCGCCTATATCTGGTCTCATCCTTTCATCATCAAGGCTTGAATGGAAAGCCCGCGCGCGCCAGTTGTGCCGCAACAACATGCGCGGTGCCCAATTCGTTATGGCGATTCGCCGAAGGAGCCTGATTATGTCGATGCCCAACAACCCCCTTCCCTTCCGTGCCGACGACGAAGAGGAGAAGGACAAGGACATCTCCAACGCCGGCGCGGCGATGATGAACAAGTTCCTCGACGCGCGCACCGTGCTGATCTTCGGCGGGGTCGACCAGAAGATGGCAGAACGCATTTCGATGCAGCTGCTCTATCTCGACCATGTCAGCAACGAACCGATCCGCGTGATCGTCAATTCGCCCGGCGGCCATGTCGAATCGGGCGATACGATCCACGACCTCATCAGCTTCATCGCCTCGCCCGTCGCCATGATCGGCACCGGCTGGGTGGCCAGCATCGCGACGCATATCTTCCTGAGCGTCCCGGCAGAGCGGCGTTTCTGCCTGCCCAACACGCGCTTCCTGATCCACCAGCCCTCGGGCGGCGCGCGCGGCCCGGCCAGCGACATTGCCATCCAGGCGCAGGAAATCGTCAAGATGCGCGAACGGATCGCGAAGAAGATCGCCGATGCGACCGGCCAGCCGCAAGAGAAGGTGCTGAAGGATATCGACCGCGATTTCTGGATGAGCACCAAGGAAGCCAAGGATTACGGCATCCTCGGCACGGTCATCGACAGCGCGAAGGACGTGACCTTCGGCTAGGTTCGCGATGGGGGCGGGCAAGCGCCCCGCCCCATCCAACCGACACGGCGCGACTCGCCGGATTCCCTGGGGTTGCGCGCCGAATCCCGTGTGGTTACTATGCGTATGCCTACAGGGGTAGCGATACGTGCGCCTTGCGATCCGCGCATGGGCCGGTCGCTTCCCCATCAGGGGGACGCGCACATGACGAAGGCCGCTGCCATTGCCGGTGCGACGGGTTCGCGCCTGTCGACCATTCCCTTCTCCCACCCCGATCGCGTGCCCGCGCGGCGCAATATCCGCCGCGCCTGGCACCATTTCTGGGAGTTCAAGAAGGACAAGGAGAAGACTAGCGAGGTCTTCCGCTTCTTCGAACATCTCCCCTGGCTCGACATGCCCGAGCGTGTGCGCCAGTTCCTGAGCACCGAGCATGGGCAGCATGTGTTCGAAACCGAGCCTTTCCTGCCCGATTTCCTCGACGATCACGAGATGCTCCGCCGCGAATATCCCGCCGGGACGCTCGCGCGCGACTATTGCGACTATATGGAGAGCGAGGGGCTGAGCGCTGCCGGTCTGGTCGCGGAGTACGACGATTTTCGCGGCGAGCGCCCGCGGCTGGACGACCAGATCGAATGGTATGCCGATCGCCTGCGCGACACGCACGACCTGCTTCACCTGCTGACCACCATCGGGCGCGATACGCTGGGCGAACAGGCGCTGGGCGCCTTCGTGTTCAAGCAGCGCCCCAGCCACGGGCATCTGATCCTGGGCTATGCCGGGGCGGCGGTCATCAAGGCCAACGTGAAGACGAAGGCACCGGTGATGCGCGCGATCCACGACTGCAAGCAGGCGGGCAAGGCGTGCAAGCCGATCGCCGAACAGTCGATCCGCGATCTGCTGGCCATGACGATCGAGGAGGCGCGCGCCTTCCTCGATATCCAGCCCGTCGCCTGGTATCAGAAATGCCAGAGCATCTGGGCCGAGGAAGGGATCGACCCGCTCAAGATTCTGGCCGACGATGCCAAGGCCTCGGTCTATCGCGAAGACATCTATCGCGAAGACAATGTGCCGTCGCCCGACGCGCTTTCGAAGGGACCGTCGGTGTTCGCGATGGACGGCGAGACTGCGCAGGTCGAGCGTGCCGGGAACGAGCGCGAGCGCGCCTGACCCTCTCCATCCGACGATTGCCGAATTGACCGCGTGGCGCGGCTGGCGCAGGCTCGGGCTCATGAAAATCCACGCCTCCCGCGCCGCCATGGCGCTCGCCCTCGCCGCAGCCCCTGCCAGCGTCCTCGCCCAGGACGATACGGAGATTCTCCTCACGCTGGTGCATCCCCGGCCCGTGGTCGACGCCGTCAACGCGCAGATCGACCGGATCGAGCGGCTGGACGATGCCGGCCCGCAGCTCAACGCGGTGATCGCGATCAACCCGAACGCGCAGGTCGACGCAGTTGCGGCGGTCGATCTGCCGCTCGCCGGGCGCACGGTGCTGGTGAAGGACAATATCGAGACGCGCGAATTGCCGACCACCGCCGGATCGCTCGCGCTCGCGGGCAACATGACGGGCCGCGACGCACCGATGATCGCCAATCTTCGCGCGGCAGGCGGCGTGGTGCTGGGCAAGACCAACCTTTCCGAATGGGCCAATATCCGCGATTTCAACTCGACCAGCGGGTGGAGCGCGGTGGGCGGCCTCACCCGAAATCCCCATGCGATCGACCGCAACACCTGCGGCTCGTCCTCGGGCAGCGCGGCTGCGGTCGCCGCAGGCTTCGCATGGACCGCGATCGGCACCGAGACCAACGGATCGATCACCTGCCCCGCCAGCATCAACGGCGTGGTCGGCTTCAAGCCCACCGTGGGGCTGGTCAGCCGCACGCATGTCGTGCCGATCTCCAGCACGCAGGATACCGCCGGGCCGATGGCGATGACCGTTGCGGATGCCGCCCTGCTGCTCAGCGCGATCGCGGGCAGCGATCCGGCCGACCCTGCGACTGCGCAGGCCGATGCGTACAGGCCGGCGGTGGGCCAGGCGCTCGCACCCGCCGACCTCACCGGCGTGCGGATCGGGGTGATGCGCAACCAGGTGGGCGACCGGGCGGACCTGCGCGCCGTGTTCGACACCGCCCTCGCCGATCTGGAGCGCGCGGGCGCGGTACTGGTCGACATCGAGTTCGAACCGAGCGACGAAATGTCGCGCGACAGTTTCCAGGTGCTGCTGTTCGAACTGCGCGAGGAGATGGGCAAGTACCTCGCCTCGATCCCGCCGGTCTCGCAGGGCGAAGAAGCCACGCCGCGCAGCCTGGCGGACCTGATCGCTTTCAACGAAGCGAATGCCGCTACCGAGATGCGCTGGTTCGGGCAGGATATTTTCGAGCTGGCCGAAACCACGACCGACCGCGCCGCTTACGAGGCCGCACGGGAGAACGCGGTCCATCTTGCAGGCGAGCGCGGGATCGACCGGCTGCTGGCCGAAAACGACGTGCAATTCCTCGTCGCGCCGACGCGCGGCCCGGCCTGGACCACCGATCTGGTCAACGGCGACAATTTCAACGGCAGCATCGGCTTCGGCAGCCCTGCGGCGATCGCGGGTTATCCGCACCTGACCGTGCCGATGGGCGGGGTCGAGGACCTGCCCGTCGGCCTCTCGATCATCGGCGGCAAGTGGCAGGACTGGGAGGTGCTGAGCGCAGGCGCGGCCTACGAGCGTGCGCGGACCGCGAGCATCCCCACGCCCGATTTCGAGCGGTGGATGCCCGAAGCGGGCGATCCGGCGCAATAGCCGATACGAAAAGGGGCGGCCGACATATGCCGACCGCCCCGCTCTATCCTTGCAAACGCCGCTTGCGGCGTGAGGGTCAATCCTTCTTGGCAGCGGGCTTCTTGGCCGGTGCCTTCTTGGCCGCAGGCTTCTTGGCGGGCGTCTTCTTTTCAGCAGGCTCCTTGTCGGCGGCCTTCTTGGCAGGCGCTTTCTTGGCCGGAGCCTTCTTCGCGGCAGGCTTGGCGTCATCCGCCTTCTTGTCGTCGGCCTTGGCGTCGTCTGCCTCGGCTTCCGACTTCTTGGCGGCGGGCTTTTTCGCAGCAGGCTTCTTCGCCGGAGCCTTCTTGGCGGCAGGCTTCTTCGCCTTGGCCGCTTCGGCTTCGCCGCTTTCTTCCGCCTCGATCGCGGCTTCCAGTTCCTCGCGGGTCACTTCACGCTCGGTCACTTCGGCCTTGTCGAACAGGAAGTCGACGACCTTGTCCTCGTAAAGCGGCGCGCGCAGCTGGGCGGCGGCCATGGGGTCGTTCTGGATGAACTGCATGAACCGCTCGCGGTCTTCCTGGCGGTACTGCTGGGCCGCCTGCTGGACCAGCATCGACATTTCCTGGTTGCTGATCTGGACGTTGTTCGCCTGACCGATTTCGGACAGCAGCAGGCCCAGACGCACGCGGCGCTCCGCAATACGGCGGTAATCGTCGCGCTCGGCTTCGATTTCCTTCAGCGCGGCTTCGGGATCTTCCTCGCGCGCGGCTTCCTGCGTCAGCTGGTCCCAGATCTGTTCGAACTCGGCATCCACCATGCCTTCGGGCACGGGGAAGTCGTGGCCCGCGGCCAGCGTATCGAGCAGCTGGCGCTTCATCTGCGTGCGGGTGAGACCGGCGGTTTCCTGCTCCAGCTGGGCCTTGACCAGCTCGCGCAGCTTGTCCGCGCTGTCGAGGCCGAGCGACTTGGCGAAATCATCGTCGATCTTGGTGTCTTCGGGCGTCTTGACCGCCTTCACCGTCACCGCGAATTCGGCATCCTTGCCGGCGAGATGTTCGGCCTGATACTGTTCGGGGAAGGTCACCTTGACGGTCTTTTCGTCGCCCGTCTTCACACCCTTGAGCTGATCCTCGAAGCCCGGAATGAAGGTGCCCGAGCCGATCACCAGCGGTGCATCTTCGGCCTTGCCGCCTTCGAATTCGGTGCCGTCGATCGAGCCGACGAAATCGATGATGACCTGATCGCCATCGGCCGCCTTCTTGGTCTTAGCGGCATCCTTGAAGGTCTTGTTCTGATCCGCAATCCGCTCGAGCGTTTCCTCGATCGTCTTCTCGTCCACGGGGACGATCATCCGTTCGAGCGTGATGCCGTCGGTGGCCGGCGCGTCGATCTCGGGCAGCAGCTCGAGCGTCACGTCGATTTCGGCATCCTTGCCTTCTTCGTAATCGTCACCCAGCGAGATCGCGGGCTGCATCGCCGGACGAAGGCTCTTTTCCTTCATCAGGTCGTCGACCGAAGACTGGATCGTGTCGTTCACGACCTGCGCATGCAGCTGTTCGCCGTGCATCTTGCGCACGAGATTGGCGGGCACCTTGCCGGGGCGGAAGCCGGGCATGCGCACCTGCGGTGCAATGCGCTTTACCTCCGCCTTGATCTTATCGTCGATCTCGCTGGCGGGAATCGTGATGCGATAGGCGCGCTTGAGGCCCTCATTGGTGGTCTCGGTAATCTGCATGGGTGGTCTACGTGCTTTCCACTGGGTTGCTGATTGCGTTTAGTGGCGGGAGCTTGGTGCGGGCGAAGGGACTCGAACCCCCACATCTTGCGATACTTGGACCTAAACCAAGCGCGTCTACCAGTTCCGCCACGCCCGCAATCCGAACGAGGACGCGCGAACGGCGGGTGCCATCCACGACAGACCGGCGCGTCTAGAGCGTCTGGCGCGAAAGGGCAAGCGCTCCGCCCCTCCCCCTTGCAGGAACGCGCCCGCCGTCCATCTGCGGGAACTTGATTGTGACGTTTTGATTACGTTCAGACGCTCTATTGTAACATAAGTGTCAAAATGATATTGGGATCGATTATGACCACACGAACGAAATTTCTTGGAAAACTGAGGTTTCCCTTGGTGAATCCAGCCAACGGGCGATTATCGTCGGAAGAACTGGCGAAGGATGGGCCGGGCGGAAACCCGCTGCTCGAACGGAGCACCTGGACGAGCGAAATCGACCGCGAGCGCCGCGATGCGGGCGTGCATGTGTCGCAGGGACGCCGCTTTTCGCTCCACCCCTCCCATCTGGCACCCGATTGATCGACTCGGAGCGGCGGACGGGCTGCTCCACCATATTGTCAGGTCGCACAGGTCTGGCTC
>Ga0114910_1000474_pt1 | contig 20211 bp, 18 predicted proteins | sample MalvireepMed_908_FD_83500 | JGI IMG/M metagenome (GOLD analysis project Ga0114910, IMG submission 83500) | Marine viral communities from the Global Malaspina Expedition - Malaspina viral metaG DeepMed_908 | ecosystem: Environmental > Aquatic > Marine > Oceanic | place: Mediterranean Sea...
ACTCCAGGCGACAGCGTAGTTCTGCCCGTTGAGTTCGACGTTGATCGCGGATGGCACGGGCTATTCCCGCCGTACGTCGAAAATGATGTACTTTCCTGAGGAGTCTTCCTCGATGTGCCAAGCCGCACTGGGTGGCTGCGCGTTCAGGTCTCGCATCGTGTAGCTGGGTTTAGCCAGCATAGCATTAACCTCACTTCTCCAGAAGTTAGGATCATGACGAAGGTCGTCCTTGTCACCTTGACCCATTCGGCTGAAGAAGATTTCAGCGGCCTTGGCCTTGATCAACTCCGCGTGGTTGCCGGCCACCTCAGTGGTCCCAGCTTCCGTGGTCGGCTGGCTCAGGTGTCCCTTACCTCTGAGACGTAGGATATGACCGCGAGTCGGTGCGGCTCCGATGGGAACGTAGTCTCCATTCGGATCATGAATGTCGAGCTGCTCCTCGACGAAGTTGAGCCCACCACCGATGAAGGTCGTTGGTATCGTGTACTTGTAGACGGGACCCACAGCCATGTAGCCTGCATCAAAATAGGCCGTACCACCATTTGCCACCTCGAGACGTAGGCCGAGTTGGGTAGCCTCGTCAGGGATGGTTTCATGGATTTCTAGGTACTGCCACTCATCCACACCTGTGTGGTAATCGCTGGACAGGAAGGTTGTGCCCCCATCAGTATCGACTCGAATCCTAGCCCAGTCGGCGGTAGTCGCGTACACCCAGAATGCCGCATGGACAGTCTTGCCTATCAGCTCCTCGATGTTTACTTGGGCAGTCTGGACTTGTCCCTCTGCGGCACCAGAGGCGATTATCTTGGCTGAGTTGGTGAGGTGTCGGCGAATCGAGGTCTCGTCGGTGATAGTCGGGGTACCCACCTTAGACCACGAGGGGTGGACGTTGGACGAGGCCGCAGTCTCGAAACCGCTGTTGGACAGAAGGTTGTCTACCACCAGACTCTCGTCTCTGAGAGGTAGGTAAAGATGCGGGAACAACTGCTGTGTGGCCCGGTTGATGGCTTCGCGTTTAATTGCCGGGTCGAACCGGTGCAGTTCGTAGGTGACGCCCGAGGCTATCTGTGCTGAGAATGCTCGAGTCAGTGTGACGGTGGTAGAGGAGGCAGTGTACCCATTATCGCCTCGCTTACTACGCCGTACGTTGCCATCGTCGGTGCCAGACCTCATCTTCAGGTAGGCTTGGATACCACCGTCGTCCTCGGTCAGGTCTGCAAGAGAGGTGTCGATCACTGTGGTGCCATCACCAGCACCCACAGACGTGGTCGAAGACGTATGATAGTCACCGATGTCCCGAGACATCTCTTCGAGAAGGGTCGCAGCGGTAGTTGTCGCCATCTATGCCTCTACTGGAACTTGGTCTGGCTTCTCAGCCCCGTTAGATGAGACACCCAGGTGGTCTGCCGTAGCCTGTAACTCGTCGAGTTCAGCCTGCAACTCCTGCCGATGCCGCTCGGCCATTATGCGACGAAGCTGTTCCGCAGCTAGGGAGTTCTCTGAGACCAGCATCTCGATATCTGCCTGCGTTATGCCGTTGACTAGAGGCATTAAGCTACAGACCCGTCCCAAGCTGTGCAGATACTGCAATTTGAGGCGTGTTGCCGTGCAGTCGGGACAGTCCTGACTTTGGCCTTCTCGCTCGTCTGGTTGCCTGCGGTTAGTTTCGTCCCATAGTTCTGATATGCAACCACCGTGTTGACGGCACTATTCACGCTATCCCTCAACTCCTGTAGATGCTCTAACGTGGCCTCGTTAGTTGCCATAACTACGCTCCTATTGCCTCAAGGCGTTTGTGTAATTCCTCATACTGTGAATCCATCCGGTGTCGGTTCTGATAGATACCACCAGCCAGGAGTCTGGTCAACGGCTGTATCCGCATATGGTAGCCGCTGGATGCTTCAGGGACAGTCTCTAATATACCCATCTCTACCATACGCTCCCTATTTGCCAGTCGTTGCTCCTCGGTGACTTCCGGTACTACATGCTCGACACCCTCGCCGCTGTAGGCAAATCGCTGCAACTCCGTAGCATCATCATACTGGTCGAATATGAGAATCTCGGTATGCTGACCGGCTGTTGAGCCATCAGTGCCTGTACCACTTCCAACTTCTACGCTTAGAGCCCCTGCTGAAGTCAGCTTCATCCCAAGGCTACCGCCGCCCGATACGCGGAAGTCACCGGCATTGTCTGCACCGGCGCGGACAAACGATATTCGTCCGAGTTCTTCCTCGCCGCCATTAGAGTCGTTTTGCCTGAAAACGAACGCTGGGCCGCAGCCGTCAGATACGTCCCCTTCGCTGTTGTGTATTAGGTCAAAGGCCCGAACTTCCGCATTCGTGGTAGCAGTTTGACGCTGAAAAACGATGTTTCCCGAGCCTTTGTGTATGAACTGGGCATCATTCCAAACATTCCCCGATGCTCCGACGTTGTTGATGTCGTAATTCCCCATGTCGATGTCGCCGTCAATGTCTAGGGCAGCAGCCAGTTGCAGCCCCGATGAGTCAGTAATAACACCGTCTGTGATTACCGTGCTTCCAATTGTGAAATCAGTAGTAGCATCAACCGTAGCGGAGGTAAGCGCCGTAACTCCAGTTACCACACCAGCGGCAATGCTGATAGTTTTACTGAGCAGGATAGAGGCCATCCCCTGACCGAGGTGCAGAATCGCCGTATCCCCATCTGCCAGCAGGAATTCCTTTGAATGCCCGCCGTCGTTGACCAGCATCTGGATATCGCCGTCATCGTCTATGTTGGAGAGTACCAGCGAGTTAGCTGCTGTCCCCTGGTGGACACTGGTGCCCACAATTAGACCACCGATTTCATCATTGGCCGAGTTGGCCGCTGCGATCGGTGTGACACGTGCGTTCAGCCGGATTATTGGACCGGCTGAAGAGCCTTTCAATACCATGATGCCCCCCTTACATTTGACCGGAGAAGAACGACCAGTCTACGGCCCCATCGGATCCACCCTGCCGAATAAACAGGGCACTGGCGATTTCCTCTCTCGAACGTAGCCTAACGATGTCTCCCACATTGAGTTGAGTTCCCAATGTGGCCGTAGGAGTAAACCCGCCGTTGCTGTAAACCAGTGCGGCAGTTCGTACATACCCTTCAGCGAGATCGGCTCCCGCAGGAGGGCTAATCCCTGTGGCGTCACTGATGGTCTGAGCCGCCGTAGAGTGTGCTGTACTTCCACCAGCCGACAATATAGCTGAGAATGCCATGTGATACCTTCCTAGCCGTGCTTCTTACGCTTGTGTGAGTTCAGTTTCCTTGTGGCCCCACCCTGGCTCATGCTCTTGGCCTTGTAGGTACAGATGTTGCACGGTGCTACCATCTGTACGGGCTTTGGCTCGACTATGGGCTCAACAAGAGCCTCGTCCTCGTACTCGATCTCTGGCACTATAGGGGCTACAGGCTCGGCCACAGGGGGTGCCGCCGGGGTAAACCCTGCCATCTTCTGCATGGCTACCAGTGTGGCCTCCTCCCGTTCTGTCTGCCTAGCTTCCTTGGCGTCCGTCGTCAACTGGCTAATCATCTTGTTCTCTTGCGGATGCTTGTGGCGCATGTGGTCCAGTAAGGACATCTTGCTCAGGATGGTAGCCTTTGGACAGACAGGGAGCCCCATGGCTGAGTATGTCTCTCGAGAGGGATCATCCGCGTGGAGCATACACTTGATAGTGCCTACTACAGGCCGGAATCCAGGGTCATTGGTCGTGAATCTACGAGAACCATCCTCACGGGTCTTCTGAAGCTGCTCCGGTAGCATGTTCAGGTTTGTCCTAGACGGATCCCCTGTCTCGGTGTCATACATCCAGACATATCCCGCGGAACTCAGCTCAGAGATGGCTGACACCCCCAGACCCTCGTCCGCATTCCCAACGATCGTGTCGTGGGTATGAGTATCTCCAGGTTCGTCGGCCCTCTCAGCCGTCGCGATCATCTCCTGTAGATATGCCAAGTCGTCAGCTTCATACTCGTTGGTATCCATCTCTGTTATAGGGGGTGCCATGGTCATTGCAATCTATCTCCTTTTGGTCCGTATATGGCCTTGGTCGGTCCGATATGTGCGTCCTGAACCTGCTCAACAGCCTTGTAATAGCTATCATCCAGTTTCCTAGGCTCTATATCTGCTGACTGAGGGTCTTGTTCACGTATCGTATCGGCCAACTCCTGTAGTTCAGCCACTGTATGAACTAGGACCCAGCGTCCGGTAGCCTCGTCGGGGACGCCGCTGGGGATGTTGAATCCGTCAGCGGTAAAGTCATCCCGTGGGCCCAAGGATTTCAAATAGACAGCAGGCCTATCCGACCTGACCACCGTAATCCTCTGAACCCGTTCCCATCCCCGTGAGTCAGACCTCATTTCGTTGGTCTCAGACAGACCGAGAGCGTACTCGTCCGAGTCCACCGAGAAGGCCACTGACATTAAAGGCGGAAGGCTATCGACATTAGTTGCCACTGGATTCTGCTTTCTCTGATACACCGTTCGAGGACTCCTTAGGAGCCTCTCCGATATCTATATCATCCAGCTTGACGGACCCATTCTTTAGGCCCACAATCACCTGAATCAAGGCAGAGTTCCGCTGACGTTCCATTTCCAATTCCATGTCTTTACGTCCAAGTAGTGTCAAGATGATGTCGTTCTGACTATTCTCCATGGCTAGCTCTCTTTTAGGAACCTCTCGAGCCGGTTCCACTATCCGTGGCACTGGTCCCGGGGACTCTTTACCGTTCGTTCTATTGCGTATCTCATCTAGTGGTAATCCCATCGCCACGGATAGCTGCCTGTGCCATAGGGCCCTTGGCATCTCACTGTCAGGAGAGTTCCATTCAATGAACTCAGTCTCAAACAAGTCGGTATTCTCGTTGTAAAACGCTGGAATATGCTGCACGAGGTGCGGGAACATCTTCTCCAGCTCCGCCCACATGCAGCACATTCTTACCCGCATGGTCTTGGCTAGATAGGGGTTAGTCCATTCACCCAGGCGCTGAAAGGTGCAATCGCATAGATCGTCGCCATGCACCCACCGGATTTCCGGTATCTCTTCACCTTGTGTCTGATGCAAACCCGTATCTGCCAATACCATCTTTAGGCCTGGATGTTTGAGACAGTGCCGTCTGCGATTATCTTCCTAAGAACCGTGTCACTAGCGAATATGGCCGAGGAAGTCACGATGGCCCCTGCTGCCGCCGTACCGGACTTGAACACCACCGCACTGGTCGGATCGGTGGTGGCGAACGCGGTCTCTGCACCCATGTATAGGTTCCCGCCACTGCCACTAACTGTGTCGTTAAATAGGGCCACCTCGGTGCCATCTACATAGACGGACAACCGACTGTTCCCGATATCTCTACGCCAACCGTTATGAGTTGGTCCTGCTGCCATAATGTTGTACTCCTAGTGCGGCTAGGGCCGCACCTGAACTAGAAGGCCTATGGGGTCTGAGGGAACGGAAACGAGGAGAGTTTCCGATGAGACCCCTCAGACCCCGTTGATTACACTGTCCAGTCGCGACTGCCGCGTACCAATAGGTAGTCGGCATCCAACTCCTCATTCGCAGCGCCCTTGGCCTCTACCGCCAGGGCCAACGCCAGGTCCGTCGAGGTCGATACTGCTCCCGCAAGGGTCTTGACGAGAACCTCGTCAATGTACCACTCCACCTCGCCGGTGATCTTGAGAACCAGCTTCAGTACCTGCCACTCACCTGCGACTGCGTCGTCGTCGAGGTCGAGAGCCGTGGAGTCGGTTACCGCTGATGCGGAGCCTCCGTTGTACACCGCGTGCCAGTCCTCGTCGTCGGTCAGATCTGCGGAGAGCAGGAACCCGACAAAGTCGGATGCGGTGTTGGTGATGGTCGTACCCGCACCGTGGACCACGTCATCCTCGATGGACAGTATGTTGGGATCGATGTCTGAGAACCCAAAGAACACCTCTTTAGTATCGAGGTTGTTCAGTTGAATTCGGCACTCTGCCATGATGGTTCCCATCAGGCCGACGTCCCACATGATGTTCGTGCCGACGAGAAGCGTGTGTTTGTCCTCGTTGGTGGTCGTCAAGCGTCCCACGCCGTTCAAGTTCGGGTCCGCAGCCCCCGTGATGACACCGGAGTCAACATCCTCACTTCCATCACCTCCGATGATGAAGTCGCCGTAATTCCGTGTCGCTGCCGTCTCTGCTATGTTGTCCTCGGTCGTGAAGTCCGTGAACAACTCTACGATTCCGCGTTCACCCTGTGGCATCTTGTTCTTTCTCCTGCTGAAGCTCTAGCTCCAGTTGTTTAATACGCTTCCTATAGGGAGCGGCTATTTCGGATATGTTGCCCGTCTTGCGGGGTACGGCGGCCAGGTTCTCTAGCCGCACGTCCCCCAAATCGCCATTCATCGCGTGTATTACCCAGCCCTTAGGAATAGGGCCTCGCCTCGCCGTCCACGCTTCCCGGCGGGCGTTCATCGATTAAGACGTGGGTGCGGTTGCGTCCGTGATCCACTCGAAGAGCCAGTTGCCAGAACTGCGCTCTCCGTAGGCGTACTCGTCGTAGTGGAACAGACTGACCGAGCCTCCACCGATATGCGGCTCGTCGCGCATCCTGATGTAGGGCGACCTACCCTGCACCAACACGATAGCCTCCTGTGGGAATATCCCATTTTTGACATCGGTATTGCTGTCGATCGGTATGTTGCCATCGGTAAATACACCGGCGCTGAAGAGCACACCCTGCATGCCACCCGCGAACGTGTCAGCGGTTCTACCAGCAGGGAGCGGGTAGGTGCCAATGCCACTGACTATCTCGTCCTGAATGTCCTTTATTGCAAAAGGATGCGCCACTACTCGGAAGGGTGGGTTACCGGGCTCGGTAGCGTTGCCTTGAATACGTGCAATCGCTGCGGAGACATGACCGGACGTGCCGGACGCTCCCGCGCTTCCTATCTGGGTGCCGCTGTCGAAGACGGTGATGCCGTCCTCATCCTTCTTGCGCTGGATAGCGTTCTGGGCGAGGGCACCTGTTTTCGCGTAGGCGTTCTTACTAATCCTGGCTGCTACGCGGTCGGTGATCAGGGTCTGGATACCTACCACCGTCGGCGTGACGGTGAATAGGGTATCGGAGAGTTTCTGGGGGTTGTTCAACTCGGTGGACTCTTGGATCGCCTGGGCAGAAAGTTGTGCCAAGGAGACCTCATTCCACGACAGACCATCGCCCTCACCGAGGGTGACAGTATCTACGAGCTGGGGTACGACCCCTTTGAACTCCCTCACGATACGGGCGGACTGTATGATAGTTGGAAGTGAATCCGCCAGATCTTCTGTAAGGGTCTTGCCGGCTGCCATTAGATGTTGATTCCTCTCTTAGAGTAGATTTCACGAAGTCGGATGGCGTCCTGCAAGGATGCTGCATTTTCGTCGCTGCCCATCCTATCCAGAAATGCCTCGTCGCTGTCTCCGCCTCCGGTGGTTGTCCCTGGGTCGTTGTCCATAACTCCGAGACGCTGGGTAAGCCCTTCTCGGTCAACTACAGCCTTATCGGCCACAGTCTTAGTCTCAGCCTGTGCAGCAGCTACGGTGGCGATTAGGCTGTCCTCTTTATACTTTAGGTACAGGTCATCAAAAACCGACAGGTCACGCTTCTCTAGAGGTAGCCCTTGCTGCACCTTGAGAGCCTTAGTCCAATCATCTACCATAGAGGTTCGATCCGATTCTGGAGTCGTCTCTACCAGAGTCCTGAACTTATCCTGTTTAACTGTGAACTTAGCATTGAACGCTAATTCACTAGTTTGGGTCTGTCCGTCCTGTGCTATTTTGTCGAGTGCTGCCTGTTTCGCCTCTGGGGATTCGTGGTCACGGAACCCTTCTGCAAGCTGACGTCCCATGATGTCCATTCTTGCAAGGGCCGTTTCCAGTCCCTCTGACAGAGCCGCGATACGCTCGTCGCCCTGTCCTGCTGCTTTCGCCCGCCCTTCGGCTGTCGAGGTTGCTTGCTTGGAGTCGATAAGTTCTTTACGAACTGCCTCCAAGTCGGCTGTTAGACTTTCGATGGTGGGTACGGGTTGCTCATTCACTGCGTCCTTAGCCCTCTGAGCGGAGCCTAGGAGAGGTTCATCTCCCAGGGACGCCTCTGAGGATTTCGAGTCGTCAGTCGTCTGAGGGGCCGTATCACCTTCATCTGCCTTCGCCGCCTCGTCTACCTCTGTAACCATCCGATGTCCTCCGTGGGGTGCCTCCGAAGAGGGATGCCACTAGCACAAAAAAAGGGCCGTTTCGCCAACACCAGAAGGTGTAGCTAGACGGCCCAGTTCAGGGCGCGTTCAGTATTCAGTTATTGGTGACGGGCCACAAGCCCGTCGCAATGCCTACATTATTAGACCCTAACACCCAACGGTGTCAAGTGTCGTTTCCTACGAGGTCGCTTTATAAGGACTACCTCTAGGTGACATCCCTGGCAGTACAGCTCCCCCTCGTCCATATCCGTGGCCTTGACTAGGAAGGTGCTGCACTCTGGGCACTTCAGGTCTCGTGGCGCGGTCACTGGTTATTGTCCTGGGACGCAAAGAACTTCCTTCGTGCTTCAGCTTCCTTGGCCCGCTTGATCTCAGTGGCCTCGAACTCTGCCCGTACATTGTCGAAAACTGGGTTGTTACGATAGCCCCAGAAGATGAGAGCTCGGTCAGCCTCCTCACCTCCTTTATACTTAACCCATTGCTCCCTGATTGAAAGCTGACCCTTCGGCTTTGCATCAAGGTAGTTGAACAGTCCTTTCAGATCTTGCATATCGACACGTTGCATGAACAACTTACGTCCGGCTGGTGGAACTCTTAGGTACTCACGCCACTTGCTCTCTAGGCCATTTTCTATGACGTAGTCCTCGGTCAGCGTGAAGTAACCGGATAGCAAATCTCGGTCCGCACGCAGCTTCTTGATGATATCAGGGTCGTCATCTCGGAACCCCGCTTCTACTATGTCTATGATCTCGTCACCATAGCCATTCTCGAGCCCCTCGATTACTTTGTCCTTATCGTCCAGTATAGGTCCATTACGCAGGACATCCAGCCGCTTGTCCCGTTCCTTGTAGTTGAAGTGCAGGGTCTCATCGTCCTCGAGATCGTCATCGAATATGAGCCTGATGTAGTGTGCGGTAGCCTCGTCTACAGGTTGACTACCAGGCCTATCCTCGTAGGTATAATCCGACGCATCGGAATGGAGTTTTCGTATCGTATCATTTCGGCCATAGTGTTCAGCCTGCTCTTTTGCGATCTTGGTCCGTAGACTTCTGCCAAACGTGGCTTTCTGTCCCTCTTTGAGCTTGCCTTCATTTGATAGACGGTTCGTTAGGGCTAAATCGTTCAACCTACCTGTGTACCGAGTATGCTCAGTGGTAAGTGCTTGTTTGTACTCGACCACACCAGCATTACGGGCGTCCCTCGTGATATTCCTCTGCTCCCACGCCTCGTTGACCTCCGAGTTCTGCAACACACGTTCTTGCTCAGGCCCGTCCAACGAGAAGTAATCCTTTCCAACAAGGTCACTGAGAGACGGGTCTGTCTCTATCGCGTTGTTCGCCACCTCTTTGAACTCCTCGTTCGTGGTGATCGGGCTGCTCTTGAGCCCGAATGTGCCACCTAAACCTGCTGCCGCGGCCCCCGTCAAATCTCCCTCCAACGCCTTGGACCCAGCCTGCGCCGCCTCCTCGAAGGAGAATGGAGCGAGTGAGCCCAAAGCCCACATGCCGAAGTCCATGTTCAGGCCCGGGTCAGGGTTTTGTTCTCCGATTGCGTTTTCCTCGAACATATATAGGTCCATCAATGCCTGAACCGGTCCAGATGCTAGGCTCCTAATCGAACTGGCAGGATTCATAATAATGGACACCAGCGAGTCGTAAGTACCAAAGAGAGAGAAGTCCCTACCGCCGATCCGTACCCTCATGAAGTTACTATTCTTGCGGAACGAGGGCTTGTAGGACGGTGCGAAGTTCTCATCCAAGAACGGACGGAAGTCGGTCTCGTTGCCTAGCATCGCGTTCAGTCCCACGGTCATAAGTGTGCCCTGCCCTATGAGACGAAAGACTGCTCGTCGGGCTAACCGGTTCTCGATAGATGCTCCGGGTACCGTGCCCTTGACGGCGTTGAGTGTGGTCGTGAGGCGTGACTGTAGGAAGCGAGGAGCGAATAGAGCAATGTCTCCCAAGGTGCCAAAGCTCTTACCCTCGGTCCAGCCCGTGGCGTTGTTCACGAACTTGGCTATCCTCTCCATGTCACCGGAGTCGATGATCTCCTGTAACGTCCGCTTCTGGCCTAGCCCCACACCGGGTATTTTTTTATCGAAGGGTAACTTGGCGGCTGCTTTGCCAGCATAGCTAGCCAGCCAACCACCACCAGCCATCTCGTCTCGGAGGATGGAGTCGGCCCACTGGAGACGTACGGCGTCACCGTAGTAACCGAAGGACCGGTTGAACATTTCGATAGAACTCTTGGCGACACTCGGGGCCTGAGCCGTACCCAGTTTGAATTCGGTGTGAGCACCACCAATGCGTAGGAAGTGCCGAGCCCACTCGGAGGATTGTAGCCTACCCGTAGCCTTGGCTTCTATATTGAACTGTCCCATGTACGCGCCTAAAGAGTGTTCACTCCCAATCGCTTTAAACATCACCTTCATCGCCTCTTGGGTTGCCTTTGGCGCATTGTGCATAGCCAAAAGTCCCTGGATACCAGGAGCAGAAAAGTCGGCGGTAGACCTTATGCTACGGTGTAGGTTGGTGATGGATTCTATGCCTAGTTGGATATGCTTCAGATCACTGGTATCCATCTCCCTATTGATGGCCTTTGCCACTTCTCCCGGGAAACCTACTCCCTGTAGGTTGAATGCCTTGATGGCACGCTCTCCCAGAGGCACCTGACTCGCAATCTCTTTCGCCTGCGTCCAACTAAGCATGATACGCTGCAACTCAACCCTGGCGTCGTTCAGGCCTAGATCTGTGATCATTGAGTTTATCTGGGCCCGCTCGGTGGCGTTCGTGGCGTTCTCCAAGGCGCGGTTAAGCCTACGTTGGTCACGCTCGAGCATGGTTACATCACGTTTTAGCCCGTTTAAGGTACGCTCCTTGTCGGTCATGTTTCGGACGATTTTGGCGTTCTTTACCATCTCCTGACGCGATGCCTTCAGGATGTCGTCAGTCAGGTCTCCCTTTTCGATCAGGTCGTCCACCTTTGCGGCGGAGTTCTCAACCGCGTCAGCAGCCTTAGTGACCAAATTGGTCATTTTCCTTGACAGGGCATTGGCCTTGTTGATATCTGTTATCGATGGTGTACCGGGTGGGGTCATGAACAGGAACTGCTCCGCCTCTGACGCGGCCTTGTTCCACTCCTCAATCAGGGCATCCAGCTTCTTAGAGTCCTTATTGGCATTGCCCTTTGCGAACTTGAGTTGCTGCGATATCTCGCCAGCATCTTTGGTGAAGGAGATAGTCTCCTCACGGGCAATCCCCAGGTCAGCCCTAGCTTCAGCCATATCGGCTGGTGTGTACCCATCGTAGGATCCGAATCGCTCCTCGGCCTTCGTTAGACGATTGGTTCCAGCATCCCTGGCACGCTGCTGCCTATTCTCTATCTGTTTGAGCGTGTTGATGCGTGCAGACTGACCTATGGATGTACGAACCCTACTGGCAATCTTGGCCCTTTCTTTAGTTACCGCGTCCCTTAGGTACGGGTCCAGCCGCTCCTGTGACGTGCTTGCCAGCTTCTTACCGGTCACAGGGTCCACCGCCGACATGGCGTATTCACGTACGGCCTTGTTGGAAGTCTCTCTGTACACGTCCGCGATGTAATCTCTAACGGCCACACCTGGCGATGGGAAGTGCCTGTCTTCTAGGAGTTGTCTTTCGATTTGTGCTGCGTGAGTACCTTCACGTCTGGTCTTAGCTGAGTTATTGGATGCCCCTATCCGACCACTGGCAGATTCTAATCCGTCATCAACGGAGCCACGAGGCCAGTAGAACGGACCAGGAGACTCGTCTAATACCGACAGGGGGATATTATCAACGTCGCGGTCAAAACGGATGATATTTCTTATCTCGTTCTCGATCGCAACCTGCTCGTACGGATTCAGCATCTCACGGTATCGTCTCATCGCTGCCTTTTGTGGCCCCGTGAGATGCGGCCAATACTTGTCTAGATTCTCAGCTATATCGCCTATGGATGGGCCTGCCTCAGGAATGTTCTCAACATGCTTTAGACTTTTCTCATTAAGACCTTCGGTGACGAGGTTGTTCTGGTTCATCGGGAAATGTTGTCGGATGCTATCGCTGATCTCGTGACTCAGAGAGGTCGATACACTTTCTCCCCTCAGTACCATACTGTTCCGGTAGCCGAACGTGGGGTGCATAACCGAGTCATAGGGCACAGGCCGTATGATGTTCATGAATTCGTCGTATCGAGATAGGCCGCTGGTGATATCGGGAGGATTCAGAACCTTCTTTGCGACAGGCCCGGGTTTCACTTGGCTCCATTTAAGGCCGCGTCCATCAAAGCCACGGAAGATTCGTGTCGGATCCTCTACAAAGGCCCCGACCCGTCGTTTTGCCAGAATCGAAGCGTTCTCGTAAATCTTGCCAAGGACAGGGATGTTATTCTTAGTAAGCCTTACGGTACCCGTTACTTGACCGACTACTACCTTCGGACCTTCCATCAGAAGGCCCCCCAACAGACGCTCGTACCAGGGTCGGTCTATCCCTAATTCTGTCAATCGACGTCTTATCTCGAACTGCTGCTTCGGGGTCAGCAGATTACCCAGCTCTTTCGTTCTGGGAAGTCCATTTGCATCGAATTGTTCCTCGAGTGTGATCTTCCGCGCAGCCTGGTTGCGCTCTTTCCAACCGTCCATGACTCCTTCGGGCAGAGCCTCTAGTGGGAAGGTGACTCCTTTAAGCATCTTCTGCTCGAGGGGTACGAACCAGCGATCGAGGTGTTCTAGACGAGTCCTCTCCTCTGGGTCCACACGGAACTCAGCCTCAGTGCTACTGATCGTCGGTGTCGTGAAAAAATCAGCGATACTAGATATTTGAGGACCTATAATAGGACCTCCGAACAAACTTTCCTTCGCGAAGCCAGATATAGCCTCGTCTAAACCACTAGGCTTTAGCCCGCCCTGAATCTTCTCACGAGCACGTTCAAAGGACGTCCCCTCACGTAGAAAGTCCTGTGTCATGTAATCGGCACCGAGGCCCCTCTCCCTTGCGGCCAAGGGATCAGCACGGAACTCGTTGAGGATATCCTCTCTCTCCCGCTGACCCGGCTGCTGGCCTGGTAGAAGCGATAACATCTCGTCAACATTAAGAGGGTCTTTAAATGAGGTCGGCTTGAATCCGAGTGGTAGAATAGTCTTTTGAGCACGACGTTCAGCGGCTTCAAGTCCCGGTTCTAAGTTAGGATCACTACCACGGTTAACCATTAGGCGCTCCTACTAAACGTGCTAAACCCACCGCGTAGAGCCCGTCGATCCCGCTCCTCACGATCCCGTTCGGCCTCTGTTTCAGCCTGCACACGCGCACGTTCCTCTTCGTTCTGCCTTCTCTGTACGGTAGACGGTTGCACGTCGAACTCAGCCGTTAGTGCGCCTGATTCTTGTGCCAAGAAGTCTGCCTTGGACAGGCCAGCATGGGTCGGACCTCTAGCCGTAGTTTGCTCTGGAGCAGGTGTGACCTTACCGGTAGAGGCATCGACCACCTCCCCGAATCGAGCCTGGAAGACATCCTCGGCCTCTTGGTAGCGGCGTTGGCCCTCTTCACGAAACCTTTCGTCGAATTCCTTGGTGCCAGCCTCACGGATCAGGTACTGCTGCAAGAACGGATCACCCCCGGACAGATCAAGAGCCGCTTGGGCTAGCTCCGTGTCCGTACCGAAGTCCAGTCCGAACAACTCCTCCTGAGTGATGGTGCCTGCGGAGCCGAGTGTCGGTAGAGGTGCGATGCCCGCTGAAACCAGGGCACGTTGGGCCGATACGGGGATGCCCGGTATCCGAGTCGGGTCTATCTGAGCCGCCTCCCGGGCTATCCTAGCCTCGAACTGGCTCTGCGTCTCGAAGGCGGGTATCGAGGGGTCAAATGTTCGGCGTGCTCGTTCTTCAGCATTGAGAGCTTCATCGAAGGCGCTCAGACCTCGTTGAGTCCCCATCTCGATGTCGCCCGGGAATACCGAGCCCCGCCCCTCTATGGCCTCAGGCGGTGCGACCTCAGGCTCTGCCAAAGTATCTCTGATAAATCTGGGTATGTCCTTAGATACATCAACACCGGGTGCCAAGTTTCGGATTGCGGTCTGTAGTTGGAACTCCAACTGGTCTAGTGTGCCGCCCTCTCGCAAGAACTTCTGATACTCTCTGCTGCCGCCGAGACCTTGGAGTTGAAACTCAAGTTCCCCACGGCTGATAGAGGCTAGATTGTCTTTGGTGATGGCATCTAGCCTCGCCTCCTCCTCCGTGGCCGCTACTTCGCCCTCTGTTAAGGCAACATCAGCAAGATGCCTGGAATGAGCCTGTTCTACAAGTTCCATAGGTAAGGGAGTATCTTGAGGATTCGTTGCAATGAACGTCAAAATCTCTTCTTGGTCATCTTCGAGCAGGTCATCGAAATCCATGAACTTGAATGCTTCGGAGTCTAGACCCGACTCGAAAACTAGAATCCGTGCCAAAGCCTTGAGCTTCGTAGGAGTCCTGATGGTTTCCGCGAACTCAGCCGCTGCCTCAGCCTCAGCCTCAGCCGTTTCTTTGGCGATCTCGGCTGTTTCTTCGTCTATCTCAGCCTGCTGAGAGGCGGCCAAGGAGATGTTGGCCTCACGGGCCGTGATCTCTCCGCCCGCCTCTAGGATTTGTCCTAAGCGGTATATCTCTTTTTCGTTAACATTATCCGCATCTAATCCTAGTAGGTTATCCAGGGCATTTTTAACAGCCTTGTCACGGGCTGGCGGGTCGTCCTGAATCTTCTGGAGGTTTATGATCGCCTCGGCCTCACGTTGGGCCGCGACATCGTCGTCTAAGTCTCCTTGGAAGGTGGTTGCCTGATCCTCTGCGAACGATACTAGGTTCTCGGCATATTGATCTTCTGAAATGTTTTTGCCCAAGGAGGTTTCATAGTTGCGTAAGGCCTGTATCCTAGCATCACGGGCATTCTTAAAGGCGGTGTACTGTTTTAGCTGGTCTTCAGGAGATACTCCCTCGTCGGTAGTACGTCTCGCATTAACGAATTGATTCTTAGAGAACAGTTCCTGTCCTGCATCGGTCATCAGGACACGATCCACGATAGATGCGGCAGCAGCATTATCGAATTTTTTGTTGGAATAACCCCCTGCTATCCGAATACTCTCGTCCCGACCGGTGACCGCCGTTGGCACCTCAACCTCGAGCCATGAACCAGTGGGAACGATGGTCTCGCCAGCTTGTATGTCCTCTACCTTTAAGGTTTGGGCGAACTGGGTCACGGCCTCGGAGAAGTCCTGAGGTGTTGGTAGGTATCGACCTAACGGGTCATCCTCAGCCCCTACCGCTCCTTCGACCAAACCAGCAGCCTCGCGGTTAGCCTTCAGGGCCATGGTACTGTCGAACCATGTGCCGATGTCCACCGATGCTGTCCAGTCTGCTGCCTGAGGTAGCAGGGACCTGTTCACATTGATGTTGTCTTCTTCTCTGATAGCCAGCGACAATTCCGGGGTCATACCTGTAGATCCCGTTCGGTTGATATTGGCGGTTTCTAAGCCAGCGACCAGTGAGTCCAGTTTCATCTTATTCGTGATTACTTCAGGGAAGTTACGAATCTCTCTATTGCGCTTCTCGATTACGTGTAGCATCGCCGCATCTATCTCGGGAAGGCCTATTGAAGCACTGATGGTGAACTTACTTGGATCGGGATTCAGTAGAAGATTGGCGACTTTATTTTTGTTCTCAGTCGTGTTTACAATAGAGAATGATATGCGCCCTGGGTCATCCATCCTGGCATGAACGTCCCTAAGAGTTTCGGTAATGAGCTGATCAATCTGCTTTATGTTGTACCCGGTCCTGCGTGTGGCATCCTCGACGGTTACCGTAAGAAACAGCGGCGTACTTTGTGAGGCAGGGGTCTTATATCCTGGCTCATCCTCCTCTGTTTTTGGAGGTAGGAGTAGAGCGTTTATACGTTTTTGTAGTTCTTCCTGTGGGGTTGCCATGGTTTACCTCAGACCCTACCTATGCCAAGGCGTTTTTTCGCTTCTGTGACCGGGTTGGGAGCCCCCGCGGTCGAGTCGAACTTCTCGCCCTTGGACTTATCCGCCAGTTTTATGTTCTCAGCGTGGTGCGCGATGATCCTCTGAACCGCCTGGTTGGTCGATGCTGCATCTGCCATTAGAGGCCACCTCCTAGTAGGTCTGCCAGACCGGCATTCTCACCGCCACCGTTGACCCCGCCCGCGGCATGACGTAAGCGGTCGGAGTCTTCCAGCTCAACCCCTTCGGCCACGTTGGGATTCTCGCCTGCCGCTATCGCTGCTTCTGCCTCTCGAGCCGCCTGGAACTCCTTCTCGAATCCCAGTCTAGCAGCTACCGGGCCCGCGACCTGTTGCCGTACCCCCGGATCGCGATATATGTCGTCTTCTTCCAGAGAGGTGCGAATAGCCTCGATATCGGGTGTCCGACGATGGTCTGAGTGGAACTGCTCGAAGCCGATCAATCGGTCTCTGTACAGCCTGGTACCCAGGTCGATGTCACGCATACGTGCCAACTCGTCTTCTATCTCGAATCGGGCGTTTATATGGTAACTGTGATAGATATCAGACCTGAATAGTTGCTTACCGCGTGCGCCGATGGTCCCACCAATATCCACTAACCGCAGGATACGTCCGCCAACTTCGGTAGCTAGGTCTTCCATCCTGACTACGGGGGCCGCGAACTTTCGGTTGGTCTGCCCTGTCAGGATCTGTTGCTGCCCCAGCGTCACTACCCCCGGCTGCTTCTGACCGGCGGTATCTCTGGAATAGGTGGCGAACTCGATATCACGGTCGATGTCTGCTCCCTCTTGGAAGAAGAATCGTTCGGCATCAGGGGTAGGGACGAGGAATACCTCTTCCTTACCGTCCTGTCCTGCCTGTCCGATACCATCGCCAGCCAGTGACCTCTGCAATTCGGCAGTGTCCCCGGTCGTCATGTACTTCTGGAACGCCCGTCTGATCATCAGGGTATGGGTGGCGTTCATCCGTTGGGTCTCCATCTGGAGGTCGTCCATCACCGGATGAAGGATTCCTATGGCGTCGTACTTGGGATCGTAGTCCTCCAGCGTCGTGGGCTGCATACCCCACCCCGCGAAGGCGTGGCCGTATGGAACGAATCCTGCTATGGACGGCTCGATATAGACCATTTCGCCGTCAGCCAGGAAGGCGTGCCAGCCATTGTTATAGAAGTCGGATGTCTTGATCCAGTCGAACATACCGATATCGCTGTGATTCTTGATGAGCCACTGCTTGGCCGTCCTGCGCTGCTGCCTGGACCCCGACTTGTAACGGCTGAGTTCCTCGACCTGATGAGCCCGCATACGCCCAGTCTTGATGGCGAACCGGGGACTGGACTCCTCGGGGTCCATCAGAACCCGTGCCGGGTGAACGGCCCGTAACCGGATGGGGTTCCAGTACCGTAGTTCGGTCTGATATATATCCTGCCGAAGTTTGAACTCCTTATCGGTCTCATCTGCGAAACGAGTGGGCGGTTGCGGCTTGTCGCGCTCCGACCATGTCGGCCCTTCGACCGGGAAGTACCCGTAATGTGCGCCGTGGCGACCGAGCTGTTTCCAGAACAGGGCTGTCTCGAGTCTGGCCGAGTCTGTTTCCACGGCCAGAAGACCCGTTTCTACCCGTTGTGCCGCTGTTTTGTGATTTGAATTCTTATCTATGAGGGGTTCTCGATTCCATTTCGGACTGAAGGCCAAGAACGCATCACTGGCGTGGTCCACGATGGCTCGACCTCTACCCGGACGCATGTTACCGCGTTGCCGTCGGTGCTCATCGAGATTCCATACCTTGTAGTTACCCTGATAGAACTCGTCGTACCTTGCCCACTGGTCGTGGGTTCCAGACCAGGTCTCGATGAGTGCTCTCTGTGCGTCCATGACCATTTCGATCGTGGGTTTATCCTGCGTAGTAGCCATGTTACCTCTCTAGAAATCCCGTGGCAGAGCCATGTCCGTACCTGCCTCTGTGAAAGAGAATACCATTTCACGCATCTGCCAGCATATCCCGACTGCGAACGGGTAGTCGTCATGGGCCCCACCAAGAGCCTCGTCCCTACCCCTATTTTTTGGGTTTCGATATACAGATGCGAACTGGTCTATACCCGCCTCGTTGGGAATATGTATCTGCCCCGACCGAACGGCCATCTTCAGTTCGTTCCACAGCAGTCTACGGCTTACCTCGTCGGTATGCCAGCCCTCCAGTCTCCTGCCACCGGCGGTCTTGCCACGGTATATCTTCCTATTAGGATATTTTTTGAGTTCAACGACCTTGATGACGGTCTTGCCGTTATCGTTATCTTCGATACCCCAGAATGGGAATCCATAAACCTCCATCAAAGCCAGGGACTCGAGGGCGAAGTCTTCGGCCTCAAGGGTATTGTCCATCAGATCAGCGACGACGACACCGGTATCACGTTCCATGATGACGGTCACGCTGAAATCAAGCTCGACACCCAGAGAAACGTCGGACCCGGCGATATACCGCTGACCCGGTCGTGGTAGCTGGTATACATTGCCCTTACCGTTAATACCTACGGTCTTGAGGACTTTTCGGACATCGTAATTACGCATATCGTCCAGGCGCTGACGTACGAACGAGGCCAGCTTTATGGACGCGGAGAGTGCTACTTCTGCGGTCGCAGGATATTCTTTCTCGAACTGAACGTCGTCCATAGACTCAGCTTTACGATCGGCAAGCCACTGCGCGTCGCGTCCGGGTACTACCTTCCACGAGAAGAATACCGGCGTCCAGTGTTTGTCCACCGATTCGCGGTAGAGTCTCTTGAACCCACTATTAAGGGTCTCGTGGTTAGATGTCGAGACGATAATAGCCTGTCCACCGGCATCGACGGTTGGCATCAGGGTCCCATAAGAGGTGTCGTAATACTCGTGGAAGTCTGCCTCATCCATCACGAAGAACGAGAACGTGGCACCGCGTCCTGCACGTTTCGTACTGGGATACGCCCTCAGACGGCTCCCATTCGCGAACTGTACAACGGTGGTATTGTCCTTGATGATCTCCATCTGGAGGTGTGCCGGTAGGTAATGGTGGTTGAGCATCCCCTTGCCCAGGAACTCTACCGCCTCGTCCTCGCCCTGGGAGAACAGGCCTCCCTCGGTATTGGGAGCGTAGCAGCGCCATAAGGCATATGCCGCAAGGATGGTGGTGGCCCCTATCTGTCGGGCCTTGAGCCAGACAATACGGTCATTTACCAGGGTCATATCGTAATTGGGGTCGTCGGTATCCTTGTTCACCACGTCAGTAAGTGTATGAACAATATCTTCCATGTGGGGCCACATGGTGAAGTTGATGAGGCCGAAGTTCTCGGGCATACCGGGAGCTACCGGCGGCTTCTTGACCCGTACGAAGTTCTTCAGAAAGTACCCAAAGTCGTGTTCGACCAGCCACCGTTGGGCTTGTTTCTCTTCTTCGGTAAGTACGCCGGTGCGTTCGGCTGTGAGAGTCACACTACTTCAAGCGTTTTCTAGGAGCCGCTGCTCTAGGGCGTGCTGGGGCCCTCTTTTTTGGTGTTGCTGGCTTCCGCCTTGGTGTTGGAGGCATCAGTTCCATTGTACGCGGGTTTACTCTACGCCTCGTCGGTGCAGGGTCACCTTTACGCCTGGGCGGTGTTGGTAGTAGCTGCCTTGGGGAGACGGGTGCAGGTTTGCGCTTCCCCCGTGGTGGAGCCGACTTGGCTCCCAGGGCTCGCCCTCTTTTTATCCCGGCTGCTCCTCCCTGAAGTTCTGCCGGGGCCTTCTTCTTAGGTGTCGCCCTACCAGGACTTTTGAATGGGCGCATAGCTTCCATCATCTTCTCTATCATCTGTTTTTGGAGAGACTTTAGCTCTGCACTTTGTGAGGCCTTCTTCTTTGGAGCCTGTGCCCGTCTGGTGGCGGCTGCAAGACCCGGCTCAAGGTTAGGGTCACTCGTCCGTTTCCGACGTGCGGGTGTCTTCCGCTTTGGTGCTGGCATCACAT